>Ga0210406_10001707_pt1 | contig 26196 bp, 12 predicted proteins | sample IncBWC30MmetaG_FD_155454 | JGI IMG/M metagenome (GOLD analysis project Ga0210406, IMG submission 155454) | Forest soil microbial communities from Barre Woods Harvard Forest LTER site, Petersham, Massachusetts, United States - Inc-BW-C-30-M | ecosystem: Environmental > Terrestrial > Soil >... | reverse complement strand
ACTGCTGCAACCGTTGCGGGATCGGGCACGGCGGAATGAAAGGCCAGCTGGTCGTAGAGCCATAAGCAGAAGAGGCCCTGCCGCTTTCTTCCGTGGGTATCAAGACCCGGTTCAATGAAACTTTTTGTGGGCGCGCTGCTCTGCTCGCGATCTTTTCCGGCGACAGAACGCCGATCGGTGAAATTGTGAAAAACGGTAGCGCCGGCGGAACGGGTGCGAGCAAATCCATTTTGAAAAAGGAGACAACCTCATCATGAAAGCGGGCCTGAGCGTCTCCCTGGGTCTTTTTTTTGTCGCGCTGGCGACCTTCAACGTCATCACGATGTTGCAAAGTTCCCGTCCCGCGCAAGCGCCGCCGAGACGCGCGCGAGCAATCGCACTGCACCGCACCGGCGGCTATCTGTTCATTGCCCTGTTCGCGGTGATGATCTGGTTTATGAGCAAGCGGGTCATAGGATCGCCAGAAGCATTGGCTGGCGATGCGGCCATACACATGGACCTGGCCATCCTGCTTGCTCCGCTTCTGTTCATAAAGGTGCTGATTGCACGGAAATACAAAACTTTCCACTCGATACTCTTGCCGCTGGGATTGTCAATTTATGCCATCTCGGCCGTGCTGGTCTTTATCCGCGTGTTGCCATACGCATTGGGGAAAATGAGTTCCGCAAGTTCGATTGTGAAGTATTCCATGTTACTTCCTGTCCTGTTCTGCGTATATCTCGTGCGTCTGGCGCTTCGCCCGGCGGGTTTGCCGGCCAGTAATTTGTCACGATCTTTTTTTTCGCAACCATCGCCGCCGGTTGTTGTGAAGTCGCATTCCGGCACGTTTTCTCTTGAACTTATCCGTAGCGAAGTGCAAACACCCGACGCCAAGACCTTGTGTTTTCGGGTTCAAGACGGCAAGCCGCTGGTCGCCAAGCCGGGGCAATTTCTGACCTTCCATCTCAATATCGACGGCAAGCAGATTTCCCGTTGCTATTCGATCTGTTCTTCTCCGCTTAAAACGGACTACGTTGAAATCACTCCGAAGCGAACTAAAAACGGCTACGCTTCCGATTTCCTGAATGAGAGAGCGCTGCCAGGCTTGGTCATTCAAGCCAGCGGGCCCGCCGGGCAATTTTATTTCGACGAGAACCTGCACAGCGAAATCGTACTCATCGCAGCCGGCAGCGGTATCACTCCCATGATGGCCATGCTCCGTTACATTGAACAGCGCGGCCTTGATGTGCCTGTCACTCTCATCTATTGCGTGCGAACTTCGCAGGACATCATCTTTCAGCGGGAATTGGCTCGATTCAGCGGTTCGCTTGCCGGTTTCCGGCTGATCATCACCTTGAGCGCTCCCGATGCTGGATGGACCGGCCACAAAGGCCGATTGAACAAGGAGTTTCTCCTTGAGCGAATACTTGATTTCCGCTCGCCCACCTTTTTTCTATGCGGCCCGGGGGCCTTTATGCAGCAGGTATCAGAGCTGCTTAGAGAACAGGGCGTCCCCGCCCACCGCGTCAAGCAGGAAAGTTTTGCCGGGAAAGCTTCTCTCCCGATTCCGGATCCATCCGCGGAAACGTCAGTTCCCTTTGTCGAATTTCTGCGCTCCGGATTCCAGTTTGAACTGATGCCGGACATGACTCTTCTGGAGTTTGCGGAAACCGTGGGCATTTCGATTCCGTTTGGCTGCCGTCAAGGCCAATGCGGGACCTGCGCCACGCGCTTGTTGCAGGGCCATGTGAAGATGCAAACCGAGGAAGGGTTGAGCGCCGAACAAAAACGGGCAGGATTTATTCTTCCTTGCGTCAGCAAAATTCAGGGTTCGATCTGTATCGACGCTTGAGGAGTTGTCAGGCACATCCCACTACGACCGCCACCGCAACGTCACCGGATCATGCATCGGATGGACCATTGCCGTGCCCTTCCGGCGCGCCTCGATCAGATTCGCCTTTAATGCGAAATACCATTTCGCCGGCCGGTCGGCATCGTCAATCAGCATCAGCCGCGGATTATGTTTCAAACCTTCCGCCTGCTTGATCATTGTCTCTTGATCCTGCTGCAGGAATGTCTTCGCGAACGCCCGGAATATGGTCACCGGCAGCGGAACATTCCAAGCCGCCACAAAATCGATCCGGCTCAAATCCCGCCGCACCGGCGTCACCGTCGTCAAACTGGAAAACCACAACTTCCCGCTGCGAATTTCTTCCGTCCGCAGGTTCGGCAAAATAAAGTCAATCGTCGTAGTCACCGGCGCGCCGGTCATTTTCTTCAATAATTGATAAGGCGCGCTGTTGCTGCTGGGCGAATGTGTGCTCATGCGAAACCCGAACGGGATCGGCTCAAACTGTTTCGCCTTTTCATGAATGCTTTTCTTGCTTCGCCAGAACCACGATTGATGCACAAACGGCCCATGCGCCGGGTCCATCAAGCCGATAATTCCCTGGTCCACATGTGAAGGCAGATCACACGCTAAATGCGTGCTCTTGTAACGCCGGCTGAAAGTAGCCAGTTTCGGCGCAGCGGGTACGGTCGCTTCCGACCGCACTGGCGCTTCACACATGTACACCCAAACGCAACCATCGCGCTCTTCGCACGGATAATGCCCCGCAAAGATCCGCTCCACCTTCAACTTATCTTGGCTGGAGAGCGAAGGAATCTCCACACACTGCCCGCTGCACCCGTCAAACTTCCATCCGTGATAACTGCATTCCAGGCTCTGGCCATCGAATCGCCCGTAGGAAAGCGGTATCCCCCGGTGCGGACAAGCGTCCCTCATCGCAAATGCCCTGCCGTCATCTGTCCGCCCCAGCACCAGCGGCACTTCGAGCAGCGTGGCCTTTGCCAGCCCGCGGCCCCGTATCTCCGAGCTGCGCAAGGCCGGATACCAAAAATCCCACAAAAATCCCGCATCCGCAGCGCGCTCAGCCTTTTGCGGGGGCTGCAGTTCATCAACCAGATTTTCTTCCATGGCCATTGTGCAAGCCTTAGGTACGGCAGCCGCATCGAACGACTGGGATTCATCTTACCGCAAAGCAGCAAAACGGCATTTGCGCCGAACCTCGGTTGGCGATATTCTAATGCCAGTAGCCATGAGATTTTCGACTTTCCATTAGCACCACCTCCTTCGAAGCGGCCCGCGCGCAGCCGCGCTGAACTCTATTCCCTGCTGACTGATCACATCTCACTCGCGACTTTGCGCGAGCTGCAACAAAGCATCGAAAGGAATCAAGCAATGGCAACTCTTACGCTCTCAGAAAAACTGGATCAGCTCGACTCGCGCTACGAAGAAATGACGCAGCAGCTTTCGACACCCGAAGCGGTCGCCGATTCCGCGCGCTTCCAGAAGCTGGCCAAGCAGCATTCCGAACTCGCCGAAATCGTCAATAAACACCGCGAGTTCAAGCAGATCGAAAAAGACCTCGCCGGCGCGCATCAGATGGTCCTTGAAAACGAAGACCCGGAAATGAAACAGATGGCGCACGACGAAGAAAAACAGTTGCTCGAGCGAAGGGGAACTGTCGAACGCGAATTGAAACTATTGTTGCTGCCAAAAGACCCCAACGACGACAAAAACGTCATCGTGGAAATTCGTGCCGGCACTGGTGGCGACGAAGCCGCTCTGTTCGCGGCCGAACTTTTCCGTATGTATTCACGTTACGCGGAAACGCAGAACTGGAAAGTGGAAATCCTGGAGAGTTCGCCATCTTCTCTGGGCGGCCTCAAGGAAGTTGTGGTCGCCATTGCCGGCAACAAAGTGTACTCCAAGCTGAAATACGAAAGCGGCGTGCATCGCGTGCAGCGCGTCCCGGCAACAGAAACCCAGGGGCGCATACACACTTCGGCAGCCACAGTCGCGGTTCTACCCGAAGCCGACGATATTGACATCAAAATCGAAGCCAAGGATTTGCGAATCGACACCTTTTGTTCTTCCGGCCCGGGCGGCCAGTCGGTAAACACCACCTACTCCGCTGTGCGTATCACCCACCTGCCCAGCGGACTGGTCGTTTCGCAGCAGGACGAAAAATCGCAAATCAAAAATCGCGCCAAGGCCATGCGCGTTCTGCGCTCGCGCCTGTACGAAATGGAACTGGAAAAGCAACAAGCCGCGCTTGGCGCTGAACGCCGCGGGCAGATCAAGACCGGCGACCGTTCGGAAAAAATTCGTACCTACAATTTCCCGCAAAATCGCGTGACCGATCATCGCATCGGATTGACTCTGCACCAGCTCACCGACGTCATGGAAGGCAAACTCGCTCCACTGGTTGACGGCCTCTCGGGCCACTACGAAGCCGAACGCTTGAAGCAAGAACTCGCCGAAGTTTAGACGATGGACGTTCGCTCCGCACTCAAGCAAGGCATCGCGCAACTGCGCAGGGCAAACATTTCCTCGCACACGCTGGCGGCCGAACTGCTTCTGCTTCACGCTACCGGCCGCAGCCGCACATCGCTGTACTCTCACCCCGAGGACGAACTCAGCGAAATTGAATCGCAAAACTATTTTGTGATGATCGAACGCCGGGCTGTGGGCGTCCCGACGCAACATCTGACCGGCAAACAGGAGTTCTGGGGACTGGAGTTCGAAGTGAATCGAGACGTGCTCGTCCCGCGCCCGGAAACCGAACATGTCATCGAAGTCGCGCTCGACCGCCTTGCCTTGCGCGATCTCCGCTCCAAGCAATCACAAAATATGTCCGGCGAAGGACTGCTCATCGCCGATATCGGCACCGGCTCCGGCTGTATCGCCATCGCTCTAGCCAAAGAACTTCCCGCTGCAAATATTTACGCGCTCGACATTTCCCCGGCAGCGCTCGCCGTAGCGCAACGCAACGCCGCCCGCCTCGGCTTCCAGGATCGCATCAACTTCCTCGAATCCGACTTGCTGGAGAAGTTTCTGGCAGCGGGGGCGCAGCATGCTGCGCCCCGCCAAGACCCGCAGCGCTCCGCAGCAGTTCGCGAATCTTCATTTGCGGGCCGGCAGTCCCGATTGCCGCGTCAAATGTCCCTTCTGTTCGATCTGATTGTCAGCAACCCGCCGTACGTCGCGCTGCGCGAGGCAGCGACCCTTCTGCCGGAAGTTCGCGACCATGAACCCTCCATCGCTCTTTTCGGCGGCGAAGCAGGTTACGAACTTTATGCCGGCCTGATCGCGCAATCGGCCGCGCGCCTCAAGCCCGGGGGGTTCCTGGTTCTCGAACTCGGTCACGATTCCCTGCCCGCGGTTCGGCCTCTGGTTCTGACGCCGGCTTGGGGCAACGTCGGCGTTACCAACGATCTCGCGGGAATCCCCCGCGTCATCTCCGCTGAACGCACCGACACCCTCTAGAGAAGTGCAAGCACTTTCGCCTATTGTTCGATGCGGGCGCTGGGCGTAGGCTTGTCGCATGCCGGAACTGGCGCGATTTCGGGCCAAGCACGACGATTGGACGGCACTGCCTGCGAAAGCCACTATTTTGCACGTGGACATGGACGCGTTTTTTGTTTCGGTGGAGTTGCTGGAACGGCCGGAATTGCGCGGCAAACCTGTTGTAGTTGGCGGAAGGCCGGACCAGCGCGGCGTGGTTTCGGCCGCAAGCTACGAAGCACGAAAATTTGGAATTCAGTCGGCGATGCCGCTTCGAACCGCCGGGAAACTTTGTCCGCACGCTATTTTTTTGGACGGTCACCATCGAAAGTACGGCGAGTGGAGCGACAGAGTAGCGACTATTCTGGCGAAGTTTTCTCCCGTCGTCGAAATGGTTTCGATCGACGAAGCCTATCTCGATCTGGCAGGAACCGAGCGTTTGCACGGACCGCCTTTCGCCGCCGCGCACAAATTGCTGCGCATGATTACGGCTACGACCGGCCTGCCCTGTTCCGCGGGACTGGCGACCACGCGACTGGTGGCAAAAGTTGCCAGCGAGCAGGCGAAACCGCGCGGATTGCTGTGGGTCGCCGCGGGACAAGAGCCGCGATTTCTTGCGCAGCTGCCGGTGCGGAAAATTCCCGGCATCGGCGAAGTAACCGAACGTGCGCTGCGCGCGCTGGGTATTGAATACGTTCACCAGCTTGCCGATTACCCGCAGGAAGGACTCGAGAAAATATTCGGGCAGTGGGGCACCGCACTTTACCGGAAAGCGCGCGGTGGCGATTCGTACGAATTTGTTCTGGATGCGGAGCCAAAATCGATTTCGCAGAATCATACCTTCGGCGAAGATACCGGCGAGGTGACGGCGATCGAATCCACGCTGAGCCATCTTTCGCAGAAAGCCTGCAAGCGATTGCGCGAGGCGGGTCTTTCATCGCGCACGTTGACAATCACCATTCGCTACACCGGTTTTGACACCTACACGCGATCGAAGACTTTGAACGACCCCTTGCAGTTTGATGCCGACGCGTTCGCGGTTTTTCTCTCGCTATTTCGCGAGCACCGCAATCCGCGGCGCAAAGTTCGATTGATCGGGGTTGCGCTCAGCGGACTGACGCACGGAAACGAGCAACTGGACTTGCTCGATCCGGAACGGCGGGCAAAGCTCGACAAATTGACGCGCGCGGCTGACGCACTGCGCGACCGGTTCGGATTCGATAAATTGCAATTCGGCGGTTCGGTTCGAAAAGACGGATAAAGCAAAGGCGGCTTCGCCGGTTGGTTTTGGCCTAAGGCGAAGCGCGCAGCGGGCGGTGTTACCGGGAATCGCGCCCTAGCTGCGTTACACTGATGGCATGTCCACCACCGCAACTCCTCAACCGATCCCGCCGCCGCCCGCGCCAAAGCGCAGAATCCGCGGTGACGGGTTGTGGGACCGCATCAGCGAAGGCAAGGAACTGGGCGATTTGTGGGCGCAGTTTTCCGCCGACGCGCAGGCCAGTTACGGCTTTTACGGCAAGGATGTGGACTGGAAGGGCATCAGCGAACTCCCACGCTGGCGACGCCCACGACAAATAGCAAAACAGATTTTCTGGGCTTTGTTGATGAAGCTGACGCCGGCGCGCCGGGTTTTCCTGTTTCTTGCGCTGGGTCTGCTGTTGCTTTCGGCGCTGGCGCACGAGGATAGAAATCTTTATCTGCTGATTGCGGCGCTGTGCTTTTTGATGCTGCTTTCACTGGAGCTGGCAGACAAAGTAACCATGAAGCGCGATCTGGAAATCGCGCGGGAAATTCAGAGCTGGCTGGTTCCGTCGAAATCCCCGGGAGTCGTGGGCGCAAATCTGGCATTTCATACCCGGCCGCAGAATTCGGTGGCGGGCGATTATTACGACGCGTTCTATCCGTTGGAAGACTCTGGGAAGGGCGGAAAATTGTTTCTGGCGATCGCCGATGTGGCCGGAAAGAGCATCCCCGCGGCGCTGTTGATGGCCACATTTCAAGCCAGCCTGCATACCATCGCGCGTCAAGGCGTTCCTCTCGAAGAATTGGTTCTGCGCCTGAACCGCTACGCCTGCGCGCATAGTCTCGATGGATTGCGCTTCACAACCGCGGTGCTTGGTGAATACGACCCGGCGACGAAGCGTTTGTCTTACGTGAATGCCGGACACAATGCCCCGGTAGTGCGCCGGCGCAATGGCAACGGAAATTTTACGATCGAAAGACTGGAAGTGGGCGGAATGCCATTTGGAATTTCGCTCGATGCCAGGTACCAGACCGGAGTCGTCGAATTGCTGCCGCAGGACGCATTGATTCTTTTTACGGATGGCGTGGTGGAAGCGTTTAATCAAAGCGGGGAAGAGTTTACCGACGGACGATGGATCGCGGCGATACGCAATTTGCCGGATTGGGATGCGCAGCTGTCCTTGCAATTTCTGATGTAGCGAGTGGATGAGTTCGTGGGCGCCACGCGGCAATCCGACGATATTACCTGCCTCGTTCTGCGCTGCGAATAGCGGCTACTTTCTCTGCTCGCGTAAGCGCATAATTTCCTGATGCAGCCGCGAGAGCTGGCAAATTCAATTTGCGACGCGTTAGAGAACGCAGGATTCCAGGCGTTTCTGGCAGGCGGGTGCGTGCGCGACCTGCTGCTCGGACGCGCGCCCGCGGATTACGATGTGGCCACCAGCGCGACTCCCGAACAGGTGCTCGAACTTTTTCCGGATGGCATAACGGTTGGCGCGCAATTTGGCGTGATTCTCGTTCAGAGCGACGGAGGCAAGGTGGAGGTGGCGACGTTTCGGTCTGACGTTGGCTACAGCGACGGACGGCATCCGGATCGGGTGGAGTATGCGAGCTCCCCGGAAGAGGATGTGCAGCGGCGGGACTTCACAATCAATGGCCTGGTCATGCGGCATAACACCGGCGAAATACTGGATTATGTCGATGGGCAGGCGGACTTGCGAGCGGGCATTATCCGGGCCATCGGCGAACCGGACCGCAGGTTCGCCGAAGACAAGCTGCGCATGCTGCGAGCGGTGCGATTCGCGGCGCGATTCGGTTACGCGATCGAACACCAGACGTTTCTGGCGATCCGCAAGCACACCAAAGAGATCAGCCAGGTATCGGCGGAAAGGATCCGCGACGAGCTGAGGAAACTGCTGACAGAAGGCGCGGCCAGAACTGGATTTGAGCTTTTGGATTCGTGCTGGCTGCTTTCCATTATTTTGCCGGAAATTGCGGCAATGAAAGGCGTGGAGCAGCCGCCAGAGTATCACCCCGAAGGCGATGTGTGGATTCACACGTTGCTGATGCTAGAAGGGCTGCCGGCCGGTTGCTCGCCGACATTGGCTTGGGGCGTGCTTCTGCATGATGTTGGTAAGCCGGCGACGTTCCGTTCCGCGCGAGAAACCGGCGACCGAATACGTTTCGACGGGCACGTGGACGTGGGATTGGCCATCGCGAAGCAGGTTTTGGGCAGGCTGAGATTTTCCAACGACGACACAGAGCAAATACTTTCGCTTGTGGAACACCATATGAAGTTCAAAGATGTTGAACGGATGCGGCCGGCGACGCTGAAGCGGTTTGTCAGGCTGCCTGGTTTTGAAGAGCATCTGGTGTTGCACCGGCTGGACTGTCTGTCGAGTCACCGGAACCTCGAGGCTTACGAGTTTGTGACCGACTTTATCCGGACAACGCCACCAGAGATAGTCCGGCCAGCCAAGCTTGTTACAGGGGAAGACGTGTTGGCCCTGGGATATAAGCCTGGACCGGTCGTAGGAAGGATCCTCGCGGCGGTCGAGGAAGCACAGCTAAATGGAGAGCTGGGGTCGAGAGAACAAGCTATCTCCTTTGTAGAGAGTAAGTTCCGGAAGGAGCCGGAGAAATTGAAATTCAGCACGAAAAACTGACAATGGAGACTGGAGAGAATAATCTTCTGTAAGTATAAGACAATAGGAAGGTTAGAGCGAATTTGACCGGAGAACTGGGCAGTGGTAGGATATTAGCGTAATACGCTAAGATTTTGTGATTTAAACTACTGCATTGTGCGGTACCCTTTTCGGATCGACTGCATCTAACGATTTCACAGGCGGGTTTTTTTAGGATTGAGGCCGCCTCGGAACTGAGGAACCTAATGGCTGAAAAAATTTCGATACCGAATCAGTTGCCGATCTTGCCCGTTCGCGACACGGTGCTGTTTCCCGGCGCGGTGCTCCCGCTGACGGTTGGCCGCGAAAGCTCATTGGCGCTGATCAATTCATTGCAGGGCGAGGACAAAGTCCTGGGGGTAGTCGCCCAGCACGATCCGCGCGTGGAAGACCCCGCGGCGGCGGATCTGCATAAGGTCGGCACATTTGCCAAAGTGCACAAGACCGTGAAGATGCCGAACGGCAACGTGGTGATTTTCCTCGAAGGGCTGCAACGGTTTCAAATCACTGACTTGCTGGGACTGAAGCCGTTTTTGACGGCACAAGTGGAACCGATGCCCGACATTTTGGGCGATCCAGATAACGAACTCGAAGCATTGCATCGCAATGCGTCGGATTTGTTCCGCGACGTCGTGGGGCATTCGCCGCAGTTGTCAGATGACCTGCAGCAGGTTGCGGCAAACATCGACGACCCGGGACGGCTGGCGGACTTTATAGCCGGCACCCTGCCTTCGCTTTCGACGCTGGTGCGCCAGGAATTGCTCGAGACGGCCAGTGTGCGCAAGCGCCTGGAATCGTTGATTCGCGAGCTGTCCAAGGAACTTGAGGTGCTCGAACTGCGCTCCAAGATTCACGAACAGGTGCAGGAGCAGGTAAGCCAGAACCAGCGCGAATACCTTTTGCGCGAACAAATGAAGGCGATTCAAAAAGAACTGGGTGAACAGGACGACAGCGCCGCAGAAATCGATGAGCTGCGCAAAAAGGTCGAAGAAGCCGGCATGTCGGCGGAAGCCAAAAAAGAGTGCGACCGCGAGCTGAAGCGCTTGGCCAAGATGACGCCAGCTTCAGCGGAGTACATGGTGTCGCGAACGTACCTGGAATGGATGACTTCGCTGCCCTGGGCGAAATCTTCCGGCATACAAGCCGAAGAGATCGACATCAAGAAAGCGCACGGCATCCTGAATGAAGATCACTACGACCTGGAAAAAGTAAAGGAACGCATTCTGGATTACCTGGCGGTGAAAAAACTGCAGCCGGGGATGAAAGGGCCGATTCTTTGCTTCGTCGGGCCTCCGGGCGTCGGAAAGACTTCGCTCGGAAAATCGATCGCGCGAGCAATGGGCCGCAAATTCGTGCGCATTTCGTTGGGTGGCATGCACGACGAAGCGGAAATTCGCGGACATCGGCGCACCTACATCGGCGCGTTGCCCGGACAGATCATTCAAGGGCTGAAGCGCGCGGAGTCAAACGATCCGGTCTGCATGCTGGACGAGGTGGATAAACTCGGGCGCGACTTCCGCGGCGATCCGTCGGCGGCGCTGATGGAAGTGCTCGATCCGGAGCAGAACGCGACGTTCCGCGATCACTACCTGGATGTGCCATTCGATTTGTCGAAGGTGATTTTTATCGCCACGGCCAACTGGATGGATCCCATCCCGGAGCCGCTGCGCGACCGCATGGAGATTATCGAACTGCCCGGCTATACGGGGGAAGAGAAGATCCACATCGCGAACAAATACCTGATTCCCAAGCAAGCCGCGGAACATGGAATCAAAATCGGCGAACAGATTGAGTTCATCGAAGAGGGCTTGCAGGAAATCATCCACAGCTTTACGCGGGAAGCCGGCGTGCGAAACCTGGAACGCGAAATCGGAACCATTACCCGCAAACAGGCAAGGCGCATCGCGGAAGGCAATACGGAAAAAATGATCGTGACGCCGGAAGTGGTGCGAAGCTTTTTGGGAGTGCCCAAATTCCGCACGGAACGTGAAATTGACGAACGCGTGAAGCAGCCAGGAGTAGCGGTGGGCCTGGTGTGGACGCCAGTGGGCGGAGACATCGTGTTCATCGAGGCAAGCCGGATGCGCGGCGGAAAACAGTTCACCACGACCGGACACCTGGGCGAGGTGATGCAGGAATCCATGACCGCGGCGCTGACTTGGGTTCGTTCGAACGCCGAGAAATACGGAATCGATCCGGACTTCTTCCGCAAGCAGGACATCCACATCCACGTGCCTTCGGGCGCGGTACCGAAAGATGGACCGTCAGCGGGTGCGGCCATGGTGACGGCGCTGGTCAGCCTGCTGAGCGGACGGCCGATTCGCAATCGCTTGGCAATGACCGGAGAGATGACGCTGTCTGGCGTAGTGCTGCCGGTTGGCGGCATCAAGGAAAAAGTGCTGGGCGCAAAGCGCGCGGGCGTGAAGGAAGTACTCCTTCCGGCCGACAACGAACCGAACGCGAAGGCGGATCTTCCGCCGGAGCTGCTGGGCGACCTGAAAATCACTTACGTTCATACGCTGGACGAAGTGTTAGAGAACGCGCTCGAGAAAGAACCCATCGCGCCGCCGGTGGTGCCGACAGCGGGACCGAAGTCAAAACCTGCCGATGCTCCTCGGGCTGTGCACTAAGACAAACTGCACAACGGTAAAAACGGAAAGCGGGGCGATTGGCATCGCCCCGCTTTTTTTGTTTGCATAAGCTGAGGTAACGGTTGCGAACGCGGAATGGCATTGGTTGTGATTCGAAGTATGCTGGAAACATGCAGAAGAAGATATTCTGGCTGACCTTTGCCGGACTGGGACTGCTTGCGGATTTCACGCTGCCATTCTGGTGGTCAGTGGCTCTGACGTTCCCGATTCTTGCGCTTTCCTGGTGGATTGCGTACCGGTCAGATTGGTTCTGAAAGCAGCGCCCTGCAGGGCTTTGCCCCGTCACAATCGCAGCAGACTAAAATTTTCACCTGAAGTTTCCGGACTATCCGAATCAGGCGACCCGACACGGGTCGCACGTGTCTCTGATGGTGTGCGCCAGAATCGCTATCACTCACAGATGGTGACGCACTGTTCCAGTACTGGCAGACCGGTCGGACCGGGCAAGTCTTTTGTTTTCATTAACAAACGACGATTGGATTGCTTCGTCTTGCACCCTATTTCTTGGCCGGTCGCGTGCTCTTGCCTCTAACAGATATTTTTGTCTGGCAGTTGTCCCCCGCGCCAGACGTTTCACTAGGACCAATTTAATTCAAAGGTTGATGGCTCAGGCGTTAAACGCCTGACTACAGCCAGCGGTAAAGCTCGTCCGGGCGAACCCAGCCCGCGACTGCCGGGAGCATACCAATGCGCCGTTCTGCGATCGTAGCTGCGCTCATCGCAATCGTAATTCTTGCCGCTGGAATTCTTGTAAAAGGCACGATCACACAGCCAGCGATCGGAAACTGGCTCGCTGCCGGGTCGATGACGGCGGCACGCAGCGGAGCCGCGTCCGCATTGTTAGGGGACGGCAGAATCCTGATTAGCGGCGGGGACAGCGGCGCGGGGCCGGTGGCCAGCGCGGAAGTTTTCGATACCACCGGTTCTTTCGTGGCAGCGCCGCCCATGGGTACGGTGCGTAGCGCGCATTCGGCAACGGTATTGATCGACGGAAGAGTACTGGTAGCGGGCGGATCGACGGGAGCCGCAGCAACGAACGCGGCGGAAATTTTCGATCCGACTGCAAACACGTGGACACCGATTGCGGGCGGAATGATCCAGGCGCGTTCGCATCACACGGCTTCGCTGCTGGCCGATGGGAGAGTACTTTTTGCGGGCGGTGATAACGCGGGCGTCGCGACGTCTTCACTGGAAGTTTTCGATCCGGCGGCCAATGCGTTTTCTTCGGTCGGCGTGATGACCTCTGCCAGAACATCTTTCGCGAGCGCAATTTTTTCTGACGGCCGAGTGATGTTTATCGGCGGTTCGAACGGGAGCGCGCCGTTGGCATCGACGGAAATTTTCGATCCGACGAACAATTCCGTTGTCGCAGGCCCGGCACTTTCCGCGCCGCGCATGGCGCACTCCGCGACCACACTGCTTGACGGCAGAGTACTGGTGGCCGGCGGCACTACGGTGATCAGCAATCCTGACGGGAGCACGAGCAATACGGATTTGGCTTCGGTAGAAATTTACGATCCGGCGACGGGAAATTTTACGGTTTCGGCTTCTTCGCTGGCCGCGCCGCGGCGCGACCATGCGGCGTTCCTGCTGCCCAACAACAATTCGGTGTTGATTGTTGGCGGGACTTCCTCGGGAAATGAAATGGGTACGGCAGAAATGTTCCTGCCTTCGACGGGGACATTTGCGGTAACGGGTTCGCCTGCGGTGGCGCGGCAACACGCTACGGGCAGTGCGCTCGGCCAGGACGGAATTTTGTTTTTGGCGGGCGGTTCGAATTCGACCGGAACGCTTGCGTCTGCGGAGCTTTATGGATTCGCGACGGTGAAGACGGACAAGTCTGATTACGCGCCCGGCACAGTGGTAACGATTACCGGCTCAGGATGGCAGCCCGGCGAAACCGTTTCGCTGACCATGGTCGAGTCACCTTTCTACGATAGCCACGGGCCGTTTACGGCCGTCGCGGATTCTACCGGAAAAATCTTTAACAATCAGTTTTCGCCGGACGAACATGACCAAAGCATTCGCTTCTATCTGACCGCGGTCGGCAGCGTTTCAGGTATTCAGGCGCAGAACACGTTTACGGATTCTAAGCCCAGCACGGTCACCGTCGGAACGCAAAGCCCCAACCCCATCGCGCCTGGCAGCTCGGCAATCTACTCGGTCGCGGTCAATTTCAATGGAAACGGTAGCGCGTGCAGTTCGCCCTTAAGCGTCGAGACGCCGCCAGCGCTACCAGCAGGTGCGAGCCCCTCGTTCAGTCCTAGTTTTGTCACAAACAGCAGTCCGAATTCGACTTTGACGATTACGACGACAAGTTCTACGCCGCCGGGCTCGACGACGTTTACAGTACTTGCGGCCAATGGTGGCGGGACATGCCAAGCAGGAACGGCGACAGGAACCGGAACGCTCACTGTGGTGGAGAATACAACGACGACGCTCACCAGCTCGGTTAATCCGACGGTGTTTGGCCAATCCACAACCCTGACCGCTACCGTAGCGCAGGTCACCGGCCCCACCACTCCGAACGCTGGCACTGTGACTTTCAAGGATGGTGCAACAACACTCGGCTCCGTTGGAGTGACGTCCGGGGTGGCTGCATTCCCCGTGTCGACCCTGACGGGAGGCTCTCACAACCTTACAGCGACCTACGGTGGCACGGCGCTTTTCGCCGCGAGCACTTCCAACACGGTGACGCAGGCGGTGAACAAGGCCACGCCAACTGTGTCTGTGACCAATTCGCCGGTGACTTATAACGGGTCGCCGCAAGCCGCGACGGTCAGCGGGTCGGTGCCGGGTACGGCCAGCAACGTGAAGTACAACGGCTCCGCCACCGTTCCGACCAGCGCGGGCACTTACGCCATCACAGCTGATTTCACTCCCACCGACACGACCGATTACAACAGCCTGAGCGGGGCGTCTGCAGGCAACTTCGTGATCAACAAAGCCACGCTGAGTCTGTCTGTGACCAATTCGCCGGTGACTTATAACGGGTCGCCGCAGGCAGCCACAGTCAGCGGCTCGGTGGCGGGTACAGTCAGCAATGTGAAGTACAACGGTTCGGCTACGGTTCCGACCAATGCGGGTACGTACGCCATCACGGCTGACTTCACGCCTACGGACACAACCGATTACAACAGCTTGAGCGCAGCGTCGGCCGGGAATTTTGTGATCAACAAGGCAACGGCGACGCTCTCAGTGACCAATTCGCCGGTGACTTATAACGGGTCGCCGCAAGCCGCGACGGTCAGCGGCTCGGTGCCTGGCACAGTCAGCAATGTGAAGTACAACGGTTCAGCTACGGTTCCAACAAGTGCCAACACTTACGCCGTCACAGCCGACTTCGCACCTACGGACACGACGAACTACAGCAACCTGAGCGCCGCGCCGGCCGGGAATTTCGTGATCAACAAGGCGACTCCGACGATTTCAGTGACCAATTCGCCGGTGACTTACAACGGTTCTCCGCAGGCAGCAGCGGTCAGCGGGTCGGTGCCGGGTACTGTCAGCCAGGTGAATTACAACAGCGTAGCTACGGTCCCGACGAACGCCGCAACGTATGCGATCACCGCTAATTTCACGCCGACAGACACGACTAACTTCAACAACCTTAGCGCCGCCTCAGCCGGCAATTTCGTAATCAACAAGGCTAACCCGACACTGTCGGTGACCAATTCGCCGGTGACCTACAACGGTTCTGCGCAGGCCGCGTCGGTCAGCGGCTCGGTGGCGGGCACGGTCAGCAACGTGAAGTACAACGGTTCAGTCACCGCGCCGACCAACGCGGGAACTTACGCCATCACGGCTGACTTCACGCCTACGGACACGACCGATTACAACAGCTTGAGCGGAGCATCGGCCGGGAACTTTGTGATTAACAAGGCGACGCCGACGCTGTCAGTGACCAATTCGCCGGTGACTTATAACGGGTCGCCGCAGGCAGCCACAGTCAGCGGCTCGGTGGCGGGTACGGTCAGCAACCTGAAGTACAACGGTTCAGCTACGGTTCCGACAGGTGCCAACACTTACGCCATCGCCGCTAATTTCGCGCCAACGGATGCGACCAATTACAGCGCGTTAAGCGGAGCCTCGGCCGGAAACTTCGTAATCACGCAGGCCACGCCGACTGTGACGGTGAGCGGCGGGCCGTTTACATACGACGGCAATCAGCACGCAGCCACTGGCGCTGCAACCGGTGTGGGCGGAGCAAACGTCAGCGGAACTTTTGCGTTTACTTACACGCCTCCGGGGAACTCGACCGCTCCGACGAATGCGGGAACGTACACGGTGAACGCGAACTTTACCAGCACCGATCCGAACTATGGCAACGCTTCCGGTTCGGGCTCGATCACGATTAACAAGATCACTCCGACGTTCGCCGGCCTGACTGCTTCACAGACGATTCCTTTCGGTCAGGCTTCGATCAGTTTGGGCGGCCGCGTCAACGGATTTCCCATGATGCCCGGGAAAGTGACCATCACCATCAACGGTTCGGTGGTCGGAAACATCAGCCTGTCGGGCAATCCGAATAATTTCGGCCCGGTCACTTTCAACACGTCCACCATCCCGGCTTCCGCGACGCCATATGCGATTACGTATAGCTACAGCGGCGACACCAACAGCAACAGCGCCAGCGACACAAGCACCACGCTGACGGTCGCGAAAGTGACGCCTACAGTGACTTGGGCGACGCCGGCGGCGATTACGTTCAATACGGCGCTGAGCGCTACGCAATTGAACGCCACGTTCACGGCAACCGTGAACGGAGTTAGCGCGCCGGTTGCGGGAGTGGCGACCTACAATCCAGTTGCAGGCACGGTTCTGAACGCGGGCGCAGGGCAAAACCTGCAAGTCAATTTTGTGCCTGCGGATACGGCTGACTACAACAACGCCAGCGGATCGGTATTGATTACCGTGAACAAAGCGGCGACTTCCACGGCCGTGACTTCGAACAACAATCCTTCGTTCTCAGGCGCGCCGGTGACGTTTACCGCGACAGTGACGAATGGTTCCGGGACTTCCGCCGTGCCCACCGGCAGCGTGCAATTTATGGATGGAGCATCGGCGCTGGGATCGCCGCAACCGGTTAGCGGCGGACACGCCACGCTTACGACATCGGCGCTTACGGTAGCGGTACACTCGATTACCGCGGTTTATACAAACAGCGACGGCAACTTCAACGGCAGTACCTCGGCCGCTTTTTCGCAGACAGTTAAATCCGCCGATACGACAACCTCGATTTCTGCCCCGACGATTACGTTTGGCGCGAACGGATTGGTGACAGTTACGGTTGCGGCGGTAGATCCATCCGCGGGGACGCCTACAGGGAATGTGACGCTGTCAGTGGATGGCGGTGCGGCCGTGAGCCAAGCGCTGGTGAATGGATCCACGACGTTTACGGTTTCGAATCCAAACGCCGGCAGTCACGCGTTGTCAGCGAGTTATGCTGCGCAAAATAATTTCAATGCCAGCGGCACAACCGGCACATTGGTTGTGAATCAGGCGGCGCAGTCGATCAACGTAACCATGCATGCTCCGGCAAACGCTGCCTTTGGAGCAAGCTTTGGCGTTGCTGCTTCCGCTTCTTCGGGTCTCGCTGTAGCGATCACCGCGTCCGGATCTTGCAGCGGCAGCGGCACCGGCTCTGCGACCATCACCATGACCAGTGGCGCCGGCACCTGCGTGGTTCACTACAACCAACCAGGCAACACCAATTACAGCGCCGCGGCGGAAGTGACGGACTCAACCACGGCGACGCAGCTCACCCCGACCGTGACGGTTACCGACCCGATGCCCACTTTCGATGGCACTCCGAAGGTTGCGTCGGCTGTGGCCACTGGGTTGAACAATGCTGTCGTCAGCGGCAGCTTCACTTTCACGTATGATGGTGTCGCCACGGCTCCAATCAACGCCAAAACCTATGTCGTGGTAGCCACCTTCACCAGCTCCGACCCGAACTACACGGGCGCCACAGGCAGCGGATTTCTCACCATCAAGCCAGCGGCCGCGACGGCGAGCGTGATTGATCCCATGCCGACCTATGACGGCACGCCAAAAATTCCCACGATTACGACAAATCCGAGCGGTCTCCCCGTAGCTGTGACTTATTCGCTGAACGGCAATCCGGTGGTAAATCCAACCGCCGCTGGCATCTATATGGTCACGGTGATGATCACCGATCCCAACTACAGCGGTGGCGGAAGCGGAACGCTGACGATCAAGCCACAAGCACTGACGGTGACGGCGGCGGATGCTTCGCGGCCGTATGGACAGGCGAATCCCACGTTCACCGGAACGCTGACGGGCGTGATTGCGGGAGATGGAATTACGGCGAGCTACGCCAGCGCGGCGACCGGCACGACGGCGGCGGGGGTCTATGGACCCGGGGATCCGAACGCGATTATTCCAACGCTCAGCGACCCCAACAACAAACTGAGCAATTACCAGGTGACCAGTACGAACGGAACACTGACGGTCACGATGGTGCCGTTGTACGTGGTGGCGAACGACAAGACGCGAGCATTTGGCGCGGGGAATCCGACGTTCGATGCGCAGTACTTCGGCTTCGTGAATGGGGACAATGCCTCGTCTCTGACAGGGACGCTGTCCTGCACAGCAGCAGGCGCGAGCGCTCCAGCGGGGACGTTCGCGGTTCATTGCGGCGGGCTGAGCTCACCTGACTACGCGATTTATTTTGTGGACGGCACGCTGGCCGTGACCGATCCGCTGGGAACGATCAAGGTGAATCCGGATACGCCTACGGTTACCTACGGCGGAATGCAGCAGTTCACGGCGCAAGGCACGTTCGCCAGCGCGATGGTGCGCAATTTGGCGAATGCGGGCGGCATGAGCTACCAGCTGCACGATTTGTCGATGACACGAGCAGGCGCGGCAGCAGCGGAGGCCGGCGGGAAACTCTACGCGATTGGCGGCATCGTGAACGGCGGAACGACGCCGAGCAACGCAGTCGAAGTGTATGACCCGATGAACGATGCCGCGGGCTGGGCTGCAGCAGGAAATCTGGGCTCGCCGCGGACCGGAGCGCGCGCGGCTTCGGTGGCCGGAAAAGTATACGTGTTCGGCGGATGCAGCGACGCGATTTGCAATTCGGTGCTAGGAACGTCGGAGGTGTATAACCCCGCGTCGAACACATGGTCCGCAATCAGCTCGACCGGGTTTACGGCGCGCAGCAACGCGGCGGCGATTCCGCTGAACGGCAAGATTTATGTTGCCGGAGGAAGTGACGGGAGCGGGATGCCGCTTAAGACGGTGGAGATCTACGATCCAGGAACGGATTCGTGGACCACGGGAGTCTCGTTAAATCGCGCGGCAGGACCGGCGAGCGGCGGGGTGATCAATGGCACCTTGTACGTGGTAAGCATTGCCAGCGGGGATGCCGTCGTGCAGTCGTTCAACGGCACAATGTGGACCACGGTAAACGATTCGGCACAAGCTGTGGGCGATGCGGCAGCGGCGGTGTTGAACAACACGATTTACGTTCTCGACGGCGCGAACGTGCACGCATACGACGTGACCCACAATGTGTGGACGGATAAGGCCTCGCTAAACACCGCGCGGCTGCAGCCGGAGCCGGTCGGGATCGGCAACTTGATTTATGTTGCTGGAAACGGAGCGAGCGGGCAGCAAAGCGCGGCGCTCGAAGCGTTTGCCGGGGACGAAGCGAGCTGGACTAGCAGCGACACAACGATAACGACCATCGATCAGAGCGGGAAGGCTTCCGCGCTGAAGGTGGGCAGCTCGACGATTACCGCGACCAGCCTGATTGTGCCATCCGTCTCTGGAAATACCCTGATGACGGTTGGACCCGTGACCGTGACGCCGGTAGTTGCTGCGAAGGATAAGAACTACGACGGAACGCGGAACGCGACGATCGACAGCGAAACGCTGACTGGTGTTCTCGGCGGCGACGAGACCTTTGTGTCGTTGACCGGCGGGACCGCTACGTTTGACACCAAAGACGCCGGGACCGGCAAGACGGTGACGGTGACGGGCCTGACGTTGAGCGGTTCGAAGGCAACAGATTATGTGCTTTCGTCGACTACTGCCACGGCCACGGCCAGCATCAAGGCAGTCTATGTACAGGTGACCGCGTCGAGTACGACGGTGACGTACGGCGATGCGGTGCCGACGATCACGCCGAGTTACAGCGGATTCATTTCCGGCGAAGACCAGAACAACGCAGACGGATTTACAGCGCCGACTTGCGTGACAAATTATACGACGACGAGCAATGCGGGCGGGAGTTACTACACGCGATGCTCCGCCGCGGCGGCGACGAATTACAAGTTCACGTATGTGGATGGATCGGTGACGGTCAATAAGGCTACTGCCACGATCAATGTCACGCCGTATAACGTGACCTACGACGGAGGGCCGCACACGGCAATGGGAACCGCAACAGGAGTTGGCGGAGCGGACCTGAGCGCCAGCCTGAATCTTACCGGCACAACGCACAAGGATGCTGGAACCTACGCCGCCGATCCGTGGACCTTCACGGGCGGTACGAACTACAACGATGCCAGCGGGACGGTGAAGGACTGCATCAAGAAGGCGAATGCCGTGGTCGTGGTCACGCCATATAGCATGACCTACGACGGGCATCCGCACACCGCCGTGGTTGCTTCCATCACCGGTGTGAACGGCGAGACCGGCGCCACCGTCGGCACGGTGGATGTGAGTCACACCACGCACACCGACGCCGGTACCTATAGCAGCGATTATTGGACCTTCACTGGCGCTGCGAACTACAACAACATTGGCAACATGACAATCACTGACGTCATCAGCAAAGCGACCGCGGCCGTGTCAGTTACTCCGTACACAGTGACCTACGACGGGCATCCGCACACCGCCGTGGTTGCTTCCATCACCGGTGTGAACGGCGAGACCGGCGCCACCGTCGGCACGGTGGATGTGAGTCACACCACGCACACCGACGCCGGTACCTATAGCAGCGATTATTGGACCTTCACCGGCGCTGCGAACTACAACGACATCGCCAGTACGACAATTCAAGATGTTATCTACCAAGCAACCGCGACGATCGTGGTCAACGGCTTCTCCGGCCAGTATGACGCGATTGCGCACGGCGCGACGGGAACAGCGAAAGGCGTCCAGAACGAAGATCTCGGCGCGCTGCTGAGCCTGGGAGCGGCGTTTACCGATGTACCAGGAGGTACGGCGCACTGGACCTTTGCGGGGAATACCGACTACAAGGCGGCCGCGGGAGACGCAACAATTACCATCACCCAAGCTCCGTCGTCTGTAGCCGTTATTTGCCCGGCGGGAGTGACTTACAACGGAATGGCCCAGTCGCCTTGCTCCGCAACTGTGACAGGTGTCAATCTGAGCCAAATTTTGACGGTCGGATACGTAAGCAACGTCAACGTGGGAACAGCGACCGCCAGTGCTTCCTACCCTGGGGACACGGACCATACCGGCAGCGGTGGCATGGCGAATTTCATGATTTCGCCGGCTCCGACCAGCACGTCGGTGAGTTCCTCGCTCGACCCGTCCAATTGGGGAGACGTGGTGACCTTAACTGCGACTGTGAGCAATACCAACAACCAGGCGTTGCCGACCGGAAACATAAGCTTCTACAACGCCGTGAACGGAGCCACGTGCGCAGCATTGGGCTCGAGCATGCTACTCGACACAGAGCCTCTGACCACGGTCGGCAGCAGTCAACAGGCTGCAACCAGCACCCCCAACCTGCCCGTGGGCCCTGGAAATACGGTCGGCACAGACAACATCCTTGCCTGCTTCAATAACAACATGGCAGATCCCAGTTTCAATTCAAACTTCATGCCGAGCAATGGTGCGGTCACTCAGACCGTAAACCCGGCGCCCATCGTGACACTGGTGCCGACCAACCTGTCGTTCGGGAACCAGCAAGGAGGCACATCGAGCAACGCTCAGGCCGTGACGGTTTGCAACGGCCCGAGCGGTGTGTCCGGCTCCACTTGTTCGAGCGCGCCAGTTTCTACCGCTGCGCTTTCGATCGCTTCGATTGGGTTCACCAATTCGAATACCAGCCCGGTCTACTTCACACAGAGCAGCGTCTGCCCGATTGCTCCATCGCTGCTCTCGGTCGGGAGCAGTTGCACGATCAACGTGAAGTTCGCTCCACCGGCAAACGCTTCGGGCCTTGCAAGCGCCCAAGTCACGCTAACCGACAACAATCGGAATGTGACAGGAAGTCTGCAGAGCGCGTCGCTCACCGGCTCCGGGACCAGTTCGATCAGCGGCGTCGGATCGCTTTCGACGTACGCGCTGTTCGCGACGGCCGGCGGATGCAGCAGCGTCAACATCAGCGGCAACGGCACGGTTGACAGCTACAACGGATTGAGCAACAGCGGAAACGTCGGAAGCAATGGCAACGCCACTCTGAGCGGCAACCCGATGGTCAACGGCGCGATCTATTCGCCGCTGGCCGGTTCTGGCAATTGCAGCAGCAAGACCATGACTGGCCTCAGCACCAGCGGCAAGGCGCAGGCAACCGGCGGTCTGAAAGCTCTGCCCGGACCTGTCAATTACCCGCTGCCTCCGGCTCCAAGCCCGGCGCCGCCAACCACGACGCAGAACATTTCGGGAAGCTGCGGAACGGTGTCCGGCTGCAGCAGCGCGGGCGGAAGCAAGTCCGTGAATCTGGCGCCCGGCAGCTACGGCAACCTGAGCGCTACTGGCGGTACGACGCTCAACCTGTCGGCTGGACGCTACAACTTCAACAGCCTGACACTCGCCGGCAACAGCATTCTGTATGTGGATTCCGGCCCGATTGTCATCAACCTGGCAGGAGCTTCCCTTAGCGCGAGCGGCGCAGCGCTCGATCTGAGCGGCGGCAGCATCGTGAATCCCAGCGGAGTCACCAGCAACCTGCAGTTCTACTATGCGGGTTCAAAGGCGTTCAAAGTTTCCGGGGGCACCGGCAGCTACGCGCTGGTGTATGCGCCTAATGCGGCCATCAATATATCCGGCGGCGCGCATTTCTATGGCTCCATCGTTGGCAGCACCATCAACTCCAGCGGCAATACGGCCGTGCATTATGACGCTGCTGAGACCGCAATCAATATGGGCCAGACGATCTGGTTCAACAGCAGCGGGCTCAACGTGCAGGGGCTGCCGAATACGGGCAGCGTAAAACTGTACATAACCAACGCGATGATCACGTTCACTGCAAATAACATCGCTTACGCGCTGCCGGTTCCCAATGCAGTGGTCACGTTCTCCTCGAGCGTTTCCTCGGCGAGCACAACTTGGGATGCGACAAACAACCGGTGGTCCACGTTGATCCCGATGTCCGGCGTCAAGGGGAACGCTACCATTCACAGCTTCTTCGACGGGTTGGCATACCAGGTGCCGATGAACTTCCCGGGCGGCATTCAAAACGTGACATGGCAGGCGGCGTACTCGACCAGCACGCCGGGACTCAATTTCAACTGGCAGTGGGGAGCGGCTGTCTATGGGGCTTTCGGACCTTATAGCACTGAGCAGATTAACCCCTTGGATAACGCCGATCCTGCAGGCACGCCAGAGAGTCAGAAGGGTAATCTCGTCTTTGGCGATATGGGCACGGGTTACACCGGTCTGTACGCCGGAACGACGGCGGTTGTGCCGACCATCGCTCCGTTGAGCTTCTCGCAGAACAGTCTCGATTTTGGAACCGTGCCGCAAGGCGGCCCGTCTGCGCAGATATCGGTGACGCTTACAAACAACGACAGTGTCCCCTACACGATTAACGCGGTGAACGGCATCCAGATCATCGGAGCTTACGCCAGCGATTTCACGGTACCCAACAATTGCCCGATCAGCCCGAGTAGTTTGGCGGCAAACGGCGGCAGTTGCACCTTCATCGTCACTCTGACGCCCTCAGCCCCAAGCGGCACCAAGGAAACGGCCAAGATCGTGGTCAATGATAATGCCAACAACAGCCCGCAGACCGTTTTCCTGAAGGGCATCGTGCAGTAGAACGCGTCCCAGGCCGCCGTCGCTCTAAGTATTTGATTAATAATTGTAAACGCAACACTTAGGTTGATAGACGCGGCACTATTTGAGCGACTTCGTCTAAATCCAGAGTATACTGGCCTAATCTGCGACGTCGGGAGACGTACATGGCGACTACTGTCTGGAAGGGGTTTCTGTCATTTGGATTGTTATCGATCCCGGTACGTTTGTATTCGGCAGCGAGAAGCGAACGGATTTCGCTCAATCAACTGCATTCGGTCTGCAAGTCTCGCATCAAGATGCCGTTATTCTGCCCGGTGTGCGATCGCAAAGTAGAGCGGCAGGAAATCGTAAAAGGCTACGAGTACGATAAAGATCAGTACGTACTTTTCGAAGAAAACGAACTGGACCAGATCGAGCCGGACTCCAGCCGCACCATGGAGATCCTGGAGTTCGTCAAGCTGGACGAAATCGATCCGCTGTATTTTGACGCGTCGTACTACATGACGCCGGAACCGGAAGGCAAGAAAGCATATTTTCTTCTGCAGAACGCGCTCGAGGATTCCAATTATTCGGCCATCGCAAAACTTACCATGCATCAGCGCGAACACACGGTGATCATCCGGCCGCACAAGAGCGATGGCAAAACCGGCCTGACGCTGCACACCATGTTCTATCAAAACGAAATGCGCGAAGTGGCAGAATACGGCGGAAAAGATCAAGTTGAAGTGAGCAGCGCGGAAAAGAAGTTAGCCACGCAGTTGATCGAGAATCTTGCGGCCAAGTTCGAACCAGAAAAGTATAAGGACGATTATCAGGAAAGTTTGCTGACGCTGATTTCCGCGAAGCAGCAGGGCAAAGAAGTCGCGCCGGTCACGCACCCGGTGCGCGCGCCGGTAATCGATTTGATGGACGCGTTGAAGAAGAGCCTGGAACAGAAGCGGACGGCTCCGAAGAAACCGCCGGTGCGCGCCGTGCCTGCGGCCGCAGCCAAGGATGTCAGGAAAATCAAGAAAGCGTAAAATGTCTTTCCATGGCGACTGACCGATTTAGCCGCGCCGACGTGCTGAGAATCCTGAGCGTTTCCGAGAAGCAACTGGCGCAATGGGAAAGATTGGAACTGGTCGCATCGCTTGAACCGAACAAAACACAGTATGACTTCCGCGATCTAATCAACGTAAAAACCGCCAAGCAATTGATCGAAAAGGGCGTGTCGCCAGTGCGGATGCGCCGCTCGCTGCAGGCCCTGAACCAGAAACTATCCGAGATCAAAACGCCGCTGAACGAGCTGCGAATCGTTTCGAACGGCAAAGATATTCTGGTGGAAGATGCCGGTTCGCGACTGGAACCGCTATCTGGGCAGCTGGTGCTGACCTTTAAAACGCAAGAGCTGGCTGACAACGTTCTGGCCATGCCGGAGAACCCGCGGGCGATTTTTGCAATGGCGCTCGAATACGACAGCGACCCCGCAACACGCGGTACGGCGGCCGAGAAGTACGAGCGGGTGATCGAACTGCAACCGGAAAATGTTGATGCGCTGTTGAACCGGGGAACAATCGCGTACGAGCAGGGGGACCTGGAAAACGCGACGAAATATTTCGAACGTGCGGTGCGAGCCGAACCGAGCAACGCGGTCGCTTTGTTCAACCTCGGGAGCACGCTCGATGACCTGGGCCGGCTGAGCGAGGCCCGCCAGCAACTTCGCCTGGCGACCAGAATCGATCCGGATTACGCCGATGCGCATTACAATCTGGCGATTGTATGCGAGAAGATGAACGCGGAGAGCGAAGCCCGCGATCACTGGAGCGTCTATCTGAAACTGGAGCCGTCCGGGCGTTACGCGGAATATGCGCGAGGGCGGCTGGCTTAGGAGCAGATCTTATTTCTCGAGAAGGTGCGCATTCGCGACGGCAACATTGAATCCATCGACCAAGAGCGACGGACGAGCGCCAGCCAGATCGGACTCACGCACGCGCACCAAAACTTCGCGCTTTTCCCCGGGCAGCAGTGAAATGTAGTTATCTCCCCAGAACACGGGCAGGATTTCGGCCTGGTCTTTTCCTTTTACAAGGCGGAGGCGCGTGAGCAGAGCTACGCCTTTGCCGGTGTTTTCAAGCGCTACCTGAAACGCAGCGTCATGCGCGCCGCCTACAGCGGGCCGAAGCGTCGCACGAACCGTGACTTTCGGCAGATCCTCTAGCGCGGATAAATCCGCGAAGCTGGTTTGCGGCGTGTAGTACCACTCAGTTTTTGCGTAGTCCAATTCATCGGGCTTGCTGGACAGCCAATAAAAATTGCGGCCCAGCGGCTGGCCGGCAGCCGA
>Ga0210406_10001706_pt1 | contig 26228 bp, 28 predicted proteins | sample IncBWC30MmetaG_FD_155454 | JGI IMG/M metagenome (GOLD analysis project Ga0210406, IMG submission 155454) | Forest soil microbial communities from Barre Woods Harvard Forest LTER site, Petersham, Massachusetts, United States - Inc-BW-C-30-M | ecosystem: Environmental > Terrestrial > Soil >... | reverse complement strand
CGATACGTTCTACTTTTCAGCTCCTGCATTAGTTCGTCCAACCACTTATTCACCCCGTACTCTTCGATGTCCTCAAATGTTTGGCCGTCTACGCCTGCTGCTCCGCGGTTCGCTTTGCAACATTCATAGGCGAAGGCCATCACATCTTCTCGGTACACCTTGTCGTACAGCGCATAGAAGCGAAACTTGGGCGATCCCTTCGCTTTGTCGTGCAACGCCGTCTGCAACTTCTGAACGCTTAGTGGAGTTGTTAGGCTCATCGCCAATCCCTCGGTCCTTTGTCGCTTCTTACCTTTTCTTTCAACTAAGGCCCCTTCCCTCCACCGGAGTTACCCGGCTTCATCGGTATAACGGGCCTCTCCGCCATCCCAAACGGCCCGGCCTGTCTCTCGCGAGTTGCCAGTTGATCCATACTGCGATCACCGCTGGGACTTCCCGCGTTGCGCTTGGTCCCCATTGCCTGCATGCCGTCGCCAATACCCCGGCAGGTCAAATGGAATTTATTCGCTCGTACGATTCCATCCGCTTCGGCCTTCCCACGCCTTTGCGACCCTCTGTACCAGAGGCTTCAGCAGTCTCGTTGCCTCCACTGCCGCTCTGATTGCTACCGGGTGGAGCGAACCAGTTCCCGGGCGGGTATACCCCCGCTGTGGACCACCGCCTTTTCACGGCGCACCCGAGTATCCAGCTAAGCTATTTTTTACTTCTTGGCTGCGGTTGAAAACACTTCGGGTGGATCGAGCGAGCACATTTGCCAGAAGCCTGCTTCGGAAACTCTTCCGTCCTGCCACTGCTGAAGAGAGCTGAGGGTAGCGGCAGCCAAGCCGCCGTCCGCGGAATCGAAAACGACCACGACGCCCGCCGTCTCCGCGTCCGCCGGAGTGTGTGCTTGCCAGGCGCGCAAGAAAAGTTCCCTTGCGAAGGCGCGTTTCTCGCGTGGAGTTGTTTCAAGTGTCGGCGACTGCAGCGGCTGCACTGAATATATTTTGACGGCCTTGCCGCGCAACGGCTCCCAGTTTCCGGGAAAAGGGCCAGCCTCTTCACGGACAATGTGGAAGAGATCGGGTGATTTCGCCGCGGCGATTGCGGGGATGGTAGACGGTGACGGAAAGTCTTCCGGGAATTCCAACCGTTCCTTGCGGATCCAGCCGCGCGATTCGCCGGAAATCTGCACGTGCACCCATTCGCCGCGCAGTTCGATCATTTCGAACTGGTCCCTGGCGGTTGCCACAAACAGCGGCTTGCCGGGTTCTTCCGGCCGCGGGTAGACCGGAGTTCCGTTTTTTTTGACGGCGACCAGATCATTAGGCTTGGATTGGTTGTCAAAAAGTTCCTGTAGATTCTGCAGCGCGTTGTTGAGCTGCTGCACGCGCTTTTCCGCGGCGGCACGTTTGTTTCGCAGTTCCTGGATTTCGGCTTCGGTCGCGGGAGTGGAAGAGGTCGCTCCGGCGGGCGGCCTGGAATCAGCGGAGGCAGCGCTGGAAGTTCTGCCAGCGACCAAGCCGCGCGGAATGGCTGGTCCGATCGACAAATTGTATTTGGGTGGCGTTTGCGGCTCTGCTTTGGAAGACCCAGCTGCCGGCCCGCCAAGGATTTCCTCGACGCGGTCCAGAGCGTCATTTTCCAGGCGGCCGTTGGACGGGAGAATTTCGTAGCCGGATTTCTGTTTATCGGGATCGGCGTACCACGCGGTGATTTTCGCAGTGACGCGGACGGTGGTCTCGCCGGTGAGGGCTGGCATGACCTGAAAGAGACATTGGTAGTAAACGCGTTCGTAGCGCTCGACGGGAAACTGGGTTTGGCCGACAAAGCCTTCCAGTGCAGGTAACTTGCCGCTGGAACTGGCTTTTGCGGCGGTCACCGCTTTTTCGACGTCGGCACGAGGCTCGCTGAAAGTTCGCCCAATCGGGTCATTCTGGGCCCGAACGGCGGAGGCAAACCACAAAGCGGCAGCGGCTAACAAAAACACCAACCTGCCTCGCGGAGTTTTGTAGATGGTTTGGCTCACGGCAGAGGCACCAATTGTTCCTTGCGAACCCAACCGCGATGCCCGTCGGCAGTTTCAATACCGAGCCAATACGGGGTAAGAATCATCACCACGACGTCGGTCGATTTCTTCAAGGAGAGCAACGTGGCGGCGCCTTCGAACGGCGCGGACTTCACCGGAGCGCTATCGGCGCCAACTCGCATTTCCACTTTGTGTCGTAGATCCTGGATGCGCTTCGTCAAATCCTCGGCGGAAGACTCTGCGTCGGCAAGCTTGGTGACTTCTTCCTGGCGGCGACGCAGCAGCTCCTGCTTTGCGGCGATTTGCGAATCGATGCGTGCTTTGGCCTGGGCGTCGCGCTGCTCCTGTAGCTGAATGGCGCGCAAGCGTTCGGCGATTTCCTTGAATTCGCTGGATTCCACGATTCCGTCGGAAGGGTGAATCGTGCGGTGCGCCTTTTCGACATAGACCGCGTCGATTTGAATACGGAAACGGTCCGGAGCTTCGTTGATTATGACGTAACGGACGGTGATCGCTCCCTGGTCTGCGCTGTCCTTGAAATTTCGGGGTGCCAGAGCGTTTTGATAAACCTTGTAGTAGACGCGGCCGCCGCCAGTCCAGTTCTCAAAAGCCTTCGAGGATTTTTCCTCCTCGGCTCCGTTCAGAGTAGTGTCACGGTCATACACGTAAGTTCCGTGAATGACCGTATCGCTGACCACCGCTTCCACGGCTTCAACGATGTCGGGTTCCTTCCCTTCGAGCACCGCGATGAATGACGGAGCCTGTGTTTTGTCCGCAGGAAACAGTGATAGAGCGGCGAGCAGACAAATGGACGCCGCGATGGATACTCGCTTGATCACGCTACTACCTAAGGAGCTGGAAACGCGAAAGCCTTGCTGGAGATTGCGGCGGGATTGATAAGGATGGAATGCGGCAAGCATAGAAGTTCGGCGAGACCCTATTCTCACTCTGCTGGGAGCAATGCGTCGGGATTATTGCCTACTCTCGAAGAGTTGGCAACTCTGCCTGTTCTGGGTCGCACTCCGCGACAACCCATCGTGCCACGATAGTTGGTGACCTGCATCACATACCGTACGCAAAGGGGAAATTCATAGCCAGTACTAGTGCTAGTTCTCCAGAAACATTGCTCTGCCTCAGGGAAAATTTTAATTTTTCACTTGCAATCGCAAATCAGCCCCTTTATGATGCGCGCGTTTGGAAGTTGTTAAAAGTTTGTAAACAGTTGGTCGCGGAGATGTCAACCACAGGCCCCCCCCGAGGACGAACCGGGAGGAGGTTGACTCTCGAGTTTGATGTGCTCAATGGTTCTCAACCTTCGATTAGTTCGTCCGGGTCCAGCGCCCACGCGCCCGATCACCGCCTCGACTCTTCAATATTGCGTGTCCACCCGGACGTTCTACCGCGCCCAGAAATCAAAAAGTTCTGGCAATTTTTTCCTTATTTAGGAGGCTGCATGACTGATCACGTCTGTGCTCAGCGCCACGCTAGGAAGGGAGGATATTTCTCAGGTCTCGCCTCACTTATCGTGTCGCTGTGTCCGCTCATTGTGATTTCCTTGATGTCCGGAAATGCAGTGAAAGCCGCGCCGGTAGTAAACGTTCGTGCAATCCCAGCCTTTGCGCGAAAGTATGGTATGCCGTGTTCATCGTGCCACGAAGCGTGGCCGAAGCTGAGCCCGTTTGGGCAGTCGTTCAAGGACAATGGCTACCAGCTGATGAATGACCGCGACGCTCCGATCTTCCAGCAGCCTGCGTATTGGCCGATAACGTTCCGTATGACGACCTTCTGGCACCGTGAAAACACCAACCGCCTACAGGTGGATGACCCCACCAGCGCAACCGGCGGGCAAATCGAGGCCAATTTCACCACCCATGGTTTTGATTGGAGCGGACTAGACTTTCACACCGGCGGCACACTGGCCAAGAACATTTCGTTCTACGTGCTTCCGTCCTCCGACAATACCGGCGCTTTCCACTTCGAGACGGTCTTTGCGCGGCTGGACAATCTGGCGGGCAGCAGTTGGCTTAACGTAAAGCTCGGAAAGTTTGAACTCGACAATCTGCTTTCGGAAAAGCGCATCTTGACTATTTCGAGTCAAGGCGGATTTTATCAGAATTATCACTTCCAGCCGGCCACTGAGAACCCTGGATTCTTTACCTTTGGCATCGGTGACAACCAGGTTGGCGCGGAATGGCTGGGTCATTCAAAAGATGATCGTACCCGCCTTTCCGCCTCCATTCTAAGTTCGAATGACGGTTCTCCGGGACTGCCTACTAGCCGAGGTTACGACACCTTCCTCTCCGGCAGCCATGCCTTTGAAGTCGGCAGCCTGGGAGTCCAGCGAGTTGGCGCCTTCGCCTACTTTGGACAAGCTCCAACTTTTTATGAGCTGAACGAAGGCGGGGCACCGGTCGCTGGAACGGGAATCGGCAATAAGAGTTACTACCGGCTCGGATTGATTGGAATGTGGTATCTCAAGAAACTCGATTTCACCACCATTTACTTCCATGGTTCAGATAGCGCTTTCCTAGGCACCAATACGCCAGCAAATCAGGCTTTGCCAACCGGGGCACAGAAGCCGACCTGGAACGGCGCGCTGGTTGAGACCCATTACACATACAGCCCGCAGATCATTTTCATCAATCGTTACGAAGCGATTCGCATGTCCCAGCAAGCCCTGCCGATCGTGGCCGGAGGGGGATTTGTGCCGGGAGTTAGCGTGCCTTCGAACGACTTCGGCAACATCGACGCCGTCACCTTCGGCTTCCGCTACTACCCGTTTATTTCTACGCGCGCTGGATTCGCGTATCACAGCGAATATTCCTGGGTACGGCAGCGCGACACGTCACCAGTTACCGGCCAAGATCTCACCGGCAGCAGCCTGATGTTTGGCTTTGACTTCGACTTCTAAGGGTAAAAACATGGACCTGACAAAAATTACGAAGTCACAAATCTTCAGCGTAGCAATTCTTGCAGTCCTCGCATTGCCTGTTGTTGTTTCGGCCCAACAGGGGCAATCGCACATTGGCAAGTACAGTGGAAACGCCAGCACCGGGAAGGAACTCTATTACCGGTATTGCTGGGGATGCCACGGCTTCCGGGGAGATGGGAACGGAGAGAATTGGCTTCCAACGGGCTCCTTTGCCTATGGGCCATACCTGAATATTCAGCCGCGGAATTTTGTGGCGGCTGCTTTCAAGTGCCGCTCGACGCCGACCGGGACTTTGCCCACCGATGAAGATCTCTACAACACGCTGGTCCGCGGCATCAACAATTCCAACATGCCTTCGTGGATCACGCTTACCGCGCAAAACCGCGCCGACCTGATTGCCTTCATCAAGACCTTCTCGCAGCGCTGGAAGACCGACAAGGCCGGCGAACCGATCAATGTGCCAGCCGAACCGGCGCTGACGCTGGACAGCATCAAGCACGGAAAAGAACTCTTCACCAAGCTGGAATGCTGGAAGTGCCATGGCCCGGAGGGCCGCGGAGATGGTCCGTCCGCCTCCACGCTCACCGACAGCAACGACCAGCCGATTCGGCCGTACAACTTTGCGGCGGGGTCCCGCTTTAAGTGCGGAACGACTAATCACGACCTATACAAGATCTTTATGACCGGACTGGATGGCACTCCCATGCCGTCATTCGCAGACGTTGTCAAACCGGAAGAAGCTTGGGACCTGGTGCATTATCTGCGCACGCTGCAGGTGACGCACAAGAGTCCGGAACTAGCTCTTTGGATGAGCACCAAAGAGGGCGCAGAGTACGTCGCTGCACAGCGGATACGCGAGACGCCTACCGGTTCCGGCGTACAGTAGTAGATTTCGCGACGTCGCAAAAATGCGGAGGAGGAATAGAATGCGAATTCAGCAAATTTTTTTGGCAGCGGTTGCGGTGCTGGCCTCAGCCAAGGTGTCCACTGGAGCGCCCGGTGGCGGCACAGTGACGGGCAAGGTGACCTACACCGGCACACCGGCTAAGTCCAAGCCAATTGACATGTCAAAGGAGCCGAGCTGCGCGGCGCAGCACTCGACGCCGCAGATGACCGAGAGCGCAGTCACTGGTCCTGGGAACACGTTGGAATATGTTGTGGTATACATCTCCGCGGGCGCACCGACTGAGTCCACGCCTCCTTCGGCGCCTGCCACGTTCGATCAGAAGGGCTGCCACTACGCGCCACACGTGCTGGCATTCGAGGTAAATCAGGAACTGAAGGTGGTGAACAGCGACCAGACGTCGCACAATATTCACCCATTGGCGAAAATTAACCGCGAATGGAACAAGTCACAACCGCCAGGAACTCCGCCTTTCAGTGAGAAATACGACAAGCCGGAATTTATCTCGGTGAAGTGCAATATTCATCCTTGGATGCATGGCTACTTTGCGGTACTCACGACATCTCACCACGCGGTGTCCGACCCGAATGGCGACTTCAAGCTCCCCGATCTGCCGCCGGGCAAGTACACGTTGACTGCGTGGCATGAAAGCTACGGAACGCAGACACAGGAAGTTACGATTGCGGGCAATGAAACGAAGACTGTGAATTTCGTCTTCACCGCTAAGCCCTATTGAAGATCTAACGGGAATTCCCGGCGGGCGAAACCAGCGGGCCTGTTATGTCAAGCTCGGATCAAGTGGAAGAGGTTGCACCCGAATTCGGTCGGAGGCGACGAGTTATGGCCAAATTATTGGCTCTCACCATCATTGTGATCGCAATTCTATCGGCGATTCCGGTGGTTATGCACACCTGGGAGCCACCGGCGGACGTTTCGACGCACGGCCACATGATCGATGCGCAGATGGCCGACACCATGATCGAGGCCGGAGTGTCGTTTCTCGCCGCGCAGATTATTCTAGCGTTCTTCATCTGGAAGTTCTCCGGTTCCCGCCCAGAAGATAAAGTCAAGACTTTTCCGGGCGGCGCCAAGGGGTTGGTGCTGGCAGCAATCGTTTTGGTTGGCGCAGAGGTCCTGGCGCTGGGTGCATTTGGCACCAAAGCCTGGGCGACGGTCTATTTCACCCCGCCCGCCGCGGACTCCATGCCCATTCAAGTGCAAGCCGGGCAGTTTGCCTTTTATTTTCGCTATCCTGGCCCGGATGGCAAATTTGGCCAGATTCATCCGGAATTGATCAACGAAGGAACCCAGAATCTCTTCGGCTTGGATCCGGAGCACGATGTTGAGTCCCGCGACGATGTGGTAACCGCTGAAATGGCCATCCCAGTCAACAAAGAGATCCACCTGCTGATGCATGCGAAGGACGTAAGCCATTCCTTCTATGTGCCGGCGCTGCGTGTTCATCAGGATTTTGTTCCGGGGCTGGACCTCTCGCTGCATTTCACCGCGACCAAAGTCGGCAAGTATGAAATTGTCTGTTCGCAATTGTGTGGACTGGGCCATTACAGCATGAGGGCGTACCTGAACGTCATGTCCGCGCAAGACTTTGACGACTGGATGAAGAAGCAGCAAGCGGCGCAGTAGATTCTGCCCATCGGTGATATCGGCGCGGGTCGAGCAAGTCAATTTTCTCTGAGGTGAGCGTTACATGAGCCAAACATCGCCAGCACCTGCAGCGACACACCACGGGCCACCGACGACATTTATCTCAAAACATGTCTTTAGCCTGGATCACAAGGTGATTGGTAAGCAATATTACGCGCTGGCGTTCGTCGCGGTGATCACCGGAATGGTGCTCTCCTGGCTGATGCGCATCCATCTGGGCTGGACCAATGCCGCGATTCCGGGATTGCAAGTGCTTTCGCCTAACGGCGCGCCCGGCGGCGTGATGACACCCGAATACTATCTGCAGCTCATGACCATGCACGCAACGATCATGGTTTTCTTTGTGCTCACCACTGCGCCTTTCGCGGCCTTCGGCAATTATTTCTTGCCGATCCAAGTGGGCGCCGAAGATATGCCGTTTCCGCACTTCAACATGATGTCCTTCTGGACCACATTCACGGCGTTCCTGGTGCTGATCGCTGCCTTTTTTGTGAGTGAGGGACCACCGCTTGCCGGTTGGACGGCTTATGCCCCCCTCAGCGCAATCGGGAAGGCCGCAGGCCCGGGCGAGGGCACCGGCCAAGTTTTGTGGGCGGCCTCGATCGGAATTTTTTGCATCGGGCAGTTGCTCGGCGCGCTGAATTTTATTTCCACCGTCCTCGATATGCGTACGAAGGGCATGACGCTGTCTCGCCTACCAGTAACCTGCTGGGCTTGGTTCATCACTTCTTGCATGGGCTTGACCGCGTTTGCGGTGTTGATGCCAGCAACCATCCTGCTGATTCTGGATCATGTAGCCGGGACGAGCTTTTTCGTTCCTTCGGGGTTGGTGATCAACGACCAGCTGATTCCCCATTCCGGTGGTTCTACCCTGCTCTGGCAGCACCTGTTCTGGTTCTTCGGCCATCCTGAGGTCTACATCGCGATCGTGCCGGGAATGGGGATTGTCACCCATGTTCTGATCACCAACATGCGGCGGCCGATGCTCAGCATCAAGGCCATTTTGTACTCGATGTGGGCGCTGGCGTTTCTCAGCTACATGGTCTATGGGCACCACATGTTTGTCAGTGGAATGAATCCTTTTTCTTCGCTAGCGTTTTCGTTCCCGACCCTGATGATCACCATTCCATCTACCGTTGTGGTCCTTATATGGATTGGCAGTCTGTACGGCTCGAAGTTGCGAATTAATTCGGCGTCACTCTTCGCATTGGGCTTCATCTCGATGTTCGTCAGCGGAGGAGTGAGCGGTTTCTTCCTGGCCCAGCCCTCGATCGACATCATGCTGCACGCCACGTACTTCGTGGTCGGGCACTTCCACATGGTTATGGGTGTCGCCGCAATGTTCGGAATTTTTGCCGGGACCTATTTCTGGTTCCCGAAAATGACCGGCCACATGATGAACGAGACCCTCGGCAAGGTTCACTTCTGGCTGACCTTCGTCGGGACGTACTGCATCTTTATGCCGTTCCACTACCTCGGTTGGGCCGGAAACGTTCGCCGCTATGCTGCGTTTTCCGATGACTATATGAAGCCGCTGGTTCCGTTGCACCAGTTCATCACCATCGCCGCATTGTTCACCGGCGCGGCTCAATTGATTTTCATCTACAACCTGATCCACAGCCGTTTCAAGGGGCCAGCCGCTCCTGCAAATCCGTGGGAAGGCACGTCGCTGGAGTGGATCATGCCGTCGCCGCCACCGTGGAACAACTTTGGTGGCAAGGACCCGGTGGTGTACCACGACGCTGACCAATTCGGAGTGAAGACCGCGTCTGGCGCGGATTACATCATGCAGAACTCTCCGGAGCAGGCTCTAGAACCCTCCGGCGGAGACTAGTCGTGGGATCGACAAGACCTTAGAGAGGAAAGTGCGGAACTTATGGCTACAACGATACCGCCACCGCAATCAGAAGAACTTCCAGAGCAGGACCGCCCGACGCCGGGCGGTGCCGGCAATGGAGGATTAGGCACTGTGGTTCCTGCCGATGGCACCATGCAGGTCATGCAGGGCTACTCCCCACCGGCTTCCAGCAGCGCGATCTGGGTGTTCATCGCCTCGATCTGCATGTCTTTTGCCGCGTTTACCAGCGCGCTGATCGTCCGGCAGGGAGCAGCGGCAGACTGGCGGCACGTCACTCTGCCGTCGGTGCTGTTTTTCAGTACGCTCATGCTTTTGACCAGCAGCTTTACGCTGGATGCCGCGAGGCGTCGCATCGCCGCTTATATGAACGGCGCGGAAAAAGATGCCAGCGTGCCGAGACTCTGGCTCTACGCCACTCTCGGGCTGGGCCTGCTCTTCGTCGCCGGTCAGTACATGGCCTGGCTCCAACTGCGATCCCAAGGCCTGTACCTGGCCACCAATCCCAATAGCTCATTCTTCTACGTGCTGACGGCCATTCATGCATTGCACGTAACCGGCGGTTTGGGCGGCCTGCTTCGCGTCATCCGCAGGTTCGGCCAGTCCACGTTGCGGCGAAGCACGCTGACGGCAACTTCCTACTACTGGCATTTCATGGCCGTCCTGTGGATTTATCTGTTCGCGTTGCTTAGGGCCAGAATTTAGCGCACTGCATTCGAGGAGGCGTCATGAGTCATTCTGACCTTGCTTTGGGCGGACACCACGTCCCGGTCATGGAGCCGTCGCCGTTCGCTGTTCCGGCGAAAAAACTTGCGATGTGGCTCTTCATCATCTCGGACATCATGACGTTTGCCGCATGTCTCGTGGCTTATGGATTTCTGCGCAACTCGACCCCGAATTGGCCGCGGCCGTTCCAGTCCTCGACGATCGTCAGCGTGATGGTGATGACCTTTATACTGCTCACCAGCAGCTTGATCATGGTGCTGGCGGTGCGCGCCGCCAAGGTCGGCGACAAAGCGGGAGCTTTACGTTACTCAATGTTCACGCTGCTGGCAGGTCTGATCTTTGCGGTTCTTCACATTCGCGAATGGATGGGCATGATCGCCCAGGGTGTTACTTTTTATAAGAACCCATGGGGCACCGGGTTGTTCGGTGGCGCTTATTTTAGCGTCACCGGAATGGAACTTTTGCACGTCATTGCCGCGCTGATCGCGCTGCTGATCGTTTCGCTCGGCTATAAGAGCGGCCGCTATTCTGCCGGCGATATCGAGAATTGCGGTCTGTTCTGGCAATTCATCAATATTGTTTGGATGTTCGTGGTGCCACTGGTTTACCTCATGAACGTAGCAAGCTGAGAATTGGAAAATTGCAAAGGAGCTTGAACATATGACGACGACCGAGGCACCGGGCGGATTGGGCAAATATCTGGCGGTTTATGTTTGCATGCTGGTGATTACGTTCATCGAAGTGGTGATCGCCTACCGCCATCCCAGCGGAACGCAGTTGCTGGTCAGCATGCTCTTGCTGGCAGCGATTGGCGCCGTGCTGGGGGTCCTTTACTTCATGGGCCTGGCCTCGGAGAACCATCGCAGTGTCGTGGCTTTCTCCGTCTTTACACTTTTCGTTTTGGCGACAATCAATTATGGCTGGACGGACAGCTTCCGGCTGCTGTTTGGCGTGCCGTTTTCGAAGTGAAGCATTACTGGCCGAAAGAACGTATATGAACTCGACTCTGCGAATCATCGGCATCAACATGTTAGGGCTTGCGTTAACGGGGCTGGTCTCGGCCGCCTATGGGCAGAATTGCGCTCTTTGTTACACGCAGGCATCTTCCTCGGGCTCCCGAATGATTGAAGCCTTACGGAGCGGGATTCTGGTGCTGATCGTTCCTCCCACGCTGATGTGGCTGGTAATCGCAGCCATTGCATATGCCAAGCGCAACCAGTTCAAACGGGCGGAAAGCCCGCAGATAGGGTCGGCCTACGACTGGTAAGACGCATGAAAAGTGACCGACTTGGCTAAAAGTCACACCGTCAAAGTGAGCGCTCCCTTCTTTCCCAACAATGAGATTCTTACCTCAACTTCTCTCGGTTCTGTCTGCGGCTGCTTCATCTTGCTATGCGGGAATTCCTGCAGCGGGTCAAGCGCCACCAGGCATCAGAAAAATCACTCCGGCCCCGCGAACGCTCCCGCTTACCGAATTTTATGACACGCCGGATCCATTGCCTTTCGGCAGGGCCGGCGAACTGATTCGATTCGAACCGTTCGACGAGTACCATCTCTCATCCGACTTCACGGTGTTTCGAATTCTGTATCACTCCCGCTCAGCCAACAACAAAGACGTGGCAGTCTCCGGTGTGGTGATCGTTCCGGGCAGGACAGCTCCCACTGACGGCTGGCCGGTCATCGCCTGGGCCCACGACTTCACTGGTTCCGCCCGCACGTGCGCGCCTTCATTGCTCAAGAATTTGAATGAGGGGCCGCTTATTTCGATGTACGCCAGGGCTGGATACGCCGTGGTAGCATCCGACTACGCCGGATTGGGAACCAATTTCCCGCACGCTGCATTGGACATGCGTTCGAACGCTGTCGATGTCATTAATTCAGTTACAGCGGCGCGCACCGCTGTGCCGCAACTCGGCTCCCGTTGGGTAGTCGCGGGGTTTTCCCAGGGCGCGATGGTATCGATCGGCGTTTCTGAAGCGGAGACCGAACTCGCCGACTCGGGTTACCTTGGTGCGCTCGCCATCTCCGGTGTTGCCAGTCCTCAGGAGCTTTATCCATATCTCGCTCAGGGTGCGTCTCGCGATCTGCTGTTGCCCCTGGCGGCTGGCATCAAAACGGTTTTTCCCGCCTTCCACATCAACGACATGCTTGCGGACAAAACGATCTCTAGGTTTCAACTCACTCGACAACGCTGCGACGTCAGCACCGGGGAGCAGCCTGCCGCGAATGAATGGTTGAAACCGGGCTGGGAAAATAACCGCTACGTCAAAGATTTTTTCGCTCGGAATGCACCGGGAGAGAAGGCCGCCCGGGGTCCGTTGCTTTTAATCAGTGGCGGCGCCGACCCCGAAATTCCCCTACCCATTGCTTCCACAGCCGTTGCCCGTTTGTGCGCCAAAAAGGATCGGGTACTTTCCATTCATTATCCGGGTCTCAGCGCCAGCGCAGCGATCGGAAACTCGGCGGCCGAACAGTTCAGCTGGCTTCGAGCCCGTTTTGCTGGAACGCCGGCGCCCGGCAACTGTCCTTGAGGCCGCATTTGCGCGACGTATGGCGGCGACCTCTGGCTGGCCTCGACGTCCGGCGGCCTTGCGACTCGCCTTACCGCGCATCCCGGCATCGAAGTGTTCGGAAAATTCTCGCCGGACGGAAAGTGGATTGCCTTCACCAGGCAGTACGACGTCGACGAACACGTGTACGTCATTCCGGTCACCGGCGGCGTCCCCAAGCAGCTGACGTTTTACCCAGAGTGACGACCGGGTCGTCGAGAAGTTTCGACCAGCGCTCTACCTCTTGCGCCAGTAGTTTGCCGAGCGCAATTTCCCTTTGCAACGAGCAGAAATTGGGACCCTTACCCACCTTTCGATTGCCGATGGAGGATATGTTGATAGTGAGGAGCGCGCAGTCCAATTCCAATCCCGTAATTGGTAAACCCATTAAAGCGACTTTCCGGCATATTCTTTTTCGCTCCTTAGAATAGACACAGAGGGCCAGGGGAAATCTCCCAGCCCTCGATATCAGACCGCGTCTAATTGCAAACTACTCCTGAGGTGGCTTGGAGCCGTCGGTCGCGCAACCGCCCTTGCCCTTGCAAGAGTTCTTGCCTTTGCAGCCGTTGTCGCTAGCTTTGCAACCGCCCTTGCCCTTGCAGGAGTTCTGGCCCTTGCAAGCGTGTTTTTCTTTGACGTTCTTGTCACTCTCCCGGCCCTGGTCCTGAGCGTTGAAGGAAGTCTTCAGTGAAGGCAGCAGAGTTGAAGCCTTAAGCGAAGCTCCGGTTCCTGCGAACAATCCCGCTAACGCCGCACCTGTGAGCATCGCTTTTGTCGTTTTGGTCATTTTCACGTTCTCCCGTTGATTAGAATGAGATGCGGAACTCCGTCCGGCACTCTTTGCCTTCTTCGTGAATCGCGAATCTCGCCGCCCGGTCTAGGAAGACTAGCTTTTGCTACGATCCCCGGGGCGATTCCAAATGCCCGGAAAAAATGTTCCGTTCAGCGAATGAGAGTCGCGAGATGCCTAAAGGTTTCTGAAATTCAATCGGGTCTTCGCCAACCTAGCTGGCGGGCGCGTAGTAGCCTGTTTTTGCGTAGATGCTGAGAGATGGAAAACCCTTGGGAGTCCGCAGTTTGATCTTGATCTTGCGCCAACGGGCGTCGCGGGCTCGATTACTTGGTGATAGCCCAAGACCTATTGGTAGCACAATTCTGCGCCGATCTTTGCAGCGATGTCCGGCAGGTCGTTTGGATTCTCTACCCCGAACGCAGACCCACCGGTCTATTCCGTGATTTCGTTGAGCAGTGTGGGTCCGTTGAATTCCTCTGGCGTTCGACCGCGATTTCCGATCGGGTCAAAGATGCCAATGGAGTAGAGTTGCGTATCCGCTTCTCGCACCAGTCGCTTGATATCTTTCTCGGTGTAGCGACTACTATAATCGCCACCATCGGAAATGATCAGCTGTGCTCGTGTGCCGGAACGAGCGCTTCGCATCTGACTGAGCCCCAGATAAACGGCACCGAGTAAGGCGGTACGGCCCTTTTTAGAGGCTGCGAGCATACGGGTCTGCAAACCTTCGACATTGCTCGTAAACGGACCGAGAAGTTGGCGCGATCGTTGAAACCGACGAGAAAGAACTCATCTTCCGGGTTGGCGGTGTTCAAAAACTGCGATGCAGCTTCCTTGGCCTTGGCGATTTTGTTGGCCATGCCGCCGCTGAGATCCAAGATGACACCGATCGAGATGGGAACATCTCCAGACGAGAATTAACGACTTGCTGCTAGATGTTGTCCTCGAATACGCGGAAGCGATCAGGCTCAAGACCCGTAACGATGCGATTAAACGGATCGGCGACGGTGACACTGACGAGCGCTAGATTCACGTCGATATGCACGGCCTGATCCGGCTTAATGGGCTGCCCGGCTTGTTGTGTTTCACGTCACCGGAGACGAGGGATTGAGCGGACGCAGGCGCGGGAGAGCCGAAAATAGCTGCGCCAGAGAGCAAGAGAAGGATGAGCCGAGCGGCTGAAACGCGAGTCTTGATCGTGCTATTTTCATGGTGCTTCCAGTCCCTTACTACCTGTAGATCGCTCCGAAGCCTAGTAGCTCGCGACGAGCGCCGGAGAGTGGTTGGCGGCTTCGCGATTCTGCACTGTAATGGCAGAGCTCCTTCTCCGTTCCACAATGAGCGGGCCCACCGGTCAATTCGATGACCGATATTTCGAACGGCTAATTTTCTTTCCGTGCTTCCGCGGCAGTCCCGATCGATGCGCCCAGGAGAACAAGGTCCTTAATGAGGAATTGGCCCGCATCCCCAAGCACCGGAAACCCGTAAGAGAAATGGAATGCTCCAGGCGTCGAGAAGAGAAAACTCACTGTGAGCAAGAAGGTAATGACAGCTCCGATGCTACCAATGAACGAGAGCTTTGCCGAGAACGGCCGCAGTGCGATCAGGGCGGCGACAGCGATCTCGATCGCTCCGATCAGATTGGAAACGGCCTGAACGCTGAAGATTCGATACAACCACGACATCAGCAGGCTGCTCGCCACCAGGGGCTGAATCCCATGGGCCTCATCAGCGGTGAATTTGAGAGCGCCAATGAGTAAAAGCGTGAGCACTAGCCCATAACGTGAGACGTGCACGCCCACTTTTTCCAATGAAGTCGCCTCGGCTCGCAATAGCGACGTCGCAACCTTCGTTTCCGTACGCAAACTTTGACTAGCTGCATTCATATCCCTGGCTCGCTTTCCCGGGATTGCCGGTAGAAAACAATTTGCAGAGGAATCCATACTGAGTCGCGCGTGGTCTTGTTCTTAACGAAAAGTTTCACTGCTTGAGTAAATATGCGGCCCAACGCGGATTGCCTTCACTTAAAAAATCTCCCTTAAGCAAATTCCTCGATTGCCTGAGGAAAGAGCGGAAAGCGGTTTAACGTGATTCACAGCTTCGCGGAGTGACGAGGGAACTCGGACCTGCACAGGTGCGGAAGATTGCACCCCGAACCGCGAACGATATTCAAGTAAGGACCTATCTGCCGCTGGAGCTTTCTGAAGCGGTCCCGTTGCCGTGCGATCGGTTCGCGAATTGCATGATCACCGCGCGAGGCACGGGGATGTTATAGACGTCGTATGCGGTCTGAATTCTGGTCAGGAAGAGTTGATTTCCAACTCTCTGGAAACCCACTTGGGGCTTGTCGGCGGAAGCGCCTTCGATCTCTACCGGGTGTAGAAACACACTGACCCCATGGTCGCGGTCGCTCAAGATCAATCCATCGAATTTATCATCGCTAAAAGTACTTAGCGTGTATGTGCCTGCGGGGAGCGTTTCACCATCGACCACAAACTCGAACGGGAGGGTTACACGAATCTGGCCTCGAATCTCAGCCCTGGCAGCCGCACTCAGTCCAATAAGGCCAATGAGTGTGACTAGAACACTCGCGAATTTCATTTTCATAATTTCTCCTGTCAAACGTTGGGGTTCTCGTTGCTGATCCGTGCCGCGCTCGATTTTTGATTACGCGAGACCGCCTTTGACGCCCGTTTCAACAATCATCCTCAAAACGTATACAAACGATGAGATGGGGATTTCGCGACAAGGTTTCCATAATTGCCATAAAAATTTTGCTGGTCGCTACGCAGGCACGATCAAGCCGTGCCGGGGATCGCTATACAGAAACTTCCGTGAATTCGAAGCCGGTGTGTAACCTTTGGGCTGCTGGGAAATCTCATCGGACTGGCGAATCTTCGGTGTAGAAGACAGAACGGAAAAAAGCCAACTCAAGCCTGGAGCAAAAAATGAAATTCGCGGTTGCCGTACTTTTATTTTTCGCCCTGCTTGGCCTTCGAGGTGGAGAAGAAAATCCGCCCGTCAACCAACCCCTTGCTCCATCTCTGGGCTTGGAAGTCGGCCAGAAGGCGCCGGTATTTGCTTTGCCCGATCAATTCGGCCACCAACAATCCAACGACGCATTGAAAGGTTCCCAGGGTACTATTCTCCTTTTCTTCCGCTCTGCCGATTGGTGACCTTTTTGCAAAGCGCAGCTCGTGCAGCTGCAAGAAGCAAGACAAAGATTTGAAGCCCAGGGACTGAAGCTGGCCGCCATTAGCTACGATAGTCCAGCCATCCTGAAGGATTTTGCCCAACGGCACAAAATCGAGTTCCCTTTGCTGGCTGATCCCAACTCCGAAATCATTCGCAGCTTTAACGTGCTCAACAGCGAAGCCAAGGGAATGACCAAAGGTATGGCCTACCCCGGCTTCTTCCACGTCGACTCCAACGGCGTTATCTGCGAAAAATATTTCACTCCGACGTACACGGATCGCTTGACGGCGAATAATGTCATTGCAAAGCTCTTCCCGGAGTTGATCGCCGAGGTGACCCAGAATGTCAAAGCGCCTCATCTCCAACTGACTCTTGCGCAATCCGATCGCAGTGTCATACCAGGTGGCAGGATCAGTCTGACTGCCGAAATCGAGCTTCCTCGCGATGTCCACGTTTATTCTCTGGGAGTGCAAGGTTATAAGCCGATCGAGCTCACGCTGCAGGAGATTCCAGGAATCGAATTTCAGCCCGTTGTTTACCCCAACTCCAGAACACTCTACCTCGAGGCCATCAAGGAACAGGTTCCCGTCTTGGAAGGAAAGTTTCGCATCGCCCAGGATCTCACCGTCATTCCGTCTAAAACTTCGGACGCTATCCGCGCTGCGTTTTCTCATAAAAGGACCGTCGCCATCAAAGGTGAGCTCAAGTTTCAGGCCTGTGACAAGACGGTATGCTACCCTCCAACGTCTGTGCCGTTGCGCTGGGAATTAGAGGTTCTTCCCTTGGACCTGAAACGGTCTCCCGAGGCCATTCAACACAAGTAGTCGAGCAATTCATGCAACTGAACTCATTCTCGATTGCCGAAAGGAGAAGCTATGAGTGATGTCGTTTATGTCTCGAAGTCGAGGATTGAACGTAAGCGCGGACCTCTTCGCGTTGCGCATCTGCCCGGCGAATCTCAGCCGGTGATCTACAGTGTTCATGGCGCTATCGCCGAGCACTACAAAGTTGACCCGGCGACGCTGCAGGAGTCGCACGCCGCAACCATTGACTATGTTATTTCGGCGACCGCTGGTTGAATGATGGGCACCTTCGGAGGTGCGCTGGAAGCGCGCCAAATCGATGCCAGCAACGGAAAACTGACTGCCGAAGTTACTGGAGAAGTGGAAACGGAGGAGGGCGTGCTCGTCGTCCGCCGCGTTCACGTAGCGATGCGATTGGTGGCGCCTGAAGAGACCCGGGCAACGGTTGAGCGCACGCACGGCATTTACGCGATGCGCTGTCCCCTATACCGCACCTTGCACAAGGCGATAGAGCTTACTTCGTCGTTCGAGTTAGTGTCGGACGTGGACTCCAGGTGAAGTTATTGAGACAAGCGGCAGACGAGTTGGTCGGGCCAAGAATATCGAATCGAGGATCGGCTGGCAGCATGAGCATGACAAATCCGCAAGTGCGGCCTAGCGAGGCTGCACTTATAAAGAGTGTTTGCAACCGAGAGCGAGAGGCTTTCTACGAGTTGGTGCGCCCTTACGAACGCATGATTTACGCGACCGCCATTTCAGTCGTGAAAAACCCGGCTGACGCGGAGGCAGTCGAAATCCCGCGAAGAATTGTTCCTACTTCTCCATTCACTCCAGCTTGTACTAGTCCTTTTGCCAGTTGGCTCAACTTAATGTTAAGGCTAGAAAATGAAAATAAATGACTAAGTGCGGTCGGCAAAGCGTCTCGGAGTTCAGGACAATGACGGGACGCGGCTGCTCGGTTCTGCTCGCAGCTTTCGCCTTTACATCCTATTCGTTCAGTCAAGAGATCAAAACAGAGGCGGTAAGCGCGTTTGTGTGGGGAGAGGATTCCCGCTTGGGTGCGATTTCCTCGATCATTCAAGACCCGCTCACCGGCCATGCCATCCGTAAACTGGCGTACGGGCCAATCGAAGTGAGTTCCCGAATCGGATTCGAGCGTGTCAGCGCCGACGAAGTGGGGACTTACCTCAATTACACAACGACTATCGTAAACAGCTCAGACTCAACACTGTCTGTGCAATATGGTGGAATCAGTATTGATGGGCACGCGGTCTCCCTTCCGCGGGTTATTCCTCCCGGTAAGAAGCTCACGAAGCGTGAGAGCAAGAACAAAACGAATGTGGTTGAGCCTGAGAAAATGCAATGCTTTACAAATAGTTTTCTTTCGCATGACCACTTGTTTTCAGCGGATGGAGCTTCGCAAACTCTTAAGGTCTCTCCAAAAACTGCCCTGACCGTTTCATCTGTGGTCCGGGATCCTCGTTATTATCCTCTCCGTTGTTCAGCTGAGGGCTGCTACCCCGTCGGAACGTTCCGCTACTACGTCACAGTCAACAGTCAAGATTACGTCTTTGTATGGCCGGGACGATCTGCAATCTATTGCGGTAAGTGACTGAGGACCCCGGCAAGAATCGTTGCAAGCACGCTCAGTTCGCAGGTATTTGCAAAAAATGATTTCGGATGGTTCTAGTCCGCCGAAATGATGCGATTCCTTTCCGTAGTCTTCCGCCAATCCACCAAATCCATGTCGACCGCGCCCTTGGTTCCATCCAATTCTTCAAACACCAACGAGTGTCCATCTCTTCGATATTTGCTCATGGTGAAGGTCTCGTTTGATTTCAGCACCAGAATCGTGCAACGGATGTGCTGCTGCCAGTTCGAAGGGGGTGTCAAGTTCTCTCCGCTGACAATCGTTTTGTCTACTGCCAACTCAGCAATGTTCGAGCTCCTGCCGGCAAAAGTGCTCGGCTTGGCCTGCGATGCGTAAGGTGGCCGATCCGGTTTCAGTGGCCCATAGGCCAGCGTCGCCGGAAGAGAAATGTCATCCATTAATCGCAGCTCTAGCGATTCTTCGCCCTTTAACGTGGGCCGCGGGCCACGCATCGGCAGCGAAACGATCTTCCACGGCCATAAGGGCGGGATCATCCACTCCGCTATGTCACGCTTCGCATGTCCCTTCCCGTCAATGTCTCCCTTCTTGTCCACCTTAAAGCCCCTTGCTTGAATCACTTTCGCGGGCACAGGCAAATCGCCATAAGGCAGAATTACCCTGTCAAACGTAATCTTCAGATAACCCTTCCCGATAAAATGCCCTGGCTCTTTGTCCGCTTCCAGGTGCCCACCTAGCACGCTGCCTCGGGGAAACAGCACCCTGCCAAACACCTGCTGCGTGCGCAGATAGCACAGCACCGGGTCTCCCACGGTTGCAGTGGCCGAGGAGAAATTCGGTTCATTCATGGTACATTGCAGAAGTGTGCCGGCTGGTACCAATAGATCCCTTTGAGCGCAGACTCCACCGGCAGCCACTAGAATTCCTACAGCGATTACCAAGATTCTGATAAATAGCTTCATACACCTACCTCCTGAATAGACTAAGGGTGCGAAATTGTATGGACTAGGACAACCGAATGAAGGTCTGCGCCACTCGACTCTCTTATAGATCTGGTCAACGAGAATCGAAATGCCGCAACCGACCCTGTAAAGCCTCGCGCCAAAAAATATGAAATGATCGCCGCAATCGCCACTGTCATTTTTGACAGGTAACCGGCGGCCTCGGTATGAAGCTAAAGCTTTTAAATTCAACTGCTTCCGTGGACACCGGTGCGATTTTCCCTTTGCTCTCTAGAGAAACGACGGCTCAGGTTTGTGGTTCCTTGCGTTCGAGCCGAGCCGCCTCTGTCGCTATCCTTCCATCCGCACTCTTTATTGAACGATTTTTCGCTCGGTGCAAGTTGGGCGTCCTCAATTCGAAAGGTGCTGCTACCTGATAATCGACCTTGACTCCCGCCTTCCGACGGGAGCTCGGCCAGGAGTTGGGCGCAGTTTGTCAATTCCGGTTGAAAATTCCCCGTTGTACCGGTCGAAAATTCCCCACCCCTGAACTTCATGAATGGGCCTCCTTAGCCTCGGACGGAGTGGAGCCCAGCGCCGTCTTTTGGCGCGCTTTGGGCGGAACGGAGTCCGAGGCTAAGGAACGAGCTGCGGCCTCCGCCCCTTCCTGTCCTCGCGGTGGCACCAGACCGGCCTTGCGACGGTCCTTAGCTCTCGCCAGCTCTCGCCGCGAATGTTGATGGTCGTCGAGTGCTTGGCACCCGGCGACACTTTTCGAATCAGCGACTAACCGTCGAAGGTTAGCGGGTTGGTGCGAGCGATCCAAAACGGTTTAGGCGGCGACCCATTCGCATACGGTTGCGCAGTCGTGGCGGTATACCGTTCAGCATGGCGGATGGAGGCTGCGTAAGGTGAGCAGGATCCGTGTTTGCCACAGTGACGACATCGGCCAGACTGTAGTCGCACCCCTCAACGTTTGGATGATTCACGTCGCACGGAATCAGAAGGAACGCATGGATATCGCCCTCGGGTAGCGTTCGGCTTCCTGTAATCTCTCCACGATCGTTGATGGCGACTCCACCCGCCGATCCCAGCAACGAGTCGGGAGGGACAAGCGTGTTCAAGTCGACCATGGGGCCGCCGTTTTCCCACAAGAATGCGTGGACCTCTGGCGCCGAGAAACATGTGGGCGAGGACTCACCGACGATCTGGCCCATTGTATTAATGCTGTGAGCGGCACTGCATTGGTCACCGTCAACAGTACCGAGATTAATCATCACACCTTGCTTCCAGAGAAAGGCAAGCGCCTGGATTTCCTGGCTACTGGCAAAGCCGACGACCTCTCCGGCATCGTTGATCGCGTTTGGTACTCCATCATTTCCTCCAAACGTACCCATATCGGTAAGAACTCCGCGGTCCCAGAAAAAGGGGTGGTTGGCAAGGTCGCCCGGCAGATTCATGGTGCCGATCACTTGACCTCGGTTGTTCAAACCAGAAACAAAACTAAAAGTGCCGCCTAGATTGCCAATATCTACCATTTTGCCGTGATCCCAAAAGAACGGGTCAACGGTGGGAACGCCGGTGGTCGGACTCGGAATCGAATTGATGGTGGATTGGCCGGCGACCTGGCCGAGCTCATTCACAAACCAAGCAACGCTATCGGGCCCGCCCAAGGTACCCAAGTCGTTCATTTTTCCGTTTTGCCACAAGAATGCGTGTGATTGCGTGGTTATGGGAAAGAAGTAGAACGGGACGGTCTCGAAGATGAATCCCGTCTGGAAGGTGGAGGAGAAAGGATCTGCAATTCCATTAAGGGCGCCTCCGACCACTTGGCCTTGGTTATTCAGGGCGTTCGCTCCACTAGCATTTCCACCTAGTGATCCGAGGTCGATGATTTTGCCGTCCTTCCAAAGAACCGCAGTTGTCTCCGGAAATCCATTAATCGGGTCCATGATGCCGTTTTCGGAGAATCCAGCCGCCCATCCCTGGGAATTGATCCAACTGACAAGACTGCTATTCGTTCCCGAAAGCGCGCCCAGATCGGTCAGAATGCCGTTTCGCAATTGAACCGGGTGGTTCACAAGAGCATCGGACCCAACCATGGAAAAGGGGTCCGGAATGGAAGTATCCGCTTGAGCGATGGAGGTACCCTGGGAATTGATCGTCTTGGTAACGTCCCCTCCGACGCCAAAGAAGCTGTTGGGGCCACCCAGCGTCCCGATGTCGATCAATTTGTAATGATGGTGCTTGGTGTTGTGATTCTGGGTCACGGTTTTTTGCGCAGACACTACAAGCGGCATCGCCAGGGCTGCTAATCCGAAGGCCAGCGCCGGTTTCAATCTGAGTTTGTCTTTCATCGAATCCTCCCACTAATTTTCTCTGAGGAACGAACGACGCGATTGGTCCGCAATCCTTCACTCCCGCATCTTTGGTACGGAGCCAATCTGCTTTAGAGCGGAGCTAGACTCAATGCACGGAACCTCACGGTTGGGTCACGCTTTGGTCATCTGGCCAAACCTTTCGTTGGCAAGGGTTTAGCAAAGAAAGAGATAGAACCCCGGTGAGTTTCTTGGGCTAGTTCCACAAGCCTCTGACTCTTTTTGGGATATGATGCGCTGCACCTGCTGTAACACGGGTTCAGGGAGGTATCTTCTATGCCGGAAGCGGATCGGCGGCCGAGCCTTGCCCGGTTTGAGAGCTTTGAGCTCGACGTGCGCGCGGGAGAATTATGCGGGCTCGATGGCACTCTCGTTCGTCTCCCCGAGCAGTCACTCCGCATCCTTATACTCCTCTTAGAACATCCCGGTGAGGTCGTCCAACGGGAAGAGATTCGCAAGAAGCTCTGGCCGAACGACACAATCGTTGAATTCGAACACAGCATCAGCGCTGCGATGAATCGCTTGCGGCAGGCGTTGGGTGATTCCGCCGACAAACCAAAATACGTCGAAACTCTCGCTCGGCGCGGCTATCGCTGGATGGTGCCCGTAGAGTGGGCCGAGGGTCGTCCGGCTCTGCAGCCAGCCGTGCCTGCGGACAAGAAGTCAGCAGAATCCTTTGACGGCAGGTTTATAGGCAAAAAGGTCTCGCATTACCGTGTCTTGAGGATTCTCGGTGGCGGCGGAATGGGCGTTGTCTATGAAGCGGAGGATCTTAAACTAGGGCGCCGTGTGGCGCTCAAGTTTCTACCCGAGGAACTGGCGAGCGATCCTGCCACACTCCAGCGATTTGAGCGCGAAGCCCGCGCGGCATCGTCGCTCAGCCATCCCAACATCTGCACCATTTATGAAGTGGAAGAGCACGAAGAGAATCCCTTTATCGTTATGGAACTATTGGAGGGCGAGACGCTGCGGGAGATTATCTCTCGATCAACGCCAGGCACTCCACCTTTGGAACTCCAGAAGCTAATTGACCTGGCAACTCAGATTTGCGACGCACTGGACGCGGCGCATCGCAATGGCATCATCCACCGCGATATCAAGCCAGCAAATATCTTCGTGACCACAAGAGGCCAGGCCAAGATTTTAGATTTCGGTCTGGCGAAACTTTCTGATAATGCATCCCTTCCTGAGGGTGGCTCGGAGCCGAGTGGCAAAGGCGGTGCAGCAGGATCGACCCGCGGAGACACGCAACCGCCCAGAACCGACGCGTTCCTCAGCCTAACCGGAGTGGCCATGGGGACGGCGGGTTACATGTCACCGGAGCAGATTCGCGGCGAAACCGTAGACGCTCGGACCGACCTCTTTTCCTTTGGGCTGATGCTGTATGAAATGGCGACCGGGAAGCGCGCTTTTCAGGGCGACTCGGGGCCCGAGCTGCAGGAAGCCATTCTCAAAAAGGCGCCTAGCCCGGCGCGGCAACTGAATCCTCAACTTCCCGAAAAACTCGGACATATTATTCACAGGGCGCTCGAAAAAAATCGAGAAGCACGCTACCAGACCGCGTCAGAAATACACGTCGATTTGGAGAATTTGAAACAGGAAAGCGTTCCGAAAGGCTCCTCTCGGTGGCGCGCCGTGGCGGCGGGAGTGGCCGGCATCGGAATAATTGCGAGTGTAATTTTCTGGTTTGTCAGGCACCAACGATTTTCGCCTGAATCCGTAAAGCAACCGATCCTTCGGCAACTCACTCTCAATTCGTTTGAGAACTCTGTTGAAGACGGCGCGATTTCGCCAGATGGCAAGTTCGTCGCATACTCCGACCAGAAGGGCCTGCACGTTAAGGTCATTGAAACAGGGGAGATTCGGGCGGTTCCTCAGCCGGGAGAGTTCGGCGGTAAGGATGTGGATTGGAGTATTAGCTCCCCCATATGGTTTCCGGACAGCACCAGGTTTCTCGCCAATATTCATCCGTTCGGGCAGTGGTTCTCTGAGTTGAGTTCCCATGCCACGAGCATTTGGGTGGCTTCGGTGTCAGGCGGGACACCCCGCAAGCTTCGCGACCGGGGTTTTGCCTACGCCGTTTCGCCGGATGGATCTTTGATCTCCTTTGGAGATAACTCGGGCAAGCGTGGCGATCGCGAGATCTGGCTCATGGGCTCTGACGGGGAGCAGGCGAGGAAACTCTATGACACCGGCGAAAACAGCTCCCTTGGCGTGTACACTTTTTCACCAGATGGACAACGACTCCTCTACAGCATAGCCGATGAATCCGGCACTACCGTCATGAGCGGTGACGTGAAAGGAAGTCCGCCTACCACAGTGTTTTCATCTACTGAAACGGAAAAGATCGGGCTGGATCTCACTTGGCTGCCCGATGGGCGGTTGATTTACCCGGTGCCCGAGCCCGGAACCTTCGCTGCCACTTGCAACTATTGGGCAGTGCGACTTGACGAGCGTACGGGCCATGTAATTGAGAAACCCAGGCAACTAACCAACTGGGCGGGGTTCTGCATGAGTTCTACAACGGCGACCGCAGATGCCAAGCAACTGGTTTTTGTGCGATGGACGGCACAGGTGACTTCCTATGTGGCTGACCTGGCAGCCAGCGGAACTCGCATCCTCAACCCCAAGCATTTTCCCTTGACTGAGACTTCGGACGCTTTAGAAGATTGGTTGCCTGATAGCAAGTCCCTCGTGCTGGAATCTAACCGTTCTGGTCACTATGCAATTTATAAGCAGTCGTTGGACGACGAAACGCCTCTGCCACTTGTTACCCATGGTTCCGTCCGAGACGCGCATATGAGTCCAGACGGCAAGAGCGTGATCTACTTTGCAACTGGAGAAAATGCTTCATTACCCGATACTGCACAAGAACCTGTCATGAGGGTTCCTATCACTGGAGGGCCTTCGCAGCAGTTGTTTGTGGCCAGTTCGGGCAGCAAGCTCACTTGTGCCAGGTCTCCGTCTGACCTGTGCGCGATCGGAGAGCCCACCCAGGATGGGAAGCAATTGGCCGTCTCCGTTTTCGATCCTACAAAGGGACGTGGAGCTGAGTTCTTTCGGTTTGCGCTGGGTTCGAATGCTGATCGCTGGAGCTTAAATCTCTCGCCCGATGGCACCCGGTTCGTTGCCCTTCCAAGCCGGGCTGGCCCAATCAACATTTACTCTCTCCACGGAAAGGCATTCCGGCAGGTTCGGTTGAAGCATTGGGACCATCTGCAGACTGCAATTTGGGCCGCCGACGGGAAAAGCTTGTTCGTCACCGCAGACATCCGGGCTGGGACGGCGATTCTACACGTGGATCTTCAAGGCAACGCCCAGGTATTGTGGGAGAATCCCGGAACTTCCTGGGAAACAGTGGCACGTCCGTCCCCCGATGGGCGCCACTTGGAATTTAATCGCTGGACCACAACTAGCAACATGTGGCTGATGGAAAATTTTTGAAAAGCATGGCGAACCAAAGCAAAGGCTCTCCGCGCCGGGTATGAGCGGTACTTAAAGCGCAAAGGCTACAAGCGCGGACCGCGCCGCATTCGGCTGACGAAAGGACATTGCCGAGTTTTTGAACGTAATCGTTCACATAGAACGCCGACCTGGTCAGCGCAGAGGGGCCGAGGTCCTAGTTAGCACTGCGTGGCTCTGATCCGACAATAGCGTTAAAGCCTTCCGGTCATCTTTGCTGGCAGCTGCATTGGCACTCTTCGGATGCGAATGCCACTCGATAGACACCAAGGCATGTAAATACAAAATGTGCGTTCGGACTCACCCTTTACAAAACGTTCCGGAGACATGGTTTACAACTCCTGGCTGGATTAATCCAGCCAGGAGTTGCCGATGCCATGGAAGGAACGGTCGATCGTGGAAGAACGC
>Ga0210406_10001705_pt1 | contig 26229 bp, 23 predicted proteins | sample IncBWC30MmetaG_FD_155454 | JGI IMG/M metagenome (GOLD analysis project Ga0210406, IMG submission 155454) | Forest soil microbial communities from Barre Woods Harvard Forest LTER site, Petersham, Massachusetts, United States - Inc-BW-C-30-M | ecosystem: Environmental > Terrestrial > Soil >... | reverse complement strand
CCAAAGTGAAGACCTCGTTACCATCATCTACACCTCCGGAACTTCCGGCGAGCCCAAGGGCGTCTGCCTCAACACCAAAAATCTCGACCACATGCTTTCCTGCACTACCGGTTGGATGGACCATCTTGTCAAGAACATCCGCGAGCCGTTGCGCGTGTTCCAATACCTGCCCTTCAATTTCGCCGCGTCGTGGATCGTCATGATGTCGTGCCTCACGCGCGAAACGGTCTTGACGCTCTCCACCGACCTCAATAAACTTGCGGATGAAATTCGCCTCTCCGCTCCAAACTATTTCTTCAATGTGCCCACGCTGCTCGAACGCGTGAAGCGCGGCGTCGAAGAAAACCTCGCAAAACGTGGATCGCTTATCCAGTCCATCTATAAAAAAGGTCGTGCCACCTGGCAGAAGAAAAACGAGGGCTCATCGGGCGGCGGCCTCTGGCTCTTCGCCGCGCAAAAACTCATCTTCGGAAAAATCCGCGAACGCTTCGGCTCCAACCTGCGCGGCCTGGTCTGCGGTTCCGCGCCGCTTGCTCCTGAAACGCAGGACTTCTTCGCCATGCTTGGCATTCCCATCTGGCAGGTCTACGGGCTCACGGAAACATGCGGCATCTGCACGATGGACGACCCGCGCATCGCATCTGAACCCGGCCGCGTCGGCCAGTCCGTTCTCGGCATCGAAATGAAAACCAGCGACAACGAAGAGATCCTCGTCAGCGGGCCGAATATTTTTCCCGGCTACTGGAATCGCCCCGAAGAAACCGCTCGCGTCCTCGAAAACGGCTGGTTCCACACCGGCGATCAGGGCGAGGTGAACTCCCGCGGCAACTGGCGCATCAGCGGACGCATCAAGAACCTGATCATCCTTAATTCCGGGCACAACATCGCGCCCGAACCCATCGAGGAAAAAATCGCCCAGCATCTTCCCGGCGCGCAACAGGTGGTCATCGTCGGCAACGGCCGCGGCTATCTCTGCGCTCTCGTCACCGGCGCGGTCAAATCGAATTCAATTCAGTCCGCGTTGGACGTAGTCAACTCCGAATTGCCGCACTACCGCCAGGTCCGCAACTTCGCTATCCTTCAGGATGTTTTTACGCCTGAAAACGCGCTCCTTACAGCCAACGGCAAACTGAAGCGCGACGTTATCAACAAGCGTTTCCACCAGGAAATCGATCAGTTGTACAGCAACCATGCCGTCGCCGCGGGAACCAACGCATGAAGAAAGAACGACGCAATCTTCTCCCAGTAAAAGAATTCCGCGGCAAAGGCCTGCGATGGGAATGGCGCGACGGCGTTGTCGAACTCACTCTTGACCACGAACCGCTCAACGAAATTGGCACACTGCTCCTGGGCGAACTCGAACAATTCGTCGCCGCCATTGACGGCCTCGCCCCCATCACCAGCGCCTGCATCATTGCCAGTGCCCGCCCTGGCGGCTTCAGCGTCGGCGGCGATTTGAAAGAGCTCTACAACAACGCACTGAAACTCCCCCCAAAGAAACGCGTTGCCGGCCTGCGAACATTCATCCGGCGAATCCACCGAGTGGCCAATGCCATCGACGCCGCACCCTTCATCACCCTCGCTGCCGTTCACGGCCTCTGCATGGGAGGCGGCCTCGAACTCACTCTCCTCTGCGATCTGATCGTCGCCGACAAAATGGCGCGCTTCGGTTTCCCAGAGCTTCGCCTCGGTTTCATTCCCGGCTTCGGCGGCATACCCCGTCTCCGCCGCGACGTCGGCAATAGCTTCATCCGCGATCTGCTCTTCACCGGCCGCACCGTCAAAGCCGAGGCCGCGCAACAGGCCGGCCTCGTCACACACCTCGCCGGCGAAGGTTACGCGCTCCAGGTCGCCCGTTCGATGGCCCAGCAAATCACCAAGTTCGACCCCGAAGCCCGCGTCGCTGCCAAAAAATTCATCAAACCCATCCCCTACCAGGAACTCCGTGAAGAAGTCGAACTCTTCTGCAAACTTTTCAACCGCCCCCAGGTAATGGAGGGCCTTCGCCGCTTCGTCGAGTCCGACGATCCCATGAAGCATTTGCCAGTTGCTTCAAAATCCGAAAACTCTGACTAACACGATTTCTCCTAAATCAGTTCGCCGATTCCCTCCACTTCAGGGTTGTCATCCTGAGGCTATCCGACGAGGATAGCCGAAGGACCTCAAACCAAAAATCTCGCACACGGCATCGGTTGAGATCCTTCGGTGCGCAAACTACGCGCACCTCAGGATGACAATGGGTTGTGCTGTCTGCGCAGGTCTACAATTGGTTTTGCTGTTTGCGTTGGAATAAGAAGTTTTGCATCCGAAATGCGAACAAATCTCCCTCGTCTCTGTGTCCTCTGTGAGCTCTGCGGTGAGCTCTTGTCCTTTCTAGTCCCTCCGTTTTCCTTCCCGACCGGGGGATGATAAATTGAATGTGTATGCGCACCATCGAACAGACCACGCAGGAAATTCTCGACCTCGCTACCGTGCAATTCAAGGTCCCCGCGGGCTCCCTCGCGGCCGACGATGATTTCTACAAAAAACTTGGCATCGACAGCCTGCAGGCCCTCGAAATGCTCTCCCGCCTGGAAAATCATTTCCGCATCGAACTGCCCGACTATGAAGTTCAGGGCGTCAGCGACTTCAAAACACTCGCCCAGCGCATCCAAGCCCGCCTCTGATGCTCGATTTAAAAAAATATAATTCCGTCGGTGAAGCGCTCCGCGACGCTCTGGAGACCTGGCCAACCGAAGTCTGCCTGATCGAATCGGACCGGGGCGAAGAAAAGCAGCGGCTCACCTACCGCAACTTCAAAGACAAATCGCAGCCGCTTGCGAAATCGTTGCAGGATCTGGCTATCGGCCCCGGCGACCGCGTCGCTATCATCATGACCAATCAGTCCAAGTGGCTGATCTCCGCGTACGCGATTTGTTTCTGCGGCGCTACGCTGGTGCCGCTCGATTTTAAACTCAAGCCGGAAGAGCAGTGGCAGCTCTTGAAGCATTCCGGCGCGAAAGTGTTGATTACCGAATACGGCATCTGGCGCCAACTCTGCGTTTCTCCCGCGCGTGCCGCGGCCGCAACTTTGAAAACCGTCCTGGTTACCGAGGCGCCAGAACACGCCGAGTTGTCCGGAGCGGAACGTTGGGAAAGCGTTAAAGGTGCAAACCCGCCCGTCTTTGTTCCGCAAAAACGGCAGGACATCGCCTGCATCGTCTACTCCTCCGGCACCGGCGGCACTCCCAAGGGGTGCATGATGACGCACGAAAATTATCTCGAGCAGTGTGTCGCGCTCACTTCGCTCTATCCCTTCTGGCCCGGCGTGCGCTACCTCAGCATTCTTCCCACGAATCACGCCATCGATTTCATGGTCGGCTTCTTTGGGCCGTTCACCTGCGGGGCCGCCGTCGTCCATCTCCGGACGCTGCGCCCGGAGTATGTCCGCGAAGCGTTTCCGAAATACGAAATCACTTACGTCAGCCTGGTGCCGCTGGTCTTGAAAAATCTGCAGAAAGGACTGCAGGCGCGGTTCGACGCGCTTCCCGACCCCAAGCGCAAAGCCCTCGACGCCATGCGCAGCATCAATCGCGCGCTGACCAAAGACCGCCCGCGCCCCTGGCTCAGCCGCAAACTTCTCGGCGAAGTTCACGCCGGCTTCGGAGGCAAGCTCGAAGCCATTATCGTTGGCGGGGCCTTCACCGAACCGCAAACGCTGCAATTTTTTTACGATCTGGGAATTCCTGTCGCCAACGGTTACGGCCTGACCGAAGCAGGTACAGCTGTAACTGTGAACGATTTAAAACCTTTTCGGGCGGACACGGTTGGCAAGCCGCTGCCCGGCATGGAAGTGCAAATCCGCAATTCCGATAACGACGGCATCGGCGAAGTCACTGTCCGCAGCAAAACGGTCATGGCCGGCTATCTCAACGAACCGGAACTCACCGCCGAAACCATCGTCGAGGGCTGGCTGCGCACCGGCGACATGGGCCGCTTTGATTCCACCGGCCACCTGCAGCTGTTCGGCCGGAAGAAAAACATGATAGTCACCGAAGAGGGAAAAAATGTCTATGCCGAGGACGTCGAGCAAGCGTTCGAAGGTCTGCATGTGAAAGAGTTCTGCGTCTTTGCCGCCAACTTTATCTGGTCCCAACGTGCCATGGTCAACGAAAAGCTTCTTCTCGTGATTCACCTCGAACACGGCCAGGCTTTCACTCCTGAACTCAAGTCCGAAATCTCCGCGCGCAATGCCTGGCTGACGAATTACAAACGCGTTCACGGCCTGGTCATCTATCAGGAAGATTTTCCGCTGACCGCCTCGCTCAAAATCAAGCGCAGCGAACTGGCCCAGCGCCTCGCCACCCTGGATCGGGAGCAATCCATTCTGCCGATTTAAGCGCGGAGCATGTAGAATGCCCAATCCGGCAAAACCGTGAACGATAAATTTCTAGCGATCGTCAATCCGGCGGCGGGCGGCGGACGCTCCGCAAAGCTCGCCGGAGCGCAACTCGCCCGCCTCAAACAAGAAGGCCTGCGCGTGGACGCCATCGCCTCCATGGCCCCGGGCCACGCCGTGCAACTGGCACGCGAAGCGTACGACCAGGGCTATCGCCGCTTCCTCGCCGTCGGCGGCGATGGCACCGCGCACGAAATCATCAATGGCATCTTTTCGCGCGAAGGGCAGACGGAGCGCGTCGAACTCGGCTTTCTTCCGATGGGCACTGGAAATTCGTTTATGCGCGATTTCACCGACAAAGGAGCTGAATCCTCAGTCGAAGCGCTTCTCGCAGGCCGCAAGCGCGGCGTGGATGTCCTCCGCCTTAGCCACGCCACCGGCACCATCTATTCCCTCAATCTCCTAAGCGTTGGCTTTACGGCCGACGTCGGCGCGCTTGCTAATCGCCGCTTCAAGGCCTTCGGTCATCTCGGCTATCTTCTCGGCGTCTTCGTGCGCGTCCTGCAGTTTAAGCGCCGCGCCTTCAAGCTCCGCAGTGACGCTGAAAATTCCTGGGACGACCGCCGCTGCCTCTTCCTCACCTTCAACAACAGCAAATTCACCGGCGGCACCATGATGATCGCTCCCACCGCTGATCCCAGCGATGGCTTCATCGAGTTCGTCCGCTGGGGCCCGATCGGGCGCTTTGGCCTGCTGAAAATGTTGCCGCGCCTCTACGACGGCACGCACACCCTACACCCGCTATCCGAAACCCGCCGCGTCAAACAGGTGCAGTTTGCGCTCGACGAGCCCGTGGACGTGATGATCGATGGCGAAATCGTCACCGTAATCCTCCGCGAAATCGACGTCCTTCCCGGCGCGCTGGATGTCTACGTATGAAGCGGCTCTGGGAGATTCTGCGCAGCGCGTTTCTCTGGGGCATGAGCTGGCTGCACTTTCTGATCGTTGTCCCTGTCCTGATCGCGCTTGCGGTCGTTCTCGATCCGCGCAAGCACGACTATCTTCAGCGCGGTCTCTGCCGCCGCATTGCCTTTTTCTCCGGCGCAAAAGTGGTCGTCAAGAAATCGCCCGGCTTCGACGCCGCGCGCACTTCATTCTTCATGGTGAACCACGTCAACCTGTTCGATCCCTTCATCCTTTATTGCGCGATTCCGCAGCTCGTCCGCGGCTGGGAGCTCGAATCCCACTTTCGCATTCCGGTGTACGGCTGGCTGATGAAACGCTTCGGCAACGTGCCTGTGCCCAGCATCCGCAGCCCCAAGGACCTGAAGCGGCTCTGGCGCCTGACGCAGGAAGCCATCAACAGCGGCGTCAGCTTGATCATTTTTCCTGAAGCCAGGCGCACCCGCGACGGCCACATCAATGGTTTCGAAGAAGGCGGCTTCCGCCTCGCCCAACAACTCGGCGTCCCCATCGTCCCCGTCAGCCTTGCCGGCTCTTTCCAGCATCTCCGCACCGGCCACTGGCTCCTCCGCCCCACCACCATCACCGTCCACATTCACGAAACCATCGAAACCGCGGGCCTAACCAAAGAAGACATCCCCGCCCTGAAACAGCGAGTCCGCAACGCCATTGCCCCTCCGGTCGAAGAGTCCCTCTTAAAAACGTAGGGCCCGCCTTCTGAGGCGGGCCGCTCTGAATTTCTTGATTCTTCCATGTAGTGCCGGATTTTAAGCCAGCCTCATGGGTTTGCCTTTATCGTCCTTGGTGCTTCGTCTCACGAAACGCGTCCCACGCCTTACGCGCCTTTAAGTCCCGGCAACACCCTCCCCGCGCGTGTTTCTTGCCACGTGTAGAAAATTCGGTGAATCACAGTGATCGTCGAGATCACCGCGATCACCCAGAGCACCTGCGCCATGCGGTTGAACATCCCGCCGATGATCAGCAGCACTAGCCGCTCCGGCCGCTCCATGAACCCCACTTTGCACAGCGGGATCAGCGATTCCGCCCGCGCGCGCGCGTAGCTCACCATCACCGAGCCCGCCGTCGCCACCGCCGCCAGAATCACATACGGTGTCCGCCCGCTCACCGAGTAATACACCAGCAGGCCCATGTACAGCGCCATGTCCGCATAGCGGTCCAGCGTCGAATCGTAAAACGCGCCGAACGCCGTCACGCGGTTCTGCCGCCGCGCCACCTGCCCGTCCAGCATGTCCAGGAATCCCGCAATGAAAATAATAATTGCGCCGGTGCGGAAATTTCCCACCGCGAAGCTGGCCGCCGCGCCGAAATTCACCACCAGCCCCAGAAACGTCAGCAGGTTGGGATTGATCCCCGTCGCCGCGATTGCACCCACAATGCGGTCCAGCAGCCATTTCGAGCCGGTTCCAATTGCGCCTGTAACTGTCGCCATGGTTTAAACCAAACGAAATGATACTTCAGCCTGCCCCGTGAGCCAAATTCCGCCGCATGCTGCAATTAGGTCTTGTCCCGCCCCATTCCTATTTCGAGAATTTCGACCGGTAGTGTCCTAATTTGGAACTCTTTCTAACACACTTCCGGAATTCCGCCGCTTTAGAAGTGAATTTCCTTCTGATGCAGGACGATCCGCGCCGAATCCGATTGACACTCCCGACCACACGCCCATACTCAAACCAGCTATTGCCGCTAGACCATTTCTGCAAACCAGCGGGACCTGGCTTCTAACAGCTCCAGCAATAAGGATTTGGACATTAGCCTTGGGTGGAGGCGTCTTCGGATGTCTGAAACAATGCAGGGCGAAGTCAGGAGCAAAGTGGTCAAAATCTGCCTGAACGGCAAATGCAAAGATATTCAAGTGATCCCCAACAATGGTTTTCCGGTGCGCTGCAAGGTGTCGGTGGAATTGAGCCGCGACCTTCGTATGACTTACCCCATTCACTTCATCGAGCTCTACGTCCCCGCGGAATTCGGCTCCCTGCTCGAGATCGGCCTTCCGCTCACGCTAACGCTCGATCAAACCGACTCTTGAACTACCGTCCCGGCTAATCGGCCTCCCTAACAATTCCTCGTGGGCACTGAGCCCAGGGGCAGCATTGCGCAAATTCAGGCGCGGCCCATCAAGGCAACGCTTTCCGGGCGTGTTCGTCCAGTGCTTCCACTGTTTTGGCAATGTCCTCGATCGTCGTGCGCGGATTGATTGTACAGAGGCGCAGCACGGTTTGTCCGCGGAGTTCTGTCGTCAGCACCAAGGCAAACCCTTGCTCCTGCATCCGCGCTGCAATCGCTCGGTTTAGCGCGTCGATTCGCAGCGTACTTTCCACCGAGCCAGACTGCCGCGCCTGCGGAACATAACGGAACGTCACCACCGCCATTTGCGCGCTCGAGGTGATTTCCCAGTTGCTGCGTGCCCGCACTTCCTTTTCAGCGTATTCCGCCAAATAAAACGTCCGGTCCAGGGCCGCCGCGAACGCATCCGCGCCGAAGACCTGCAGCGACATCCATAGCTTCAACGCGCGGAACGGCCTCGTCAACTCCGGCGAATAATCCCACAGATTCACCTCTTCCTCGCCGCCGCGCGCATCCTGCAGATATTCCGCCTCGTCCTCGCGCACGTGAAACGCATGCCGCAGCGCCGCGCGGTTCCGCACCATCAGCAGCGCGCAATCAAATGGTTGGAACAGCCATTTATGCGGGTCGAGCGTGAACGAATCCGCGCGCTCGATCCCGCGCAGCAACTCCCGCCCCCGCGCGCAAAACAACGCCCCGGCGCCATACGCGCCATCCGCGTGCAGCCAAATGTTTTCCTCGGCGCAAACATCCGCAAGCTCCGTCATCGGATCGACAGCGCCAGTGTTGGTCGTCCCGGCATTCGCAATCACGCAAAACGGCGTCAGCCCCGCCGCGCGATCCTCTCGTACCGCCCGCCGCAACTCTTCCGGCCGCACGCGAAACGCCGCATCCGATTCCAGCCGACGGAACTGATTCTTCTGCCAGCCAAGAATCCGCATCGCCCGCAACAGTGACGAATGCGTCTGGTCCGACCCATACACCACCGCGCGCGAAAACTCCTCCGGCTTCAGCAGGGCATCCCGCGCCGTCACCAGCGCGGACAGATTCGCCAACGACCCGCCACTCAAAAAAATCCCGCCGGCCGTTTCTGGATACCCCGCCAGCTTGCGGATCCAGTCCAGCGTCACCAACTCCACCATCGCCGGCCCTGAGCCCTCTAGCCAGCTCCCCGCAAAAACGTTGTAGCCCGTGCGCAGAAAATCCGCGTACGCTCCTACCAGGTTGCTCGGCCCCGGCACAAACGCAAAAAACCGCGGGTGCGTCTCGTGGTTCGTGCTCGAAAGCACGCTCTTCTCGATGCGCTCCACCACCGCCAGCGGATCGCTCCCCCGCGCCGGCAAATCCTCCCAAATCGCCGCGCGCAACGCCGCCGCGCTCTTCACTTTCACCACTGGCAGCGTCGCGAGCCGGGCCTGATACTCCAGAAGATGCTCAACCAGCGCGTGGCCCAATTCCCTCGCCTCTTCCGGCGAAAGCTCCAGCAATGCAGCGAAATTATTCATACAGGCCATATTAGCAGCAGCACACCTGGTTTTCGCCTTGACGCCATCACGCGCAGTTCGTAAATTGTTTGAACTACTGGGGGAACATGAAATCTTTCGATTCCGCACGCCGCGAATTTCTTCATCTCCTCGGAGGCACGGCCGGCGCAGCCTGGCTCACCGCAAATTGGCCCGCGCTCGTTTCCGCCGCCGAACACGCGCATCAAGCCGCGAAGTCCGAGCATCCCGCGCTCGAAGTCTTCACCGCGGACCAGGCACGCGAAGTCGAAGCCCTCGCCGCTTGCATCATCCCGTCCGGTGAAACCGCGGGCGCGCGCGAAGCAGGCGTCGTCTATTTTATCGATCGCGCCCTGAAAACCTTCTTCAGCGAAGCGTTGCCCGTCTATCAAAACGGCCTCGAAGCCGTGCAGAAAACCACCGCCGAGCTCTTTCCCGGCGTTCCGCGCTTCTCCGCCGCCACCGAAGAACAAAAACGGAAAGTTTTCTCGCACATCGTAGAGGACTCCGAGCGGCCGGAAAGCGGCGCTCGCCGCCTCTCCCCCGGCGCTTCTCCGGATTTCTTCCAGACCCTGCGCGTCCATACCATTTTCGGATTTCTCGTCGACCCTGAGGGCGGCGGCAACCGCGACTTCGTTGGCTGGAAAGCGATCGGACGCGATCCGTCCCACGGGTTTTCCGCGCCGTTCGGCTTCTACGACAAGGACTACCCCGGCTGGCAGCCCGTGTCCGGCGAAACGGAGAAAAAATGAGCCGGCCCATGGTCACTTACAAGACTTCCGATGAAGTGGATTTCGTCATCGTCGGCTCCGGAGCGGCCGGCGGCGTCCTTGCGAAAGAACTTTCCACCAACGGCTTCCGCGTGGTCGTCCTCGAGCAGGGCGAATATCTCCGCGAAAAAGATTTCACCCACGACGAAACGAAAATCTTCGTCCAAAGCCTGCTCACCAATAAGGTCAACACCCATCCCATCACCTTTCGCAAATCGCCCGACGAAACCGCCCGGAAACAGCAGGCCGTTCTCTATGGCAGCTGCGTCGGGGGCAGCAGCGTCCACTTCACTGCCAACTTCTGGCGCTTTCACGAAATCGATTTCAAGGAACACAGCAAGGTCGGCGACATTCCCGGCGCTAACTTTGCCGACTGGCCGATCTCTTACGCCGACCTCGAGCCCTACTACACGAAAGTGGAATGGGAAGTCGGCGTGTCCGGACTCGCTGGCTCCAGCCCGTTCGATCCGCCGCGCTCCAAGCCCTATCCGATGCCGCCGCTTCCGGTGAAGGGAAACGGGGTCGTTTTCGAACGTGGTTGCCGCAAGCTCGGCTACCATCCGTATCCCGCGCCGATGGCGATCCTTTCGAAACCTCGCGCCGGCCGCGCCGCCTGCATGAATTGTGGCTTCTGCCTCGGCTTCGGCTGCGAAGTCGGCGCAAAGTCCACGTCGCTCTCCAGCGTGATTCCGATGGCCGAAAAAACCGGCCGCTGCGAAATTCGTCCCAACTGTTACGTCAGTCGCATTGAGACCGACAAAAACGGCCGCGCTATCGGCGCCGTCTATTTCGACCCCCAGCGCAACTCCCAACTGCAAAAAGCCAAAGCCGTCATTCTTGCCGCTAACGGGGCTGAGACTCCGCGCCTCTTGCTCCTCTCCGCTTCCAATCAGTTTCCCGCCGGACTCGCCAACTCCAGCGGCTATGTGGGCAGGAATTTTATGCCCAACAGCAGCGCGCTTGCCTTTGGCGTGTTCGGCGAGCAACTCAACGATTACAAGGGCCCCGCCGTCAGCCGCATCATGCACGATTTCTACGAGCTCGATCCGAAGCTCGGCCTCTATGGCGGCGGCGGGCTGGATGCCCGTTTTGATTTCACGCCCATCAGCTTCGCGTTGAACGGGCTTCCTCCGGACACTCCGAAATGGGGGGCCGGATTCAAACAAGCGCTCGCCCACAATTTCACGCGCACGATGCAAATTTTCTGCCACGGCACTTCGCTTCCCGTTGAGTCCAACAGCTTTTCCCTCGATCCCGACGTGAAAGACGCCTGGGGGCTCCCCGCGCTGCGAATGACGTTCCGGGATCACCCGAATGATTTGAAAATGATGGAGTGGATGAGAGCGCGCGCCATGGAAATTCTTGACGCCGCAGGCGCCAAAACGAAATGGAGCTTCCCGGTTCAGGAGCAGCAGTTCGCCGTGCACCTGCTCGGCACCTGCCGCATGGGGGGTGATTCCAAGAAATCGGTAATCAACTCCGACCATCGGACCCACGACGTCAAAAACCTTTTCCTGTGCGACGGCAGCAGCCTTGTCACCTCCGGCCGCGGCCAGCCGACGATGACCATCCAGGCGCTCGCCTACCGCGCCGCAGACCGCATCACGGCCCTCGCCAAGCGCGGCGAAATCTCTGCCTAACCCGCGGGAACGCCGATATCCCATCGCCTCGGCTCCGTAACGGCCACCCTCATGTGGCCCGCATAGAGTTGCGATACGCAAGCTTTTGTAGGGCCCGCCTTCCGAGGCGGGCCGTTCTTCAGCGCCTGCCCACACTTTCCAGAATCTCGAAACTCCTTCACAATCAATCCCTGCACATTTCACAGGAGATCCACGGATGACCATCATTACCCCGCGACAATTTTGGAGAGCAGCCTTCCTTCTCATCGGTGCCTTTCTCACGATTTCACTCTTAACTCCCGCCCAGGAACAACCGCCTGCCCCCAAAACCGCCGCCCAGCAGTTCAAAAACGTTCAGGTCCTCAAAGACGTCCCCGCCGACCAGCTGATCCCCACCATGCAATTCATCTCCGGAGCCCTCGGCGTCGACTGCGAGTTCTGCCACCTCGAACACGACAGGGACAAGGACGACAAAAAAGAGAAGCAAACCGCGCGCAAAATGATCGAAATGGAACTCGCCATCAACAAATCCCACTTCAAAAACGAAATCGAGGTCACCTGCTACACGTGCCATCGTGGCTTGCCGCATCCTGTCGGCGTTCCCATGCTTACCGTCAGCAGTGGAAAAATGCCCGAGCACGAGCCGCACGTAATCAGCGCCCAGGAAAGCCTGCCCACCGCCGACCAGATTCTCGACAAATATTTGGCCGCGGCCGGCGGCGCTGAAGCTTTCCACAAAATCAAAACGCGCGTGCAAAAGGGAACTGTCGACACCGGAGGCGAGCAATACCCGATCGAAATTTACTCCCAGGCGCCCGAGAAACGCCTCTCCATTTCACATCCGTCGTTTGGCGAAAGCGTCACCGCGTTCAACGGCCAGGTCGGCTGGCTTAGCACTCCGCGAGGTGCCCATCCGATGAGTTCGAGCGAACGGCAATCCGCCCGCGTTGACGCGCAACTTTATTTTCCCGTTCAGCTTCGCGAACTTTATCAGGAGTTCAAGGTTCTTCCCGGAGAAACCATCGACGGCCACGCCACGTTCCTCGTCACCGCAAGCGGCGCCTCCACTCCTCCGTTGCGCCTATTCTTCGACCAGCAGAGTGGCCTGCTGCTTCGGTTGATCCGGTACACTGAAACGCCGCTCGGCCGCAATCCGCTCGAAGTCGACTACGCTGACTATCGCGACGCCGGCGGCCTGAAAATCCCCTATCAGTGGACGCTCACCCGCACCAACGGCAGCTTCACCATCCGGATCACCTCCGTCCGGCAAAACGTGCCAATTGACGAAAAACTGTTCGTCATGCCTCCCATCCCCGAAACTCCCCACCCATAAATCGTATCGTTCATCGACTGCCTATCTGCCATTACCCAAAACCAAAATACATTGTCATCCTTCGGCTTTGTAGGGGCGGCTTTACGCCGCTTCCTCTCCTTTTAACTGCCCCAACCCGGTCACTGGCGCCCTGCCACTAAAACCTGAAAATCAACCCGCCCACAAAATTTCCCCGGTTCAAGAAATTCGCCACCTTCGCGTTGTAACAAAACCCGAATGGGTCGCAATACACTCCATACGAAGAACTGCCATACGTCGGCAGATACCGGATATCTCCGCGCAACCCGAAATGCCGGCTCAAATAATATTTCACCCCGCCGCCCAGGCTGTAGCTGAACTCCGTCCGGTTCGGATTTCCACCGCCATTCGAATCGTGCGTGAAGCCCACGCTCGCCGCCGCATAAGGGCGCAACCTGTGGCTGCTGTCGCGGAACGTATATTGAAATCCAAACTGATATTGATCGATGTCCGAGTTGTACGCCTTAAAGTACGTTCCATCGATGATCTGCCGCGCGCTGTAAGAAGTGTTGTTGCGGTCCCACATGAATTCGGTCTGAAAATTCTCCGTCAGGTTGTAGCCCAAAAACGTTCCGTAAGAAGTGGCCTCATTCGCGCGCAGCCTGTCGATCGGATTGGTGATCGGGCCGGTGGAGATCAGGTTCACCGGATAGGACCCGCTCGTTTCGTAGCCCACAAACGGCGAAACTTCAAATCGCCCCTGCGCGCTGGTCGAAATACTCCCCGCGGTGAAAAACGTCAACAGCCCAAAACAAACTGTTCGATAGTTCATGCTGATGCCGCTCCTTAAAATAAATTGTCCCGGACCTCGCACGCCACCAACACATAAAGGTCCTGCCGATGATCAGTTCAGGGGAATCACACGCTGGATACCCCGAGACCATTTACCCCGCGGCGTGCAACGGCATACACTGCTGCCGAACGGGTCTGCGATCCCCCGGTACAAACCCCAAGCCGCGCCTGAAGTTTCGCGGAACCGAGGCCCACACCTCTCTTTCATGTCTATTGGATGGAATTACTTACCCATGAGTTGCGTTAGCTTTGGGTTAGGCCACTAGCCGATCGAGCTTTTTAAATGGAAATAAAGCTGTCCGCCCAACCCGCGATCCGTAAGCCGCGCTATTCCCTCTTCTTCTCGCCCGCTTCTGCGCCATGCACGCCCTCAACTTTTCCCGCTTCCTTGCCGCCTTTTTCCTCGCCGCCCACGCCGGCTTCTCCCTCGGCTTTCTCTCTCCCCTCGGCCTCGGGCGCCGGCTTTTTCTCCAGATACTGCACGATCAGGGAGATTCGCCGGTTCGAAGGATCCAGCGGCGCATCCGCTTTCCGCAATCGCTGATTCGCAAATCCGCGCACTTGCGTCACCTGGTCGGCCCGGATTCCGTCCTGCTGCATCAGGCGCCGCGCCGCATTCGCCCTGTCAGCGGAGAGTTCCCAGTTCCCGTAGGTCGCTCCCGCCGGGTACTGTTTCGAATCAGTGTGCCCCTCCATCGCGATGTGGTTCGGCAACTTGCCCAATTCCTGCGCCAGCAGCTTCAGCAGGTCACTTCCGTCCGCGCTCATCCGCGCGCTGCCGCTGTCGAAAAATGTGCCCGCCGCCGATTCCGTCAATTCGATCCGCAAGCCTTCGTTGGTCACCGTCATGTCAATGTGATTTTCCAATTTGTCGAATTTCGGCACCTCGCGGATCGATTTCTGCAGCTGCTCCTTCAACTGCTCCATATTGTCCTTGTCTATAATGAAGTTTTCACCGGCTCCCAGCATGTCGGTTCCGACCATCTTCGAAGTTCCCGTCGGGTCCTTGAAATATCCACCCACCGCTTTCTGAATCTTGACGCTGCTGTCAGCAGCCAAAGCACGATGAACAACGCCATCATCGCGGTCACGAAATCCGCATACGCCACCTTCCACGCGCCGCCGTGATGGCCGCCGTGGATGACTTTCTTCTTGATGATGATTGGTGGTGGTCCGGGCATCGCTATGCCGGTTTCTCAGCCGGAGGTGCAGTGGGCGCGTCGCCGCCCTTGTCCTTGATGTATTTTTCCGTTTCTTGAAACGTTGGCCGCACGTTGCCCGGAATCGACCGCCGCCCGAACTCCACCGCAACCGTCGGCGGCGATCCTTTGATAAAGCTCACGATGATTACGCGCATCACCTGGTAGTACGCGTGCTCCTCTTCCGTCGCCTTTAGCATGTTCGCCGCAATCGGTCCCAGGAATCCGTAACACAGCAGAATGCCCAGAAACGTTCCTACCAATGCCGCCGCCACCTTGTGCCCGATCTCTTCCGGCGGGCCGCCCAGGGCCCCCATCGTAATCACCACGCCCAGCACCGCCGCCACAATTCCCAGCCCGGGCAGGGCATCCGCCATCGTCGAAAGGGCCGCAACGGGCTGCGCCGCGTCGCGATGGTGTGTATCCATGTCACTTTCGATCATCTGGTCCACATCGAATGGCTCAATCCCTCCACCCGCCGCCATGCGAATCGTGTCGCATACAAACGGCAGTGCGTGGTGGTCCTTCAGGAATTTCGGGTATTTCGAAAACACCGGGCTCTGCTCGGGATTGTCGCTGTCCGACTCCAGCGCCATCAACCCTTCCTTGCGGGCCCGTGAAAACAGTTCGTATAGCATCTTCATGCTTTCCAGGTACTGCGCCTTCCCGTATTTCGAACTCCCAAACGTTCCCAAAACTCCCGCGATAATTTTCTTCAGAATATGCGGCGGATTGGCGATCAACACCGTCCCCAGCGCCGCGCCACCGATGATCACCAGTTCCGCTGGCTGCAACAGCACGCGGATATTTCCGTGCTCCATCAGGTAGCCGCCCAGAATGGCCCCGATCACCACCACGATTCCAATGATCACGAACATGTCGAACGCCCCTCGCCTGGCCGCCGCAATTTAGTGTGCAACCACCACAATCTGGTTGCCGCCGCTGTCGCTGCTCTTCCGCAACCCTTCCTCCGCGCGGCCCACGATTCCACCCGACGTATCCATGTCCTGCACCTGTGTCGCTCCGATGGAAATGGTTGCGCCCCACGTGTCTCCCCACCAGCTGACCTGCGCGCGCTGCGCCATCTTTCGCAGCCGTTCTCCCACTCTCGCCACGTCGCTCTCGTTGCATTCCGTCAGCACCGCAAGGAATTCCTGCTCCCGCCATCGTCCCAGAAAGTCCGTGGGCCGCAGCGCGCTCTGCAGTGTTTGCGCCACCACGTTCAGTGTTGCGTCCACCGCCGCCTGCCCGAATCGTTCTCGAATCTTCGCGGCTCCATCGATCGAGATGCACGACACGCAAAACGGCACCGGATACACCTTGTGCAGGCTCAACGCCTCCTGCAGGTGCGCCAGAATCATGCTGTGGTTCAGAACTCCCGTCAGTTGGTCCATGGCCCCCGCGACCACCAGTTTGTCGTGCCGCCGGTCGGTCGCCGTCCGCGTGATCATCTCCTCGAAAAGTTCCGCCGCTCCATGCATCCGCCCGTCATCTCCACGCAATGGCACCGTCACCGACTGGCCGGACTTCTTCCGCAGCGACGCCCGCACCGTCAAACATTTTCCGTCCCGCATCGTCTCCAGCAGCGGAATCGCACTTCCCTCCAACGGATTGTTTTCCTTATCCGCGTGTTGCAAAAAGGAGTCCGTGCATAAATGTCCCAACACGTCTTGCCGCAGATAGCCGGTAACGCGCTCAGCTCCGTCATTCCATAAAACCACTTTGCCCTCGCGGTCGATCGCGCACACCGCCACGGGCAGCGAATCCAGCACCATCCGGTAGAGTTCCTCGCTTCCCAATCCCGCCATAATCGTCCTGACACAGCTCCCTAAACCCTCAGGCACGCCAGAGTCCACACGCAAAAGTTAAACTGCTCAGCTCATTGTTTATTTCTCAGGAATGGCGAGAACTACCCGAGCCCCAAGTTCCAGACTGGTCCGCTGGGTTCACTTTTGGTATTTGGGCCGTGCTGGCGAACAGCGGGGGGTGTAATATTGGTGGCGTTTTTGAAATAGGAAAAGGGAGATTCCGACTTGAACTACCGATGTCTGCCCTTCGCGTCCGTGACCTTGCTGGCGACGCTCAGCATCTGCCAGGCCACGGCAGTAGAGCCTTCTCCACAAGGCGGAGAATCCCGGTGGACTCTCGTATGGAGCGACGAGTTTAATGGTCCCGACGGGTCTCGCCCCGAGACAGCAAAGTGGAATTTCGAAATCGGCGGCAAGGGCTGGGGGAATCATGAACTCGAGTACTACACGAACCGGCCGGAGAATTCCTTCGTTCAGGGCGGCGACCTTGCGATCCAGGCGCTGAAGGAAAGCTTTACAGGCCCAGACCACATGACGCGTGATTACACGTCTGCGCGACTGACGACGAAAGGGCTGTTTGAGCAAGCCTATGGACGCTTCGAAGCGCGCATCAAAATTCCGCGCGGACAAGGCATTTGGCCAGCATTCTGGCTCCTCGGAAATGATTTCGGGAAGATCGGTTGGCCCGCCTGCGGCGAGATCGACATCATGGAGAATATCGGCAAAGAGCCGTCAACCGTACATGGCTCGATGCACGGGCCTGGATATTCGGGCGACGGCGACTTCACCTCGGTGTACAAGCTCCCTGGCGGTGTTCGCTTCTTCGACGACTTCCATGTGTTCGCGATCGAATGGGAACCAGGGATCGTCCGCTTCTTTGTCGATCGAGAGCTTTATGCGACGTTCACGCCTTCGCGGCTTCCCGCCGGGATGAAATGGGTTTTCGACCATCCGTTTTATATCATCTTGAACGTTGCGGTCGGTGGCGATTGGCCAGGCCCTCCGGACTCGACGACCGTTTTCCCGGAAGCAATGCTCGTGGACTACGTTCGAGTCTACAAAGCGCAATAAGCCAGCTGATTCGCTAAACGTCATGTCACTGAGGAAAACTTCTCATTCATGAACCGGCCGAAACTGGCTGCGCGGCGGATATTGAGCCAATCGAGCTGTGCTCGACAGTTGTGCTCTTTCTTGCGGATAATTAAATCACCTTAATCACAAATATCGTTAGCGAACCGCCGTTCGAGCGGGAATGAGCCTATACTGGAAGCACGATGGAAAAACTTCAAGCATTTCAAGCCGCCGCTTCCGAAGGCGGGTTTGTGGCGACCGGAGAATCCGAAGAAGGCACGGTCCTGTGGCTGAAGAAAGCGACTGTGGAAGCCGAAGATCGCATTTGTCTCGATAGCCTGACGAACAGTGCGACCGTATACTGGGCGACGATTCCGTGGAAGATAAACTCGAAGACGTTTCGCAACGCATCCGAGCTGCGTGCGTGGATTCTGTCAAGGCCACCCGTTGAGGCGCAATTATGACGAACCACGAGGTTCTCTTGCGGCTTTCCGTCAACCAGCACGACCACATGGCAGTGGCGTCGCTGCACGACAATAACGTGAAAATCATCCGTACCACAGTGATCCGGTACTTCGGAACGGGGACGGTGCCTGACAACGTAGAGGGCGCGCTTATGCAGCGGATGGCCGACCATGCACGCTCGTACGAACGATCCGAAGATCCGGACGCTTGGCTAGCGCGTTGCGCCAACACGGAGTGCGACCGCCTGCGTAACGAAGCGATTCGCGACAAGGCGAATAGAGATTAGGCTCGCATCAGCGAGGGAAAGCACGACCATCCCATGTCGTTGTTCTGCAGGAAGCGATACAGAATCGAAACTGATAAAAGGGTCTCCCCACCGTCTACAAGGAAGCCACTCCGGCAGCGGGATTTTCAGAAGTCAGACCGTCGCGGCTCTCAGCGAGCAAAACAGTAAAGACGGAGAATGGCTTTTCGGAGCACGTTCACTTTAGGGATTCCTGCCAAACTGCTCTCATCGTAGAGAGCAATCGCACGCCGATTGGCGTGCACGCAAACCTTACAATACTCAATCGACTCCCATGCACTCGCACGCGAATGCTCTTCACCCGTGGTCCATTGGACACCAGCCTGCAGGCCGGGTTGGAACCAGCATCCAGACGGGATAGACTTAAGCTCCCTTCCTAGACAACCGGCATAAGTTTCCGGGCCGACCCCTTTCGGCCTTTCGGAACTGTGTCCGGCCTAAAGCCTCCGCTTTTAATCTGGAGTCCGATGAAGACGAAGTCTCTGTTAAATCGCAAGGTGCAACTCGCCTTCGGGGCCGCCATTCTTACCATGCTCGCCGTGGGCACCATCTCCTATCGCGCCTTGGTCGTATCCGGTGAACGCGACCAGTGGGTGGGGCACACACACGAGGTTCTTGAAAACCTCGAAAAACTGATGTTGGCAATGCAGAATGTGGAATCCAGCTTTCGCGGAATGGTAGTGACGGGCAAGGAATCCTACCTCGAAGGCTATCACGCCAACATTACAAGCGCTAAACAGTACGACTTAACCGTCCGCAGGTTAACGGTGGATAACCGCGCACAGCAGCAGCAGATTCCGACCCTCGAAAAGCTGGCCGAACAGAAGGTTCAATTTAACGACGGCGTGATTCGCCTGCGCCGTACGAAGGGATTGCAAGCGGCAGCCGAGGCCATGGGCGACGGAACAGGCCAGCGGATTATGGACGAGTTTCAAACGGTAATTCGCGGCATGCAGGAGGAAGAGCTGCGATTGCTGACGCTGCGCGATGTGGATGCGAGGCGGCACCTGGATCAGGCCAAAGTGGCCCTGGTTCTAGGGACCCTCTTGGGATTGTGCATCGCCGCCTTCGCAGTCTGGAGCGTGCAACGCGACAGTCTCGGCCGCGCGCTCGCAGCAGAGAAGCTCCGGGATAGCGAAGAAAAATATCGCTCGCTCATCGATGGCGTGCAGGACTATGCCATCTTCACGCTTGATCCGGGCGGGAAAGTCGTAAGTTGGAATGCCGGCGGCGAACGTATCAAGGGTTACAAAGCCGAGGAGATCATCGGCCAGAATTTTTCTCGCTTCTATCTGCAGGCGGATATCGATCAAGGCAAGCCGGAAAAGGAACTGCAAATCGCGGCTACAAGCGGCCGTTCAGAAATAGAAAACTGGCGCGTGCGAAAAGACGGATCACGGTTTTGGGCGAATGTCGTCATCACAGCGGCACGCGACTCATCTGGGCGCCTGCTCGGATTTTCCGAGATCAGCCAGGACATCAGCGAGCGCAAGGAAACGGAGGCGAAGTACCGTGGCCTGCTGGAAGCAGCACCCGATGCCATGGTGGTTGTAAATGCCGCCGGAGAAATCGTCCTGCTGAATGTCCAGGCGGAGAAACAGCTCGGATACCACCGCGATGAACTCGTCGGCCAGAAGGTGAAAAACATCATTCCCGAGGGTTTTGCGGAACGGCTGATCGCCGACGGCACACGAACCGCGGCGGAGGCGCTCGCGCAGCAGATCGGTACGGGGATCGAACTCGCCGCGCGGCGGAAGGATGGCAGCGATTTTCCGATCGAGATCATGCTGAGTCCGCTGGAAAGCTCCGAGGGCATCCTGGTGACCGCCGCCATCCGAGACATCACGGAACGGAAGAGATCCGAGCAGAATCTGGTGAAGACGGTGGGGGAACTGAAGCGTTCCAACGACGACCTGCAGCAATTTGCCTATGTCGCCTCACACGATCTCCAGGAGCCGTTGCGCATGGTGGCCAGTTTTACGCAGCTGCTGGCCAAACGCTACAAAGGACGCCTGGACTCCGAGGCCGATGAGTTCATCGCCTATGCCGTAGACGGGTCCAACCGCATGCAAGGGTTGATCCAAGACCTGCTCGCCTATTCTCGGGCAGGCACGAATGGGAAGGCGCTCCACGAGATTTCCAGCGAAAAGGCACTAAATGATGCGCTGGCAAACTTACAAGCAACGATTCAAGAGAGCGGCGCGGTTGTGACTCACGATTCGCTGCCCGCTATAACCACGGACGATGCGCAATTGATCCTGGTATTTCAGAACCTCGTCGGGAACGCCATCAAATATCGAAGCGCCGAAATTCCCCGCGTACACGTATCCGCCACGAAAAACGGCGGCGGCGAATGGACCTTTTCCGTGCGGGACAACGGTTTGGGAATTGACCCGCAATACTTCGAAAGAATTTTCGTCCTTTTCCAGCGCTTGCACGGACGAGAAGAGTTCAAGGGCACGGGGATCGGGTTGACCGTTTGCAAGAAGATTGTGGAACGGCTGGGCGGAAGGATCTGGGTCGAGTCGCAACCCCAAAAGGGCTCGACCTTCTACTTTGCCCTGCCAGAAAGAGATGGAAAATGATGCAGTCGATTGGAACAGGCGCGGTACCTATCGAAGTTCTGTTGGTTGAAGATAGTCCCGGCGATGTACGGCTTACGCGGGAAGCGTTTAAAGATGCCAAGGTGCATATCAACTTGCACGTCGCCTCGGACGGGGCTGAAGCAATGGAGTATCTGGGGCGCGAGGGGAAGTACGCCAATGCTCCTCGCCCGGATCTGATCCTGCTGGATCTGAATCTGCCGAAGAAAGATGGCCGGGAGGTCTTGGCGGAGCTCAAGGAGAGCCCGGCACTGAAGTGCATTCCCGTGGTTATCTTGACGACCTCCGCATCCGAGACGGATATCCAGGGAAGCTATCAGCACCATGCGAACTGTTACATCACCAAGCCTGTGGACCTCGATGGGTTCCTCAAAGTGGTGAAGAGCATCGACAGTTTCTGGCTGTCGGTGGTCAGGTTGCCAAGCGTACAGAGCTCATGAAGGATAAGGCCCTCCATGTTCTTCTGGTTGAGGATAACGCGGGAGACGCCCGTTTGCTGCGGGAGATGTTCAGCACGGAGAAGCCGGGAAGTTTCGAATTGACGCACCTGCTACGCATGAGCGAAGCCTTGCTTCATCTGGGAAAGGGCGGAGTGGACGTGATGCTGTTGGACATGGGACTGCCGGACGCGCACGGCCTGGATACCGTGCGGCAGGCCCACGCGATGGCCCCAAGCGTCCCGCTGATTGTGCTGACGGGGCTGGACGACGAAGCACTGGCGGCCGAAGCAATGAAGGAAGGAGCGCAAGACTATCTGATCAAGGGGCAGATCGAAAATCGTGCGCTGCCCCGGGCGCTTCGCCACGCCATCGAGCGCCACCGGATGCAGGCAGAAAGCGACCTCATCCGGACCAATCAGATGCAGTTCAAGGATGAGTTCCTCTCCCACGTGTCGCACGAGCTGCGGTCGCCCCTGACGGCGATCTATCAATTTGTGACCATCCTTCTGGACAAGCTGGCCGGCGAATTGAATCTGGATCAACGCGAGTACCTGGAAATCGTGTTCAGGAATGTGAAACAGCTGCACGCGATGATTAATGACTTGCTGGAAGTCACCCGCATGCAGGCGGGGAAACTGCAGATCGAGCTGCAGCAAACTTCAATTTCAGACGCAATCGTTTACGCGGTCGACACGCTGCAGGGGGCTGCGACTGCCAAGGGAATCACTCTCACTTCAGAGATCGAGCACCACTTGCCGCCGGCGTGCGGCGATCCAACGCGCATCCGGCAAATCCTGATCATTCTGCTCGACAACGCGATCAAGTTCACGCCGGCAAACGGAGCCGTGAAGGTGAAAGCCGGGGTGTCCGAGGAAGATTCGAATCTCCTGCTTCTGGAAGTATCAGACACGGGATGCGGGATCAGTTCGGAGATGACCGAGCGAATTTTTGAACGTCTGTTCCAAACGGTGGATCCGGCTTCGGCAGGCCGCAAAGGCCTGGGGCTGGGGTTGTTCATCTGCAAGGAGCTGGTAACGCGACAGGGCGGCCGAATCTGGGCCAGGAGCGCACTTGGAAAGGGCGCCGCTTTTTTCGTGACCTTGCATGTTTTCTCGCTGCCTAATCTGATTGCCCCAGCCCTCAAGCGGGAAAGACAAACAGAAGGTCCAATCACACTGATAGTGACGGAGATCGGTTCACAGACTGGCTGGGCATCCGAGGAAGCGCGCGCCGAACAGTCGCAGGGTGTGCGCGAAGTTTTGCAACGTTGCATGCACGCCGACCTGGACATTCTCTTGCCCAAGATGGGCCCTGGGGGACCGACAGAACTCTTCTTCCTCCTCGCCATTACCGACGAAATCGGCGGCGCAGCGATTGCCAAGCGGATTCAGGAACGAATGGACGAACACTCACAGAAAGCGGGTCTGACGATTTCGACGTCTTATCGCTCGGTCGACGCGATCAAACGATATTCGAACGAATCGATGAAAGATTTTGTGGAGAAAGTAGCCGGGCAAATTCAGGAATTAATGAACGAGGAAATCTCGTCGAGGGTGGCAAAAAATGGGTAATAAAAAAATTCTTATCGTGGATGATGATCCCGATGTGCGCAACGGCATGCACGTGCGCCTCAAGGCCAACCACTACGATACGTTCTTTGCGGGCGATGCGCTCTCCAGCATGACAGAGGCGCGGAAACACGAGCCGGATTTGATTATCCTGGACCTGGGACTGCCGGCTGGCGACGGATTCGTGGTGATGGAGAGGCTCAAGTCTATTCCCGCTCTCGCGGTGATTCCCATTATCGTCGTTTCCGCCCGCGACGTTTTGGCAAACAAAGAGCGCGCGCTGAAGGCCGGGGCGAAAGCCTATCTCCAAAAACCCGTGGACAACGCCGAACTCCTGAAGGTGATCCGGCGAGCGTTGGGAGAACCGGCGTTGACCACCAAAGCCGTCGTGCATGACCTGGGGTCGCTCTAAGAAGGAGCGAAACCCCCTACGCATCTATGCAGGAGGCACTCCGGTGGCAATTTAGTGGTACGGAATGGAGTGCTAAGGCGGAGCCGCCAGAGCCGCGGCACGCTACAGGAACCCCGAAAAGCGCAACCAACCGCGAACTGGCCGTACATCCGTGTTAAGCAACCAAAATGGAACATTGCTGCTTCTTTGAGCGAGGGAGAAGCCGACTTGCGCCCTGTGCCAATCGGGAACATGGACAAGGGAGTCCATGCTTCTTAAGGCATCAAAAAACTCTAATAGTCGCGGAAGTGACTCATTTAGGGCAGTTTTGCAAACTGTTATAGCGAACTATAGGTGCGTGAATATGGCGACGAAACTCTTCGCCATTTGTTGCAACCGGGATTGCGGCAACTGCCAACAAGATCAGTGAAACGAGAAAGTGACTCACGGAGGATGTAGTGAGCGAATCTGAAATATTTGTACACGGCCCAAGAGAAAGCGAGGATGCTGTCGCAAAGGAGACTGTCGCGGACATTCTCGAACGCGAACTGCAACCGGTAATTACCGACTGGCTTACTCGCGTGGAACTGGAGCCAGACCTGACGTGTATTCCGCTGAGCTATGAAGATCGCACGGGCCATCTTCCTCATCTACTGCATGATGTGATTGCGCGATTGCGGCTGGACGCAGCGACGAAAGCGCCGATCTCGAAAGCCGCGGCCGAGCATGGAGATTTGCGACGCAAACAAGGCTACACGGTAGCGATGGCCGTGGAGGAATCCCGCTTGCTGCAGGTCACTATTTTCTCGATCCTGCACAAAAACGCGAAGAATCTGGAATTCAGCCTGCTGCTTCCCGACGTTGTGACGATCGCCGACGAAGTGGACGCGCAGTTGAAGGAGCAGATGCTGCGGTTCATGGCCGCGGACGCGGCGAAGATGGCCAAAGGCAGGTAAACCGTTTTTGGAAAATTAATTTGGATGCCAGATCAGGAGCCGGGAACTGTGAAACCAAAGACTGCGAGAGAGAGTGACGAGTGCGTGTTGGTAATTGGAGATGAGACGGGCGAAATGGCTGGAATCCTGGATCAGTTGGGTTCGGCCGCGGACGAACGGGTTCGCATAGAGCGGGTCAGCGAACTTTCCAGCGGAATCGATCGGTTGCACACCGGGGGCGTTCGGGCGCTTGTGGTTGACCTGACATCTCCCGGTCGCGATGGCGTGGAGACGTTCGACAAGCTTTTTCAAGCGGCGCCCCAGGTGCCGATTCTGGTCTTGAGCCGGGCCGATGGGGAAGAAACGGCGAGGGACACGGTAAAGCGTGGGGCCCGGGATTATCTAGTGAAGAGTCCCTCCGACAGCTCTCGGTTAACTCACGCGATGCGCACCCTGTTGGATAGCCGTGCCGTGGAAGCAACCCGTCTGGAAAACGAAGTCGCCAATCTGACGCTGGATTCCATCGGAGAGGCGGTGCTGCGCACGGATTCACAGGGCAACGTAACATATCTAAATCGGGTCGCGGAAAAAGTGACCGGGTGGTCACGCGAGGAGGCCCAAGGGCGTCCCGTGGCGGACGTGCTCAGGCTGATCGATGGAGCCAGCCGCGCGGCGGTTGATACTGCCCTGGGAGCCGCAGAGCAAGAAGAGCAGACTGCGGGGTCCTTGGCCTGCAGAACAAACTGCATTCTGGTTCGACGCGATGGCTTCGAAATTGACATCGAAAGTAAAACGACCCTGATTCGCCAGCACGGTGAAAGCGTAACCGGGACAATTGTGGCTTTTCGCGACGTTAGTGCGGCCCGGGCCAAATTGCTTGAAATGTCTCACCTGGCGCAACACGATGTCCTGACCGATTTGCCGAACCGGGCTCTGTTCAACGACCGGCTCACGCAAGCGATTGCATTGGCGGAGCGCCAGGACAAACAACTGGCGGTGATGTTTGTCGATTTGGATCACTTCAAAAAGATCAACGACTCGCTGGGTCACGAAATTGGCGACAAGCTGCTGCAGTCGGTAGCCGAACGATTGAAAACGTGTATGCGGCGATCGGACACGATCGGCAGGCTGCGCGGAGACGAATTCGTGGTACTCCTCTCCCAAGTCGAGCATGCGGAAGACGCAGCCATTAGCGCCCAAAAAGCCCTTCGGGCGTTAACGGCGCCGCATACCATCGATGACAAAAGCCTCGATCTCAACGTGAGCATAGGGGTGAGCACCTATCCGGGTGACGGGCAAGACGCGGAAAGTTTGCTGAATCGAGCGGATAACGCAATGTACGAAGCCAAGCAACGCGGCAGGAATAGCTATCAGTTCTTTCGCCACGAGATGCATGCGCGACTGGCCGACCGCCAATCGCTGGAAGCGGATTTGCGCTGCGCGCTGGGGCGGAACGAGTTTGTGTTGCACTACCAGCCGAAACTTAATCTTCAGACAGGGCAGATCACGGGGGTGGAGGCGCTGATCCGCTGGCTGCACCCCCAGCGAGGATTGCTATATCCGGAGAAGTTCGTGCCCGTAGCGGAAGAGTGCGGCTTGATTTTGAGCATCGGACAGTGGGTGCTACTGGAAGCTTGCAATCAGGCTCGGGCTTGGCGCGATGAGGATCTTGGAAATGTGCCGGTATCGGTTAATGTGTCCGCGACGGAATTCGGCGCCAAGGATTTTCTTTCCGGGGTCCGAGCGGCGTTGATTACAACGGGAGTGGAGCCACAGAATCTGGAGCTGGAACTGACCGAGAGCGTGCTGATGCATGACGCGGAGGCCGCTGTCGTGACACTGATCAAGCTGAAAGCCATGGGCGTGCAGGTGGCCATCGACGACTTTGGCACCGGGTATTCCAGTTTTACTTATTTGCGGCGTTTTCATTCCGATGCATTGAAACTCCATCATTCGTTTGTGCAAGAGATCACGGTGGACCCGCG
>Ga0210406_10001704_pt1 | contig 26256 bp, 18 predicted proteins | sample IncBWC30MmetaG_FD_155454 | JGI IMG/M metagenome (GOLD analysis project Ga0210406, IMG submission 155454) | Forest soil microbial communities from Barre Woods Harvard Forest LTER site, Petersham, Massachusetts, United States - Inc-BW-C-30-M | ecosystem: Environmental > Terrestrial > Soil >... | reverse complement strand
ATCCTGATTGGCAATGGAGACGGCACTTTCAAGCCACCACTGACCGAAACTGTGGGAAACAATCCTACCGCGGTGGCGACGGGTATCTTTACCAGCAACGGTACCGCGAGCCTCGCGGTGGCGAACGGCGGAAGCAACAACGTGAGCGTGTTGCTCGGCAATGGAGACGGCACATTCCAAACTGCCCACAACTACGGCGTGGGAACTACTCCTATGTCAGTGGCGACGGGCACCTTCACCGGCGGCAAAGTGAGCCTCGTGGTGGCCAACGCAGGAAGCAGCAACATCAGCGTGCTGCTCGGCAATGGTGATGGCACATTCCAGGCGGCGGTGCCGTACCCCGCAGGCACGAGCCCAACTTCGGTGATCGTCGGCGACTTCAATAACGATAAAAAGATGGACATAGCAGTGGCCAACGGCGGAAGCAACAACGTCAGCGTGCTGCTCGGCAATGGCGACGGTACCTTCCAGGCGGCGGTGCCTTTCAACGCGGGCAGCGTGCCCTACTCCATCGCGGCGCAGGACCTTGATTACGACGGCTGCCTCGATCTCATCGTCGCGAACAAGAACAGCAACAATGTCAGTGTGCTCCTGGGCAATTGCAAGGGTGGCTTTTCGAGCACGCCGCTAAATTCTGCTGCAGGCAGCACCCCGGTTGCGATGGCGGTGGGATATTTCAACACCTACCGAAATAACTTTCCGGGAACTCTGCTGAAACCTGGCATCGCGTATCAGCTGACCTACAATTGGATGGTGGGTAACACCATGTCTCCGTGCACCAATTCGGGGACGGTCTGGATCTGCGACTTTACTGGCGCCAATGGATATGAGGCGCAAGCGGTGTGGGACGCGTCCCAAAGCTGCAGCCATGGCGTGTGTACGACGAGCAACTACACATTTGACTCTAAATACACGCAGTACGAGACGCTCTACGGTGGGGGAGGTTCCCTCAGCGGTTCCACCGTACCGATCGGTTATCAGCCCATCCTTTTACAGAATCACTCACCAGCGCTGACGCTTGGCCAGTGGAATTGAGTGTTAACGGTTTCGCAATATCGGAGCTTGAATTGATCCAAGTTCCGCGTAGTTGATGGATAACTTCACGGGTGGCAGAGACAAGGGGAAAATTCATGAGGTGTTCGAGGCAGCAGTTGAACCTGAATATAAAAATAAGCGGGCGGGGAGTCTGTGCCGCTCTGACACTGGCAATCGCGCTGGGGTTAGCTCCGGGTGCAATGCCGGCCGCAAAAGCTCAAACCCTGGTTGTGCTTCACACCTTCACCGGTAAAAACGACGGCGGAACTCCCTTGGGAGGTTTGGTTCGGGATACAGCAGGGAACCTCTATGGCACTACCTACGGCGGCGGTAAGGCCGGCTTGGGAACGGTATTCAAACTGGATTCCACGGGCAAAGAAACCGTACTCCACAATTTCACGGGGAAGACAGATGGGGCATATCCGTGGTCCGGCCTATTCCGAGACACGGCCGGTAACCTCTATGGCACGGGCGAGGCCGGGGGAAAGTTCCACTACGGCGCTATGTACAAGATCAGTCCTACCGGCACGGAAACGGTACTGTACAGCTTTCCGGGGTTGAAAGGGGGCGGGTTCCCCTTTGCCGCGCCGGTTCGCGACTCCGCCGGTAACACCTATACCACCCTCTGGAAGGGTGGTGCCCGAGGCTACGGAGGAGTGTTCAAACTAACGCCGACGGGCAAAGGGTCGGTGCTGTACAGTTTCCAAGGTTTGACGGACGGGGGATATCCTTACGATAACCTCATCCTAGATTCAGCCAACAACCTCTATGGCACGACTTACTGGGGTGGCACTTCTGCGGAAGCGGGAGTTGTGTTCAAAGTCGCTCCGACTGGGAAAGAGACGGTTCTCTACAAGTTTACGGGCGGGGACGACGGAGGGAATCCGTGGTCCAGTCTAGTCCGTGACTCCGCGGGCAACCTCTATGGCACGACCTTCTCCGGAGGTAAGGCCGGTTACGGCGTCGTGTTTAAGCTGGATACAAGCGGCACCGAGACTGTGCTGCACAGCTTTCAGGGTGGGAACGACGGCGAGAATCCCGTGGCGGGTCTGACCATGGATGCGTCGGGCAACCTCTTCGGCACAACTTTCTATGGAGGCACCTCAGGTTTGGGAACGGTGTTCGAGGTGGACTCGAACGGTGTCGAGAGCGTCCTCTATAGCTTCACGGGTGGAAAAGACGGCGGGAATCCGTGGGGCGGAGTCATCGAGGACGGATCCGGCAACCTGTATGGAACTACGGAATATGGCGGCTCGTCCGGCTATGGATTCGGAACCGCATTCAAACTCACACCCTAACTGAAGATTAAGGAATTAGGATGCAAAAATGGTGAACAGGACATCGCGATTGAGGGTAGTGGTATTTCTGGTTGTCGTGCTTCTGGGTAGCGTGGCAAGTGTGAGCGCGCAGATTGCGCCCACGTTCTTCGGCATGCAGATGGGGAAAGGTTCGGTAACCGGCCAGCCCTGGCCGGTGGACAAGATCTGCAACGACCCTTTTGACGGTTGCGACGGCTTCGGCGGAACGCGGCTGTGGGACTCCGGTACAGCCTGGGCCCTGATCAACTATGCTCCTGGGCAATACGACTGGAGCATTCTGGACGCCTGGATCAACAACGCTAAGAAACATCAGATCGATGTCGTGTACTGCTTTGGCCGGGTGCCGCTATGGGCTTCATCCCAGCCTGGGGATAAAAAGTGCGCCAACGGCGGCGGTCCCGGGCAGTGCGATCCTCCAAATGACCTCAACGCCGATGGAACTGGGACCAACCAGCATTTCAAGGATTTTGTCACCGCTATCGTGACTCACGCTGCGGGTCGCATCCACTATTGGGAAACTTGGGACGAGGCGCCCAACCCTATGCGCTGGCAGGGCACGCTGAAGCAGATGCTTCGTATGGCAAGTGATTTGCGCACCATTGCTTTGTCCATTGATCCCAATGCCGTCATTCTGAGCCCATCGGGGGGAATCCGCTACGCCAACGATACCAAGTGGTTTCAGCAGTACTACAGCGGAGGCGGGGGAAACTACGCGGACGTGATCACCTATCACGGCTACGTTGACAAGTTCGGCCAGCATCCCGACCCAGAGTCGCTCATCACCTATCTGAACCAAAAGGGTGGACTGCTCAGTACACTTCAGACCACGGGACAGAACGGCAAGCCACTTTGGGACACCGAGGCCAGTTGGGGCGTGGCTACCTGCTGCGGCTTCACCGACCTCGACCTGGAGGCTGGATTCGTCGCACGTTTTTATGTTGTGCATCAGTTGCTGAACACTTCCCGGTTCTACTGGTACGAGTGGAATGGTTTCGCGGGCACCCTGTGGAAGCAAGACCCGGTGAATTTCACCGGCCCCGGTTCTTTGCTGATTCCCGGCCACGCTTATCAGCAGATCTACAACTGGCTGGTAGGAAATACGCTGGATACATCTTGCAAGCCGACAGGCACGGTCTGGGCGTGCAACGTCACCGGCGCCAACGGTTACCAGGGACAAATCGTGTGGGATACATCAAAAACCTGTCATGACCATGTATGCACCACCAGCCAATACACTTTCAATTCGATCTACATCCAATATGTCGACCTGGCGGGCAATGTCACCTCCACTAGCGGATTGCAGACCGTGCCGATTGGATATAAACCCATCTTGCTGCAGAATATGACGCCGAAACGGTAAGGCGGACTGGCCCGGCCTTTTCACCACACACAAGAACGGTGCCCTGCCTTTAAAGCCCCGCCGCTCTCAAAGAGCGGGCAGGGCACCCGCTTTTGTGTCGTCAGCGCACACTGCTCATTCATCAAGGCAGTTTGTTCACATAGCACGGGCCGCTTAAGCTTTGCGTAGGTGGCGTTGGGGGCGTCATCCACGGTGGATTTTCAAAGTCAAAGAACTCCGTCATGGGCAGCTGGGCGGCATCGCGTGCGGTGAGGCTTGGAATGTCAAACCGCATCTCAATCAGATTGAGAATCGCGGTCGTGTCCATGACCGTGTGCGACACATAATTCTTCTTCGTGTACGGAGAGATGACCAGCAGGGGCGCCCGGTAGCCGGTGTATACGAAGTCGCAGGTCGGCCCCGACGTGGTCGTGCAGATGTCTCCGGGCTCAAGGTCGACAGGTTTAATTCCATCCGGGCTCACCGTGGGTTGCGGCGGAACGTGGTCGTAGAATCCGCCGAACTCGTCATAGGTTTGAATGTATACGCTATCTTTCCAGTACTGGCTGGCCATCAGCGGACCCACGATTTGGGTGGCAATGTAATTGGCGCCACGCTGGATGTCGCTGGGTGCGCGATCGAAGTCCGTGGGGTGTTCATCCCAACCGGCGTCGGTTGCCGGTTCGAACTCGACCACTTGCGGCAGTGTGCCATTTTTCAGATCGTTGAGATAGTCGTCAATGACGCCGATATTGTTCGGATAATTCGTGGGAATCGTATGTCCCCACTCAAAAGCCCACATGGAACTCAAGCCCAGCAGGCAGTTGGGATCATACGGCGGCCCCGTACACTTGCTGTTCAGTGGATTGACATAGATCTTCCAACTGATGCCGGCGTTCTCCAGCGCCTCAAAAATCGGAGGGACAGTCAGCAACTTCTGATCATTCTGATCGGTTCCGATCGGGTAGACATATCCCTGCGAAGTACCCGAGACCATGAACTCACGGTTGGAGTTGGTGCGGGTCATCACCGGAGTGAACCACCGATCCGAGGTGGCGAAGTTTGACGCCATGAAGTAGTAGTAATTTAAGTCGGTGTCGGTGTAATACCCCATCGCCCTGATCCCGTCGGTGTCGTAGAACTTTTGATGCCTGGCGACCCGGCCTGCGTCAAAGACATATCCATTCAAAGCCGCCGGCTTCTCGCCTGTAGGATCGTAGTAATCCCAATCGATGTGGCTCTCGTCCCAGGACGAAATGGGACGCTCTTCACACTGCGTGATGAAGTGGAAGGAGGTAATCGGATTGTTGGGGTCGAATACGCACGGGCCGGGAGGCGGAGAACTGGGATCGCAACCCGGATTGGTGGGCGGCGGTCCATACAACGGCGGAGGCCCCGAGGTCGGATTGAATTGCGGCAAGCCGTCAAACGACTGGTCCGGATAACCGTTTTGCGCCCAGTACGCTCGCAAGTAGCCAAAGTAATGATCGAAGGAGCGATTCTCCTGCGCCGCGAAAATAATGTGATTGATGGCGGGATTGAATGTCGCGCTCGCCTGCTGGTTATTTACGAGGGTCAGCGCGCAGGTCTCGCTGTTGCCGCTGCAAGCACCTCCCCATCCCGCGAATGTGCTAAAGGTCGAAGGCTCGCCGGGAGTTTCGGTGAGGGTCACCTGGGTGCCGGACGCAAAGGTGGCGCTGCACGTCGACGGGCAATTGATTCCCGCGGGACTGCTGGTGACGCTGCCAGTGGCGGTTCCGGGAAGGGTCACAGTCAACATCGGCGGCCCTTGCGTAAAGGAAGCGGAGACGGACGTGCTGCTGTTCAAAGTCACAACGCAGGCACCCATGCCACTGCAGGCGCCTCCCCATCCCGCAAAGTTCGAGCCGGCGCCGGGAGTTTGCGTTAACGTCACTTGCGTTCCGGTTGGGAAGTTTGCGGCGCAAACGGTTCCACAATTGATTCCCGCAGGCGTGCTGGTGACGGTGCCGGTACCCGTTCCGGAGAGCGACACAGTGAGCGTGGGTAACGCCGCCATCGTGAACGTGGCGGAGACGGACGCGCTGCTGTTCAAAGTTACCTTACACGAGCCCGTGCCGGTGCAGGCGCCTCCCCATCCGCCAAAAACGAAGCCGGAGGCGGGAGTTGGGGTTAATGTCACCTGGGTTCCGACGGGGAAACTTGCGCCACAAACGCTTCCGCAGTTGATTCCCGCAGGCGTGCTGGTGACGGTACCGGATCCGGAGAGCGTCACGGTTAGGGTGGGCAACCCCGCTTTCGCAAACGCAGCGGACACGGACATATTATTGTTCACCGTCACGTTGCATGTACCGGTGCCGCTGCATGCGCCTCCCCACCCGGCAAAGGTAGAGTTGGCAGATGCGGACGCGGTGAGAGTGACTTGAGAGCCCTGGCTAAAATTGGCGTTGCAGGTCGATCCGCATTGAATGCCAGTGGGGGTGCTGCTGACGGATCCCGCGCCATTCCCGGCGGTCTGCACGCTGAGTTGAAACGATTGCGGACCAGACGGCGCAGGTGAAGCCATCGAGGCTCCCCCTCCCCCGCACCCCGCAAGAATTAATGCCGTAGTCAGACAAAGACCAACCGCCATCGACTTGGCGCAGGGCATAGCGCGAACCTCCCCCTCCACACCTGATTACAATCAGAGACGACGCTTCGATGCCGATTGTAGGAAAAGCGGATGTATGGGAAGGCAAGATTTTTTGGGTCGGATTAAAGACAATGGGTCCAGCCATGTGGCAATTGCGCAGGACGATTGGGGGATAGAGCAGTTTTGAAACAAGTGTTATAGGCTACTCGGCGTTCAATAGGATTGCGATTTGGTCAGCCGTTTGGACTATGACTGCCAGATCCGGACTTCCATCCTTGTTGAAATTACCCGTTACCATCGAGGGGCCGCCATCTATCAGCTTGAGCGGGATGGGCAACTGGAACGTTCCGTCTCCGTTGCCATAAAACAGTGCGGAGTTTTTTTGATGCAACACCGTCGCAATGTCTAACTTTCCGTCGCGGTTGAAATCTGCAATCACCGAAGCCGCGGGACCGAATCCACCGACCCCAGCCGTTGAATAGAAGGTGGGGTTCCCGAATGTCCCGTCGCCATTCCCAAGCAAGACAGAGATTCCGCCACCTACGTCGGTTACGACAACATCCGCGTTGCCGCCATGCACCAAGTGGCTAATCACCACGCTAGCAGGCTCTAGAGCCTGTCCCAAAGAGTAGGTTGCGGTCTGCTTGAATTTTCCTCGGCCGTCATTCGTCAGGATGACAAGGGAACTGTTATTCAGCTCAGCCACTGCAAGGTCTGCGCGATGATCTTTGTACAGATCTCCAGCGGCAACCCCGGTCGGAGAGTTGGGTAGGTTGTACGTCACCGGTTTCTTCAAGGTGCCGTCGCCCCTGCCAAAAAAAATCATCAAGTTTCCGTATTTCCCATTGTCGGCGTAGTCGCTATTGGTAACGGCTATGTCTTGGCTTCCATCGCCATTAAGGTCAGCAACAGCCAAGAATCCCGCTTCGATCCCCAATGCATAAATACCGGAATTGCGGAAACTGCCGTCGCCATTCCCCATAAACATGGCCAGAGAGCTCTGTCCCGTGCCTCCCGACTCCACGACAGCCAAGTCTGGAATGTGGTCGCCGTTGAAGTCGCCGACCGCCATCGCCGACGCCCCCGGAACAGAAAACTTGCCCCCGAATCGAAAGCCGCCTTTGCCATTCCCCAGCAGAACCTTCACTTCGGAGGTCACGAGATCGGACACTGCCAAGTCCACGTTACCGTCGCGATTAAAGTCCGCGGATACAACTGACCAGGGTCCAGAACCCGCATCGTAGTAAACCGGCTTCTTGAACTGGCGTGCAGCCGTGTTGGGCGCAAGCAGGAGTCCCGCGAATAGCAACAATAAGATCGAGGTCTTCCGACTCATATTCAGACCTGAATGCAGCCCCGGAAAGAATGACGCCATCTCACCAGAAAGCGCTTTAGGCGATTCTGACACGTTGGTTGGGTACGCCCCTTGCGGAGAGGCGATAAGAAAGAACCGCGCTAGCCGCGGTTCTTATCGCAAGAACCTAGTCTCCGTCGTCATCCGTGCCCAGCGGAACAATGGGCAAGGCCTTTGTTTTTGGACATTGGCGGGGTTGAAGAACCAGCGGATCAATCGGCGCTTGATTGAAGTCGAAGGCTTCCATCATGTTGCTGGTTTGCTGGTCGCGAAGGGTCAGCGGAGGCAGGCTGAACACGGTTTCTGCAAAACTCAGCATCGAAGAGAATTCATAGACTCCGTGTTGCACCAGCGGTTGCGCAGGCGTCCCATGCTTTACGTACGGCGAGATGACAATCGTGGGAACCCGTATGCCCAGGCCAAAGAAGTCAACCGACGGCGGCGGCACATGATCGTAGTATCCGCCGAAATCGTCCCAGGTGAGGAAGATTGCGGTCGAATCCCAGAAGGACGACTGCATAATCGCATTGATGATCTCGACCGTCCAGCCCTCTCCCACGCACACGTTATTGGGTGGATGGTCGGAATAGTTTCCTACCGGAGTGATCCAGGTAACGTCTGCCAGTTGGCCGCGCTGCACATCGCCGATGAAGTTGTTCACCGGCAGCACATTCGTTGCCCACTGATTGCCAAAGCGAATATGTTTGATCGCGTCCAGCACCGACCATGTATAGCCATATTGACCCGCAATCGCCGAGTAGTAGCGCCAACTCAACCCCGCTGCGTTCAACTCATCCGGCAACGTGGGAATGTCCACGCAAGGGAATATGTTCTTGATTGTCCCGGTGGCGGGATTGACCTGCGGAGCCGTAGATCCCGGCTCCGAGTCGCATCCCCATGAGGCGATGCCGCCATCTTTATTGGGCGTCGGGTTGTCGATGATGTGAGCGGAATCCGCAGCCGCAAAATAGATATGGTTGGGAAAACTTCCGCCGTACATCGACTCGAAAAAGTTGTCAGCCAATGCGAAGTTCTGCGCGTACTGCCAGTAATTCGGAATGTCCTGCTGCAAGAACTGATAGTAGGAAATGTTGCCCTTTGCCAGTTTGTAGAAGCCATCCATGAGTCCGTGGTCGATGGCCTTTCTGGAGGAGATCCAGCCGTGCACGATATCCGGCGAGACTAACGGTTCGCGTTTCAGCGCAATGCGCTTTCCGCCTTGGGCGATCCCCGAGGTTGCCCCGTTGGCTCCGGGAAAGGTTCCAAACATGTTGTCAAACGAGCGGTTCTCTTTAATGATGATCACCACGTGTTTGATCGGCATGTTTTGCGCCGTACACCGGACCGCAGATAGACTCGTGCAAAAACACACCGCCAACAATGCGAGGGCGATCCTGGGAACACTTCGGCCGCAACGCTTAACCAGACCCTTCATGAGAACTCCAATCGTGAAAATCAAGCGGGGAAACCTATTGACATCTGAACTTCAATTTTCCCTGGCATACCGTATCAGCTTGTTCTGAGCAGTGTCGAGAGTCGGTTTCCGGGCTACCGCCGGATCCCGATCCTGGGGAAGTTTGAGTATGTTACGTCGACCCGAAATGGGGCGTCAAGGAGCCTTTCTACCCCAGTCTTTTAGCGCCTCGGAACGATTTTGGGCTGTTGATAACAAGTGCTTGACAAGCGCAGTCCGAGCGGTGAAAATGCTTGCCAGTTGATGGCTGATCACTCCCCCGGAGCGCGGCATCATCAGCGCCGTTTCCGTCCAGTTCGATCCAGCGATTTGTAGGTTCGTTGAGACGAATTAATGAATTAGCAAGAGAGGATTCCGTGTCCCTAACCCTCGGCATGAATACACTCCGGTTGGCAAACTGTGCGTGCACGGACACTGGCGACTCCGAGCGCACGTCCTTATTTTTATCACGCTGGCCGATGAAGCTAGGGTTCGCTTTCCTCCTGATGGGGCTGACGTTGGTGTCGGCGCAAGCCGAAGTTGCGAGTCTTCCGGCGGAAGCGCAGTCGGCGATTTCGTCCGCGGTGGGTCGCGATGGTAATAGCTATAAAGCAATAATACATAGTAACGGTTGTCAAATAGAGAACGCGCAGCAGCGATTGAGTGCCGGGTTCCAAACCTCCGGAGTGCAGGTGCGCAGCGGGTCGGCGCATTGGGGAATGGCGCTCGAAGGCTACGGCTATGGCGACGCAATCAAGCAGTTGCGGGCGGCCCGCCCGGAGGCGAAGCAGAACCGGGTGGAATACCGGCGAGGTGCGGTGACGGAGTGGTACGTGAACGGACCGCTGGGATTGGAGCAGGGATTCACCTTGGCGGAAGCGCCCTCGGCCCAGCGGGGTGAAGCGGTAACCATCGCGCTGGCGCTGTCGGGAGATTTGCAGGCGGTGGTGGACGCAAACCGAACTGGATTGAAACTGAGTGACCGGAAGCGGCAGGAAACGTTGCGCTACGGCGGACTGAGTGCATCCGACGCAACGGGAAAAACCCTGCCCAGCTGGATGGAAGTTCGAGGAACGGAATTGCGCCTGAGAGTAAACGATGCCGGCGCCGTCTATCCCGTCGTGGTTGACCCTTGGATTCAGTTGGCCAAACTGACTACCTCGGACGGCAAAGCCAACGATTTCTTTGGCAACGCGATCTCCATCAGCAACGATGGCAACACGGTCGCGATCGGGGCTCTTCAAAAGAAGGTTGGCATCAACTTCGAGCAGGGGGCTGTCTACATATTCGTAAAGCCGACCAGTGGGTGGGCAACCACTTCGGCATTTACCGCCAAGATGACGTCCTCGAATGGAAAAGCGGGAGACGCTTTCGGCAGTTCGGTTGCGCTCCGCAATGACGCGAAAATATTGGTGGTCGGAGCGCCCAACGCCGCTGTGGGAGCAAAGATGGGGCAGGGTGCGCTCTATGTCTACAAGATAACCGCGAAGGGCTGGAAGAGCACCAATAAACAGGACGCCGCTCTGACCGCGTCCGATGGCAAGGCGGGCGACGCTCTCGGGTCTTCTGTGTCTGTCAGCGCCTTGGCAATTGTAGCTGGGGCTTATGCCGCGAAGATCGGCACGAACCAATACCAGGGCGCGGCCTATGTGTACGCGGCAGGACCCACCGGCTGGAAAACGACCTCAAAGTTCACCGCCAAGCTGACCACCTCGGACGGCGCCGCGTTGGATCTGTTCGGTTTCGGGGTCAGCATCAACAAAAACACGATCGTGATCGGTGCGCCGGATGCGAACGTCGGCAAAAACACTGGCCAGGGCGCGGCCTACGTGTACGTTATGCCCACGAAAGGGTGGGCCACCACGCAGACGGCCAACGCGAAGCTGACGGCGTCAGACGGGATCTCCTGGGACGACCTGGGTAACGCAGTGGCGATGAGTCCGGACGGCACTACGGCAGCGGTGGGTGCAGAAGGAGCTTTTATTTCCGGGGAGGGCGGGGCAGCGGGAGCAGTCTACGTCTACCTCAAGCCAACTAGTGGCTGGTCCGGCGCGCTCAATGAAAATGCCAAATTGTACGCCTCGGTAGCCAATGGCAATCAGGACGACCGCCTGGGGGCTTCTTTAGCCATCGCCTCTGACAACAGCATGATTGTCGCCGGAGCGCCATGTGCCATCTCCGGAACTGGTTGTGGCCCGGGCTTGGTCTTCAGCTACAACAAGCCGACGACCGGGTGGAGCGGGCATTTGACGGAGAACGATTTTGCATCCATTTCCGGCGAGCCCTCGGGCGAATATTTCGGCATATCCGTGGGTCTGGGCGCCGGCAAGACGCTGGCGACCGGAGCCTTCGCCGCAACCGTGGGAACCAACAAGTTCCAAGGCGCGGCTTATGTTATGCAGTTGCAAGGCAGTCGTCGGCGGAAGCTGGCAAGGGTAGGAAAATAGAATTTGTTTTACTCAAGGATGAGGTGAAGGAATGAAACGCAATGTACTGCTAGTCATCGCTCTGCTCGGAGTTTTTTCGCTGGGCGCTAACGCGCAATACAATCTGCTGGGTGAGTTGATTGAGGGCACCGGGGCACCGGCTAGCCCATTCGACGATCTCGGTTTCTCCCTGGCCACAAACGGCAATACCGTCGCCGTCACAGGTTATCAAGCGTCGCTGGGGTCTGTTCTGGTTTACGTGGAGCCGACCGGCGGCTGGGGAAACATGAGTCAGCCGACAGCGGTGTTGACCACCTCCGATGGAAGCGCACTAAACGCGGTCGCCATCAACGGCACCACCATTGTCGCCACCAGTTCCTCGGGTTCGGCTTACGTGTACGTTATGCCAACAGGTGGATGGGTCAGCAAGACTCAAGATGCTGTGCTGTCCGCGGCCGACGGAGCGTCTCTGACGAGCGTGGCCGTCAGTGGCAACACGGTCGTGGCGGGTTCACCGACTGCCAGCGGAGTTAACTCGGGGACGGGCGCTGCTTATGTCTTCGTAGAAGCAACGGGTGGCTGGGCGAACATGACCCAAACCGCCAAGCTGACGGCGAAGGATGGTTTGACCGATGACCGAATGGCCGCATCTGTGGCCATCGACGGGAAAACCGTCGTGGCCGGCGCGCCCGACAAACGCATCGGAAAAATTTGTCCGGCCCAGGGATGTCACTTCTTCCAGGGAGCCGCTTATGTGTTTGTGCAAGGGGCAAGCGGTTGGGCGGACATGACGCAGACCGGCGAGTTGACCGTTTCGAACGGCCAACCGGGAGATAACCTCGGTTCTGCCGTGGCTGTGGTAGGCCCCGTCGCGGTGGTTGGGGCATCGCAGCAAGACACCTACACCGGCCCGGGACAAGCTTACATCTTCATCGCGCCGAAGGGCGGGTGGACCAACCGGTCACAATCCGCCCGGTTGTACGCCTCGGATGGAAAGAAGTACTCCTATTTCGGAAGCTCCATCAGTATGAGCGCCACCACCGTAGTAGTTGGAGCCAGCAATGGAAATATTGGCGCCAATGTCGAGCAGGGCGCAGCTTACGTCTACGTCCAGCCGACCGGCGGCTGGAGAGGCTCAGTCAAGCAGACGGCGAAGCTGCAAGCCAGCGATGGCACGGTGGGCGACCAGTTTGGTTGGTCGGTGAGCGTGAATGTCACCAGCGGCACGGCGGTCGTTGCTGCCGGAGCACCTTATCACGGAGTGAGTTCGAACACCGCGCAAGGTACCGCTTACGTATTCTGACCACATAAAACGCTGTTGATTGCGCAGAACCAACGCAACTACTGTTTCCATCATGACTAACTTGAAACTTGCACTTCTCGCTGCATTAGCGCTTATCGTTGTGGGAACAAGCCTCAACAGCGGCGCTCAAACTGTGCCTGCCACTTTTTTCGGCATGCAAATGGGTAAGGGCATTCCTGCGGGTGAACCCTGGCCGGTGGCTAAGTTCGGCACCACTCGCCTCTGGGACTCCGGCACATCCTGGCCTTTGATCAATCCGGCTCCGGGCCAGTACGACTGGAGCACGTTCGACTGGTGGATCAATAACGCCCAGCAGCACAATATTGACCTCATTTACTGTTTCGGCCGGGTTCCGCAGTGGGCGTCGTCGAATCCCAACGACTTGGCGTGTGCCAACGGCGGCGGTCCCGGGCAGTGCGATGCTCCGAATGACGTAAATGACGACGGGTCCGGCTCAGACCAGCACTTTAAGGACTTCGTCAGAGCCATTGCAAGCCGTTCCGCAGGCCGCATCCACTACTGGGAGTTGTGGGACGAGGCTGCAAATCCGTTGCGCTGGAAGGGAACCATTGCCCAAATCATCCGCATGGGCAACGACGCCAGTTCAATCATCCGCAACATTGATCCCACCGCCGTTATCCTCAGTCCTTCAGGCGGAATTCTTGCCATCAACGAGCTACAGTGGTGGGGCAAGTTTTTAGCTGCGGGCGGCGGCGAGGTCGCCGACGTAATCGCTTATCACGGATACATACAGAGGAGCGGCGCTCAACCCGTGCCCGAGAATCTGATCGGTTCCTTGGAGAATTTTAAGACCAAGTACCTGAAGCCAAACGGTCAGGGGGGCAAGCCCGAGTTTGACACCGAGGGTAGTTGGGGTATCGCCTCCTGCTGTAATTTTTCCGATCCGGACCTGCAGGCAGGTTTTGTTGCCCGTTTCGTTCTCATGCACTGGCTGGAACAGACGGATCGTTTTTACTGGTATCAGTGGGACTCTACCGCCGGAACCCTCTGGCTTCCGAGCGCAAATTTCACCGGCAAGGGAACCTTGCTAAAACCTGGCATTGCCTACCGGGAGATTTATCGCTGGATGGTCGGCTTCAACGTGAACCAATCCTGCACCACCAACAAGACAGTCTGGGCTTGCAATTTGAACGGGCCTGGCGGTTATCTTGGGCAGATCGTTTGGGACGCTGCTCAGACCTGCCACAATTTCGTTTGCACTCATAGCGATTACACGTTTGACCCGACTTACACCCAGTACACGACGCTTTATGGCGCTGTCATACCGCTGAAGGGTTCTACCGTACAGATCGGATATCTTCCAATCCTGCTGCAGAACCAAAACCCGTAGGTGGAAGCGCTTGAGGTTTGCCTGCCAATCCCCACCCGCGTTGCGGAAACGAAGTGTGCAGTTGTGCGAGATTAAGTTCGGTCGTTCCCATTGCGGCGACTGATTCCGTTCCTGGCGTTTACTCAACTTTCGGAAGGCGTGGCGAAAGTTTGCTCGATATGCAGATGAGCTCATGCCAAATCTAGACTTATGAATATAAAACTTGGGACCCTTTTCATTTTCGTCATCGTTCTTGGGATCAGCGCGACTTCCGCCGCCCAGACCGTGCCTCCGACCTTCTTCGATATGCAGATGCAGAAGGGCATTATGATCGGTGAACCTTGGCCGGTGGATTCGTTCGGCGGGACCCGCCTATGGGACTCAGGCGCCAACTGGGCTTTGATCAACACGGCTCCAGGCCATTACGAATGGAGCATGTTGGACGCATGGCTGGCGGCCGCGCAGCAGAACAACATCGATGTGCAGTACACCTTCGGTGTCGTGCCGCAATGGGCCTCATCCAAGCCAAATGATAAGCACTGCGCCAGCCACAATGGGGATCCACAGGGCTCCTGCGATCCGCCCAACGACCTCAATGCGGACGGAACCGGCTCCAACCAGCACTGGAAGGATTTCGTAACCGCTATTGCCACACGTTCTGCGGGCCGCATCCATTATTGGGAAATCTGGGACGAGGCTTCAAACCCACTGCGCTGGCAGGGCACGAACGCCCAAATGATTCGCATGGCCAGTGATGCGCGCTCCATTATTCTCTCTATTGATCCAACCGCTGTTATCTTAAGCCCTTCCAGCGGCATCGCCGATGCAGTTGAACTCAATTGGTTGGCCAAGTATTTCAAGGCGGGCGGCGGTCAGTACGCCGATGTCATCGCCTATCACGGTTATGTTCAGCAGCAGAACCGCACTCCGGTCCCAGAAGATCTGATTACGTTTGTAGGTAAGTTCACGAAGGTACTGAAGCAGTACGGGCAGACTGGCAAACCGCTCCATGACACCGAATCCAGTTGGGGTGATGGAACTTGCTGCAACTTCACGGACCCCGATCTGCAAGCCGGTTTTACAGCCCGTATTGTCCTCATACACTGGCTGGTGGGAACCCAGCGGTTGTACTGGTTCGTGTGGAACGACTCCCTGGCAGGGCAACTCTGGCAGGCTGATAAAAACGACATTACCCTCCCGGGAACGCTGTTGAAACCCGGCATCGCCTACCAGCAGATCTACGACTGGATGGTCGGATTCACAGTCGACCAGTCCTGCACTACAAAGGGCACGGTATGGGCCTGCAATCTCAGCGGATCAAACGGTTATCTGGGGCAAATCGTCTGGGATACTTCGCAGACTTGCAGGAACGGGAAGTGCACCTTCAGCAACTACACTTTCGATCCCAAGTTTATTCAATACGTAACCGTCTACGGCCAGGTGATTCCGGTCAAAGGTGGGACGGTGCCGATCGGCTACCAACCCATCTTGCTGCAGAACATGACGCCGGGTAAGCGCTAGCTGAACGGTTCTGTACCGACGTCGCCTGCAACGTCTCTCGGATCGCAAGAACGCCAGAGCTTGCCAGTCACATCTCAAAAAAAGAAGCCGGGGTAAGGGCCCGGCTTTCCTCCTCATAATATACAGGTCTCAACCCGCTCAGCGGATGAACCACTGCTGGCTCGCCGAGCCATTGCAGCGGTAAACCCGCAGTTGCTGGTTATGGCCCACGTTCGCATCCAGGCAATAGCCAGAGGCCTGATTCATGATCTCGCCTCGTGGCGAAACCGTCCAAAGCTGCTCTGCGCTTTGGTTGCAGCTCGACAATTGAACTGTGGAGCCGTTGCTGGTGTCGGTTACCGCAATGCACTTGTTGTTCGACGAGTCGAGTTGGATGTTGCCATTGGCAAACGTCCAGTCCTGGTTTGACTGGGAGTTGCAACCCCAGCGGTCGATTACGTTGCCGTTTCTGATCTGAGATCGGAAGTCGTCTACGCAATCGTAAGTGGAGTTACTGCCGGTATTCATGCGAATCGAAGCCGCGTGAGCCGGAAGAGTAGCCAGAACCGCCGCGGCGAACAGCCCAGCGGCGAGGGCGCGTGCAAACCTTGTCCTCATTCGGAATCTCCTCTGATGACTTTGGAATTCAGGAACGGCAGCCAGTGTATCCCCGATATCGCTCCCTCACAATGTGTGAAAAGATTTTCACCCGGAAAACCAGACTGAAATGATTTTTTCTAAACCGCTGGCCAGGCTGGCCTAAAGTAAACCTCAAAACGACTCTTCGGGGTGCCCCGCTCAAGCTCGCTTGGGCGGGGTTTTCAGTTGTAGCAGTGGGGCATTGTTTTAACAGGTGGCTGGCCCACCTTTACGTTCTTTGTAAAGGTGGGAGAGACGAGGTCGGCGCTTTCCAGCTTCGGGGTTGTGTTTTCGCGGAAGGACGCCGTGCAAATCAATCGGTGGGGCGAAGCCGAAAATCGCGATGCCAGCGGCATGAGCTCCCACCTTTACACGAACGTAAAGGTGGGCCAGCCAACGTGCGGATAGGCCTGCCACCCGCCCACCCTCTCGCAAGCACGCATTCTGAGATTCCCAATTTGGGAAGGCACCCCCCAACCCTCCCATTTTCCGCTTGCTCTTACTGCGGCAGTTCCGATAACATAGTAAGCAACAGGTTATCTATAAGATAACCTGCGTTCTTTGACAATCTGACATGAGCGCAGCTCCTGGCCACACCAACTTTGCGGAGCCCGGCAATCATCGTGAAATAAAACCATCGCCCGCCGTTCCAAAGCGGCACCGCAGGCCGTCGGCAACCACCGTAACTCCAATGTCCGCAATATTTTGCCCGTAACTACCTTTAGAACCATAGATCTAGCGGGACAAAAAAATTCCAGCCGTTTGTTTTCTAGATTTTGCGTCGAAACGAGAGTTTTTTTTTATGAAAAAGCTGCACCACGTTTGGTGCACTATCAAGACGCGACCCGAGCCACCACGATCCCGCCTAGTCATCATCCGGATTCGTCGGCGGCCGCTTGTCTTCCAGAAAATAGCTGGGACCCAGGGGCGCATCGATCTTCCGAAACTTCAGCGGCGCCTGGCCGAAATTAAAGCAATCCGCCAGATCGTCGGCATACTGATCCGCGAAGCCGAGCGACGGCAGGCTGTAAACCTCTTCGATGAATTTCAAAATGCTTCCGAAGTCGTGCGTGACGTGCGAAACGTAAGCCGGCTTGGCGAATGGAGACACCACGATCAGCGGCACGCGAAAGCCGTACACGTAACCACATCCCCACTGCGCGCAATTCACCAACACCTGCGGCGGCGGAACGTGATCGTACCAGCCTCCCCAATCGTCCCAGGTAATAAAGATAACGGTATTCGCCCAATACGACGATTGGCCGACGGCATTGACAATCGACGCGACCCACGACGGGCCCGAACCGTCGTTGGTCTGCGCATGGTCGGATTCCTTCCCGTCGGGAACCACCCAACTTACCGCCGGCAGTTGCCCCGCGAGGATGTCGGTCAAGATCTGAGCCTGGTTGGGGATCACGTTCGCCCAGTCCGCTCCGTAGCGCAGATGGTAAATGGCGTTCGGCCCGGTCCAAATGGATCCTCCCGACCACGTGTAGTACCGCCAACTCAAGCCGGCGGTATCCAGCAAGTCCGGCAGAGTGGAATGCTCGAAGCAGGGGAACTGCTGCGAGTTCTCCTGCCCGGTATTGTTGATCATCAGAACGTATTCCGTGGAAGGACCGCCGCAACCATAGGGGAAGCCCCCCTGCGGAGTCTCGGAGGCAAACAGCGCGCTGGTTGCGGTCGGCGCCGAGGTCCCGGAAATAATGAACTGATGCGCCGGGAAACTCGGTCCCTGGTTAGTCTGGAACATGCGATCGGCGAAGGTGTAGGTCTCCGCCATCTGGAAGTAAGCATGAACGTCCGCCGGATCGACGTATTTGAACTGCGCGTTTGGGGGTGGGCAACCCTTTTGATGTTTGTCGCAGCGGATCGGGATCTTGTCCGCGCCATCCATCTTGCCGCCATCGTACATTGCCTCGAAGTCAGCATGCTGATGGCGCGGATCATATCGATTCGCCAGTTTGATCGGCAGCAGAGGAATTGTCACGCCCAGCGAATTGAGCCCGCTGTTCGCGATGTCCGCGCCCGGCAAACCATGGAACATATTGTCTGGGGTCCGGTTCTCCTGAAAAATGATGACGACGTGCTGCACCACTCCCGATCCCGGCAGCGATGGCAGACCGTCCGCGGCATGATTCAGCTGTCCTTGGGCGAAGACGAGCGTCCCCGTAAGGACGGATAGAACAAATAAGGGAACTAAACGCGCGGTCAACGGAAGCCTCCCCACAGGGGCCAGTGCAAAGAACTGCGCTGCCCGACCACTTGAGGGAGGAGTGGCTCACCGGACACGCGGCCATCCGCCCGATTGTCCTCCCGAACGACCGCTTGGTCAAGGCAGAAATACTGAACAGGCGCAAAGATTTGCGGTCCGCCATTTTCCATGCTCTTCGTCCACGCCTAAAATCAGGTGGGCCGCAAAAGTGTTGTCCACAGGGCGATTCCAGCATATAATTCCGGCTGGTACTTGCCTTTCCCGGAATTCCCCCTTTTTGCCATCCGAAGGGCTAACTGTGGAGTGTTCATGAAGAGCCTGAGTCGAAGTAGCCGCGGGAGATGCCGCGGCAGCAGGATTGCCCTGTCTGTGCTTGCCGTCTTGATCGGCCTGGCCCAGCCGGTGCTGCAATGTTTCGCGCAGAATAACCCCATCCAACACGTGGTCATCATTATTAAGGAGAATCGCTCGTTCGATAACTACTTCGGGCTTTTCCCGGGGGCGAATGGCGCCAACAAAGGAAAGGCGGGAGATAAGACCATTCCGCTGGCCCACGCCAAGCTGGTGTCGGGGGACATCCCGCATAACTGGAGAACTTCGTTCCTGGGGATCGACCACGGCAAGATGGATGGCTTCTACAAAGGTGTGCCGAACTATGCCGCCTATGTCCAGTTTTACCAGAGCGACCTTCCAAACTATTGGGCCTATGCGCAGAAATTCGCGCTGGCGGACAATTTCTTCTCTTCTATGTATGGGCCGAGCTTCCCGCAACATTTGTATTTTGCGGCCGCTGGCTCGGACAATATGGAGGGCGGACCGACCATGCAGACCGGCAAGTATCGCGCCTGGGGATGCGATTCGCAGCCCGGGACGACCGCGAAATTCGTCGATCCAGCGACCGGGAACCTCAGTTACAAGTTCCCCTGTCTGACCATTCCGACTCTGGCCGATGAGTTGAACCAGGCAGGACTGACTTGGCGCTACTACTCCGCGACGCCCACACAATATGGATTCGTATGGTCGGTCTTTGATGCCATCAAACCCATCCGTTATGGCAGTCAGTGGAGCACGAATGTCCTGCCGGTGGACAACTTTCAAGCGGATGTTGCCAGCGGGAATTTAGCGAACGTAACTTGGATTACTCCCCTGGGGCAAAATTCGGATCACCCGCCGAACAATGTGTGTATCGGAGAGAACTGGTCGGTGAATGTCATCAACGCGATCATGAATTCGCAATTCTGGGATTCCACGGCGATCTTTGTGGCTTGGGACGATTACGGCGGTTTCTATGACCATGTTCCACCCCCGACGGTGGATTATTTTGGCCTGGGAATACGGGTGCCCGCACTCGTGATCTCTCCGTATGTGAAAGCCGGAACTGTACAACACGAAGTGTATGAGTTCTCGTCGTTCCTGGGTTTCGCGGAAAAGATTTTTAATCTGCCTCCCCTGACCGACCGGGATCGGAAAGCGAACAACCTCATGGACGCGTTCGATTTCTCACAACCACCGATCCCACCCATGATCCTGAAGGAGCGTAATTGTCCCAAGGTATACGGACCGTTTAAGGATCACGATGACGACGATGGAGACTAGCTGATCCTGGCGCAACCCGAGTAGAACTGCGGGGACGCGTCGCGGTTCACTTCTCAGGCTTGAGCTTATCGCCTGCGTGGCAGATTCTGGTTTTCGAGCAAGATGGGTTTGTACCCGATCGGCACGGTCTTCAATCCGGTTGTGGGTGTGATCGTGCCGGTTACCGTGACGTATTGGATGTAGATCGGATTAAAGGTGTATTGGCTGTGTGTACATATGCCCGCCTTGCACGTCTTGGATGTATCCCACACGATCTGTCCAAGATATCCGTTTGGTCCGGTGACATTGCACGCCCACACCTTGCCCTTCGGCTTGCAGGACTGATCCAGCGTATTTCCCACGAACCAGTTGTAGGTCTGCTGATACGCCATGCCGGGTTTCAACAGGGTCCCCGGCTTGGTCATGTCCTTCGGGTCGGGCGCCCAGAGCTGACCCGCGAACGAATCGGTCCAGGTGAACCAGTAGAAGCGTTGCACGTTCGCCAACCAATGCATCACGTAGTAGCGGACCACAAAACCTGCTTGCAGGTCAGGATCGGTAAAATTGCAGCAGTTCACATTGCCCCAGCTGGCTTCCGTATCGATAATGGGCTTTGTATTCTGGCCGTACGTCTGCAGATAATTGTTCACGAATGCCGGCAGATAGGTGAGCAGTTGCTCGGGGACGGGTTGCTGGTGTTGCTGCTGCAAGTAACTGTGAATCGCGATGGCGTCTACGTAGGTTCCGCCACCCGCGGCCAGGAACCTGTTCCACCAGTCGAGTTCGATCTGGGACCGGATACCTCCGGAGGGGCTCAGGATCACCGCCGTAGGATCGATGTTGAGAATGATGGAGCGGGCATCCTTCACCATCCGCACTAACTGCGCAGCAGTTCCCGCCCAGCGAGCGGGGTTTCCGCCTTCATTCCACATTTCCCAGTAATGCACCCGGCCGGCGGAGCGGGTGGCGATCGCGGTGACGAAATCGGTCCAATGCTTGTCGGTCCCCGTTCCGTCCGGGTTGATATCATTGGGCGGCGAGCATTTTCCCGGCCCGCCGCCACCGCCTCCGGTGCAGGTTGGCAGGTTGGGATTGGTCGCAGCCCATTGCGGTACCCGGCCGAAGGTGTACTCGACGTCCACCCCATTGGTCTGAGCTGCGTTCAGCCAGGCGTCAAACATGCTCCAGTCGTACTGCCCGGGCGCCGGGTTCATCACATCCCACGAAACCCCGGAGTACCACAGACGAATTCCCCCGAAGCCGTCACATCCCTGAACTGGATTCACACAAATGTTGTCGACCGGCCAAGGTTCTCCCAACACGAGGCCTCTTGCCAAATCCATGCCGAAAAACGAGGGCGTTACTTGCGCGTTCAGGGGGGTGCCGATGGCGAGTCCGGCCAGGATGAGCAAAGAACTCCACACCATTCGCATCATCCGAAATCTCCTTCTTGGCCTCAAACCGGGTCTAATTATAGACCTCGCTTGCATCTTGCGATACTGTGAAAAACATTGCAGTTGGCTGGCTACGTCCGTCACCATGTCACTGGTGTGGAGGGAGTGGTCGAGATCGAATCACAATAGACCGTGGCGGCGGCGAAAGACTGGGAATCATTCCAATAGAGACATCGAGGGATCAGCGGCCGCACTTTCGAGCAAGCGCTGAAGATCTTCCAGCGTCTGTTTGATCCCGATCGCACTAAAGAGGTCGGGGTTATATTGAGCGCGGCCAATCATCCCGTCGGCGCGATCGCTCATCTCGAGATACAGATCCCATCGCGCCCCGCCGCTTTCGACGTCCATGTAAGTCATCGTCCATCCTGCGGGGAGCCGGGGCACATCCGGCGCGACTGAGAGCGCGACGGTGAAGAAAAGGCTGCGACTGGGATCGGGCTTGACTTGCAGTCGCTCGGCAATCAGTTCGAGCGGCACGTCGTCATGCGAAATCGCGCCGAGGGTCACATTGCGCATCTGCGCGAGCAACGAGCGAAACGTAGGATGCCCGGATAGATTTGCCCGCAAAGGTACCGGATTAAGAAAGTATCCCAGCAGCCGTTGAAACGCCGCCTGCTTGCGGCCCGAAGGCGCCAGCGTGCCCACGAGGATGTCCGTCTGCCGGGTGTAGCTATGGAGCAAGGCCACCAACCCCGCGAGCAGAACCATGAAGAGGGTTACGCCTTCGCGCCGAGCCAGGCTTCGGAGAGATTGCGTCAGCTCTTCGCTCAACCTGAAAGGATGTATCGCGCCACGATACGTCTGCTCCGCCAGCCTGGGGAATTCATTGGGCCACGCGAGTACCGGTAATTCGCCCGCGAGATTCTCTTCCCAATACGCCAATTGCTTGGCCAGCGCTTCTCCCACGATGGTGCGACGCTGCCAACATGCGAAGTCGGCATACTGCGCCTCCAACTCAGGCAAAGGCGAAGGCTTACCAGCCACGAAAGCCTCATACAGAGCCGTTAGTTCGGAAGGGAAGAGGTCGAAGACAGTGATGCCGTCGACAATGCTCTGGTGAGCGGTCAGGAACAGACGATGCTCAGCGTCGTCGAACGTCACGAGCGTGGCTCGGAACAAAGGCCAGCGACTCAGATCGAAAGCCAGGCGGGCATCGCGCGTTGCCAGATCCAGAGCAGCCTTCTCGCGCTGGTTTTCCGGAAGCTCTCTAAGATCGACAACGTGGAGCTTGAAGTTGGCGGGAACAGGGTGAATGATCTGGACGGGTTTTCCTTCGACGATTTCAAAAGTCGTCCGCCAAACTTCGTGGCGACGGACGATCTCCGCCAGGCTTCGTTCGAGCGCCTGATAATCGCGCGGCCCGTGACGATGAAGCGTGATGGATTCGTTGTGCAGCGCCGCCAGCTTGCTTGCGGTCTGGTCAAGGCGCCAGACTTGCTCCTGCGAGAACGAGAGCGGTGCCGGAGTTTCTCGCGGCCACTGCGGTTCCGCTGTGGCGGCTGGCGGGGAAATGAGATTGCCCCGCCGTTGCATCTCGAGCAGTCGCTGCTTGGCCTCGGAGAGGCGGCTTCCGTTGGGCATCCGTTTTTATTTTAACCCGGCCATTTCAAGCCGTGCCCCTTCTAAACTCGGCGCCTCCAGGGACTTTCCGCAAGTTGTGCGGCGTTGACCTTAACGCCAAGTGGGGAAGGCAAGCTAAGCAGCGCCTTGCCCGTTTTGGGACGGAGTTTACTGTTTGGTACCGGGTACCCCCCTCCCCCCTTTTCGCTGCAAAATCTTGGAAACAATTGGGTTCGCTTTTCGCCCATGGGCTAGATCTTTGAGTTTTAAGGAGTTATACGCAAAATCTTGAGCGCGTGGGAGTTATGGCCGCCTGGCGGCGGTTCTCGCGTCCCATTTTGGAAATCGGAGGTGAGCAAGCCAGAATGCCAGGATCAGGTTGTCAAAGATCGACGGTTATCTTGTAGATAATATATCTTCTATGAGGTTATCTGATTTTCGGGCACGGAGTCAAGTGAAAAGGGGGACGCTTCGAAGCCTTGACGCCGGTCCGCCAAAGCCCCGCCCAAGCGAGCTTGGACGGGGCACCCTTTGGAGTTTAATGGCTTGCGGCAGGCTTGCGATCTTGAGGTTCGAATTCGAACCTGCGGTAAAACTTTGCATCTTGACCCAGTGCGTGGGCGGACGGAGAATCACGGAGTCCGTGGTCCCCGGATTAAACCCGGTTATTTCAGCGGCATACTGGACAAGGTGTGAGGAAATACGCGAAGGAAAAACGTCTGTCGCGAGCCGTTGAGCTGCTAATCGTCACGGACCTGCCGATAAAAACAATCGCCGCCGACTTGGGATACCGAAAACCCTTTGATTTGGCCCGCGCCTTTCGCAAGCGGTACGGCTTCACTCCGAGCCGATTTCGGGCCAACTGCCTCCATCTGATGTTCACTCAAACTCTTCCGGCAGAAAAGACTAGCAAGGAAATCGACATGATGTTTCCATCCGCTACTCAGGGTTGAAGCTCGAACACGGTGCCGCAACCATTGCCGGGGCATCCCGTCCCGCCCAAGTACGTGACCCCGTAAAGGTCACCCCACTTGCCCCAAGTCAGGCCGCCATTGGCACCCGTATCCTCGGGGACCTTGAAACTGTGAAGCACAGTTTCAGTCCAGGCATCCCCTTTTTGCGGGGGCGGAGTCAGCTTGAATGCAGTCCCAGAGTAACCTTGCCCCCCGCCACCCGCTGTAGTCGTGCTATATAGGTCGCCCTTGCTGTCCATCACGATGTGGCCTTTGGGATATGCTCCGTCGCCGCCACCCTGGAAGGAATACAGATTCGTGTAGGTCCATGTTCCTCGCTGCTGTGGCGAAAGCTCGAACACCACTCCGCACCCGAAGCCGCCCGAGCAATTTAGATCCCCGCCGAATACCGTCGTTCCATACATGTTGCCAGATTCGTCGAACGTGACCGGCCCTCCCGGCAGATCGCCCAGGGTGCCCGGATCAAACGAATAAAGCACGGTTTCCGTCCAAGACCCGCCTTTCTGGGCAGGAGGGCTCAGACGATAGACGGTGCCATACCCGTAGGTTCCTCCGCCATCGGTTGTACCATAGAGATTTCCCATCTGATCGAACGTCACGCCCGCGAAAGGCACTTCTCCATCTGGCTGCCCCGGGAACGTGTGAAGCACGCTAAGACGCCATTTCCCACCGTCTTTCGTTGGCCGCTTCAGCTCAAACACTATTCCGCAGCCATGTCCATTGCCACAGCTGAGATCGCCGCCTTCTTCCGTCGCGCCATATATGTTTCCCTTGGCGTCCAGCGCTATTCCCTGAATTGCGTCGCCTTGGGTGGTCCCGTTGAGTGTGTAAAGTGACGTGTACTTCCAGACGCCACGGCGCCCGGTAGGCGCCTTCAATTCAAAAACGACTTGGCCTGCGAAGCCGTACAAATTGCCGTCTGCGCCAAGGACTATCGCGTCAGCCCCAAAACCCCCGCTCCCGCCGGGAAAGTTATAAAGAATGGTCTCGCGCCACGCCCCGCCACGAGTGCGCGGTGCAGTCAGCTTGAACGCCGTTCCGTAGTATTCGTAGGCGCCGCAGGCACTTGTCACGCCATAGACATCACCGTTCCTCGTCGGAGCCGGGACACCTACAGGCTCACAACCATCGTTCGGCCAACCGTGAAAATTGTGGATTACCCGGTAGGCAACGTCCTTGGCGTGGGCTGTCCCTCCCAACATAACCAGACTAGCGAACACCGTCACGAGGATTGCCCTGGCATGTCGTTGGAATCTCATCATGGTTATCTCTTGTAGCGCTGGAAGTGCCGCGCCACTCAATCGCAGAGTGTTTCTCATCCAGCTAGAACTCCACGGGAAGGGCGGTGAGGCCCCTCAGCCCGAGGTTGTTTCGCCAAACCAGCGGTCCCGGTTCCAACTGAAGATTGGGCAGGCCGCGAACGATTGCTTCCAAAGCTTCCTGCGCTTCCACACGCGCGAGCGCTGCACCGAAACAAAAGTGAGCGGCGTATCCAAAGGCGAGATGCCGATTATCCTGCCGGCCGATATCGAAGCGGTCAGGATCGGGGAAGCGCTCCGGATCGCGGTTGGCGGCGGCCATTACTGCCATCACCGCCTGCCCTTTGCTGATCGTCTTTCCCCCGAGTTGACCGTTGTCCGGGGCCAGCCGTCCGGTATGCTGGCTGGGGCTTTCGTAGCGCAGCATTTCTTCGACAGCCGAAGGAATCAAAGTTAAATCTTTTTGCAATCTTTTCAGTTCGCCGGGATTGCGCAACAGGGTGAGCACGCCGTTGCCGATAAGGTTGGTGGTGGTTTCCTGTCCGCCGACCATGGTCACTATACTGTTGGCTACAATTTCTTCCTCGGTCAAGCGGTCGCCATCGACCTCCGCGGTCATGAGAGAGTGAACGAGACCCTCGCGAGGATTGTTCTGCTGCTGCCGAATGGCGTCGCGAAAATAAGTGGTCATGGCATGTACGGTGCGCAACATGCGGGGAGCGTGTTCGGGATTGTGCTGAAAATTGCCCAGCATTTCCGCGAAGTCGGCGGACCAGGCTTTGAGCTGATCGCGATCGCTTAAGGGAACGCCCAACATTTCGGCGGTCACGATTCCCGGCAGGGGCTCGGCCAGGTCGCGAATCAGGTCCATGCGGTTTTTCTTCTGGTGCGGCTCTAGAACCTGGTTCCC
>Ga0210406_10001703_pt1 | contig 26274 bp, 17 predicted proteins | sample IncBWC30MmetaG_FD_155454 | JGI IMG/M metagenome (GOLD analysis project Ga0210406, IMG submission 155454) | Forest soil microbial communities from Barre Woods Harvard Forest LTER site, Petersham, Massachusetts, United States - Inc-BW-C-30-M | ecosystem: Environmental > Terrestrial > Soil >... | reverse complement strand
AATGGCCAACGTGGCGTGGAAGCCGTATTTGCAATGGACGGAGCGGACATCAGCGATCCCGAGATGGGCGGCTCTACGTTCTCTAACTTCAACGTGGACGCAGTCGAAGAGATTCGGTCGAGTTCTGGCTGGATGCCCGCCGAGATCGGCAGAGGCGCGGCCGGCTTCACCAACATCGTCACCCGGTCCGGGAGCAACGGATTTCATGGTTCGGTCTTTGAGTTTGTCAGAAACTCGGCCTTCGATGCCCGCAACTACTTTGACCATGCTACGGCTGAGCATCCTGAACGGATTCCACCCTTTCGCCGCAACGAGTTCGGGTTTACAAACGGTGGCCCCGTCCTGATCCCCAAGGTATACGACGGCCGGGGAAAGACGTTTTACTTCGGACAGTATCAAGGTTTTCGCCAGGTGCTTGGCACCACCCAGGTCTTTCCTGTCCCCACCGCGGAGGAACGTCAGGGAATAGACACGAGCGCCTATCCCGGCGACACGTTGATCGTGCCGGTGGACACCGGGATCGCCAAAGTTCTGGCACGGTATCCGCTACCCAACCTACCGACCGGTTCCTATGGAGTGCATACGTATGCGACTTCGTCCAAGGTGGTCACCAATGCGAACCAGTTCTCCGTTCGACTGGATCACGACTTCTCCGATAAGAACCATTTCTTTGTGCGTTTCAATTTCAACAATCTAACGGGGCCCACGACCAATCCTGACCAGACTGCCATTGATCCCTCGTTTGGAGTTCAATATGTAGACCGGCAGAGAAACCTGGTGTTTAACTTCGCCCGTACCGTCTCACCTAAAGTCTCCATGGTTTCAACCCTGAGTGTCACCCGGAGCACACCCTCTTTCCCGACGCCGAACCGGACAGATCCGGCGTTGAAGTTCAGCGACGGACTATTCGAAGCCTTTAATTCCGCCGCAGGATCGGTGATGACTGCGTATGGCAACTTATTTCAGGCCCAGCAGAACTTCACGATAGCGGCGGGACCCCACACCTGGAAGTTCGGCGGCGAAGTTCGCCTCAACAGAGATACCACTTACTTTGGGACCAGCCCGAACGGAGAATATGACTTCGGCGGCGGAACAGCGTATGCGAGAGCCAATATTCCGTCGCTGAGCGGAACTCACGACATCCACGTCGGCGATCCATTGCCTGATACGTTGACGGGACTGCTCTCGGGAAGTCCCTTTGTCTATACGGTGGCGGTCGCGCCAAGTTATTTCTCCAACGGAGAACACATCGGACCGGCCGCAATCAATCGCAACGCCGGAGATATCTATGCGCAGGACAGCTGGAAACTGAACGCCCGTTTCGTTCTCGACTATGGCGTCCGCTGGGAGATCTATACACCGATTACGGAACGAGCGAAACGCACATCCGGCTTCTTGAACACAGGCAATGTGCAGCAGTACGTGGTAAACCCTCAGCCTGGATATAAGCTCAATCTCAACGGCTGGGGACCCCGGGCACAGCTGACCTGGCACGCTACACAGCTATTGCAGTTTCATGTGGGAGGGGCCGTTACTGTCATCCCGCCGAACATCTGGCAGGACAACTTTCTCACCGGATCCACACCTTTTGCCGTCTATCCCAGATTGGTGGCGGCCAGGGGTGCTCCTGTTCCGTTTGGCTTCCAGATAACGCCCGCGCAATTGCCGGCGACGTACACCCCGGCTGGTGTAAATATCTTTGCCAGCGGCAATACCAAGGATGTGGCGCCCAATACGGTCATGGATGTTGATCGGTATCAGAATGACGTTGCGGCGCTGACGCCAAGTCATGCGGTGAGTCCTCTTGGACTTAGCGGAATTGATCGCTCTTTCGGCAACGGCACCCTCTATACCTGGACGGCTGGTTTGGAGAGGGCCTTCGGAACTCTGACGGCTAACATCAACTATGTCGGAACAGCCGGTGTGAAGCTACCCCGAACAAGTTTTCCAAATGCTTATCCTGGAGCAGGTCCTGGGTTTGCCCGTTACACGCGGTTCGATTCTTCGGGCGTCCCTATCGGCGGCTTTGGCCTCGAGAGCGTCATCACCGCCTCCTCCCACTCCAGCTATCACGCACTCCAAACCTCACTCTCCGGAAACGTTGGTCATGGCGGACCGGCTCTCCAGGCCAGCTATACCTGGGGCAAGTCCCTTGACGACACCAGCTCGGTCTCCGCTGGCCTGGGAGCAACCGGTGCGGTAGCGCAAGCCTACCCGCAGGATCCCTTCAACACGCATCCTGAAAAGGGTCCATCCACCTTCGATGTTGCACATGCATTCACGTTGAGCGCCGTGCAGGACCTTCACCTCGAAGATTGGAGCGCTCTCCGCAGTGTTTATCCTAAGGTGAAGGCCGGATGGCAGATTATGGGCATCTCGACGATCACAAGCGGCTCACCATTTACCGTTTACTCCGGGGTCCAGCAGACAGGCGCTGGTTCTAACGGAGCGGATCGCCCGGATCAGATAGGGACGCCCCACCTCTCTACGGCGAGAAAGATTCGTGAAGACTACTTCGGGATGGGCGCGAACAATAGTGCTTACTTTTCTATCCCGATCAATCTGCCCGACGGTACGGGCCCGAATAAGGGTCGCTTTGGCAGCTTGGGCAGAAACACATTTCGTGGGCCCGCTTTCTACAACTATGACTTTGCCTTCATCAAGGACACGCCCTTCGGTAAGGGCAAGAGCGGAGCCGATCTCGTCAACCTGCAATTTCGTGCGGAGTTCTTCAATATCTTCAACATCGTTACGATGGGACTTCCCGCGAACACACTTCAAGGTGCCGGTTTCGGTGTCATCAGCAAAACTGCGGGAAACTCACGTCAAATTCAATTCTCTTTGAAGCTTATCTACTAAACATTCATCCCTCGGGCTCCTCTTTGCAAATTGTAGGCGATGAATAGTTTCCGCTGTACCTAAGGAATGCAATGGACCGTTCCTGGACCAGACGAAAGTTCTTAAGCCGGGCGGCAGGTTCCGCGGCCTCTCTGGCGAGCGCAGCGCCGGGAGGAAGTGTGCTGGCTTACGGTGCGGGCAAATCGGCTCTTCAGGGCAGATTTGTGACGCATGTCTCGGTCGTACGCGTAAACCAGATCGAGGTGACTCCCGACCGTTCGATCGGCGAAGATGAGGCACCGGACAATAGCCCGGACCATATCCGCTCGCGGAGGGAAGCCTTTGCGCGAGGCTGTCCCGACGGGAGAATGACCTGGGCGATCAGTTGGCTGGCTCTGAACGACACCCGGCAGGAGTACAAGGACGCACGGCGCCTGCTCGTTTCCTATCACGATCAATACGGCGATGAAATCACCTTCATTCCCGGCGGCTATTTCGCGCCGATGTATGACACCCGAGAACACATCCGATTGACGATTCACAAGGCACTTCAGTTGATCTCCGAATTAGTGGGCAACGGATATCGTCCGGAGTGCCTGGTCGCAGGCTTTATGGATGCGGAGAACCAGCGTTTCCTCGCCACCGAAGAGGACATTCATGTATGCCAGGGCCAGATCTGGAGCCAGCACGGCATCGACAACGGCGACGGCGACGGCGGTATCTGCTATCCCTATTACCCTAGCCGCGAGCACTACCTGAAGCCGGCCCAGGGAGCGACGGATTTTATCGACTGCGTCTGCCTCGACGGTTGGACATGCGATTTTCTGGCAGCCCGTCGCGAGGGCTTTCAGGGAGGGTTCAACAGCCGTCTTGGCGTGGGCCCCATCGAGACGGTCGGAAACCTCGGGAAAGAAGCGGGCCGCAAGGAGATGATGGATACCACCGCGATGCACTTCGACCAGGGCCATGCTCTGAACGGATTTGGCTGGGTAACGGGGATCTGGGAGGTATCGGTCGGCCACGATGAGGATCTCACCTGGTGGCTGCATGCCATCAAGGACAGATGGCCGGACACACAAGTGCTTACCGAAGGAGCGTTTGGCCTGGAGTGGCGAAAGCATACGCCCAACAATGCTTCGCTCAACTATAGGTTCGATGCCAAAGGAACCGGGGCGCCAGGGTCAGAAAAGGAATTGGAAATCCGGTGGTTCATGAACCGGGAGTTTCGGCTGTGTCTGCTAAATAACTGGACAGCGGGCAGTCCTCCAATGGGTGATCGACTTTACCCGGTACGATTTGCAGGCGCACGAGCCCCAGGGCCTGGGGCGGGAATGGAGTCTGATGAACGTGCTGAATCAAAAGGGCACGCGGCTCGAAGACAGGCCGATCCGATTGGGAGAATTGATTCCCGAAGATCAGAGGCGCATCTATGCGCGGTATCCGGAGTTGAAGAAGCTGGCATAAAAAGTTCAGCCGAATGTGGAGCAGCTTCTACAACTATGACTTTGCCTTCATCAAGACGCGCCCTTCGGTATCCATTTTTGCTTTTTCTATAGATCAAAACGGCGACGGTGGAATTCGAAGAACCGCGCATAACGACACAAATCATTTGCGGCCCGCCGCTATGGGCGCCCTGCGTGCGGTGGCGAGCCCCCCAGGCCACCAATTCCAATCGCCTGCAACACGAAGGAGCGCAGGACCGATCACAATACGAACCAGTGTCGCGTCAATAAACACAGCGACCGCCAGGGTAAATCCGATCATCTTGACCACCAGGAAATTCCCGAAGGTGAATGCTGCGAATACTACGATCATGATTGCGGCGGCGCTCGTAATCAGGCCTGCGGTTCTAGCCAACCCCTCCGGGATTGCGTCTTCTTCACTCAACCCGCTCCTCCGGGCTTCAAGAACCCGTGCGACCAAAAATACTTCGTAATCCATGCTTAGTCCGAAGACGATAGCAAAGGCGACGATAGGAACAAGAGGAAAGACACTGCCGGTTCCGCCGGGAACTCCCAGCAAGCTACTTCCGTGTCCGTCCTGGAAAACTAAAACCAAGGCTCCGAAGGAGGCCGCAACCGAGAGCAGGTTCAGTGCGATGGCCTTCACCGCAGCAAAGAGCGACCGGAAGCCGCCCAGAAGTGCCAGGAGAGTTCCTCCTACCACCAGCGCCGTTACCGAGGCAAAGTGCTCCTCGACAATCGTCTGATAATCGGCGTTGAGTGCCGGAATTCCGCCAATGCGTAGCGTGGCGCCCGGGACTCCGCTGAGAGCGGCCGCTCCTGTCTTCCGAAGCTCCCGCACCCAGTCGACCTGACCGCGCAGAGAAACCGATGCGGCGGGTAACACCTCAAGCAGCGCGGCCCGTCCGTCGCTACTTAGAAACGTGCGCCGCGTCTCCCGCGAGAGGTCACTGAGGGCAGAACGGTTGCCCTCCGCAATCGTTGTGATAGAAATCACGCGAGCGCAACGAGGGTCCCTCGCGAGCGCCTTGGTGAGACGATCAAGTGCATTCCACCCCGCGTCCGTTTGCTCAATGGAATCCGTGGGTAATTCGACGATCACGCGTAACGATTGAACAACGCCGGCCCGATCCATTTGTTCAAGAGTATGGAGCGCATGGACCGATTCCGCCGCCTGCGGAAGCCAATTGCCTCTTGGGAGACTGGTATCGAGCCGCTTGGCTTGCCAGGCGAGCAGAAGCAAGGGGGCGCCTGCCAGAAAGAGGGCAAGCCAGGGATGGGCGACAATCACCCTTCCCCATCGCCGCCAGCGTCTGCCAGTACGTGTGGCACGATGCGGGTCCAACCTCGGAGTAAACGGCATCCGGCCGGCATTAATCCGCGGACCGAGCAAAGCCAGCACTGCCGGTACAAGGGTATTTGTAAGCAACACACTAATTGCGGCCACCAGAAATCCCGCGACGCCGATGGAACGGATTTCGCTGATGGGAACCGTCAAGAGCGCAAGAAATCCAATGGCTACGGTCGAGGCTGAAATCAAAAGCGTACGACCTGCCCGACGAGCCGCTATGACCGAGGCTGCGGGTGAGTCAAGCCCGGCGGAAATCGCTTCCCGGAAGCGGCTGACCATGAGCAGCGCGTAGTCAATTCCCAAGCCCAGCCCAAGCATGGTGGCCAAATTCTGAACCAGAATGGAAAGGTGCCAGCGTTGCGCCAGAAATCCAGTAATCGCCAGAGTACCCGCGATGGCTAGCTGGCCAACGGCCAACGGAATCAGGGCGGCGACGAGGCTGCCGAATGCAACCAGCAGAAGAGCGAGCGTTGCGGGAATCACCAGACTTTCGCCGCGCTGCACATCATCGGCGCTCGCCTTCCGAATGTCGAAGTTCAGTGGAATCTCGCCCGTCAGTTCAAGTTTCACGGCCGGATAACGGCCCCGCAATTGATTTTGAAGAGAGTTTGCAAGCTCGTGAAGCTTAGGAACGAGAGACTCCACCGGACCGTCGGTTGACGCGAGTCCCACTAGAACAAACGTTGCTCCTCCCCGGCCCAGAAAGATCGGATCGCGCAACTCGAGATGGGAAACGACTCCGGACACGCCGGGTTCCTGTCTCAATGCCGCCACAATGGTTGCTAACGCTCGCTCGCCTTCCTCCGAATCCGCAGGTGGAAGTCCCTGGATGACCAGGACCACGCGGTCAACGAATGGCGAACGAAAACGACTGGCCAACTCCTGCCGGACATTTTCCGCCTCGCTACCTTCGACACGGGTTGCCGTCTCCAGATGGCGCTCAGCGTGAAACGAAAATGGAAGAAGCACAATCGCTGCGGCAAGGACTACCCCGGCCACCCAGAAACGGCGCACATGCATGAGACCCATGATGTCATACAAAATCGTTGTCAGCTCAATGGATATTCAGATTCTCTGCCGGCACCCAAGGACTTCAGAGGCCAAAATAGTCGCCGGTGCGGAACCGTTGGTCTCGTCCCGCCTCGTATCGTGGTAACCGATACACGTCCCCAGCGCTCACCCAACTAGGCTGTCAGAATCTGATAAATTGGTTCCGTCGGATGAGGAGGAGCAATTCTTAAATTCGCGTTGCTCACACTGGTTGCCGCCATTCAACTTGGAGCCCCGGATCTCCGCGCCCAAGACCCCCGCACCGGCTCCTGGAAGCTTACCTCTGCGCAATCTACCCTCGATCCTCCCAACAAACTCTCCATCACACTTCTGCATGATGGAGTGCATGTGGTCATGTCCGGCGAGACCCATCTCGATTTCACCGCGAAGTCGGACGGACACGGCACGCCTGTCCCTGGCAACCCGAGGTTCAATCAAGTCGAGCTGCGCAGAATCGATAGGAGGCAGGCCGAGGTGAAGGAGAAGAAGGATGGAGCTGTCGTGGCGACGGTTCGCGAGAAGCTTTCGAAGGATGGGAACGAGCTAACAATCACGACTGTGAGCGCGGGCCATGCTGACCAGATCACAGTGTGGAACCGGACCGGAGGCGCGAAGGTCGGCCGCGACTTACTCGCTGGCGAGTGGACGCAGGATCTCAGCAAGACTCGTTTGCGGCAAGGGTTGGTACTCAAGATCGAGGCGGCCGGAACGAATGAGGTCCGTTTTTCGGGTGAGTTCAGCTACACTGCTCGTTTTGACGGAAAGCAGTACGATCTGAAAAACTCCCGCAACGACACCGTGACGCTTGAGCTGATCGATCCTCACACGGTGGATTCGATCTACCGGCGAGGCGATCAGCTCGCTCAAAAGGATAGGTGGGTGGTTTCCGCTGACGGGCAGCAGATGACACTAACCACTACCGGTACCTTTGAAACGGGCCAGCGCATAACTGAAACGCTGGTGTTTAGAAAGCAGTAGCGGCTGATGCATCCGTGCAGGCCAGCACCTTATCCGGCTGCGACACAGCACTGGGCTCACGAGCCTCAACTGAGATGATCCCCTTGCGATGCATGAATTTCAGAATGCCGTTGACCGTATCTTCGAGCGACGGATCCGCTTTGCCCCACTTAGAGGCATCGCGGGCCGCTTGATAGCCGGAGTTGTCGTAGCGTTTGAACTCCATCGCGGTGATGTTGTCCACAGAGCCCACAAGAAAATCCAATAGCGGGAAGAGAAGATCTTCCTTCCGGCATCTCCTGATCAGTTCGGGAACGAAATCGGAGATGCTGAAGATTTCGAACTGCCGCCCGGTCGCCTGAGTGATGAGGCCGGTAATATCCAGCATGTTCGCGTAATCGTCCCGCACAACATGGTACGTCTTATTCTCCGTGCCGGGAGTGGTGGAGATCGCGACGATGTTGTTCGCCACAATGTCTGCGGGAACGAAACTTACCTGGTTTAGAGCATCGACTCCGATACCGTGATTCACCATGAACGCAACTAAGCGAACGGCGATATCGAAGTTGTTGCCTCCGCCTGTAACGGAGGGACTTACGAGAGCGGGCCGGAAGATACGCACGGAGAGTCCTTTGTCGCGCGCGTCTGCAACCACCTGTTCGGCTACCCATTTGGTCTGGCTGTAGCCGAAGTCGAGAAGCTCCATGTCCTGGTTGAAATCCGTCTCCCACAGGACGCTCTTAATCGCCCAGCCAAACACGAAGGTAGTCGAGACGTAATTGAAGTCCTTGGTTCGTCCTTCGAACGCCAGCCTCAGAACTTCGTTCGTTCCCATTACGTTCGCGTCTCGCATGCGATCGTAGTTGAACAGGTAGTTCACGGTTGCGCCGTTGTGGAAGACCGCGTCCATTTCATTGGCGAGGAAATCCCAGACGTCCTGCGCCAGGCCCAGATTGGGCTGACCGAGATCGCCGCAAATGGGAATCACGCGAGAGTCGAACATCTGCATCAGCCCGGGACCGCAAGGCCCCATCGATTCCATCGCGGCCCTCAGTCTTTGCCTGCCCTGAACGTCGTCGGAAGACCTGACGAGAACATAGATCTTCGCACGCGTCTGTTCCAGCAGACTCTTCATGAGAAACGGCCCGATGAAACCGGTACCGCCCGTCAGCAGAACATGATTCAGAACCGGCGCCTCGGGCAATGGCGCAGGCACCGGAGGAGTGAAGACGAGCTTCCTGTCGTCGCTCATCATCTGCTTTTCCGCTGCGCGCTGCTCTTCACGGAAAGCCGACAGGGAATGACGCAGCAAATCCAGTGCTTCTTTCGGAGCACACTCCAACTGTTCGGCCAGTCGAAACAGCTCGGCTACGCTGACACGCTGAATGACACCGATATCCACCTGCCTCGCGAGCATCTCGGCGCCCTTATCCTTCAGAAGCTCCTTGAGTTCATGCATGAACACGACAAGATCCAGGGAATCAAGTCCGGCTTCGATGAGGTTGTACGATTCCATGCCTGTCAGGTTGTACCTGGCTTTCAAAACGTCGAAAGAGGACTGGATCTCAGAATCGGACGCGGAACTCCCGGCGTCCTTCTCCCGCGAAAAATCGGAGAGAACGGTAAACTGCCCTTCCATCCACATTTGCTTAGTGCGATGGCGCATGATCTTGCCCGAACTGGTTCTCGGTATCGCACGAGGCGCGATGAAGGAGATCAACGCCACTTCCACGTTGAGATAACTCCGGACCGCCGCGGCAATCTTTCGCGCGTCCGGTAGCACCTTAGGATTTTTCACTTCGGCCACGATTGCCAGTGCAGGCTCGCTGTCTTCGTGAATCTGGAAGGCGGCGATGCAATTGGCCCGGATTAAGCCGGACGCTTTCTCCACAACGTTCTCGATGTCCTGGGGGTAATAGTTTTGCCCGCGGAGGATAATCATGTCCTTGATGCGGCCGCACACGAAGAGTTCGCCTTCGTGGAAGAATCCCATGTCGCCGGTCCGAAGGTAGCCGTCGTCATAGGGGCTGTCGTCCACCAGGCGCGCACGAAACTGCTTCAGCGTCCGTTCCGGATTATTCCAGTAACCGAGGCACTTACCACTTCCGGCGATCCAAATTTCGCCGATATGCCCTGGAGTCAGCGCGACGTGCTGGTCCGGATCCACGATCTTAACGTCAAGACCCGGGAGCGGAGTTCCACAACTGACTATCTGCGTGGCCCCGCCTATCTCGGAGACCTCGGTTGTCATGCGAGCCTTGCCCAGCGCGAGGGCACGCTTGTTGACGGAGACGATATTGCGGCCGCCGAGCGAGACCGCCAGAGTATTCTCGGCAAGCCCGTAAGCGGCATAGAAACTCTCCGACTGGAGTCCGTAGGGCTGAAACGCCTCAAGAAACCGCGTGTAAGTATCCGGTTTTACGGGTTCCGCTGCGACCATCAACACCCGGAGCGAACTGAGATCGCAACCTTCCAGACTCTCCTTGGAAAGTCTCCCGGCGCGCAGGCAATAGTCATAGGCGAAGTTCGGAGCCGCCGTTGCGGTGGCCTGATAGGTTTGTATCGCGTCGAACCACAGGACCGGCCGCTGAATGAAGTCCGTAGCAGCGAAGCCGTATGTCGTGCCGCCTTTCAGCGCGGGATAAAGGTAGCACCCGATCAGTCCCATATCGTGATACTGCGGAAGCCAGGATACGACTACCGGTGAGGCATGGTCGATCACGAGCGGACAGGTCTGCAGGATGTTTTCGTGCGTCACCATCACGCCCTTAGGCTCCATCGTCGACCCGGACGTGTATTGGAGAAACAGAATCTCCGATGTGCCGAAAAAAGATTCGTCCGAAATCGTATTCACGAAGTCTTCCGTGACGATCCACGGAAGACCGGAGATGTAGTCGACGTCGACGCCGGACGCCGAGACTCCACTTCTGGTGAGATTCGTCTTCAGAGATGCGTGATAGTCTTTGCTGGTTAAAATCCCGGCCGCCTGGCAATCCTTTGCGATGTGCACCATTTTGTACAAGGCGCTCTGGAAGCCACGAGAACTCGGGGGGTAGACCGGCACCGGGATCAATCCGGCGCGCACGCAGCCAAAAAAAGCGCAGATCATTTCGAGCCCCGGCGGGTAGGCCAGCAGAAGCCGGTCCTCCGCCGCGAAACGATGCTGTTTCCGCAAATGTTCGGCAATCGCCTTCGTCCGGTGGAGGAACGACGCGTAGGAGTAGCTTTCGATCGGATTGCCGTTCAGATCAATGTACGAATAAAGGAGCTTATGCGGGTGCTCGTCCCCCAGCCTATCCAGTCTATCTAGAATCGACGCCATAATTGATCAGCAATACCCCCGAGGTTGAATAGAAAAACTCAGTACGTAAAACACTAAACGTCTTGGCTACCCGTGCCCTGGTGAGGCAAAACCGACTGAGTCTCGGAGTGCGGAAACTAGAGTGCAGGACGACCTTGAAAAACAAATCCATAACCGTTCTATGCCTATGCGTCGCTCGGTTCGGTTGGGTGCAAGTCCCGGGATAGCCGAACGCACGAGGCGAGGAAGTCTAAGGGGGCGCCAGGCGTCTGCCAATTCAAAGCGTCTTCCTTCTATACGAGCTTTTGGTTTATCTTAGCAGAGGCAAGGAGAAATGCGACGCGACATTGCATTCAAAAACCCGCGCATCACGCTGGCTGCAGCTGGTCCGAATTTCCTTGATTCTGCTTAAGTTTTCAAGCTACTATCGAATTTCGACGCTCCTGGCGGCTGGGGAAACGGATACGCTGCCGGGCTAGGCCGCCGACGCTTCCGACCGGGATGCGCCGGACCAACTAAACATGATTGCGGAGGCCCGGTGACGTCTGAAACCGAAGCGGTGATCACTCTAAAGTCGGATTTAGACGATCTCGTACCATCTGAAGGCGCGGCGCGGCAGTCCGTCGGCGACCCACCGGCTATGTTGTCCTTCCCGAAGGTCTTACGCCGCCGCCTCGACCAGTTCTTTGCCGATGGGCACATTTCCCCCAAAGCGGACCGCACGATGTGGGTAAAGATCGCCACGGGGCTGGCAGTCCTGGTGGGTAGCTGGGTCGCTCTCTACGCGCTTAATCCGGATTCATGGAGATTTGTTGCGTTCTACGTCCTAAGCGGTCTCGCCCAGACATTTCTTTTGTTGAACATCGCTCATGACAGCAACCATAACGCCATCTCGTCTGTGCCGTCCGTCAACAAGACCCTGAACTATGTCTTCGATGTTTGCGGAATCAACTCGTACATGTGGCGCATCCTCCATCATCGAGGCCACCACTCCTGCATCAATGTCCACGGCGAAGACGACGCGCTTACGGGACGGAGCATCTTTCGGTTTACGCCCCATGAACCACGCGCCCGCATGCACAGATTCCAGCACATCTATGCGCTGTTCTTTTACGCGATGTTCTCTCTGGACTATGTTTTCGTCAGGGACTTTGAGAGCTTTTTCTTCCCGTCGCATGACTATCTAAAACGCAACAGGCATCCGCTGCGGGAATACGTGATCCTCTTCGGGGGGAAGGCGTTCTACCTCACGTACATGCTCATTTTGCCGGTGTTAGTGCTGGGGAGATCGCCTCTGCTGGTCGCTGGGGCATTCGTGCTGGTTCATTTGATCATCGGTTTAACCGTGTCGCTGGTATTTCAAACCACGCACACCGTTGACACTACATACTTTCCGTCCAACCGCAGCGAATTTGACAACGGCGTCTATCACATCTTCGCGACAACGGCCGATTATGCAACCAGCAACCCGATCGTAAGTTGGCTCACCGGCGGCCTCAACCATCACATCGCACATCATCTGTGTCCTTTCGTGTGCCATACCCACTATGCTCCGCTGACCCGGATTGTGAAGGAGACCGCCGAGGAATTCGGCGTTCCCTATCGGCAACACCCCACCATGACCCGGGCAATCTGGCATCATTTGATACTTTTGAAGCAACTGGGAAACGAAACCTAATTTAACGTTTAGTCTTTTATCTATGGCTACCCAATCGCTTCAGGCAAACTACATGAAATCCCGTACAGTTCTCGAGCTTCTGGACAGCCATCTGGGCACCGAGGCGTAACGTTGACTACCCCAATACCCTCCGTCTCACGATCTCGTTCCTTTGCGGATTCGCGCGCCATGGCCGCCAATCCTGTGCAAGTGTTGTCTAAGTACACCGAGCTCTTCGGCGACACATTCCGGTTCTATCTCGGTGGCATCAAAGAGGCCATCGTTACGACCAATCCCGCCGTCATTCAGCACGTCTTGAAGACGAATGCGGACAATTACCAGAAGTCTGACATTCAAGTGAAGCGGATGGGCCACTTCCTGGGCAAAGGTCTTCTGACGACCCACGGGGAAGCCTGGAAAACACAGCGACGTTTGATTCAGAAAGGTTTCGACCGCAAGCAGCTTGAGGCTCTGTCGGCGATCATGCAGGACTCCCTCGCCGAGTCGCTACGGGACTTCGATAGACAAGTTCGTCTCGGCCCGGTCGATATCTACCCGCACCTGATGAAGATGACCTTCGCAATGGTCGCCCGGTCGCTTTTTGGCGCCAAACTGAAGGACGAAGACATCGACGTCGTAAGCAATACGATATGCACCGTCCAGGAATTTATCGTTCGGCAGACACTTCAGCCCTACCTGAATCCCTGGTTTGAAATCTCGGGCGAGCTGCGGAGACACGAAGAGATGCGGGCTCGCGCGGACGGCGTTCTTATGGAGTACATCAAGACGCGCCGCCACCAGGCGCCCGGCCACGATCTGCTGCAGACTTTGATGGATGCCCGTTACAGCGACGGCGAAGGCATGAGTGATGAGTTGGTGTTGAGCGAAAGCATGCAACTGCTGGTCGCCGGCCATGAAACATCATCGAACGGACTGTCATGGCTTCTCTATCTCCTGAGCTCGCGTCCGGATTGTCTCGAGAGAGTGCGGGAGGAGTTCTATTCCGTGCTCGGCGACGCGCCTCTGAGCTTCGGCGATGTTTCCAGGTTACCGTTTACCACCCAGGTCATCATGGAGGCTCTGCGCCTTTATCCACCGTTTTGGATGATTGACCGGATGGCTGTCGCAGACGACCGCGCCGGCGATGTCGTCATACCCCGAGGGTCGACGGTCATTGTGTTCGTGTACGGCGCGCATCATGCGTCGCGTTACTGGGAGGACCCGGAGCGTTTCGACCCGGAACGTTTCACCAAAGCGAACGAGAAGCTGCTTACTCCCTTCACCCATCTGCCCTTCGGCGGCGGACCGCGGGGCTGCATCGGCGGTAACTACGCGATGCTGCAGATCCTCATGATTCTGAGCGATCTGCTCAGAACATACGATTTTCAGCTGATTCCGGGCCAGACGATCGAAGCGCGCCCGATGGTCATCCTTCGACCGAAGCACGGAATCCGCATGACCTTCACGGAGGCAATCGCGCGCGACCGACATGCAATCATTCAAAAATAGAGGTAATCGGGCCGAAGTGGAATGCGTCGTGATTAGCCGCTTTGCGGTGTCCCAAACGGGTCTGGGACGGTGCCAGAGGATGGCGCGAAGCGGGTCGCGGCGCGAATTGGAGCTGCTCCTCTCTCAACAGACGCGAGGGCAAGTCAGAGGCGATTACCATGCGTCCACTATGGCCGGATCACACCGGCTTAGTCATTTGAAATTCGGCTTCCCGCAAATAATTCTGCGCCTCTCCGGGAACAGATGGATTTCGTCTCACATACGGGCGCTGCGCCGTGAGACCGCCGTCAAGGGTCAAGGACTGTCCTGTGTAATAGGATGATCTGTCCGAAAACAGCCATGCAACTGCATCGGCGATCTCCTCCGGGCGTCCAATCCGGCCTATAGGATGCACGGCACTCATTTCGTCGAGTGCCTCTTGGGTGCCAAATACGTCGAGCAACATCTCAGTCCTAACCGCGCCAGGACTCACTGCGTTCACTCGAATACCATATCGCCCGCATTCGATCGCGGCAGTCTTGGTCAAGCCAAGCACTGCGTGTTTGCTGGCCACGTAGGGGCCTGCGGTCGGAAATGCCAACAGGCCGCCGACTGAGGCAGTATTGACGATTGAGCCCCCCTGCCCTTGCGCCATCATCTGTTTGACCTCATCCTGGAGCAGAAGAAACAGGGCTTTTACGTTCACCGCGAAGACGCGGTCAAAAGTTTTCTCGGTCTGGTCTGTGAGCAGCCGGTTTTCACCGGAGATTCCGGCATTGTTAAATGCATAGTCGAGCCTTCCGAAGGTTTTGACAGTGAAGGGTACGATTTGCTTCACCGCCTCGGGTTGGCTGAGATCTGCCTGGAAGAACGCCGCAGATCCGCCATTGCGTTTGATGTCATTGACGAGCAATCGCCCCTCGCTTTGCCGCCTTCCCGTGACGACTACCTGAGCACCTAGCTCAGCTGCACGCCTTGCAGCCGCAGCGCCAATGCCACTGTTTCCACCGGTGATCAGTGCCACCTTTCCAGCGAATTCCAAGTTAATTCCCATTCTCTTGCCTACACTCCTCTACCTTGCATAACACGCAAGAAGAAGATTTATTCCTAACCTCCAGGGACGACATAAGGTGGCCAGGGATGAAGCGGCATTACGCAATGACACCAAATAGATAGCAATGAACAGCACTTGACCCGAAGTTATTCCTCGGCCAACCCACCTCGCTCTTCCCTTCAAATCGTAGCGCTATGCGAACAGCGTCCTGCGAAGCGCGGTATAGGGCGACTTAGTGATGCTCACAAGAGGGAGGCGTGACGATTACAAATATTTTGGTACATCTCGGAATAAACCAGCCGCGACGGTGTTTTGGTTTCAACTGGGCCAGCCGCGTTCTCCTCTCAAACGCTTGCTGGGCCCGGGTCGTCACGGACGGTATAACCATGTTTCTTGATGCATTACTCGACATACTTCTCACGTCAGCTCCGCAGCCTCCAGCAAATATCAACGCCTATCGAGACGTCCGGAATTGCCGAAAAACATTCGACAAAACCCCATCTCCTTATGCCAAGCGATTGGGGATGATTGCATTGCTCCTCGCCGTTGCGTGTATGGCGCGAGACTCTATCGCCCAAACGGCAAAAGAGGCGATCGATGTACCTCCTCGCTCCAGACTTCTGCTACGGACCGTTGGAAGTGGAGATCAAGTCTATGGCTGCGTCAATGGCCGTTGGGCATTGGAGGCCCCGGATGCCAATCTCCTCAATCAGGAAGGAGCTGTCATTGGACGACACTTTGCAGGTCCTACGTGGCAGCTCAATGATGGTAGTTGGGTAAAAGGAAGGGCCGTCGCCGAACAGGTTGCTCCCGATGCGACCGCAGTGCCGTGGTTGTTGCTTGAGTCGGTCGGCGGTACCGGACAATTGGGAACGGTACGGTTTATCCAGCGTACCGGGACGCAGGGGGGAAGTGCGCCTGACGGTAGTTGTAGTCAGAACGCAAGGCGCAGAGTTCCTTACACAGCGACCTATTCTTTCTATGAAGCGGGGCAATGATCAAAACATTGCACTCATAGCCAGAAGGGCGCGAGGCATCGGCAGCGGCCTGAATCAGATCTCGAGAACACTTCGAAGCTACTTATTTGCGCCGGGAATAAAAACAGTGGCGCCGTGTTCAGTCTTACAGGGAAGCCCGGTGTGGTCTTCTGTCCGCTCTCCGCGTCGTGTGTACGACCTTACATTAAGAGACTCTTTCCCAGGAACGCCACTGGAAATCAGACATCGCGCGAATGATCAAGGCTGAACAACGCTAGAAACGGTTTCCATTTCTCCCACCAACCAACGAAAGGTTTTATGAAAATTCTTATCGCTTCTATACCGGGGGCCGGACACCTCAATCCACTTCTGTCCATCGCCTCGCTAATCTCTGCCGGCCTTACCGAAGATAAGGAAGAGGTGTCCGCTCACGTCCAATGGTCCTGCGCAGGGATCGATCTGCGCGCCAACCAGGCGACCCCTGAGGCCATTAAGCACGCAGTCGACGAGATCTTCACGCAGCCTGGTTACCGTAAGCGCGCCCAGCAGCTATCGCTCGAGTTCGCCAGCCACGACGTCGAAGCCGAACTGCTCAGCCTCATCGAGGAGTGCGTCCGCGACACCGTCAGCGCGTAATTCTACGCCAGACGTGCCTCGTCGCTGCACACCTCCCCGTGCAGCGGCGAGGCTGCATCGCTCGCCTCAAACCTTTAAAAGGAAGGCATCAATTGAAGAGTCCTTCGGCCTCTTCGACCTGCATTTTTCCTACCAACGGTGCACTTGCAGCCCAAGTCACCGGCCACACAACCGTACAGAGGTGTTCTTCCCGTTGAGAACGTGACGGAGGAACTCTCGTTTGAATTCGAAAGCGAATCAGCGGTGCTGGTTCCGGAAAGCCGGTGCAGTTGTTCTATGGAAACCAAGGGGCTACCAGTCTGCCAACGACCGCAAATAGACGAGAGCATCGCAACCAAGGTGCCTTCCGCCGAAATGGAACTCGCCTGGGTTTTTCATTGACAGCCGATTGGGAGCGCAGTGCTGGAAATGAATTCTCCATGGCTGGCTTAGAATCCACCTGCAAATCAACAGCGGAAGTGCTGTCGAGGTTCAGAATTGCTGCAATAAGCTCAGGACTTAAATAAGGGATCATGCCAATAACCTCGTTCGATTCGACATGGTGGACAAGCGGGAGATGCCACTTCAACAACCTGTAGTGAGAAAACACTTTGCATCGCCCTGTATTCCTTGTGGGCGAAACAAATAGCGCGTCAGGTGTTCAAGTCTTCGGACAACGAAACTTCCTGTCTTGTTTGGGAATAGACAAGTGTTGCGCGTGTTCTACCAATACAGGCGCACGGTCGGCATTCCACACTGTGCAATTCGTGAAGGTGAAATACCAAATCGTTGGACGAGAGAAATACGAACCTAAACGAGTGAGACGACCTATGCACTTGGACATTCATCGGCTGAGGTTCAGCGTCTGAAGAATCAGGCGGCCATGTTGCGACCGATCACCGAGCGTCTCCTGCGCTGCGCGGGAATCGATGCAGGCCTGCGCGTGCTGGACTTGGGCTGTGGTGCCGGCGATGTCTCCATCCTCGCCACAGAACTGGTCGGCCCGGCAGGCTTCGTCGTCGGTATCGATCGCAGCCAGGAAGTTCTCAACGTGGCCAGAAAGCGGGCCCAGGAAGCGGGACTGCGGCAGATCAGTTTTGTACGCGACTCGGTTGAAGAGTTTTCCGCCGATGAACCTTTCGATCTGGTAATCGGTCGACACATTCTGGTCCACCAGCCGCAGCCGGTTGCCCTATTGCGTAAAGCCGCGCGTCTGGTCCGGCCGGGGGGAGCGTTAGCCTTCCATGAGGTTCGCATGGGCAGCGTTACGAAATCCGTTCCATACGTCCCGCTATGGGATCTGACCACCAACCTTGTTCGAATGGCTCTCCAGTCGTCGGTGTCCAACTACGATGGCGCCGATCGGCTCGTAGAGCATTTTTTCGAGGCCGGCCTGCCGCATCCCCATCTGTTCTGCGAGGAACTAGTCGGGGGCAGCGCGGATTCACCTCTTTATGGTTCACTCGCTGAACTTTTGCAAACCCTTCAGCCTCAACTGGAAAGAATGAGGATTATGACGCCGGAGACGATTGCAATGGACGGGCTTGAAAGCCGGCTCCGAGATGCAGTCATTGAAGCGCGCAGCCAGATCTATGGACCTGCCCAGGTTTGTGCTTGGGCGCGGCTATGAGCAAGTAATGTCCTGCACAGAATCGAGGACCCTGACTTCCGTACTTACGATTTTAAAAGATATGGAAGGTAGGGTACATCGGTCCATCTCGGATCGCGGTCGGTTGACCTTCTTCGGGAATAGATCTGTAGCTGCGGTGTTTATTGCCTCAGAGGATTCATGCGAGCAGCCATCAAGAAACAACAGATTCTCCCATTAGCAGGCAGCTTTGTGCGCTACCTGGGAGGATTTGAACATCTACATTGGCTGTTCAGCCAGAGTGGGCCGCGAGCCTTCGCACATGCTATGGAGGTGACTGGCACAACGACGGTGAAGCAATGGCGTGCCGCTCTCGATGCATTGCAGTTAAGCCAGCCAATTTTCTCCGTCCTGATCGACGTAGACGATGACAATAGGCCCTACTTTCGTCGAGTTAATGGCTCACCCATCCCAATGCGAGTGCTTGACGGTAAATTTGTGGCGAGTTGGGAAGACGAGATGGGCAAGGAAGTGTCCACGATGATCTCGGCTGATCATGCCCCCCTTCTTCGGACAGTTCTGATCCACGAAGCGGAGCGTTCGATATTCATCATTACAGCCCATCACTCGATCAGTGACGGAGTTTCCATGGCGGCAGCGCTTTGCGACTTGGTGCGGGCTATGTCTGGTGAACAATTAGAGCGGCGGCCTATGCTGCCAAGTCCAGAGCACCAACTCGGCGTCCTATCCAAAACCTCTACAGTCCGAGCCCAAACTGAGCGCGCTATAGCTAAAGAAAACGACCGGACCAGGTTGGCGCAAAGCTACACAAAACCGTTTACGATCGAGAGTTTACGCCTCGCTGAAGCACTGACCAGCAGCATTCGCAGGCGTGCCCGTGCCGAGGAGACCACCCTGCATGGTGCTCTTTGCGCCGCCGTGATTCGTACTTCCAGAACAACATCGTCTGCCTGGGGGCGTGAGGCGATTAGACTTCTCTCCCCCATTAACGCCCGGAATCAGTGCGAGGTGGATGACACATCTTCGATGTGTATTGGGGCGACGATCATCCCGGTCGCTCCCGGGGAGGAGCTCGATCTTTGGAGTTTGGCGCGACGTATCAAGTCGGAGCACGCGGGCCCGCGCTCCCGATCAGGTCTCACCCTTGCGCTCCAGATGATCAGTGATGCCGTCGCCGAGATATCAGATGCCGATGGCGCATTAGATTTTATCGAGCCCGTATTTGCATATCAGGTTGCCGTTTCGAATGTAGGAGAGCTCCTACTTCCTCGCAAGGAGTCTGCAGTTCGGATTACTTCCATGTGGGGTCCATCGAACTTGCTCGGGTTCGAAAAGGAACAGTTAGTTGGCGCAATCACTGTCAATGAGTGTCTCCACTTGTTGCACACAGCGTACTCACCCCTCTCACACCTTCTGGACAGGGTAAGGGCTACTCTTAGCGCCATGTGTGATGAGCAGCCGAAGTAAACCGCATTTGTTCCTGAACCAACGCAACGGCGAATCTGGATTTCTTGCCTCAAACCTAGAAAGGAAAGGAAAGCATCATGTCTTCGACCTCCCTTGAACTTCGGCCTCTCGAACTCTTGCCCAGCGATCTACTCCGTCCTCTCGGCGCCTTTGAAGAGCTCTTTTGTCTCTTCGACCAGCACTTTCCTACCAACGGTGCACTTGCGGCCCAAATCACCGGCCGCACAACCGTCCAGCAGTGGCGCGACGCGCTCGACGCAGTACAGCAACGGCACCCGCTGCTCTCTGCCTGCATTGACACCACCTTCAACCGCGTCCCTCACTTTCGCCGCGTCATCGGCCAGCGCATCCCCCTCCACGTGGTTACATCGCCCATCGCCCGGTGGCAACGGGAGATTGCCGAAGAAGTAAATGAACCTTTCACTCCCGATCAGGCTCCTCTCTTCCGCGCTGTACTGCTCCATCAGGAGACGCATTGCACCTTCATCCTCTCCTCTCATCACGCTGTCTGCGACGGATCCTCCCGCATCTATCTCCTCCGTGACATCCTCCTCGCTCTCAGCGGATGTGCCCTCGAGGCTCTGCCACTGGCGCCCTCTCGCGAAATTCTCTTCGGAGCGCAACAGCGCACCTCCACCGAGCATGGTTCGCCATCCCTCACTGCTCAGCGCCCCCTCTTGCCGCAAGTGGAAGGAATTAAACTCACGCCAGAAGAGACCACCACCCTCCAGCACCGTGCTCGCGAGGAAGGCGTCACCATCCACGCCGCCATCTCCGCCGCGCTCACCATCGCAGGCAGAGCCATCGATGAGAGCTGGCGCAGTAACCCGGTACGCATCATGTCGCCTGCTGAGATCCGCGACATGCTCGGCCTCGAAGATCAATGTATGGTCTCCTTCGGCGGCGGCGAAATCTCCATCCCGCCAGGCGGCTCGATGACATTCTGGGACCTCGCACGGTTTGCGAAAGATGGCCTTTCGGCCGTCAAGAGCAGAGAAAATATATCCAGGATGATCGATCTCCAATCCACAGCCGTCTCCTCCAACCTCACCGTCGAACAGGCGTTTCAACTCAAACGAAATGCGTTCAACGCACAGGTCATGTTCACCAACCTCGGCCGTCTCCCGTTCGACAACACATTCGGACCGCTAAAACTAGAAACCCTCTGGGCGCCATGTGCACTCCGTGGCATCGAAGGAGAGCAGACCCTTGGAGCAGTCAGCGTCAACGGCTCGCTGCACCTCACGCATACCAGCCCCGCGCCAATCCCTGGCCTGCTAGAGGGTATGGAAGAAGAACTTCGCAAAGCCTGCGCGATTCCAAGAAAAGGAAACTTGTTGCCGAAATGATTTGAGCGGCTCATCTGAGTACGTTCCTATCGTTGCCACGAAACTGCATACACTATAGCTATGCCGCGACCGAAGACCGGAGACAAGCGTGCTGCCATCCTCAGTGCAGCTACCAAGACGATTGCTGAAGATGGTATTGGCGCGTCCACTGCCAGCATTGCAAAGGCTGCGGGCGTGGCAGAGGGATCACTGTTCCGATACTTCCCGGACAAGGATAAGCTGCTCAACGAGCTCTACCGCGAGCTAAAACTGGACATGCGAAGCGCTATGATCGCGGGCTTTCCCTTGACCGGCTCACTCCGGAAGCGAGTACACCATATCTGGAACGCCTACGTCACCTGGGGTATGGAGTCGCCGGCCAAGCGTAGGGCGATGGTGCAGCTTAGCGTTTCTGAACGCATCACCGACCAAAGCAGACAGGAGGGGCAGGCGGGCTTCAAAGACGCTACCGAAGCCATGCGGCAGGTTGTCGCGCAGGGCAAATTGAGCGGTCTGCCTCGAGCTTTTGCGTCAGACCTCCTGCTCGCGATGGCTGAGACGACCATGGCGTCCATGGTGGGCAATCCAGCCAAAGCGGAGCACTACCGAAGCGCAGGTTTCGAGGCCTTTTGGAGCGCGGCAGCCAAAAAGTAGCCTGGCAGGAATCTTCCATCAAATTAATGAGTATTCACTCCGCTATGCTGCATCCAATCGGCAAAACGGAGGTTTTGATGTCCAAAGTATGGTTGGTAACAGGTAGCGCAAGTGGTTTGGGTCGCGATATCGCGGAGGCAGTGCTTGCTTCGGGTGATCGCCTCCTGGCGACGGCCCGCGATCCACACCGGCTGAATGATTTGGTGAAGCGATATGGCGAGCAGGTGCATACAGCGCCCCTCGATGTGGCAGATGAGTCGGCGGCAAAGGCCGCGGTCGAGAAGGCTGTTGAGGTCTTCGGACGGCTGGATGTCGTCGTCAATAATGCGGGGTACGGAGATGTTGCCCCTTTTGAGCAGCTAAGTTCAGAGAGCTTTCGCGCTCTAGTCGACACGAACTTCTTCGGCGTCGTCTATATGACACGAGCGGCGATCCCGATCATGCGGAAGCAGAGGAGTGGTTGCATCCTTCAGATCTCTTCCGTCGGCGGCAGGTTGGGGGTTCCTGGAAACGCCGCCTATCACGCGGCAAAATGGGCTGTAGGTGGCTTCACCGAAGCCATTGCCCCAGAGCTGGCACCCTTCGGCGTTAAGGTGTGCGCACTCGAGCCAGGTGGTATACGGACCAACTGGGGCAAGCGGGCAACCGCCGGCACACCGGAGCTTTTACCCGACTATGTGGCCTCTGTAGGCACGTTTATCAAGATGTTGCAGGGGCACTGGGGGCATGAGATGAGCGCTCCAGCGAAGGTCGCACAGGTCATTCTGCAACTAGCCTCCAAACAGCAACTCCCTGCACACCTCTTGCTCGGCAGCGATGCCGTGCAGTATGCCCGCTTTGCCGAGGAAAAGCGGGAATCTGACGCCAAGGCATGGCACAACATCAGCATCTCAACCGACGCGGAGAATGTAAAAGGGTTGCCCGATTTGAAGTTCTGAAATTGGTGCTGGCGTGATTATGGAGATCCGTGGCACGCCAGCTCTATAATCCCGCATGGCAACCTTGCGACATGACGTCGAAGGACCTGGCGATGTACAGGATATTCGCCTTGTCGTCGACACGATCCCTACGTTGGCATGGTCCGCTGGCCCAGACGGCTCGGCAGAGTTTCACAATCAGCGCTGGCTGGACTATACGGGTCTATCTGCAAAGCAAGCTTTGGGCTCGGGATGGGAGGCTGCCATTCATCCAGACGACCTGCCACGAATTCTGGAAACATTCCGGGAAGCTTTGAAGTCTGGGAAGCCGTACGAACTAGAGGGCCGCTTCCGTCACTTCGACGGCGAATTTCGCTGGTTTCTCTTTCGCGGTAGTCCTCTGCGCGACCAGTCGGAGAAAGTCGCGAAGTGGTACGGAACAAATACCGATCTTGAGGAACGGAAGCGTGCCGAAGATGCCCCTCCGCGCGAGCGAAGCATCCTTGCTCGATGCTCAACGGCTAACCCGCACCTGCAGTTGGAGACACGAGGTCCTATCAGGGAAGGTGACAGTCTCCCCGGAAGGGCTTGTAATGTACGGCATTGAACCCGAAGATGACGCATCGTCGGCTGATTTCTATTTCAGGAGGATGCATCCCAAAGATCGGCCCGAGGTCGAACAAGCTTACGCGGCGGCTTTGCTTAGAAAAACTGATTTTGATGCAGAATTTCGGATTGTTCGTCCAGACGGAACGATCATAAACACTCGCAGTATCGGCCATCCCATCCTGGACGAGCGCGGCGACGTCGTGGAATTTGTCGGGGCCTCAATAGACGTCACCGAACACCACCGCGCGCAGCAAGCTCTTCGGCGAAGCGAGGCGTATCTGGCGGAGGCGCAGAGACTGGCCAAGACGGGCAGTTGGGCTTACGACCCTGTCGCGGAGAAGGGGATTTACTGGTCCGACGAATTGCTACGAATGTTTGGATTAGATCCTCAAAGAAGCAACCCTCCAGATGGGGAAGAGTTCCTTCGACTGATGCACCCGGAAGATCGCGACAGATTTAACGAACTCTATGAAAGAGCCAGAATCCAGAAAACAGACTGGAACGCGGACTACCGCATTGTTCTTCCCGATGGAGCCATCAAGCACCTTCATGTTGTCCACCATCCTGTCTTGAACGAGTCGGGCGACCTCGTGGAAAATTTTGGGACCGCAATGGATGTCACCGAACAGGTGCAGGCCAGGATTGAATTGGAGAAAGCCTTTGAAGAGATTAAACGCCTGCGAGATCAACTGCACGACGAAAACGTAGTGCTCAGGGAACAGATCGACCAGGCGTTCATGTTCGAAGAGATCGTCGGCAGCTCGTCGGCGTTGCAGGGAGTGCTTTCTCGGCTGATGAAAGTTGCTCCCACCGATTCGAGCGTTCTTATTAGTGGAGAGACTGGAACTGGTAAGGAATTGGTTGCCCGCGCCATCCATAAGCGATCTCATCGGTCGCAACGCGCCTTTGTAAGCGTAAACTGTGCAGCTCTTGCCCCATCGCTGATCTCTTCCGAACTCTTTGGCCATGAAAAGGGCGCGTTCACCGGGGCGATGCAGCGCCGCCGCGGTCGATTTGAACTGGCCAACGGAGGAACCATTTTCCTCGACGAAATCGGCGAGCTGCCGCTGGACACTCAGGTTGCACTCCTGCGGGTGTTGCAAGAACGTGAATTCGAACGCGTCGGCGGTACGCAACCCGTTAAGATCGATGTCCGCGTCATAGCGGCAACGAATCGCGATCTGGAAGCCGCCGTTGCAGACGGGACTTTTCGTCCGGACCTCTACTACAGACTGAACGTATTCCCGATCCAGATTCCCCCGCTTCGCGAACGGCAAGACGACATTCTGATGCTCCTGGAATTCTTTGTCGATCGATTTGCCCAAAAGATGGGCAAGCACTTTAAAAAGATCGAGAAGCAAACGGTCGAACTATTTCGGTCCTATCCCTGGCCCGGCAATATTCGCGAACTGCAAAATGTTGTTGAGAGGTCGGTCATTGTTAGTTCTGATGGCGTGTTTTGTGTGGATGCAGCCTGGTTGTCCAGGGATTTCCGTCGAGTCAGCTTGCCGCAACAACTTGAGCCCGCAGACACCGATGAGGACGCCAGTCGTGAACGGCAGATCATTGAGGAGGCACTCGCGGGAAGTCGAGGGCGAGTGTCTGGCCCGAGCGGGGCCGCGGCGAGGCTCCGAGTACCACCTTCAACCTTGGAAAAACGAATTAATAAATTAGGGATTCGGAAGAGCCAATTCAAACTCGGCTAAGTCTTTTCGGAGAATTGGTGAAATCGCAATTTTCGCTAATTTCACCAAATCCACAGACACCTTTCCGCACTGCCTCTCCGTCTTTTCAATCTCTTGCGAATGGCCCGCCTCTTGCACCTGGAGTTGCTGAGAGAGACGTTACCTACCGTCTCGAAACCGACGACTCAAGTATGTTGTCGGATCTCAGAAAGGTGTGAACAACATGCTTAATAGCATCCTAGGCGCACGACTAAGCTGGCACTTTGCCAACGGCTGGGTCTTCGAACCTGCCATCGTCGGGCCCGACATCGTCGACTACACCCTGAAAGAGGGGCCACACGCTGGACGGCATGCGATCCAGTACTTCTACTTCCAGCGGGTAGCTCCGGGAGTCGAGACCACGGTCTGGTATGAGGAAAGTGGCGCGCTCGTCCATATCACCTGGTATTTAGAGACACAAACGACGCACCGCTTCGCCGCTCTTCCTGCCTGGCTGGCCAAAGATATGAGCATTTATCGGGGTGATAACCAAGACCCCGCGTTCCTCGAGAAAATCAGAAAGCTTACTTCAACGGAGCAGGATTGGCCCCGGCACATCCTCAACGATGAGGGCTATTTCAAGGTGATCTGATCGTCCCATGCCGGAAGGCTTGGCAAGTCGATCTCTAATTTTCGTGACTCCATCTTCCACCGGCAGAGTAATAGCAATCATTGTTGAACATGCAAACAAAACTGAATACGCCACAGAGAGTGGCAGGGAGGATTCAATGAACTTCGAATCACGTAATCCGGCGACGGGAGAACTGATTGGCACTCATCCGGAACACGACAAGGCGGAGACCGAGGCGCGGTTGCAGCGCGCTTGGGACGGCTGGCGGCGCTGGTCCCGCACTCCTCTGCAGGAGCGAATCGCCTTCCTCACACGGCTCGCCGTGCTGCTGGAAGAGCGGGCCGAGACCTATGGCCGCCTAATCACCGCCGAGATGGGCAAGCCGCTGGCGGACTCCATCTTCGAGATCAAGAAATCCGCCTGGGACGCCCGCCACCTCGCCGAAGCGGGAGAAGCTTATCTCAAGCCACAGCCCATCCCCGGAATATCGGCGCAGATCATCTACGAATCGGTGGGGCCGATCTTCTCCGTTCAGCCGTGGAACGTACCCTTCTGGCAGGTGCTGCGCTTCTTCAACACCACAGCCCTTGTCGGCAATACCGCGCTCATCAAGCACGCCGAAACAGTCCAAGGCTGCGCCGAAG
>Ga0210406_10001702_pt1 | contig 26280 bp, 26 predicted proteins | sample IncBWC30MmetaG_FD_155454 | JGI IMG/M metagenome (GOLD analysis project Ga0210406, IMG submission 155454) | Forest soil microbial communities from Barre Woods Harvard Forest LTER site, Petersham, Massachusetts, United States - Inc-BW-C-30-M | ecosystem: Environmental > Terrestrial > Soil >... | reverse complement strand
GTGTTGGAGCAGTCCAAGACATTAAACATTACGGGCTTGCATGATGAACGCGCTGAAATTCGGCATTTCTATCCTATCCCTTGCAGCGGTGTGCTTAGCGCAGGACGGTTTGACGATTGATAACAAGCACAAGGAGAGAGTGTCTGCTCCAGAAGTGGAGAAGATTTACTCCTCGGCGTGTTCGGTCGTCCAACGGGAATTCGGCCTCGGGCACCCGCTCCATCCCCAGGTCAGACTTGTTCTGGGTGCCGACAAGAACGAGATATGGTTTGCGGGACGAGAAGTCAGGCTCACCAAGTGGGACCGTTACGCGTTCGCACAGGGAGTCGTGTGGCTGGCTTTTGAGGAGCTGATGCCATCGCAGCAGAGGTTGACCATAGCAAAGCGGGCCGTGAGTTGGGCCGATTCAACTGTGGAAATTGAACGACTCGCAAAGTAGTTCACAAAGGGGATAAATCTTCGATGACCAGCGCTGTGATACATGACGTGTGAATCAAGCGGCGATCCCGCAGAAAGAGGAATATGGCAACCGCGACGTTGGCAGCAACCCTGAACGCTCCAATCTCCGAACTGCGACCGGCTCCAATGGAGCGAATTTTGGTCATTGAGGACGATCGTGCTTTGCGGAAGACTCTGGGGCGGCTTTTCTCCTCGGAAGGATATGAGGTCGACATGGTCCCCGATGCTGCTTGTGGTTTGGAGAGACTTCGCCAAGGCGTGCCAGCGGCAGTAATCCTCGATCTACCTCTTCCGGGATCTTCAGGATGTGATCTTTGCAAGAAAATTGCGAATTTGGTTCCTGGTTTGCCCCTAGTAATTCTTAGCGGGAGCTCAGATGTTGCGGATAAGGTCCTTTTACTGGAAATGGGTGCCGACGATTACGTGACCGTGCCGTTCAGCCCAAGGGAACTGGTTGCGCGTTTGCGTGCACTGATCAGACGTGCCTCGCGCGTCAGTCCAGAAGCGGTATATGTCTTTTCGGATGTGGTGGTCGATTTTTCCAAGATGGAAATTACGCGTAGCGGCGAGAAGGTTACGGTCACTGCAAAGGAATTCAAGACATTGGAGTTTTTGACAAAGAACGCCGAACGCACGATCTCGCGGGACGAACTTCTCGATAAAGTTTGGGGGTACCAAGACTACCCCTGCACGCGGACGGTGGACAACCACATGCTGAAACTACGACAGAAACTGGAGAGCGACCCTTCGCGCCCGTCACACTTTCTCACGGTACACCGCGTGGGCTATAAATTCGTGCCTTAAGCAGGAGGCTACGCTCCTACCATGGTAGACGCTCCCATCCCTATTTAGTTCAAATGCAATTAATGACTCATGACATTAGATTCTTCGGACTGTCATTCCGGCCGCCTCTAGCTGCGCCAGCACCCCGTCACTCCCGACTAAATGGAAATGGCCCAGAACCCCCATCGCGGGCCTCTTCTCCGGCAGCATCTTCTTGAAGCGCGGCAGGAGCATCCGCCGAGCAGAAGTGGCAACTGCGCAAATGAGCTGTCGATTTGCTCTTTCTGGCTCTCGCACTCTATGCACCAATCAAAGATTTTCTGTTCGTGCACCAATGGCTGTTAAGCGCCTTGGCTGCGGCTCCCGCCCTCGTGATATCGGTTTTGGAGTTGCTTCATTCTGGCGAAGCAAAGCTCGAAAGCTCGAAATCGTGGTTTCGGACCGGAATGCCAAGAGACCAGATCTGCAGCGACTCCTCAGGGCCACTTTACCGATAGGGCATAAACTTCTTGGCTGCCCACATCGCGAGTTAGAAGGACGGAGCCGTCTGGGGCCACTCCCACCCAAGTAGAGAAGTTTACGCCATAGAGTGTCTCGTCAACGACCCGACGAATTCCCTTGAGGCTCAGGACGGTTTCTATTTTTCTATCTGCGAGTCGTACTCGTACAACCTTGGGGCCTGCAGCTCCACCCATCTCACTGTAGAGGTATTTCCCATCGGGCGACGGAGCCCAATACCGCCCAAATTCTGTGTGTGTGAACTCGGACCATTTCTGTGCTTTGAAGTCAAAAGCCATAATTCTGCCTGTGTCCATTTGTTCCGCTAGTAGCGTATTGGCGGCAGGCCAGAAGGGCACGCTCATGCCCAATGATTCCGGAACCGTAGAGACCTTCTTGGTGTGCAGGTCGACCACATAGTCCTGCAGGAAGTCTTTCTCGGCTTGATGCTTGCCGGGTGCTGGTGCGGTAAATACGATTGAGTTCTGGTCCGGCGACCAGGCCATTGCTCCCACTCCTGTGATCTCTTGCGGTACTCCCCCCTCGATGTTAACGATGTACAGGCTGAGGTCTCGCCTTGCGCGGACGAAGCCAGCGAAAGCCACCTTGGTTCCATCTGGAGAGATGGCAAGGAAAAAGACGACCATTGGCGGAAACGTCAGTTGCAGGCGCTCGTTCCCATCTGGCCGGCTACGCCAAAGCGTGTGATCTGGGTAAGATATATAAACAACCCACCTGCCATCTGGTGACACCCTGGTATCGATGGCGGAGACTCCCGACGCATACGGGACCAGTTGCTGCGTCTTGAAGTCGTACCGGACTAATTCTCCACGCCGCTTGGAACCAATGGCGAAGATGCGCTGTCCGTCGCGACTCGGACATGGCAATGAATACGAGAGTGGGCCGTTGGTAAGACGAAGCGGATGCCCTGAAAATCGTCTCAAGGTTCCCCGTGCTTCCGGCAGGGCCCACAGATCCCAGCGACCCTCCTTCAAGCTCTGAAACACGAAGTACTTTCCATCCTGCGTCCACTTGCCGCAACACTCGTTGGGCGGGTCGTGCCATCCTGGCAATAGCTGATGCAGCCCCGCCCCATCGCTGCCGATCTCCCAGAGGGAAATGGTTAGGTCATCCCCGGTTATGGTGAATCGAATCTGCTTTCCATCCGGCGAAACTTGGGGCCATCCACCGCTGCCAGCAAAATCTGCGACCTTTCGAGTCCCGGATCCGTCACGTTCCGTGACATATATAGAGGGACCGCTGGTGAACACAATGCGGCCATCGGGAAAAAATGCAGCGTCATCCGCTTCGATCGTTCCTAACTGCCGGGGTTCCCCCGCGGGTAGGGGCTGAAGCCATAAGCCACTGGGATCCGTATTGCCAAGAACGAGGAGCGCCGAAGCGTCGGGAGATAAGCCAGCAACACTGGATCCCTGCAGGCTCGCGGGAACTGATGTAAGGACGGGCGAACTCTGCCCGCCAGTCGTTGAGACTTGCTTGGTCGTCTTCCTCCCCGAATCCATTTCGTCGAAGTACACACGCGAGTCGTCGCTGACGATAGTTGAAAACGTAGCCTTTGGGTTGTTGTCGTCGGTAAGCTGGGCGACTCCTTCCACCTCTGGTGGATTCGGATTCTTCCACCAAACTAGGAGCACGGTGGCGATCAGCACGAGGCCTGCTGCGGCAATCCATCCTGCTTTCCTTCGCGACCTTGGCAGAGGCATAGCATGGGGAGAGGAGATACTTCCCGAATCCGACAGCGACTCCACCGCGAAGGCCAAGTCTGACGCCGACTGAAAGCGGCCTTCCGGCTTCTTTTCCATGCATCGATGGACCACGCGCTGGAGGGCCGGCGGAATATCGGGCGACAGATGCGACATTCCTCGCGGGTCCTCGTTCAGGATGGCGGCGTTCGTCTCGGCCGAAGTTGGTTTCTGAAACGCTCGGTTTCCCGTCAACATCTCGTACAGGATCGCTCCGAAGGCGAAGATGTCGGTGCGGCTATCGGTGGTCTCTCCGCGTACCTGTTCCGGCGACATGTAGCCGACGGTGCCCATGACCGTGCCTGTCTCGCTCCCCTGGGTTGCGGACTCACCTAACTTCGAGGAGCGGGGAGGCCGGATCAGTTTTGCCAGCCCAAAATCGAGGATCTTCACTCGTTGATCGCGCGTGACGAACAAGTTCTCCGGTTTCAGGTCGCGGTGGACGATGCCTTTTTCGTGTGCTGCGGCAAGTCCCCTTGCGATCTGCGTGGCGTATTCTATGGCTTTGCGCACGGGGAGCCGGCTGCGCCCGATTTGTTCTCGCAGAGTCTCGCCTTCCAACAACTCCGAAACGAGGTACGGAACACCGGCATGTATTCCGAGTTGGTGGACGGCAAGGATGTTTGGATGACTCAGCGCCGCCGCTGCCCGCGCCTCCTGCTCGAAGCGGCGCAGCCGGTCGGGATCGGAGGAGAGATTCGACAGCACCTTAACCGCGACATCCCGGTGCAGCTGTGAATCACGTGCCCGGTAAACTTCTCCCATCCCGCCTGCACCAATCAAGGTGAGAATTTCATAAGGCCCTAGCTGTGTTCCCGGGAGCAGCGCCATTAAGACGAGATTATAATCCCGGAGCAGTCTCCTCAAGAAAGGGACACCGCACCATCTACCACCGGGTATTGCGCTTCTTCCATCCGATCTTGAGTCGGTGCCTTTGGGTTCCGAAGCGCGGGCTAGGACGCCAGCCGAGACTCAGGGCGGTAGGCCGACCAAGAAGCTCACCCAAACGGGCTTCTGGGGGTGGCCACTGGAAGCGGAACCACCTTACGTTAGCGCTTAAGACATAAGCGCTAAACGTAAGGTTGGGAGCCTCGCTCAGGGAACCCCATCCATGAGGTGTCTATGGAAGAAAACTGGAGGGTACTTTCGTCGCTGTTGAGACGAGAAATCGGCTCGCGCCCCTCACCGCTCGCGACGCCCACTCGACAGTTTCAATTTCACCCAGCCACCACAAGCGCCGCTGCTATTGCAGACACGGCAGTGCCAATGAAATCGAGGGCAGCCGTACTTCACCAGGCGCTGCTTCGAGTGCGCATTGGGCAGGGAGTCACTGTCTTCCGACCAGACAAGGGGAATGTCGGATTACTTGATCGTTCCCGGCAAGAAGCCGCGCATTGAGTACGGCCTCATAACCGATATTGACCTCTTACAGGTCGCCAACGAGCACTTTGGCACCGCCGCGAAATGAGTACTCAGGGCGGTTGGCCAAAATCTCGTTTGCGCTCATCAACCAAATGACCATGTCGCAGACACGATTGAGAACCTCACCAATCGCGGCCCTCGTCAACCGTGTAGTTCCTCTGACGTTTACAAATGAGCGTCGAGGGTGCGCATTTCCTCCTCTGGAACCTCATCGTCAAGGTAAGTGCCGAGTTTTGTCTTCCAAGACTCACAAACCATGCTTCACCATTTTTTAGTTCGTCCTGATTTGTAACGGTTGCGGTAGGCCACGGCGTAGCGCTTTTCTGGCACGGGATAGACGCGACATCACCGTTCCCAGCTGGATGGACAGAGCGGCGGACATTTCCTGCCCATCCGAACGCTGCAGCAGAATGCTTTCTGGCGTGTCCTTTGTGCATTAAGCCATTGACGCATCGACGCATCCACCGCCAGGCGATGCGGCTTGGACTCTCGCCAACAGCCATTCCTTCGGCACTGACTGAAAAATCAGTTCCTCTTCAGAAACGGTGAAGTCAATTCCGCAGCGCGAACACGTGAACTCACACCACGATTTGGCATTGATGCGTCCCGCGCGGTCTGATGGTCTGTAGGAAATCACTAACGCACCGCAGTCGGGAAGCGGGCAAATCGACCCTGCCGCAACCACGTCATCGCTCTCATCCCAGTCATCTAGCATCGGAGTTGCCTCTACCTTGCGTACTTTCCACTGTTACTAAGAACGCGGGAGCGAAGAAAATATTCCCGATATTCCCTCATATGGCTGCGCCCCTTGCAAAATGGAACGCTATCGGGGCAACTATTCGCTGCGAGAGAATTCCCGAACAATTGCAGCGTATCTAATGAATCCGTCCCCCGGGCGGTATGGAATAAAAATTCAACACTTTGGTTATCTCCAGTGAGTGGCAACCTGGTTTTCAAGCAAAGGAATTCAACGTGAACAGGCTGAAGATGATGTTAATAGGGCTGACGATCTTGTCTGCAGCATCGGCAAGGACAGTTGCGCAAGTGGCGAAAGATGCGGAGACGGGGGTGCAAAGGGTCCATGAAATTCAGGTGACGCTCAGGAAGTACGAATTTACCCCTGGCTCGCTGCGCGTCAGGAAAGGCGAGCAGGTCAAGCTAGTCATGACCGCCGCGGACCACGATCACGGATTCAAGCTAGACGACTTTAACATCAATCAGAAAATCCCTAAGGGAACGACGGTGGTCGTCGAATTCACCGCTGACAAGGCTGGCACTTTTCAATTTCGCTGCTCGAGTGTCTGCGGCTTAGGCCATAGAAATATGAAAGGAACACTGGAAGTAGTGGAGTGACCGAAAACGCCATGCACGTGCTCACTAAAGAGTCCACTGTCGGCTGAGGCGCATCATTGATGACCGACGCAGCCAGATACCAGCAGCTGATTGACGCGCGCTAGCCTATAGAGACGCGTGCCGTGCGAGAAAGGCGTTCGGTAAGCAGGTTCGGCAAGAACCACGGGTTGACCAAGTCTTTCTCAAAGCGACAACCGCGCAGCTCGACAAAGAATGAGCGACAGCCGACGGAATCTCGAAAGAATGGCCATTCGATTGTAAAACGATCTGCCGAACAAAGAAGATCAAGCAAGAAAATCAAATCTAGGAAGGAAACAGACAAATGACGAAGCGAAATGTATGGATTGCAGGTGCGGTAATGCCAGTATTGATTGCCATGCTGCTGCTCTCAGTGGGATCCCCGAGCGTCAAGGCGAATGACCAGCCCTCCGCGGCAAACGTGGCGGTGAAAATCGATAATTTCGTTTTTGGGCCGCAGGCGATCTCGGTACCCGTCGGAACGACAGTTACCTGGACAAACAGCGATGACATTCCTCATACAGCCGTGAGCACAGACGGAGTGTTCAAGTCGAAGGTGATGGATACAAACGAAAAGTTCTCTTACACGTTTACCAAGGCAGGAACGTATCCCTACTACTGCTCGGTCCATCCGAAAATGACCGGCCAGGTCGTGGTGAAGTGAGTAATGAGGTCCCTCCACTTAGCGGGCGACTGTTGTGGGAGCCTTTACTTACGCCATTCCTGCCTCCACGCGTGTAGCCCAGAACGGAACAGCAAAAGAAACGCTTCGCGTGCGATGCCACTTCTTTCTGGAGCCTATTTTGAGAAGACTGCTTCGCTGCGGCTTTGTGGGGGCAGCTGCACTTTTATTTGCCGCGCGGATTGGTGCGCAGTCCTCCACCGTGGAAACACCGGAGGCGAATCCGGGTCGTCCCACGGTTTCAACTCCTGCGACATTGACCCCGGTGGGCTACCTGCAATTTGAAAACGGCGGACTCTATGCCGAGGCCTCACCTGAGTTCACAACGCTATTTGGCATTAACCAGGTCACCAAGCTCACGGTTGCATCCCGCCTTCAGTTGCTCGCCCTATCGGCTCCACTTGCTCAAGCAAGTGGAGCCGCCGGCGATGCTCTCTCAGGCAGTCGCCCGGGCGAGGTCTTCGCCGGATTTCAGGCAGTCGTATTGCCCGGGGAGGGGCACAAACCCACCGTAAGCCTCAGCTACATTCGCCGTCTCTACGCAAGTCCCGCGCCGGAAATCGACATTGGCACGTTCAAAAATAGCGCGTTGATCCTGGTGAGCGACGACTTCGCAGGTTTCCATTTCGACATCAACGGCATTGCTTCCGAACAGACTAAAGGCCTAATACGCCGAGGACAATTCGGCCAGACTCTCTCGATTTCACACCCCCTGGGACGGCTGACAATCGCAGGCGAACTGTGGCACTTTACGCAGCCACTCACCAGCAGAAATGCCGTCGGGAATTTGTGGGCCGTCTCGTATCCGGTCAGGAAAACTCTCATCGTGGATGTCGGGTTCGATCATGGCCTCACCTCTTCCTCGACGCACTGGCAAGGGTTTGCAGGCTTCACGTATCTTTTGCCTCACCGATTGTGGCCATTCCACGATCCAAAATAAGTATGATGCCCGACCAACGGTCCCTTCCATACTTGCAAATGGTTCAAGAGACAGCTACGGAATAAAACCGCGCGAGCACAGTTATCAAAAGTGAAATTAAAAATATTTCAATAAGGATAAATCATAAAATTATCGTATTTCACAGCCGTACTTACTCTGACCTGCCTGCTCGGGTTAGGCATAAGCGCCCGTGCTCAGGACGCCGAGGGAGTTCGCGTAAACGTTCCATTCGAGTTCGTCGCTGGAGGCACGACTCTGCCTGCGGGCACGTACACGGTTGGCCGTGTCTCTCTTGACGAACATTGGTGCGTTTGTTCTCCCTATCGCTGTCGATGGAACTCCTGCTGAACAGCTAAAGCTCAGCTTCGAGTATGAAGGGGACAAGCACTTTCTAAGGGAGGTTGACACATCGGGAGGCATCTATACCTTCGCGTTACCGCAGGCGATGATCGCACTGGCGCAGGCGAAGGATCAAGGCGCTGTGTCCTCATCTGGCACTAATTAGCTCAGCTGGGCCTCATTGTGAGAGGCCAGGGAGCTGCGTTCGGGAGACTGGAGTCTCTCAGAGGGCAGGCTCCACGGCGAACTGCGCGTCTATTCTTTGAATACGCGAGCTTCGAAAGCTCTCGACTAGAGACGGAAGGACTGCGAATGCTGGAAATCGTTGTCGAGTTGCTGTTCGGTCTTTTGTTGAGCGCTCTGATTTTACTGGTCGGTGCTTGTATCCTTGGCTCGATTTTTGCGGCTCTGCGAGCGGTCAACCGTGAAAGCGACAGCGAGCGCGAAAAGGTGAAGGTGAAGGAGATCTTCGCCTCCGGGGCTAAAGTGACTGTGTTGGATGATCGGACGATCGAGACCGGTGTCATCGTGATGACCAATCCCGAAACGCACCATGGTTTATGAGTTGTTGGGAGAACTCGGCGTGTTTGCCGGTTCTTAAAGAAGAAACTCAGAAAGACTGAAAGGCCGTCCTAATCACTGGGCGGCCTACTTATTTTGCTGGTCTGAACGAAAGCGGTAGCGTTGGCGATATCGCGAAAATGGTTCGCACACCTAGAAATCCAGTTCTGAAATAAATCGGGGTCGATCCAGTTAACACTAACAGAGCGCAAATGCTCCTAACGTCGAAGGACGATTGAAGCGCTGCCCTATTTGAGATGTGTCGAACGTGGAATGGAAGGAATACAACATGCAACATCGAGCTATAAAATGTGCCTCCGCGGCCTTCTTTATTACTTCCCTAGCTCTTGCTAGCGATACCTGGATTCTTGACCGCAGATCCAATGCCCGATTGTTTCAAGGCTCCAGAGCGAACTCAGATTCAGTAAACCCCGGTGTCGCACGCGTGACCGGAAAAGTAAAACTGGACGCAAATGATCTGGACGCCTCGGTCTTCGATCTTAGTATCTATCCTGCGGATGAGGACTGGGGGCACACGCTCAGTCGTGAGGGTACCTTGCCCATCGGTTACGTTTCGGACGCGACGGATCAGACCCTGCTGACATTCAAGTCGAGGCGCATTCTGAGGACACGGAACGGCGAATTGGAGGTCATCGGCGATCTTACGTTGACCCGCATGGAACGCCCCGTCATAGCGACACCAACTGAAGACTATGCAGGGCCAGTGTACGGTGATCCGGTGATTCACAACGAAACTCGCGAAATCACGTTTCTATTCCCGAGTGCGGGCGCTGAGAATGTATCGGGACCTTTGACTCCAGCAGTGCAGCAGACAAAAGGAGTGCTGGAGATTGTGGGGGCAGCGCGCGTCGACCGTGAGGAGTTTCCTGAACTATTAACTGCGATAAAAGAGACGAATTGGCCACTTGTCGTGCAGAACAGAGACTGTCACATGCCATCTACGGCGGGAGAGGACTATAGCGGGGCCGTATGTACCGGAACGTTGGTCGAAGCAACTCGCGATGACAACTGTGACACCCCGGCGCCCGTGGGAGAAGATTACAGCGGCCCTCAATGCACTCCCTCGACCGGTAACCAAACAACCATTGTTCTCGACCTAAAGTTCCACCACACAGTCCCAGAACCGTCGGTAGGAATGCTTTGGGAGAGCGGCGAAACTCGATAACCTATGGCGAATACTTCCGCTATTGTGGCCGGCGTTGCCTTCGTCACGCTGGCTGCCATCAACGTGGTGGTGATGCTGGAGGCCTCCCAGCCCTCGCGCAGCGCAACTACGAGAAACCGTTTGGTCGCTTTTCACCGGGCGGGTGGGTACTTGTTTGTGATTCTGCTCTGCATCATGGCCTACAGTATGAGTCAGAGACTTGTAGGTGTGGGAATATCTGGCCATCTGTCTACGCATCTGGTTTTGCATATTGCGCTTGTGCTCGTCCTCGTGCCTGTGCTTCTGCTCAAAATACTGATTGCGCGCCGCTACAAGCATAGCCATTCGTCGCTGAAGGCACTGGGAATGGCAATCTTCGTAATTTCATTCGCGCTTGTGTCCATTCCCACCCTCTCCGAACTTCTTCGTTCGGCGAACCCTGGAAGCTTGGGGCTGAGGCTCTCGACCGGTTTGGTTGTTGCAGTGTGCCTGGTTCAGTGCGCCTTGGTGTTCAGGAAGAGAAGGCAGCCGCTAGCTTCGGTGGAGTCATCGGGCGTTCCGGAGATTCCAACGCGGCTGACCCCACTAACCAACCACGAAAACGCGAAGAGCCCAATGCGTCTTCTGCTGTCAGAGATCGAGCAGCAAACGCACGACACCAAGACGCTGCGCTTCCAGTTTCTAGACGAAAGAGGGTTTTGTGCTAAGCCAGGGCAGTTCCTGACGTTCCAATGGACGATTGATGGCCAGCGAGTACAGCGGTCTTACACCGTTTCCTCTTCGCCGGTCCACAAGAACTATGTGGAAATCACGCCCAAGCGCATGGAGAATGGATGTGTATCGGTTTTTCTTAATGAGCGGGCCAAGCCAGGCCTCACGGTGGAAGCAAGCGGACCGTACGGACGGTTTTACTTTGACGAGACACTCCACAAGAGCATAGTTCTGATCGCGGCCGGAAGTGGGATCACACCCATGATTTCGATGCTGTGTTATATCGACGAGCTCGAACTGGCTACTCCTGTGACGCTCCTATATTGTGTGCGCACGGGTGCGGACATCATTTTCGAAAACGAGCTGTCGAGGCTTAGTAGATCTCTTCCCAACTTCAAGTATGAATTGTGCCTGTCGAGACCGGATCCAACCTGGAAGGGGCGCAGCGGGCGACTGACTGAGGAGTTTGTCTCCCAGAGCGTGACCGATATGGATTCACCGACTTTCTTTCTCTGTGGTCCCAATGGATTCATGGACAACGCGCGCCACCTTCTTTTGACTCTCGGCGTAACCGAGGACCGGATCCTTCAGGAAAGTTTTGGGGTGGGCAAACCGTCCACTGAGTCTCGTCCACTGGAATCCGCTACAGTCGAGACTGTCGTGTTTCTTCACTCGGAAAAGGTTTGCCAGGTTTCTTCCGGAAGCACGCTGCTGGATTTGGCAGAGCGAAACGGCGTCCAGATTCCGTTTGGCTGCCGCCAGGGCCAATGTGGTACGTGTGCTACGCGGGTTCTAAGCGGCACCGTTCAGATGGACGTGGAAGCTGGGCTGACGGCTGAGCAAAAAAGTGCTGGATATGTACTGCCTTGTGTGAGCCGGGCTAAAGGAACGGTTGTCCTGTCGGCTTAGTCCGGTTCTGCGCTGAAAAATCCCAACGTTCTACAGAACCTTCAATGCCCAGGGCGACTGCTGGAGCTGAACCTGCACTCCTCCTGAGGGTTCGTTCGAGAAGATAACAGAGAGCAGGGAATAAGGGCGACTGGCGTTTAGTTATCAACTGGTGAAGGGCAAAACCGACTCATTCATGAGTCAGCACCATTGAGGTGGAATCGTGAGACTTACGCTTATCGCGGTGACGTTTTTCGGGTTGAGTGTTGCCTTGTTTCAAGACTTGCCGGCCCAGGGACAAACGCAGGCTAGCTCGACTTTTGAAGTGGTCCGAACCCCGAACGAGAACCCCAACAGCGAACTGTTTGCGGCCTCGGCATCTTCTCCGAACGATATTTGGGCGGTAGGGCAGTCGACGATCCACTTTGATGGCACCACGTGGACAGCGTTTTCCGCTCCAATGATCAAAGGCGATAACAACAGCTTTCTGCAGGGGGTGGTCGATATTTCTCCGACTTTGGCCTGGGCGGCGGGAAACGTGACTGACGGGGCACACGCGGGGCAGGTGATCGAGCAGTGGAATGGAACGAAATGGAGCCTGTTTCCGGCCCCCAAGTTCGGCAAGAAAGACCAAGCGAATGTCTTCGCCATGACCTCTAGCTCGGCGAATGACGTTTGGGCGATCGGCAGCTTGGTGAACCTCGGTACGGGGTTGGTCTCGCCCCTTTTCGAGCACTGGAACGGCACGGCATGGACGGCGACAACTGGGGAATCGAGCAATGATTTTCTGTTTGGCGCGTCCGCCGACGCCACAAATGATGCCTGGGCGGTCGGATTCAACGTTTCAGACAGCATCACAACCTCAGCGATGCACTGGGATGGCACGAACTGGAAGCGTGTGGCAACTCCCAACGTAGGCGAGGGCACAAACAAGTTGAACGCCGTGCTGGCGCTGGCGCCGAACGATGTGTGGGCGGTGGGCTTTTCCACGCCGGTCGCACCTCCCAAGCAAGCTGCCACGCTGACGTTGATCGAGCACTTTGACGGCGCGAGTTGGACGGTAGTACCGAGTCCGAAGGTTGGACCGAATAGCGTTAATCAGTCGAACCGTTTGCTTGGATTGACGGCGAATTCGGCCAACGACATCTGGGCGTTTGGCTCCAACTTCGCAGCAGACGGATCGGGGCACCAGATGACACTGCTTTTGCACTGGGACGGGACCAGTTGGACAGTCGCATCCAGTCCCAGCCCAACGAAGGGCGGATATCCTTGTGATCTGCTGTGGGCTGGAGTTGTCTCATCACCGGGCGATGTGTGGCTTCTAGGGTCCGCGCATGCTGGAAGCTTGGCTATGCATATGACAACGGCGGCAGATTCTAGTTTAATTTCCAATTTCTAGTTTCTGTTTGACGTGTGCTGTCGGTCCATGGACCCGGTTACACCCGGTGAGATCCCCGACTGGGATATTTAAACCGAGAGAAATTTTCACCGAAGAAAGGTTCTACAGACTGTTCTGATGTGCCAACCCGATGGCCACGCAATCGAAATCGAGGAGAGGTAGGAGGGAATGTGAGTAGCAACGTCCACACCGCGTTCTCCAGAAACGACTGGCACCCTGATCTTGTCCACGATTTTCCATTCCCATCTCTACAGGACGATCCCAGCATCGACGACCCAGTGAACGATACCGGACTCGGCTCGCGGTGCGGCGATTTGCAAGTTTCGGGTGAGTTTGCTCGTCAGCTAAGCCTGATTTGAAATACCAAGACCTTTCATGACAAAAGAGGAAATTCGACTGGCCGAATCTCGGACGCGCAAAAAGCATTGGAAGCGCTGGGGGCCCTACCTCAGCGAACGTGCATGGGGCACAGTGCGTGAAGACTACAGCCCGCACGGCAATGCATGGGAATACCTGCCGCACGATCACGCCCGTTCCCGCGCTTATCGCTGGAACGAAGACGGATTGGCCGGGATCAGTGATCGCCGGCAGATGATTTGCTTTGCCCTCGCGCTGTGGAACGAGTGTGATCCGATCCTGAAAGAACGGATCTTCGGTTTAACTGGAAACGAAGGGAACCACGGCGAGGACGCGAAGGAATACTATTTCTATCTCGACAGCACGCCTTCGCATTCGTACATGAAGTATCTCTACAAATACCCCCAAGCCGAGTATCCCTACGCGAAGCTGGTGGAGGAAAACCGACAGCGCGACAAGGGCCAACCGGAATTCGAACTGCTCGATACCGGGCTATTCGACGAAGATCGCTACTTCGATGTGTTCGTGGAATATGCCAAGGCCGATGTTGAGGACATTCTGATCAAGATCACGGTCACAAACCGTGGCCCGGAAGCCGCTAATCTTCGGGTTCTACCCACAATTTGGTTCCGCAATACCTGGTCGTGGGGACATCGTGCCCGACGCCCGAAGTTGCACGAAGCGCGCCCCGCTCCCAATCCCGTCATCGAACTGAACCTTTCTCCATTGAGGCAAACTCAGTCCAATACCCGCTGGCTTCATTGTGAAGGCTCTCCGGAACTTCTCTTTACCGAAAACGAGACGAATGCTCGAAGACTATTTGGAATTGAGAATCTCACTCGCTTCGTCAAAGACGGGATCAACGACCATATCGTGCACGGTGTCAAGGAAGCGGTCAATCCCGAACATGTTGGCTCGAAAGGAGCCGCCCATTACAAAATGTCACTCGGTCCGGGTAAGACGGTTGTAATAAGGATGCGACTTGCCGACTCGGACTTCAAAGGAACCAGCGCGTTTGACGCCTTCGACAAAACGTTCGCGCTCCGGCGGGGTGAGGCGGAAGAATTCTACGCAACCCTCATCCCTCAGGATCTCTCTGCAGACGCGAAGAACGTCATGCGCCAGGGCTTTGCAGGAATGCTCTGGTCCAAGCAGTTCTATCATTACGTCATCAAGGATTGGCTCCGAGGCGACCCGGACAACCCACGTCCACCCGACGAGCGAAGGAAAGGGCGCAATCATCAATGGACTCACCTGTACAACGCTGACGTGATTTCCATGCCGGACAAGTGGGAGTATCCGTGGTATGCGGCTTGGGACCTGGCATTCCACTGCATTCCGCTTGCCCTGGTCGACCCTGACTTCGCGAAAGAGCAGCTCACGCTGATGCTCCGCGAGTGGTACATGCACCCCAACGGGCAGATACCCGCTTATGAATGGGCTTTGGGGGACGTTAATCCGCCCGTGCATGCGTGGGCCGCATGGCGCGTGTATAAGATCGACAAGAAGCACACAGGCCGAGGCGACCGCGAATTTCTGAAGCGCATCTTCCACAAGTTGATGTTGAACTTCACCTGGTGGGTAAACCGCAAGGATGCCGAGGGCATGAATATCTTCCAGGGCGGGTTTCTCGGACTAGACAACATCGGCGTGTTCGATCGCAGCGCTCCCCTGCCTACCGGCGGCTATCTGGAACAGTCCGACGGAACCAGTTGGATGGCCATGTACACCCTGAATTTGCTGGCGATCGCACTGGAACTGGCCAAAGAAGAGCCCTGCTATGAAGACGTGGCCAGCAAATTCTGGGAGCATTTTGTCTACATTGCGCATGCCATGAGCCATCGTGGCCACGACTGCATAGGACTCTGGAACGAAGAAGATGGTTTCTTCTACGATGTGCTGAAGCTATCTGACGGCTCACAGTTTCCAATGAAGATCCGCTCCTTGGTGGGATTGATCCCGCTATTTGCGGTGGAGACGCTGGAGCCGGAAGTGCTTGATCGGCTGCCCGACTTCAAGCGACGTCTGGAATGGTTTATCGACAATCGTCCCGATCTCACGGGAAATTTCGCCTGCATGCGAAGCGAGGGGATGGGTGAACGCCGGTTGTTGTCCATCGCGAATGAGGATCAGCTTCGTCGCATTCTCGGCTACATGCTCGACGAGCGTGAGTTCCTATCACCGTACGGGATCCGCGCGCTGTCCCAGTTCCATCGGGAACATCCTTACGTACTCCACGTCAACGGAACCGAACACCGTGTGGACTATGAGCCGGGCGAATCTTTGACCGGACTATTCGGAGGCAATTCGAACTGGCGTGGCCCCATCTGGTTTCCGGTGAATTTTCTGTTGGTCGAGTCCTTGCAGAAATTCCACCACTATCTCGGTAACGATTTCAAAGTTGAGTTCCCGACTGGATCGGGAAACATGAAGACGTTGTGGGATGTCGCGAGTGAGCTGTCTCGCCGGATGACAAACATCTTTCTTCGTGACGAAAAGGGTCAGCGGCCGGTATTCGGCAAATTGGAGAAGTTCCAGACCGACCCTCATTGGCGAGACCTGCTTCTCTTTCACGAGTACTTTCACGGCGACTCCGGTTCCGGCGTGGGCGCCAGTCATCAAACCGGATGGACCGGCGTGGTCACCAAGCTAATGCAACAGAGCGGCGAATTCCGCGAACGAAAGAAAACTGAGCCAGAGGCTGTGACCGTACCGGCAAACAGAATTGAATTGTGGGACGGCGCTTCCGTACCTACATAGATGCGCACCCACGCTGGCACATTTCCGCAGTCACCACCGGTGAAGGTAAGGACCAATTATGATTCAGTTCGAACGGGAGACGTGGAGTGATCTGGAAGCTGCTCTTCGCCGGGAGTGGCTGGAAACCAATGGGCTCGGCGGTTTTGCTTCGTCAACAATCGTTGGTTTGAACACCCGCCGCTACCACGGGCTTCTGGTGGCCGCCACCAAACCACCTGTCCGCCGATTGGTCCTCCTCTCCAAGCTCGAAGAGACGTTGTGGATCGATGGGAAGCGTTTCGATCTGTCCGCCAACCGCTATCCAGGTGTTATTCACCCGCAAGGATTCCACTATCTCAAACAGTTTCGCCTCGACCCGTTTCCAGTCTTTACTTATGAAGTAGAAGGCATCGAGATGGAGAAGTCCGTGTTCATGATTCACGGCGAAAACAGCGCGGTGATTCATTATGAAGTAAGGAAGAACAATCGTGCGGAGGTACCGAAGAACCTGCAGCTGGAAATTCGTCCGTTGATTGCATTCCGCGACTATCACGGCACGACCCATGAAAACGGCGTCATTAACCCAGCGGTGCAAGAACGCTTCGGATTGGCAAGTGTCACTCCTTATCACGGATTGCCGAGCCTGCACCTTGCGCACAACGCTATCGAGCTACGGAAAACGGGCGATTGGTATCGCAACTTTGAATATGACGCGGAGCGCGAACGCGGGCTCGATTTTTCCGAAGACCTCTTCAATCCCTTTGGGCTGTGTTTCGATCTTCGCTTGCGCCGCCAGGCATCGATCATCGCCTCCACCGAGCAGCGTGATGTTAGCGAGGCGGTCGAATATAGACGGGCGGAAATCACACGTCGCCGGAAGGCGCTCGTGGCATCCCCCATTGAGGATGGCTTTGCCCAAAGCCTCGCTGCCGCTTCAGACCAATACCTGGTTTCGCGTGGCGATGAGAAGACGGTCATCGCCGGCTACCACTGGTTCGGCTACTGGGGTCGCGACACCATGATCGCCCTGCCAGGCCTCACGCTACCGACCGGTAAGTACGATGTCGCACGTAGTATCCTGCGCACCTTCGCAAAACACGTGGATCAGGGCATGTTGCCGAATCGTTTTCCTGACGGGGACGAAACACCCGAATACAACACGGTCGACGCCGCTCTCTGGTTTTTCGAGGCGGCTCGCGCGTACCTTGCGTACACGAGCGATCTGGAGTTTGTCCGCGATGAGCTCTACACCAGGTTTGCCGACATCATCTCTTGGCACGCTCGCGGGACGCGCTACGGAATCAAAGTGGATCCCAGCGGCTTGCTGGCTTCTGGCGAACTGGGAGTTCAACTCACGTGGATGGATGCCAAGGTCGGCAACTGGGTGGTAACACCGCGCCGGGGCAAGCCTGTTGAAATCCAGGCTCTTTGGTACAACGCGCTGTGCATTATGGAAGATTTGGCCAGGAGGTTCGGGGACGAGGCTGCGCGCAAGCGCTATCGTCACATGGCCGCGGTCGCGCAGTGGAGTTTCAACCGGCTCTTTTGGAACGAAAAGCTCGGTTGCTTGTACGACGTGGTAAACGGCGGTCCGCCCGATCCATCCATCCGCCCCAACCAGATCTTCGCAGTGAGCCTCCCTCACAGCATGTTGCCCCGCGACCGCGCCAGAAGCGTGGTGGAGAAAGTTGAAGAACACCTGCTGACCCCTTTCGGACTTCGCAGCCTCGCGCCAAGCGACCCGCAATACCGCGGAAGCTACGCCGGCGGCCCTCCAGATCGCGACGGAGCTTACCACCGGGGAACTGTTTGGTCATGGCTGCTGGGACCGTTCATTACCGCATATATAAAGGTGAATGGAGGAAGCGAGGAGGCCACGCGCCAAGCGCAAGCCTGGTTGTCTCCTCTAAAGTCTCACCTCGTGGAAGCCGGGTTGGGTCATATCTCGGAGATCTTCGAGGGGGACGCGCCTCATCGCCCATGCGGATGTATTGCTCAGGCGTGGAGCGTGGCTGAGATTTTCCGTGTCTACATCGAAGCGGTGAGGGGTCTGCGTCCGAATCCGCGACCAAGTGGCCGCCCGGTGCAAAGCAAGAACCCGCCAGTCGCCCTGGGTCTCCCATGACTTACGATGTCGTCTGGCGGGTACGTTGGAAAGTGGATGAGAATCTATCGCGCATCACGTTGTTGGCAATTGCAATACCGAGACTTCGCAGAAACCAGTCCCCCTCGATAGGGGAGAAGGCCCGGGTGGAGCTCGTCACCGGAGCTCCGCCGTCCCGGATGCTTTGCGTGCATAAATAAGCCAAACTCACAGTGTCTGCACGAACGCAGCGCACTTCACGATGCGGCTGGGGGATTCTAATAGGATGTTTTCTTACCCGCGGGTTGTCGGCACGTCTAATGGGAGCGCGAAACTCCAAGATCACCGCGCGATGTGTCTTCGGAAGCTGCTAATCGGGCTGTTTTGCTTGGCTCTTTTCGCTCAGGGCGGGCCAGCCTTGACTCCCGCTGAGACCGAAGCGAGAGACGACAAGACCGCCCAACTTCGGGCCATCATTGAGGCGTCTCCGAAACTCCAGCTTGAACAGACGGACCTGTTGATAGAGCTACCCAAGGGCCAGGAACTTGGCATGGTGTCGTGGCTGGCGCGCGACGCTAAGACTGGTGTGACGTGGCTCATACAGCGGGGCGACAAAGCGGATCCAGTCATAGCGGTTGACAAGGGAGGGCGTGTCCTGCGCTCGTTTGGTAAAGGACTGTACAAGATTCCGCACGCGATCCGGCTCGACCCCGAGGGCAATGTTTGGACGGTCGATGCGGGAAGTTCGACAGTCATCAAGTTTAGTCCGAAGGGCAAGAAGCTGCTCGAGATCGACGTGGGCGGGCAGCCGGAACCGGCGATCAGCCCTTTCCGCGGAACGACCGATGTTGCATTTGCGCCGAAGGGACGGATTTTCATCAGCGACGGTTATGCCAACGCGCGCATCCTTGAGTACACGGCTGATGGCAAGAAGGTTCGCGAGTGGGGCAGTGCGGGCGCGGGTCCGGGCCAGTTCCACTTACCGCACTCCATCGTGGCGGATGAGAACGACATACTCTATGTTGCTGACCGCGAGAACGGACGGATTGAGAAATTCGACCTCGACGGAAAGTTCTTGGGCGAGATTCCAAACCTGGGAAGAACGTATTCGCTCAAGCTGGGCGCGAATGGGACGCTGTGGGCGGGAATGCAACCGCTGAATGAGCCTCCCGGAGCACCCGGATGGGTAGTCAAGTTGGATCGCAGGACCGGCAAGATTCTGGGCTACATACCAGTGAGCGAAAGGGCGGGTCTTCATTCCGTGGAGGACGCCGGCGAGAGTCAGCCCATGACGGACGTTGGCAACAGAGTCGTCTGGTATAAGAGGCGCTCGTTGCGCGCTGTCCAATAAAGCGGGCTGCACCAATTGATCTGTGAACAAAGATGGAAACCTTGAGGTTTTGCTCTATGAGAGCACACAGCTACGCTGAATTTTGTTCAGCGTAGCTGTGTAAAAGGGAACAGCGCTCTTCCGGCGTGACACTCAAACGGACCGCCTTCTCTTACTAGTAACGTGTGACTACCTTTACAGCGAGTTCAAGAAAGTAATCAACGCATTTCTATCGTCAGGGCTCAACTCCTTAAACCGTTGTGCAGGATCGTGGGCTTCGCCTTGGTGACGCGAGATAGCATTCTCGAGAGATAACGACTTCAGGTCATGCATGAAGCGCGCTTTTGTGCGCAAACCCCAGAGTGGCACAGTTCTTAGTTTGTTGGCCGTGTCTTGCGGTCCAACCTGGACAATGCCATCTCCGGTTCCGATGTCATGTAACAAAAAGTCACTAAAGGGATGAATTGTTTTATCCCCCAGGGCCTCCGGAACAGTGAACATCCCACCATCGATAACTGCCCCTGCAGGAGCCGTCGTTATGGATTCGACGTGGCAGACACTACAACCGACCTGCCGGAAAAGCCCTCCACCTTTCAAGGCTGCTGGGGTTGCAGCCAATACTGTGTCGCGTGGTGGAACCATTGTGCCGCGTATGAACTGAGCAAAGTGGTCGATGTCAGCCAGGCCAAGGTTATCTGGCTGATCTTCCGGGTCCGTCGTAGTCTTGAGCACTGTCGTAACGTCCTTAGGGCGCAGGCGGTTCGTGATACCCATCTCGTTGAGATAGGCGTCGCCGATAAAGGAGAGCAAGCTGCTGTGCTGGTCCTTCCAGCCGAAGCGTCCGACACGAGTCTGTCCAGGAGCCTCGAAAATCGGAGCCTGCACCACTTCCCCATGAACTTTACCGTCAGTCAGCTCGGGTTGTTTCGCGGCGATTGCAATCAGAGTCCCATCCCCTATGGCTTCTACAAATCCATCGCCCAAGGTGTTGAGAGCAGCGCGTAACGTGCGGATGTTTTCTGTCGCAGGTATGTGTTCTTGGGCCTCCGGACCGATAGCGCGGTCATTGACAATGGACCTGCCGGTAATCGTATCTTTTCCGTCGTTGATGAAGATTGTCGGGTTGACAAAATTGCCATTTGCATCCTTGTGCCCAACCCGGAGTTCTGTGATCTGGCTGGCTGCCCCACTGTTTGGATTCTGATGGCAAACGACGCAGCTGGTTGCGTTGTACACAGGTCCAAGCCCGTCCGCGACTGTCTCGTTTTTCTCATAGACCTGCTGATCCCGAGCAAAACTGTCCCCGGGTGGCTCGACAATTCCGTTGCTGATGCTTTGTGCGCTGTTGAAGCTGGGAGTGTTAAAACCAGCGGGCGCTTCCGTTGCTGACTTCGCTGCGACTCTGGCGAGTCCCGTACCCAATGCGGCCACGGCCGCGAAAAGGCAAGAACATAGGAGAATCTTCCTCCAATGGGGCATGAGCATGAGCGTTCCTCCAAAAGACACAGTCGCTTACGTACGTGCACGACGTAAGCTGGCTGATTTGTTGACCTCCAGTCGTCAACCCGTGGCGGCATGATCGAGAACTACGGTCTGAAGTCTGAGGTCCAGTAACTATCTAAACTGGGTCGGTCAGAGATTATTCCCACCGCGGCAAAAAAAATTTCGGGAAGGACGGAAGGGAGTGCTGCCACGGCTAACCAGCCAGGGGTAACCACAACGGGAGGAGCGGAGTTTGCAGCGAAGCTGAACAGGCACCGTGCCTTGTCGGCTGACGGCCACCTGACACGAGTCATCAGAATTACCGATGTCCAATCTATGACGCGGCTTTAAACAATTTCGCGAGGCTATCGATGTTCGCAGCACTTGCGTCGCCGATCACGAAATAGCGAAGCCCGCCCTGACTCCATGTTTCCATGTTGAACGACAATTTGCCCGGCAGGATAGAGCTATCTGTCAAGCTTGCTGGCAAGGACCGTTCCTGAAATACGAAGACGGAAATATGGTGCTTGCCCACGTCGTAAATGAGATGCGCACCCGGCGTTTGCTCAAGATAGGTCATGCGCCCGCCCAGCAGAGAAAAGCCGCTATTCTGGATTTCCGGCAAATTAAAGGCGAAAGGAATCCTTCCCTGGAACCAGGGTTTTACCGTGTGCCGATCTGTTGAGATCACATCCACCGGCGCTGAACTGGCCAGCGTCGCTACGTGCAAGTCGGCAATCTCGCTGAACACCTGGTCTCGGCCGGGTCGGTTTCCTAGATAGGTTGAAGTCAAGGTTCCGACCACGAGAACCATGGCTGCCGCCGCCGCTAACATCCATCCCAGACGGAAACTGCGGCGCGGCTTGGACGCAATTCGCTGCTGCATCCGATTCCGGAAATCAGCACTGGGAGTGAAACGTTTTCCAGCCACCTGAATCGCGCGCTTCAACTGCACGCGCGAGAGGGCATCCGCAGAGCACGAGGGGCAATTGCGCACATGAGCGTCAAAAGTTCGCATCTCTTCTTGTGGAACTTCTCCGTCCAGGTAAGTGTCGAGTTGTGCCTTCCAGGATTCACAGACCATGGTTCGTCCCCCTAGGAATTCGTAGTCCTGCTTCTTGTTGCAACGGCGGTCCCAATTGATTCCGTAGAGTTTTTCTCGCACGCCATAAGCGCGACATTACGGTCCCGATAGGAACCGCGAGCGTGTCGGAAATCTCTTGATATGACATCTCCTCTACCTCGCACAAAAGAAGGATCTCTCGGAAATGCACCGGGAGTTCATCGATCGCCTTCTGCAGCAATTCGTGGCTCGATCGCGCCAACAGGAGCGTTTCTGGCGTATCGCTCTCAATGGCAGGTTCCGGTCCCTCTTCCTCCTCATCGAAATCGAGAGGTACGGTCATTGTAACTTTCAAGCCCTTCCGAGAGGTCAAGAACGTATTGCGCAAGATGCGATAGATCCATGCCCGGAAATTAGTACCCAACTGAAAGGAAGGGAATCCTTTCAACGCCTTAACGTAGGTTTCCTGAACCAAGTCTTCGGCTTCGTCGCGATTCTGTGTGAGCCAATGAGCAAAGTTGTAAAGCTGGTCGAAGAGCGGGATGGCCAGTTCTTCGAACGAGTCGAGTTGGAGATTCGCTCCTGACAGGTCCACATGATCAGAACTTCGCAGTCCTGGATTTATTCCCTTCTAAACAACAAATTGTTGAAAAAAACTGGGGGCAGGCTAAGCGATTGGCATGACAAACACCGCAATCATGACGACCGCCTCTCATGAACGCCCCGAAATAATCCACATTACTGTTGAAAACTAGCTTCCTACTCAAATATTCCATTGAAGTGGAACCAATTTGTCGTGCCGCTCGGGATAACTATGCGATCCCAACGGAATAAAACGTTAAAAAGTCCGTTATCCATGGTGAACGTCATTTCACAGGAGGCGGATTGTGAACAGCCAGAGGAAGCAGAATCGTTAAATTCAACGCGACCGCCTTGGCACTTCTTGCCACTGTGTTGCTTCGCTTTGACGGGGCACTTGGGCGGTTTTTTGAGCGGTGTGAATCTCCCTGGTTAGGGTGCTCCAACGAGATCCAGCTTAGGAATACATAGGGGAGCAAGAGTCATTTATGACGGTTAATACGGAAGACACATCGCGACAATCCCCGATACGTACGGGACGTGTTTCGATGTCAGGGCGTGGTGCGGGGGCGAGGAATGCGCTGCTGACGATGATGCCGTTGTGGCTAGCGCTCGCCTGCTGGTTGGCAAGGTGAGAACAGCACTCGACTGAAGACGCGGCGGGCGCGGGAACGCCCGCCGCGTCGAATTCGCTCACGCAGGTCCGAACCCGCCACTGACGGCACCACGAAGCCAGATCTGAATCAGGTTGCCCTTCTCGGGTGACATCCCTCGCGTAACTTTGCCACTGTTGTATTCCCTATGCGGTCTCCCCCTAGGCGGCAATGCAGCAGACAACCGCGGAAGTTTCGGATGCCCCTCTATTTTGTCCGGAATAAAACCGACTCGGGCCAGTTATCAACTGCGAACACTACAAAAACATCGGAGGCCAGATGACGGACAAGAACAAAGATCTTATCGATCAGAAATTGCAGGACCTCAACAACGACGGCGTCGATCGTCGGGGATTTTTGAAGTGCATGGCATGGGCAGGTACAGGCCTGGTCTGGACGATGAGCGGCGGCATACCATCGTCGCGGGCCTTCGCTAAAAGCCACGGCCAAGACGCCGGAAAAGGCGGAAACTTCAGCTTTGTGCAGATCAGCGACAGCCACATCGGATTTAACAAGCCGGCCAACCCAGACGTAACCGCTACTCTGCAGACGGCAATCAACAAGATCAACGCCATGCCCGACAAGCCGGATTTCATCATTCACACTGGTGACCTGAGTCAGCTGTCGAAGCCGAGTGAGTTCGACACGCTGGACCAGGTTTTAAAAGGAGCCTCCGCGAAACAAATCTACTTTGTGCCGGGCGAGCACGACATGCTGACCGACAACGGCGAGCAATATCTCCAGCGCTATGGGAAAGGCACAAAAGGCGGTGGCTGGTACAGCTTCGATCAAAAGGGTGTCCACTTTCTGGGGCTCGTTAATGTCGCCAATCTCAAGGCCGGCGGCATGGGGTCGCTCGGTCACGAACAACTGGAGTGGCTGGAGGACGATCTCAAGGGCCGTTCTGCCAGCACTCCGATTGTGCTTTTTGCACACATTCCATTGTGGACCATCTATCCCGATTGGGGCTGGGGAACCGACGACAGCGAACAAGCTTTGTCTTACGTCAAGCGTTTCGGTTCCGTGACAGTGCTAAACGGCCACATTCACCAGATCATGCAGAAGGTCGAAGGCAAGGTGTCGTTCCACACGGCTATGTCGACCGCCTTTCCTCAACCTGCGCCGGGAACTGCTCCCTCAGCCGGACCCATGAAAGTGCCAGCCGACCAGTTGCAACGGGTGTTGGGAATCACGGACGTGAACTATCTGGTCAGCGGCCGCAGCCTCGCGGTTGTCGATTCGCCACTCGACTTGGGCACTTCGCCCTCAGGTAATGGTGGCGGCTCTGGGGGGCGTTGAGTCAATCCTTTGGTGCACCGTCAAGAACAAAGTCCAAAAGAAGATCAACCAACAACATCGAGCAAGCAGATCAACCTAGAAGGGATAAAACAATGACGAAGAAAACTTTGCGGATGGCAAGTATGCCAGCACCGGTACTGATTGCGATGCTGCTCCTATTGCCGGGGACCCGCAGTCTTGCAGCGAATGACCAACCGTCCGGAACCGCCACGGAGGTGAAAATCGACAATTTTGTTTTTGGGCCGCAGACGATCACCGTACCCGTCGGAGCGACGGTTACATGGACAAACAAAGATGACATCCCCCATACGACGGTGAGCACAGACGGTGTGTTCAAGTCCAAGGTGATGGATACGGACGAGAAGTTTTCCTTCAAGTTCACCAAGGCGGGAACCTATTCGTACTTCTGCTCGGTGCACCCGAAAATGACCGGAAAAGTCGTGGTGCAGTAGGTCAGACTTCTAGATGGCGTGCAACGGAGACGGCTTTCCACTCGTAGCATCTCGCCGCCGCTGCAAAATGGTTGTCCTCCGAAACGCTGCGGACCGATATGACTGCAAACTCGGCACAATTCGTAGTGAGGGAGGTGGCAAGCGATGACCTGGATCTTGTCCACGCTACCCAGAAAGGGAATCTTGCCGCTTTCGAGCAACTCGTAAAGCGATACGACCGCAGACTTCTGCGAATCTCTCAAACCGTCACGCATAACAGGGAAGATTCCGAAGACGCGGTCCAAGAAGCGCTCTTGAGTGCCTTCCAGAACCTGCCCGCATTCCGAGAAGATTCCCAATTCTCGACCTGGCTGATTCGCATCACTGTAAATCAGTCGCTTATGAAGCTCCGAGAACAGCGTACCCAAAAAGAGGGTCCGTTGGATGAGGATCGTCAGGCGGACAGAGACGTGCTTCCAGTGGACGTCCCAGACCGAACCCCGAACAGCTATGCTGGGCATCTGAATTACCAGACATCCTTGTCAGAACGGTAGAAGAACTGCGTCCGATTTTGGGGACGGCCTTTGTACTCCGTGACGTCGAGGGACTCTCAATCGCACAGACCGCACAAACGCTAAACCTGACTCAGGCGGCGGTGAAGGCGTGGCTGTGGCGAATTCGGTTAAACCTTCGCAAACGACCTAACAGATACTTCGACGAGCGGACTACCTTAGCTCCCGAAAAGTTCGCTCCGACGGGCAGGGTGACGAAAAAGATTATCGGTCTTTTTGCCGAGTATCTTCGTGACTCAATCCCTCGGATATACTCGACTAGTGTCGCTCGGTAACAAAATCCTTTCCCGAATAAACGTCCAGCCACACTGATCAGTCAAGAACTCGAATACCTATCGGGTTATCGTTGAACATAAGCGCCAGCTATGAATACTACCGCGCGTTCGCACCAGTGACAGCCCTTCAACAAATAAGTGACAAGCAAATGACATTGGCCCTGCATCTCGTCACTCATGAGCACGTCTAACGTAGGGAGCACTTACATTACATGTATGGAAATGACCGAGGCGTGCGCGGCAGATACGGAATAAAACCATGGCGCGACGCAGTTATCACCAATGAAAGAGTCGCATCTCATACGACCTTAACAGTGACGGGCACATCGAGCGCATTAAGCCACAGTGTACCTGTCAACCTCACCGTCAACTACGAACCGAATCTTAGCAAGGGCGTACTTCGATACCCCTTGCTGCGATTGCTACATACGGTCGC
>Ga0210406_10001701_pt1 | contig 26298 bp, 19 predicted proteins | sample IncBWC30MmetaG_FD_155454 | JGI IMG/M metagenome (GOLD analysis project Ga0210406, IMG submission 155454) | Forest soil microbial communities from Barre Woods Harvard Forest LTER site, Petersham, Massachusetts, United States - Inc-BW-C-30-M | ecosystem: Environmental > Terrestrial > Soil >... | reverse complement strand
CGGTGGGCGCCGGCGCGGTAGGTGTAACCGCGCTTCTGCTGCTCTACCCCGAACTGCCAACGGCGCGCATCGTCGGCTCCGATATCGCGCACGCAGTGCCATTGACGTTGGTGGCGGGGATTGGACATTGGGCGACGGGCGCAATCGACTGGCACCTTATGGGTGTACTGCTGGTGGGCTCCTTGCCCGGCGTTCTAATTGGCAGCCATTGCGCACATCGCGTGCCGGAGGCGGCGCTACGGCTGGTGCTCGCCGCAACTCTGATCCTGGTAGCCGGCAACCTCGCAAACCATGAGCTGCATTCCTGGTTCTCGAATACTGGAGCTATCGCGCCGAAGGCCGCTCACTGACAAGCGTGATCATGGGGCAGCACCCCGTCAAGCCGGCGTTGCCCTCGTCTAGGCATTGCGAACCCACAGACGATCGATTAGCAGTTCGCCCGCTCGCGTCCCGCACAAGACCCAGAGGCCCTGCTTTCGGTGCAAAGCCTGGACCGCAAGGCGGGATGCCAGCATCGAGTTTGGGGTGCGCCTTAGGGCCGGCAGAATGTGGGTGCAGTCGATATTGGCGACACAGAAATGAGCCGCCGGAGCATTGATTGATCGTTCGCGATCGCACCGCGCATTTTTTCTATGTGCGCACTCGTCACTCCAATCCGGAAAATCCGTCAAGCTGATCCGCCGCATCGGAAAAAGAAATAGTAAGTATTTCTTATCAATTTGGATAAACGAGTTAACTTTATTGACTTTTCAAATGGTCACATTATTACTTTGCCTACTAATTCGGCACAGAAATGGAATTTCAGATGCGCGCTACGAAGCTCAAAGTCGTGCTAGGCGTGATTGGAGCCGACTGCCACGCGGTGGGCAATAAGATCATCATGAGTGTCCTCGCCCCCCTGGGCATCGAGGTCGTAAATCTAGGCGTCATGGTGAGCCAGGATGAGTTTATCGACGCGGCGATTGAGACGGGGGCCGAGGCCATTCTCGTTTCTTCCATCTACGGTCACGGCGAGATCGATTGCCAGGGTTTTCGCGGCCGTTGCATCGAACGCGGGCTCGGCGACATTCTTCTGTACATCGGCGGCAATCTCGTCGTCGGTAAGCGCGAATTTTCCACCGTTGAGGCGCTTTTCAAGGATATGGGCTTCGACCGCGTCTTCAAGCCCAGCGTCGATCTCGTGGAAGTCGCTGACTTGCTGAAATCCGACATCAGGAAAAAGTCTCCCGCCCCAACGGTTCAAGCCGAGCGCATCGCGCACCGACTAGCGGGATGACGCTTATTTCCATCGACATCGGGTCGACATGGACCAAAGGCGCCATGTTTGCGTTTTCGGCTCAAGGTCAGCTTGAGCTTGTGGCGCGCGCCGCTCATCCAACCACGGTCGACAATCTCTCTCGCGGGTTTAACGCGGTGTTTGAAGCATTGGCGGCGAACGGCGATGCCGATGAACTTTTCTATTCGTCCTCAGCCAAGGGGGGCCTCGCAGTCGCCGCCGTGGGTATCGTTCCGGAAATCACGGCGGAGATGGCCCGTATCACCGCTCATTCGGCGGGAGCCAAGCTCACACAGAGTTTTGCCTACGAATTGACAATTGCGAATATTGCCGTCCTTCAAAAGTCCAACCCTGACATCATTTTGCTGGCGGGCGGCTCCGACGGCGGGAATGCCCATTACCCGGTCGAGAATGCTCGAAAACTCGCGCACTCGGCTCTGCTAAGCACAATTGTTTATGCGGGGAACAGCCATGTGCGCGACGACGTCCAGCAAATCCTGGCCGGATCCGATCTGATCTGCGTCGACAACCTGTTGCCCACGCTGGATTGTCCAAATCCTGAACCTGCCCGAAAAGCTATCCGGGAAGTTTTTCTCAGCAAGATTACGGCGGGCAAAGGGCTCGATGAAATCGTTCGCGCAACAGGCCGTGAGCCCAGCCCTACGCCTTATGCACTCTACGAATACTGCAAATATATCAGCAAATTTGCTCCTGAGTTCGGGGAATTCCTGCTCGTCGACATGGGCGGGGCGACGACGGACGTTTATTCATTTCATGAAGAGATAAACATTCCGGGTACAGTTCGCCGCGGTTTGCCTGAGCCCAGGATAAAACGCACCGTTGAAGGGGATCTTGGCATGCGCGTTTCCGCACGCGCGGCCGCCGACGCTTTGCGCGTTCTTGCGCCTTCCGACGAGCCTGCAGATGCCGAATTCGACCGATATGTCTCCAAGGTAACCACGGCACCTGAAACCCTGCCGAACAATCCCGAGGAAATGCACTACGACACCCTACTGGCGCAAGCGAACATTGCGACATCGTTGATGCGTCACGCGGGCCGAGCCCACGAGGTTTGCACGGCCGATGGCTTGCTGACGATGCGGACGGGCCGCGACCTGACGCGCGTTTCCCAAATCATCGGAACAGGCGGCTATCTCGCAAACACCCCCTGTTTTAACCCCTGCGGCGGCATTTCCCGCCTTGGTGCCGACGCGCAGGGCAAACGCATATTGGCGCCACGGGTCGGGCAATATCGTCGCGACTCCGATTACCTGTTTCCACTTCTGGCCAATATCGCAAAAGGTCATCCGGCGGCGGCAGTGCAAAAAGGTCTGCAATCACTCACGCCCGGTTCATAGAAACGCGCCAGCTCACAGGTCCTCTTCTGGAAATGAGAGAATATCTCGCTATCGAAAACAAGAAGCTCGACAGCTCCGTCTATGAAACGGAGCGTGACGAGGTGTTGCAGACTTGGCATACGGGGCGTGGCGTCGATTTTAAGAAAGGGCTCCTCCGTCATCGGAATATGGCGGATACGAAAAAGTTTTCGGTTGCGCTCACCAATGCCGAGACTCATGGGCAAACCATTTTGCAGCCCCGCGCCGGAGTGGCGCTGCTTCGCGAACATATCCAGCTTTTGAGCGACCTATCACCATATTGCGATGTGCTGCCCACCACGGTCGACGCCTACACGCGGCATAACCGCTACGAAGAGGCTCAAAAGGGAATCGAGAAATCCCGCGCTGCGGGCACGTCACTGCTTAACGGCTTTCCTCCTGTCAATCATGGGGTGGATGGCTGCGAACGCCTCATCGACAGCCTCAGCAAACCGGTGCAGGTCCGTCATGGCACTCCGGACGCACGCCTGATGGCCGAGATCACGCTGGCTGCGGGATTCTCCAGTTTCGAAGGCGGCGGCATATCCTATAACATTCCCTACGCGAAAAACGTGCCGCTCGCGCAATCTATCCGCCATTGGCAATATTGCGATCGGCTCGTGGGACTCTATGAAGAGGAAGGCATCCGTATCAATCGCGAGCCTTTCGGCCCTCTGACCGGTACACTGGTTCCACCGTTCATCTCGCATGCCGTTGCACTGATCGAAGGTCTGCTCGCTTTACAGCAAGGCGTTAAATGCATCACGCTCGGCTATGGACAGGCAGGCAATCTGGCGCAAGATATCGCCGCAATCCGATCTCTTCGCAAACTCGCGCATCATTACTTCTCCGGGTTCGGCCACGACGATTATGTGCTCTCCACGGTCTTCCACCAATGGATGGGCGGCTTTCCGGAAAACGAAGCACAAGCCTATTCCGTTATCGCATTGGGCGCCGCTGCCGCCAAATTTGCAGGCGCAACCAAGATCATCGTGAAGACCCCTCACGAGGCAAGCGGTGTTCCGACCATGGAAGCGAACCGTGCCGGGCTTCAGGCCACACGACAGATGATCAATATGATCGGCGATCAGAAGCCGCTCGATACCCGCGAGATCGATCAAGAGGTCGACATCATCGAACGCGAAGTCCACGCCGTTATGCAGAAGGTCATTTTCCTGGGCGGCGGAGATATCGGGCGCGGCGCAGTGCTCGCCTTTGAATCGGGTGTGATGGATGTCCCCTTCGCGCCGGCAAAAATAAACGCAGGACGCATGACGCCAGTGCGCGACAACCACGGCGCAATCCGCGTCTTCGATCATGGCAGTATCCCCCTCCCCGAAGATATCCTGGCATTTCATCGCGAGAAAATTGCCGAACGCGCAGCCGTGGAAGGCAGGGATGCGTCGTTCGAAATGGTTGTGGACGACGTCAGAGCGATCTCTTCGAGCAATTTGATCGGCCGACCCGCTTAGACGAAATCGCGAGAAACAACTCAAATCCCTCTTCCTCATCTCGCCGAAATCATCGCGCGCTCAATCTTGGACCCGCCACATGAAAATTACCAATGTACAATTCATCCCGGGTTTCTCATCGTTTTTCTTCGACGATCAAGCGGCCATCAAAAGCGGAGCGGCTCAGGACGGGTTCACCTATGCCGGCGCCCCCCTTACGCACGGCTTCGAAACCATCCGTCAACCAGGCGAGTGCATTTCAGTACTTTTGCAGCTTGAAAACGGCCAATGGGCGGAGGGTGATTGCGCCGCCGTGCAGTATTCCGGGGCCGGTGGCCGAGACCCTCTGTTCTCCGCGGCTCGTTATATCCCGCGGATGAAAGATATTCTGCGTCCGCTTTTGCTGGGCCTCGATGTGAGCAAGTTCACCGATAACGCTCGTTTTTTTGACTCTCTCGAAAGCGATGGAGGTCAACTCCACACGGCCATCCGTTATGGATTGTCTCAAGCCTTGCTGGATGCGACGGCCAAGGCGTCGGGACGGCTCAAAGTGGAAGTCGTTTGCGATGAATATAATCTCCCCATCGACCTATCGCCGCTCAAGCTGTTCGGTCAGAGTGGCGATGATCGTTATGGCGCCGTTGATAAAATGGTGATGAAGCGCGTCGATGCGCTGCCGCATGGCCTGATCAATAACGTCCCAGTAAAGCTAGGCGAGAGCGGCGGTAAGCTCCAGGAATACGTAACCTGGCTGGTCCGGCGAATTCAAACATTGGGAAGCAGCGACAGTTATAGACCGGCGTTGCATATCGACGTTTACGGCACGATTGGAATGATCTTCGATAACACCCCCGAAAAGATCGCGGACTACCTCGCGACCCTTGAAGAAAGGGCAGCGCCGTTTCCGCTTTATATCGAGGGGCCGATTGATATGGGAAATCGTCCCGATCAGATCAAGATGTTGGGCGCTATCCGCGACGCGCTTTGCGCGCGCGGCAGCCAGGTCAAGATCGTTGCAGATGAGTGGTGCAACACCTATTCCGACATTGTCGAATTTGTCGATGCGGGCTGTTGCCATATGGTGCAGATCAAAACCCCGGATTTGGGAAGCATTCACAACACGATTGAAGCCGTGTGTTATTGTCATTCGCGCGACGTAGAAGCCTATCAGGGCGGCACATGCAATGAGACCGACATCTCAGCACGCGCCTGCCTTCACATTGCACAGGCAACCCGTCCGCAACGATTGCTTGTCAAGCCTGGCATGGGCTTTGATGAGGGCCTTACCATCACCGTCAACGAAATGCGCCGCAACCTATCGATTCTCAAGGCAAAGGCTGCTATCGCGGCGTGACGGGCAACGCACTGGCGCCACTTCGACGCGATGCGCAAAGAGTTTTTCCAAAGAAGCCTATGATGAGCGAGCTTGACGGGTAGACGATCGACTAGCCTGTTGTCTCACCCGCAGCGCTTCTGGCTCTTCGCCAAAAAAGCGGCGAATAAAGCCCCGCCCCTCATCCCGCAAAAAAGCTTTGAAGCTTTCCGCCGCGGGGCTGAGACGCTTGCCCTTCATATGCAGAACGAACCAGTCACGCATCGCCGGCATTCCCTCGGCGCTCAAGATCGCAAGTTTTCCAGTCTGCCGCTCCAGCGCCACGGTATGCGCTGAAATAAAGGCAAAGCCCATACCGGCCATGACGGCCTGTTTGATATTTTCATTGCTGTCCATCACCTGAGCTCTCGGCAGTGGAAGATTTTTGCTCAAGAAATAATGATCATGCACCATGCGGGTACCCGAACCTTCCTCGCGCACCAGAAACGGGTGTTTCGTCAGTTCCTTCCTTGAAATCCCGCTGAGCTTGTTCAGGGGGTGATCGGGATGACCGATAAGCACATAGGGATGTTTGGCAAACGGCGTTGCATCCACCTCAATCCGCTGAGGGGGCCGCCCCATAAGCGCTATATCGATATGATGCGTTTCAAGCTTCTCTATTACGCCGCTGCGGTTGGCGATGGTTGTTTCAAGGACGATTTCGGGGTGCAAACGGCTAAATGCTTGCAAAAGATGCGGACCGAAGTTGCGTGACGTGGTGACCATGGCCACCCTCACAAGACCGTCCAACTTACCTTGGAGCGCGTCAATAACGCCGCAAGCCTCACGAAGCGATTCGGTCATCCGCTCCGCAAAGGGAATGAGCGCCGTCGCGGCAGGCGTCAGCTGGATCGATCTTCCATCCTTGTCGAACAACGGCGCGCCGAGAGTCTCCGATAAGCGGCTCATCTGCATTGAGACCGCGGGTGGCGTAAGTTGAAGCTGAACGGCAGCACGGAAAAAACTGCGATGCTCAACCACGGCCAGAAAAATCTGGATCTGGCGAAGCGTCACTTTATCGAAAATGTCCGACATCAGCCACCCGGGCAGTTTATTGATGCTAGGTCGTTATATCAAAGAAGTCATTCCCTTTGTGGTCTGCATACGGGCGCACTTGTGGCGCACATTCCCTAAGCTGTTGCACTGGCCATTAGGACCCCCCTGCCGATCCACGCTGTCGAGCAGCTGGGCCGCGATAGTTGAGGGATCGTTAACGGATGGACGGGCTGGCCGGTAGGGGACGAAAGCCGCCACGACCTTGGCAGTAGCTTACTCGACCTTCACTAACCCGTCCTTGCCAAAGATGATGAGGGAGAAATCTGATCCCTTAAGGTTTAGCCATGCGGGCGAAGGCTGATCATCCTGATCAGGCGGGCCCGCCGGCACAGCCAAAACGAATCCACGGCGTCTGCTGAGTCACGGCCCGGCTGTCTGAGGCCATCGGATCGACCCTGCGAATCTGCTCAACGGTTGTGTGCTGATTCCTGGTCCTGCCTCGGGATTGGCGCGACATCGCCACAGAATGCCCTCGGCCGTCTGTGAAAGTTCGAGCGTCGTTAGGTAGACGCAACATCCCAAACGACCGTGAATTTTGCCCCGCCGTTTTGCTCTCGGCGGGGCTTTTTAGTTCTCATTGACTTAGTTTTCATTGACCTGCACCGAACTATGAAGCGAAAGCTTTCTGGCGATGGTTGCTGTGACCATCATCGTTCTAGAGCGTTTTCGAGCGAAGCCTGCCCCGCACTGGATGCGGGGTGGGTACCGGTTCGCGTGAAGAAAACGCGTCAAAACAAGAGGCTAGAGCCTCCGTTCCGATTCAATCGGAACGGAAAAGGCTCTAGCCTCGCTCTCGTGCTATGACTGCTCTCAGAACGGAGCCAATTGCGGGACTGCAAATCGAATTACTCGACCGACATTTCGGCTAGCCACACGTAGATGTCGCTTCTTCGCCGAGTCTCGGGCTGAAGATCAAGAAGTGAGTCGCCCAATGAGCGATCGCAACCACGAACCAATCTTTGGATCCGGTATCAGGAAGGGCTTCCTGATCACGGTCGGCATCGGCATCGGATTGCTATACAGCAGGTTCTCCGCAGGTTTGGAGGACTGGGAGTCCATCTGGGTCAGTTCGGGCCTCATGGCGGTCCCACTCGGTTTTGGTGGTCTCTACGACGTCTGGATGGAAAGACGGCATTGAGCCAGCGCCAGCCGATTTTCAATGCCAAGCCCACCATGGCGATAGCCTTTTTCCATCGCATTCGGCGCAACGTTCAGCCTGCCGGCGCCTGCGGCGGCGAGCGCGGCGCGAGTTCCGCCGCGGCGCCAGGAGCGCCGGACGTTCACCAGTGCGGGGCAGGCTTCGCTCGAAAACGCTCTAAAAGCCAACCCCAAAAAGAGGCGGTGCACGGTCTGAGCAAGAACCGGCGCAAGGCAATGTGTTTCTGTTCACGAGCGCAACCTGCGACATATGACTGCCTTCCAGAGCGGCTTGTTTGACAGATGTTTGGTCTGTCGCTGGCCGTTTCGCGTGCGCACGCAGCTTAGCGTTGGTCCTTATATTATGCTTCTCGTCAAGTATGCCCAAATTAGCGGACGACGATCTGTCCTTTTCCAACGATGAGAACTGGCGTTCGACCGATCGTATTCTATTTTGATGGGGCGACTCGAATTGATTGTTCTTCGTGTGATCGTCAGCGCCGCTCCTCCCCTCGCCCCGATCGACCTGGGCCTTGGCAACCTCAATATTCGATCCGGTCGGGTCGGAAGCCGGACCGCCATTGGCAATTACCAAAGGCTCCTGCCTTTTTTCCTCTTGCGCAACGGCGCTCGGCGCGATCGGTGCGTTGGATATGCCGCTCGGCTCATCTCGGCTGCTCTTGTCCGTTGGCGCCGGTTCGACGACATGGATCCCAGCCTGGCTGCCATCAGCGATTTCTGAAGGGCCGCCAGGGTTCACGCTTGATGTGAGAGCCTCCTGATCGACCTGGGCCTTGGCAACCTCACCATTCGATCCGGACGGGTCGGAAGCCGGACCGCCATCGGCAATTACCAAAGGCTCCTGCTTTTTTTCCTCTTGCGGAACGGCGCTCGGCGCAGCCGGTGGGTTGGACGTGCTGCTCGGCTCATCTCGGCTGCTCCTGTCCGTTGGCGCCGGTTTAGCGATATGGATCTCAGCCGGGCCGCTATCAGCGATTTCTGAAGAGCTGCCAGTGTTCGTCCTCGGTGTGGGAGCCCTCGGCACCGCCGCCGTCTCGGGGAGTCCCGCGAGCCCTTTGGAAGGCTGGTCCCGGCTAGCCGTTTCGGCCCGTATGGTCGGCTGGATGGCCGTCATGAGAGCCGGTTTGCGTGGCGCAATTTCAACCATCTTCGCCCCGTCTATCGACGTGTTCGACACGTGTGCGAATAGCGTGTAGCCACCAATCATAGCGACGGTGAGGGAGACAATCGCAACCGCGTCAGAGAGGATGATGCGTATTCGCTTGGTGCGACGCCGCGCGCGCTCGACCGCCAGCAGCCGGTCGTAGGCACCCCGATACTCCGCATCGCGAAGGATCCCATACGCGATGACAATTTGATTGAACCGCCCGGGTGCATCCGGATCGCCGGGATTCAGATCAGGGTGGTGCGCCCTTACGGCGTTACGGAATGCATTTTGAAGCGCTTCAGCGTCGTCGTTCGGACGAACGCCGAGCAGATCGTAAAGTGTTTCCGCAGACAATATCCGGGGATACTTCCCGGAGGTCATGAACTCATTACTAGGTAATCGAGGCTGCAGCGAGCGATGCGACAGGCGCATGAGCAGGTCCAACGCGTTACCGGTGCCGTGATAAAAATCGTAGCATTGATAAAGCTGCAGTGGATAGCTGACCGAGTGTTGTCAAATTTTCCCAGATGACTACCCACAATCAGGCTAGCGATTTAACGATTTGCCTGTCAATCGCAAGTGCACCGGAAGCAAGCTGTCCTCGTGACTAAAATGCAGCAGATTTACGGTAACTCGCGGATCAGGCGAGTAAAACGGATATGCACAATCTGTGCACGGCAGTCTGAGACCTAGCTCGCTGTACGCGAACGGACCGTATCAAATCCGCAAATCTGTTGTAAAGGAAGCACACTCTCGCTGAAACATGGGCCGTAATGTGGCGTCTGTGTCATCATTCGCTTTCGGCAGATGAGCTGATCATTATAATTTCTTCGCTATTATTATCGCAGCGGCCGCATTGCTGACATTCAGAGTGACGCTGCTTAGCGCCGCCATAATTGTGGCGAGCCGCGTTCTTGTTGGGATTATGCGCAGTGAATATTGAGCAGGCTGGCATTTGCCGGACCGTCTTGGCCAAGAGCGCAAAGACAAAGAGCTTGGCCCTGGGAGCCGTTGCATTTGTGGTTGTGCTGTTTTCCGGATCGGCCGCCCGGGCTCAGTGTACCTCGGTCGGATTGAATGGTTTGAACGCCACGGCTCCCGTCGTAGCTCAGGCAGCGGGCATGGCTGTGGCGAACGTGTCCGCATCGATAGGCGCGCTTGTTACGTCCATCAATTCCGTGAACACCGCGTTCCTGACCCAGTCGAGCGCGCTTATCGGAAGTCCGGCCAACCCTCTGCCCGAGCAGCAAGGTGGCGGCGTGTGGGCCCGCGGCATCGGCGGCCATCTCAGCACCGACACAACCGCAACGGCTGGAAACATAAATTTCGGCACGCCTCAACAGGGCAGCATTATTTGCAACACGCGCACGCTGGAAGATTTCGCCGGCCTTCAAATCGGCACCGACTTCGCCAGGCTGAACGTAAACGGGTGGAATTTGCATGCAGGCTCGACAGTTGGTTACCTGGGATCAAAGACGCAAGATGCCACTCCCGGCCTTAGTCCGCCCGCGAATTTTCGCGACAGCCTCCAAATCCCGTTCGCTGGTGTTTATGGAGCGGCCAGTTACGGAGGTTTTCTCGCCGACGCACAGCTTCGCGGGGATTTTTTCCAAAACGACGTCTCCGACAATACCAACGGACTATCAGGCCAGCGTTTCAACGCACGCGGCATCAGTCTAACCGGAAATGTCGCTTACAATCAAAACCTCGGCGGTCATTGGTTCATCGAGCCGTCTGCGGGGATAATCTGGTCAAGAACACGTGTCGATCCAATGAATGTCCCCGGGACCGGCATCCTCGGGACCCCGGTCGGGCCTGGGTTCGTCCCTCCTTGGGTCTTATCGGTCAACGACATCGAAAGTGTTCTCGGTCGTCTTAGTGTGCGAGTCGGCACAAGTGTTACATCCGGCGACATGATTTGGCAGCCGTTCGCCTCGGCGAGCGTCTTCCACGAATTCCGAGGCGGAGTTACATCGAGCTTGACGAGTAATTTCTCGGCGCTGGGCGCGGCATTTGCGCCCCTTCCGACGCTCAGTTCGACGGTCACCACCAGCGGCCTCGGGACCTATGGCCAATTCGGCCTAGGCGTCGCGGCGCAGCTGGTCAACTCGGCTTGGATAGGCTATTTGCGCGGAGACTACCGAACAGGAGATAATATCGAAGGCTGGAGCATAAACGGTGGCGTGCGCTACCAATTCGTCCCCGATCCTTCGGCCGCAAGCACCCTCGTCGCCAAGGCGCCGATCTACAAAGCCCCTCAAGCACCGCCGATTTACACCTGGGCCGGTTTCTATGTCGGCGCTTATGTGGGAGCCGACTGGGGATCCACCAATTTGACCTTTCTTGACGACGGCGACGCAACGGCCCCACGCTTTGCCGGTTTCCTCGGCGGTGGCGAAGTCGGATATAATTATCAGGTCGGGAGATGGGTGTTCGGCCTCGAAGGAGATTTGGCTTGGACCAATGCCCACGGCGCGCGGCCTTGTCCGATCGGCTTCTTCGCTAATTGCGAAGTCAACATGAACTGGCTATCCACGGCGACGGGTCGGGTCGGGTACGCCTATTGGGACCGGCTTCTGATCTACGTGAAGGGCGGATCGGCGATCGCGCAAGATCGCGCTGAGGCGGCGTGCACTGCTAATTCGCAGTCCACCATTTTGCCGGTGGTTGGATGCCCCTCCAATAGCGATTCCAAGACCAAGGTCGGCTGGACCACCGGATTGGGTTCCGAGTTCGGCCTGACGCAGAATGTGTCGGTGAAGAGTGAAATAATGTACTTCGATCTGGGACGCGATCGCTACACCATAGCCGGCATTCCGACAGACATTCACCAGACGGGCTTCATTTCGACCCTTGGACTTCACTTCCGCTTGGGCGGATGACTCGAGCAAATTGCGGAGAAAGGCATTCCTTCACGCCCGTTCTGGAAATGTGAGGAGCATACCGAACTGCGGCGCCGCTGCATCTGAGACTCAGATTCAGTTGCGCAACGCGCCGTACCATTGATTTTCTAGCTCCGCCTCGGGGCTGCGGAGGCGGCCGCAGGCTGGCGATCAGGTACGGGGGATCGTTCCTCTTACGACCTCCTTCGCCTCGTCCTCGGATTCATAGACGTGCGGCGCGACGCCTCTCTTTCCAAGGGCGTCACCGAGCTTCGCTCGCATGAAGGCGCTGGTGGTAAAGCGCGTAACGCCGTGGAAATAGCGGTCACCGATCTCTTTCACGGCGTCGAGATATTCGTCCTCGAAGTCGCGATCCAGCTCGAACCCGTCGTAGTTGACGACAGCATACACCTTGTGACCCAGAGGTTCGACTATCGAGCGGATCCGCTCGCGATATCGCTCGACGATATCGTGGGTCTTCACCACGAGTTCGGAGAGATTGAGGAAGAGTATGTTGTGCTCTTCGTCGTAATTGAAGCGAACATCGAAGGGCAACCTGAGCAACTCCTCGCGCAGCCCCATCGGCTCGGGGCTGAAGATACGGGGATCCATTTGGCGTGGTTGGCGCACAATCGGCTCAAAATCCATCCGATCGAGAATGTCACGCTTGATATCGATTCCCGGTGCTATCTCGATCAGTTCGAGCCCCTCCCTCGTGAGGCGGAACACACATCGCTCGGTGACATAGAGCACGTCCTTGCCAATCTGCGCGGCAAATGGACCAGAAAAAGTGCGGTGCTCGACTTGATCGATGAATTTCCTTTCCTTGCCATCGCGCTCGATCAACAATTTGCCATCAACCACCGCGACATTGAGATCGCCCGCTGTCAGCGTGCCGCAAAACACCACCTTTTTCGCATTCTGGCTGATGTTAATGAAGCCGCCGGCGCCCGCGAGCCGCGGACCAAATTTCGAAACGTTCAGATTACCTTCCTTGTCCGCTTGCGCGAGCCCAAGAAACGCCGCGTCCAAGCCGCCACCGTCGTAGAAATCGAACTGATACGCCATGTCGAGCACTGCCTGCGCGTTGGTCGCCGCGCCGAAATTAAAACCGCCAGCCGGGATGCCGCCTATAACGCCGGGTTCGGCAGTCAGCGTCATCAGGTCGCCAATCTTTTCCTCCGCTGCAACGGCCGCGATCCCCTCCGGCATGCCAACACCCAAGTTGACGACGCTGTGCGGCCTAAGCTCCATCGCCGCGCGGCGCGCGATGATCTTCCGCTCGCTCATCTCCATGGGTTTGATAGATGTCATCGGGACACGCACTTCCGCGGCATAAGCCGGGTCGTAGACGGTTCCGTAGGTTTGCATGTGATTCTCTGGCTTGGCCACTACGACGCAGTCGACGATCGCGGCCGGGATTTTAACCTGGCGAGGGTTGAGCGTGCCCTTTTCAGCAATGCGTTCGACCTGGGCAATCACCAGCCCGCCGGAGTTATGCGCTGCCATTGCAAGCGACAACGCTTCGATGGTCAGCGCTTCCCGCTCCATCGTGATATTGCCGTCCGAATCGGCCGTTGTGCCGCGGATGATGCCGATATTGATGGGGATCGCTCGGTAAAAGAGATAGTCCTTGCCGCCGACAGTGATCAGCTCGACGATATCCTCAGTGGTTTTCTCGTTCAGCTTTCCGCCACCAAAGCGCGGGTCGGCGAATGTGCCAAGCCCAATCCGAGATAGGTGCCCTGGCTTTCCGGCAGCTATGTCGCGATAGAGATGGACGATAGGCCCCAGCGGAAGATTGTAGCCCTCGATTTGGTTGCCGACGATGAGCTGCTGGATCGCCGGAATGAAATTAAAATGTCCACCGATGACGCGCCCGACCAAGCCAGGCTCCGCGAGGCGATTAAGCCCTCTCCCGTTGAGCGGGTTACCCTGACCCACGCCGAAGAACAATGTCAGGTTGCTCGGCTTGCCGAAATTCGCCGTGTCCGCGTCGCTCACCTTGTAAATCTCGCCGAGCTCATGAACCACCTCCTCGGCGATACCGATACCACCGAATCCGCCGATGGCGACCGTATCGTTGGTTCGGATCAACCTCACCGCCTCGCGTGCCGTAACAATCTTGCCAGTTTCACCAGAACGCGCTGTTGGAACAATTGCGGTGGCACTCATGGATCCCTCTCCCTGGTCGCCCTTTTGCGGGCTTGTTTGTCAGTGCAATTTAATGCGCCATTCGGTTCGTCGCGCGAGCATGTCAAGTCGCGAGTCCGAGAACGCTCAGTATCCGTAGACGCAGGCTACCCATAGTTCGCTCCCGGCAAAAAGCATTGGTGCGGCCTCCATGTCTCAGATGGGTCAAAAGCGCCGTTTTGGGAAGCGAAGTTGCCGCGGCCTCACGGCACAAACCCCGCAGCGGATATCTAGTTCACGCCACGTTCTCTATCCTGCCAATAGGGATCCCGAAGACTGCGCTTCAGAATTTTACCGGCACCCGATTTGGGTAACGGCTCACTGCGGATCACCACCGATCGCGGCACCTTGTATCCGCCGATACGCTCCCTGCATACGGCTACGATCTCGTCGACCGTGATGGAGGTGCCCGGTTTGGTAACCACCTCGGCATGGACCATCTCTCCGAAGCCCTCGTGGGGAATCCCGAACACCGCGACCTCCAGAACAGCAGGATGGCGAAATACGGCGTTCTCAACTTCGGTCGTGTAGATGTTTTCGCCACCTGAAATGATCATGTCTTTGGTCCGATCTACGACGAACAGGTAGCCCTCTTCGTCCTGCCAGGCCACGTCCCCGCTCTTGTACCAACCGTCACCGACAAGCGCATTGGCCGTCTCCTGCGGTCGCTTCCAATAGCCCAGCATGATGTTCGGTCCCCGCACGTACACCTCTCCGATCTCACGAGGGTTGCAAACCGAACCGTCAAGTCGGCGAACCTCCACTTCGACGCCGACGACCGGTTGTCCGCAGCTCGCAAGGCGGCTCTTGGCCGGTTCAACCCCGCGCGCGCCCTCGCGATTGTCGGTACGCTGCGTGGAAGTCACCAGCGGCGAGGCCTCGGTCATCCCATAGAGCTGCACGATGTCGCATGGCAACAGACTGCAGGCCCGAAGCAGCAGTTCCACCGGCATCGGTGACGCTCCGTACATAAGCAAACGCCATGCAGCAAAGTCCCGGGTTGCCGTGGCTGGGTGATTGAGCAACATATTGATCATCGTCGGGACGATGAGAGCAACGGTGACTCTCTCGGCCTCGACGACCCTGCCGAACAACTCCGGCTCGTACCCGCGGATGCAGACATGGGCACCGCCCACGAACGTCAGCGCGAAGGTCGTTGCGGCATCAGCTGCGTGAAACATCGGTGCAGCATGGATAAAGCGATCCGCCGGCACCAGCGGGTTGGCAAGGAGCATGTGCTTGGCGTTGGCCAGCAAGTTGGCATGGCTCTGCATCACGCCCTTGGGCAGGCCCGTCGTGCCTCCAGTGTAGGAGATGGCCGCAAGCGTCTCCGCGGCGATCGCGCGGAGTTCGGAGTGGTCCTCATCGAGGGGCCTTGCCGAGCACAAATCGTCCCAATGCACCCACCCGCCTGGAGCCGACTCTATCCCGAAGTAGACCAGGTATTCGAGAGAGGGGCATCGCTGCTTCAGCTGGCGGGCCACCTCCAGGTACGCAGCATCGGCGACGATGGCTCGGGCCCCGCAGTCGTTGATGATGAATTCCAGTTCGGGGACGGCAAGCCGGTAGTTGAGATCATTGAGCACCATTCCCGCCGCGGGAATGCCGACCCAGCACTCCAAGTGCCTAAAGCTGTTTTGGCCGACCGATGCGACTACATCACCTGTGCGGAGACCGAGGCTCCGCAAACCAGCCCCGAGGCCGCGCACCCGGCGGCCCCATTGCGCGTAGGTGAGGCGTGTTTCGCCGTCGACAATCGCTTCAGCGTTAGGACGCGTCGCCATAGCGCGCGCCATTGGCCACCATAGGGTCCCTTGGTTCGCCATTCCCCCCTCCCATAAGCGGATCAACGACGCGAGTAGTCCGCTACATCAACCAACACGGCTGCAAGCAGACGTTCGACCCCCGCCTCGGCCATGAGAGTACCCCGATCCGATCGGACTGAGGTAACTCTATGGCCCAAGACCGGAGGTGTCCATTGAGTTCGCAATATCCGCTTGTGGTCAAGCTGAGAAGAACTCGCTGCGAGCATATGTTTTCCGCTTTGCCCTCAAACTCGGACATTCCTCAATGCGGTCGGCATGCTTCAGAAGGGCCAGGAGCAGACTTCGCACCTCACCCATGAATGTCTCAAGTGCCCTGAGCAGGCAAATAGCTTTCAAGTCTGTTTCATCTTGCCGATCGTAGACCCGGGCACCTCCGCGAAATTGTTCGCCAGCAAGTAGTTCGGGCTCGACCGCACCCAGCGGTCGAGATCGATCTCTTCAAACTTGCCATTGTCCCACGTTTGCACGATCTCAAGGTCTTCATCTCCGACGTTCTTGATCGCGTGCCCGAAACCCATAGGGATGTAAACCGCATCACCCGGGCTCACGTCAGTGACCCTGCTGCGCCCGCCCGACCCGAACAGCGCGACCTGCCCTTTGCCGCGCAGATAGTATTGCCATTCGTTCGCATTGGTGTGCCAATGCAGATTGCGCTGCTTCCCCTTCTCAATGATCATCAGGCCTCCAGACATCGTCCTGGAGGCCGGAAACTCGTCCATGGAGGCGAGGCGGAACGTGCCGCCCTCGAAGTCACGTGCTGCCTTTTGGTCTCGCAGCAGCCTGAATTTGTGTGTCGACTCCCTCGGCCATGGCGCGTCGAGCGCTTGCGAAATAGGCACAATCGGCCCCGCTTGTATGTAGGTCTCACCTTTGGGAAAGACGTCGAACAAATCCTTCGGCAGGTTGAAGTTGGCTGCGACGAGGTCTTTCGGCGTTACGTCAATCCAGTCTGTGATCGAAAAGGTACCGTGCTCCGAGAACGCACCATTGTCGAAGGACAGAATAAAGTGGCAAGGCTTGTCGCCGATGGTTTGGATCGAATGGCCGTGGCCTCTGGCGAAGTACCAAAGATCGCCCGGTTCGTAGTTGTTGATCTCGCTCGCGCCCGAAGGCTCGATCACCACTGTTTGGCATCGGCCGTCAATGACGAAGGCCCATTCGGCTGCTATGGCATGCCAATGGAGTTCGCGCGATGCTCCCGGGTTAAGGAACATGTGAACGCCTGCGATCCCTTTGCTTACCGGGAGTTGATGTTCGGTCGATTCCTTTGCCCAACCGCCCGACGTAACTTTCGGAATGCTGCCATCGAGCGAATACTTGAAGTTTGGCATGGCCTCGATGTCTTTTGGGTCGTGGTACGCGACCTTGGCGCCTGGCGGAAGCTGCACCGAGTTTCGGCCATACCCGCCATCGCCTGGATTGCCGCGATCGTCTGCGGCTGCTCCAGTCGCGTTCTGCATCAGGGCGAGCCCACTAGCGCCGAGCGCGGCTGCGCCTAAAAGAGCACGTCGAGTAGCGTCCATTTGACACCTCCTAACGAACTCACGCGATTTCAGTTGGTGGAATTGCATTCGCCTCCCAACCGGGCAGGCTGGATTGGACTATATCGCAATGTTGGGGATCCTGTCAGAGTTGAGCGCGCCGATCTATGACCGCTCAGGGTCAAACCGAGAAGCGTAGCGCCGGACCCGGAATCCAGATACAAATTCGGTCCCTGATCGGGGATCGCGGGTCCGCTTGCTTTGCTCGCGCCCCCGGAATGACGCCGGATAGGAGACCAGCCATGCCCCGGCACGTGAACTATGTCCCGCACGGCGTGATCCCGGCGGTTCTGCTGCCATTTGACAACGATCTCGCCATCGACGAGGCGAGCTTCCGCAAGCACCTTCGGGCCGTGGCCTCCGTCGAAGGCCTCTCGGCCATCACGGTCAACGCACACTCGACCGAGGTCGGCTCGTGCAGTTTCGACGAGCAGCGCCTCGTGCTTGACATCGCGCAGGACGAAATCGGGGCCAAGCTGCCGCTGATCAACGGCATCTGGGCCGACGGCAGCCTCGAGGCGGCGCGCCTTGCGCGCATGGCGGCGGAAGGCGGCGCCTCCGCGCTCTTGGTGTTCCCGCCGGCGCCGTTCACCCTCGGCCAGTCGCCGCAAATGGCGCTCGCGCATTTCAAGCGCATCGCCGACGCGGCCGACCTGCCGCTGATCGTGTTCCAGTATCCGCTCGCGACCGGCCAAGGCTATCCGAAGGATACGCTGCTGAAGCTGTGCGAGGAGGTGCCGACCGTCCGCGCGATCAAGGACTGGATCGGCAACGTGCCGCATCACGCGTGGCACCTGCGCACACTGCAGAATCTGCCGCGGCCGGTGAATGTGCTCACCACGCATAGCGCCTGGCTGCTTTCTTCGCTGGTGCTTGGCTGCAATGGGTTGCTGTCGGGTTCCGGCAGCGTGATCGCCGATTTGCAGGCGCGCCTGTTCCGCGCGGTGCAAGGCAACGACCTCGCCGAGGCCAAGCGGCTCAACGACCGCATCGAGCCGCTGATGCGGGTGTTCTACGCCGATCCATTCGTCGATATGCACAACCGTATGAAAGAGGCGCTGGTGCTGCTCGGCAAATTGCCACGTGCAGTGGTGCGCCCGCCGTTGGTGAAGATCGAGCGCTCTGAGATCATGCGCATTCGTCAGGCGCTGATCGAGGCCGGCCTGCTCGACAAGAACACGCGCGATGCGGCCTAACCTCTCTCCGTCATTCTGAGCAGCGAGCGAAGCGGGTCTAGAAGTCGGAACGGAAAAGCCTCTAGCGTACGTCCTCGGATACCGCCGCCAAAAGTCGCTCGTCGGCGGCACGAAGGATGGCGAGGTCATCTGCACCAAGCGGTGCGAGCCCCGCGGCCGGCGGGCGATAGCGGCCCGCCGGTATCGCGAGCCGCGCTGCATGCCCGCTGCCGGGGTACCGTCGCGGTGCAGCGCCGTGAGATCAATGGGCGGGGTTCGATCCGGGCAAATCGCGCGTAGCAAGTGTCGCATCCAGCGCCGGTCGCGCGAGCGGCGCTTGCTCATTTCGCGAGCAACACATGCGACAAATTGAGTACGCCCATTGGCTGAAACTTGCCCTGGATCGCGATTGCCAAAGGGAGCAGATTACTCAGCAAGAGCCCGCCAAGGGCCGGAGAGGGAGGATAGTCGATGCGGGCTCATGCCGCACAGGTGCATGGAGTCCAAATGTCCGCAGCCATGCCTTGCATTGCGCGGCACGCGCGGACGACGACATCGACAGACCGACTCCACCTGATCAGAACGCATGGGAGGAACGGACCATGACTGAGAAGTGGAAGGACGAGGAGCGGGCGCAGAACGTCTGGTATCGCGGCAAGGTCACGCGTCGTCGCGTCGTCGGTTGGGGCGGTGGGGCGATCGGCGCCGTGATGCTGGTGCCGGCGCCCTGGCGCGCCGCCTTCGGCGCCGCCAAGCCGTACAAGATCGGCTCAGAGCAGCCCTTATCCGGCGCCGGTGCCGCCGGTGGCAAGACCGCGCTGGTCGGTTTGCAGATGGCGGTCGACCGTATCAACCAGATGGGCGGCATCATGGGCCGGCCGATCGAGTTGGTGATTGCGGACGACGAGTCCAAGCCCGATGTTGCCCGCCGCAAGACGCAGAAGATGGTGGAAGAGGACAAGATCGACGTCCATGTCGGCGGCTTCCTTTCCAATATTTGTCTCGCCTGCATGCCGGTCTGGGAGGAAGCCAAGATCGTCAACATGATCAGCGTGTGCCTCGACACCACGCTCACCACCTCCAAGTGCAACCGCTACAGCTTCCGTGTCCACGACTACGCGCCGGCGCAGGCGGTCGCCTTCGGCCCGATGCTCGCCAAGATGGGCAAGAAGTGGCACATCGCCTATGCTGATTATTCGTGGGGCCAGTCGACGCGTGACGCCTACGCGGCGGAGATCGGGAAGAACGGCGGCGAGGTCGTCGGCACGACCGGCATCCCGCTCGGTACCGCCGACATGACGCCCTTCCTGTCGAAGATTTCCGGCGACTTCGACGGATTATTCGGCATCTTCTTCGGAAAGGACGGCGTAACCATCGGCAACCAGGCCTATGATCTCGGCCTCACCAAGAAGTACAAATGGGCCGGTGACGGCGCCATCTGCGAATCCACCAATCTGCCGGCGCTCGGCAACAAGATCGACGGCTTTGTCGCCATCAACCGCTACGTCCCGATCTTCCAGGGCGCGCTCGATACGCCCTATCACCACCGCTTCTTCGACGAGGCCAAGAAGCGGCTGGCCGAGATCGATCGATCCAGTCCCCTGCCCGACCGTTACCTGCAGTCGAACTACGAGGCCATGAACGCGCTCAAGCACGGCATGGAGATGTCGAAATTCGAGACGCGCGAGGACACGATGAAGCTGATCGAGGCGTTGGAAGGGCTCGAGATGAAGCTCAGCGACGACTTCCCGCAGGGGGACAAGACGCTGCGCAAGGCCGATCACCAGGCCTTCCTCAACCAGTTCCTCTACACCGTCAAAGGCGGTCAGTTCGAGCTGTTCGAAATGGTGCCGAAGGACAAGACCATCGTTCCTCCGGCCTGCAAGTTCCCCGCTGCGTAAGTGAGCGGGGAAGCTCTCAACGACGTGCGCTCCCCGGCGAATGGCCGGGCAGCGGCGTCGGCTCCTGTACTCAAGACCGAACTGTTGACCGTCCGGTTCGGCGGCCTGGCGGCGCTGTCCAAGGTCAATTTCGAGGTCAAGCGCGACGAGGTGTGCGCCATCATCGGCCCGAACGGGGCCGGCAAGAGCACTTTCTTCAATTGCTTGACCGGCGTGCTCAAGCCCACCTCCGGCCGCATCCTGTTCGACGGCGAGGACATCACCGGGCTGCCGTCCAACACCATCTCGCGGAAGGGCATCGCGCGCTCCTATCAGATCACCAACATCATGCCCAACGCCTCGGCGCTGGAAAACGTGCGCATTGCCGCGCAGTCGCGCCGGCATGCCTGGAACATGATCTCGCATCACTCCGCCTTCCCCGACATCAACGAGAAGGCTGAGGCTGCGCTTCAATCGGTGGGCCTGCTTGAGAAGGCGGACCAGCTTGCCGCCAATCTGTCGCACGGCGAACAGCGTAATCTGGAGATCGGCATTGCGCTTGCGACTGAGCCGACCTTGTTGTGTCTTGACGAGCCGACCGCCGGCATGAGCACGGCGGAGACGCATGACACCATGCAACTCGTGCGCCGTATCGCCAAGAATTTGACGATCCTGATCGTCGAACACGACATGCAGGTGGTGATGGAGCTGTGCCATCGCATCACCGTGCTGCATTACGGCGAAATCCTCGCCGACGGCACGCCGGAGGAGATACAGCGCAATTCCAAGGTGCAGGAGGTCTATCTCAAGACATGAACCAGACCGCGCCCCGAACCGAGCCGATCGTCCTGGTCGAGGACGTGCACACCTATTACGGCAAGAGCCACATCCTGCATGGCGTCACGCTGCACGTGCAGCCGGGCGAAGTGGTGGGCCTGCTCGGCCGCAACGGCGTCGGCAAGTCGACCACGCTCAAGACCATCATGGGACTGGTGCGGCCGAGCCACGGCTCTGTTCTGCTTGACGGCAACGCCATCTCCGGCCTGCCCCCGCACAAGCTTGCCCGCCTCGGCATCGGCTATGTGCCGGAGGACCGGCGCATCTTCCGCCTGCTCACGGTGATGGAGAACCTGCGCACCGGGCTCGACCGCAACGGCGTCACCGATGAGCGCAAGGCGGGGCTGCTCGACAAGGCGTTCACCTACTTCCCCGTGCTCGCCGAGCGGCGCAACCAGGCCGGGGGCACGCTTTCGGGCGGCGAGCAGCAAATGCTAGCGATCGCGCGCGCCATGATGCTGGAGCCCAAGATCATCCTGCTCGATGAGCCGACCGAAGGGTTGATGCCGCGGATGGTGTCGCAAATCCGCCAGATCATCGACGTGCTGCATCGCGAGGGTGTCGCCATCCTGCTGGTCGAGCAGAACGTGCCGCTGACGCTCGAGGCGAGCGAGCGCGTTTACATCATGGAGAAGGGCCTCGTGCGTCACCATTGCGCGGCGTCCGAGATCAAGGTCGACGATCCGGTCATCGGGCAGTATCTGGGGGTCTAGGGATGGACGCAGTCGCGCACTTCTTTCAGAGCATTCCGGTGGACTTGCTGATCATTCAGACCGTGAACGGCGTGGTCACCGGCATGATCCTGGCGCTGGTCGCCTCGGGTCTGACGCTGATCTTCGGCATCATGGATGTGGTCAACTTCGCGCATGGCGAATTGTTCATGCTCGGCGCCTATGTCGGCGTGCTGGTCCTGACCGCGACAGGGAGCTTCTGGATAGCGCTCGTGCTGTCCGCCTTGATCGTCGCCCTCCTCGGCGCGGCCATGCAGGTCGTCACCTTGCGTCCGCTGCTCGGCCGCGACTCGCTCAACACGATTCTTGTCACATTCGGCATATCGTTGATCCTGCAGAACTACGCGCTGTGGCAATTCGGCCCGGTGGCGCGCAAGATCGGCGAGCCGATCACCAGCCACTTCAACCTGTTCTATCTCACTTATCCCTGGTACCGCATCCTGATCGCCTTGTTGTCGGCGGCGATCATCGGCAGCTTCTGGCTGTTCCTCAAATACGGCAAATACGGCGTCTGGATTCGCGCCACCGCGCAAGACCGCGTGATGGCGCAGGCCATGGGCATCCCGGTTCCGATGGTGTACACTGGGGTGTTCGCGATCGGCGCAGCGATGGCGGCGGCGAGCGGCGTGCTGTTTGCACCGCTGGTCGGCGTCAACCACACCATGGGCCTCGACTGGGTGCTCAAGGCCTTCATCGTCGTGGTGGTCGGCGGCATGGGTAATCTCGGTGGCTCGATCGCGGCAGCAATCTTCATCAGCCTGCTCGAAGCCTATGCGGCGATCTGGGTCAATCCCTCGCAAGCGGTGCTCGTCTCCTTCGTGGTGCTGATCCTCACGCTCCTGTTCCGGCCGACCGGTCTCTTCGTTCCGACGCCCAAATGACGACCGCCCCGCTCAGCAAATCGCTGCCGCTCAAAACGAAATTGAGCCACACCGCCGTTTTCTGGATCGGCTTCTGCGTCGTCATGGCGCTGCTGATTGTCGCGCCGCTGGTGTTGCCGGAATATTGGCGGCGTTTCCTCACCGAAATCCTGATCTGGGGCCTGCTTGCGATGTCGTCCGACATCCTCATCGGCTATACTGGCATGGTCTCCTTCGGGCATTCGGCCTTCTTCGGACTCGGCATGTACGGCGCGGCGGCGGCGCTCTTGATCGTGAGCCCGCCCAATCTGTGGCTCGCCATTCTGTTCGGGCTCGGCGGGGCGGCGGGCGCAGCGCTGTTCGTTGCCTATTTCTCGACGCGCCTGCGCGACATCTACTTCGCCATTACCACGCTGATCTTCTCGCAGATCTTCTATGTGATAATCTTCACCTGGACCGAAGTGACCGGCGGCGAGAACGGGCTGATCTTCTCGCGCCCGCATTTCACGATCCCGTTCCTTTATGACACGCGTTTCTCGACCGCGACGCTGCATTGGTTCGTGCTGGCGGTGGTCGCCGGCTCTTATGTGCTTCTGCGCCGCATCATGCAGTCGCCCTTCGGCATGGTGCTGCAGTCGATCCGCGAGAACGAGGCGCGCACGCGGGCAATCGGCTATCCGGTCGAGCGCTACAAGATCGTGGCGGTGATGCTGTCCGGCCTGTTCGCTGGGCTTGCCGGCGTGCTCTACGCCGTGCAGAACCAGTTCGCGGCGGCGGAATTCGTGTTCTTCACCACCTCGGGCGACACCGTCATCTTCAACCTCATGGGCGGCATCGGCACGCTGGTCGGGCCCATCGTCGGCGCCGGCTTCTTCCAACTCATTCGCGAGCTGCTGTCGCGCATTTTCGGCGATCAGTTCCCGTATCTCATCCCGCTCGGCGTGATCTTCATCGTCATGATCATCTTCCTGCCGCAGGGCCTGCTCGGCTTTGCCCGGCGCTGGCTCAATCGCTAGAGCGTTTTCGAGCGAAGCCTGCGAAATTCGTCGCGACGGGCCATAACCGGAAGTCAAGACCACGAACGCCCGTGTCACAATCAAAGTTGCGGATTTACTTCCGCCCAAATGCTCCGATCAGGGCGACGTAGCACGCAAAAGAGTTTTGCTCGTCGAGCTCGTGATCGAGTCGATCCTTTAAGGTATTCAAGTCGCCTAAATGATCGATAGGCAGATCCTTTGAGATGATGTTGGGCATCAGAGCTCCAAGGAGATCCGGGAGCAGGTTCCTGAACTCGGGGCTATTTCCTACCGGCAACTCGACACGCAACTGCGGTGCATGCAATCCGGCAGCAATGAAGCCTTGGTAGAGTTGCTGCTCCATTTCGGTGCTGGCACCACCAGCCTGGAAAGCGTCTCGCGCTAGTTTTGTCACGGACAAGCGCAAAGGTAGGTGGGCTGTATACGTCAGCCACAATTTCCATGTGGGTTCTTGTAACGCTAGGATGCCGCCTGGCCGTAGCATTCCATAAAGTCGCTTGATCATCGCTATCGGATCGGCAACAAACTGCAGGACGAGCCTCCCGACTATCGCGTCGAACGGATTGGGGGGCACGTATGCAGCGATGTCGGCACGATTGAAAGATGTGTTTTCGAAGCCGAACGCTGCGGCACGTCTTTGCGCAGTTTCGATTGAAGCCTGATCGAGATCAATGGATGTGAGATGGCCTGCGGGCCCAACAAGTTGAGCGGCAATCATGGTAACGTCGCCCATGCCGCAGCCGATATCCAGCACGCGCATTCCCGAGGAAATGCCTGCATCGCGCAAGAAGCGTTCAGTCAGTGGAGCCAACACACGAGCTTGGCGGATCAGCCGCTGTTGCTCCACGTTCGTGTGTCCAAGAACATAATCCCCCTGTTGCAATGCCATGACGGGGCACCCTCTGTAGCACTAGCGTCGGCTCTCGCGAGGGAAGCAGCCGGCACTGTGTTTAACAAGGACAACGGTGACTAACAACGGCTAGCTTGTTGCTCAGGTCCAAAGGGTTTTGCCGCTTCCTTGCGTCAGCTCGTGGCGATATGCTCGACTGGTGTCGACACCTCCTGCTGTGGGAGGAGCACGCAGCTGGGAGGTGGCGATGGCGTCAACTCTGATCGGCAAGCAGGCCGTCGTGATCGGCGCCGGCATGGGCGGGCTCGCGGCCGCGGGGGCGCTCGCCAACCACTTCGATCAGGTCGTTGTTCTGGAGCGCGACACTCTGCCCTCGGAGGCCGCGTATCGCGCCGGGACGCCGCAGGCGCGGCACGTGCATGCACTATTGCTCAGCGGCCAGCGCGCCCTGAGCGAGCTGTTCCCGGGGTTCGAGCAGGATCTCGCGCAGGCGGGAGCCGTGCCGCTTAGGGCCGGTCTCGATGTTCGCATAGAGCGCCCGGGCTACGATCCCTTCCCGCAACGCGATCTCGGTTGGTTCAGTTACGCGGTGTCACGGCCGACGATCGAGCGCGCCGTGCGACGGCGGGTGGAAAGCAGCGCAAACACCATGGTGCGCCAGCGCTGCCGGGTGCAAGAAGTGTTGGCGACGCCAAATGGAGAGGCGGTCACCGGGGTGCGTTACCTGAACGGCAACGGTGCAAGCGAGACAATTGCAGCGGATCTCGTGGTGGACGCCTCCGGACGCGGCGCCCTCACTCTCGCTCTGCTGCAGTCAATCAGCCGGCCACTGCCCGAGGAAACCACAATTGGCATCGATGTCGGCTATGCCACATGCGTCTTTGACATCCCCGACGACGCCGCGACCGATTGGAAAGGCGTTATGACCTTCGGCCAGGCACCCCAGAACAGCCGTGGCGGCGTGATGTTGCCGCTCGAGGGCAATCGTTGGATGGCGAGCATTGGTGGGCGCCACGGTGACGTGCCGCCTGGCGACGTGGAGGGATTCCTGACTTACGCCAGGGCACTGCGGACGCCAACGATCTACAACGCGATCAGCCACGCCAAGCGCCTGGACGGGGTCGCGCGCTACGGCTTCCCCGAGAGTGTGCGGCGTCATTTCGAGCGACTTGACTTCTTCCCCCGCGGGCTTTTGCCCATCGCCGACGCACTCTGCAGATTCAATCCCGTTTACGGCCAAGGCATGAGCGTCGCCACGCTGGAGGCGTGCCTGCTCCAGAGGCTGCTCCAGAGACTAAGGGAAGACAGCAATCCAGCCGCTGCGCTGGCACCTGCTTTCTTCGCCGAGGTGCAGACGTTGATCGAGACGCCGTGGTCGGTGGCCTTACTCGACTTCGCGTTTCCCGATACTCGCGGGCAACGTCCTGCGGATTTTGAGGCCACGCTCAAATTCGGTATCGCCCTGACCCGGCTCGCCGCCGAAGATCCGGCCGTCCACAAGCTGACCGCCGAAGTTCAAAATCTATTGAGGCCGCGCAGCGTTTATACCGATCCCGCCCTCGTGCAGCGCGTACTGGCGAAGATGGCCGAGGCGTGACCCTTGCTGGGAGGTATTGGCCCTATGCCGAATGACGAGCAGCCGAAACCCCT
>Ga0210406_10001700_pt1 | contig 26301 bp, 22 predicted proteins | sample IncBWC30MmetaG_FD_155454 | JGI IMG/M metagenome (GOLD analysis project Ga0210406, IMG submission 155454) | Forest soil microbial communities from Barre Woods Harvard Forest LTER site, Petersham, Massachusetts, United States - Inc-BW-C-30-M | ecosystem: Environmental > Terrestrial > Soil >... | reverse complement strand
TGTTCTCCTCGCGCAGGGCATACGCCACGGATTTCGCACCCAGGCCGCGCGTAAACGACGGGTAAATCGGAAAGCTCGGATCGGGATAGAGCACTTCGTCGCCCGGCTCGATCAGCGCCATCATCGCAAGGGCCAGCGCCATTTTGCAGCCCGGCGCCACTAGCACCTGCTCGGGCGCAACCTCGAGCCTGCGCGTGCGCTTCAGGTACTCCGCAATGGCGGAACGCAGCGGAGGAATCCCCCGCGTCGCCACGTACCGGTCGCGTCCATTCGCCACTGCTGCCCGCAATGCATCCACCACGGGCGCTGCAGGATGAAAATCCGGCTCGCCGAGCTCCAGATGAATGATCGAGCGTCCCTCTCTTTCGAGTTCTTTCGCGCGGGTAAATACCGCCAGGGCGCCTTCGCCCGTCAATTGAGCAATACGCGATGCAATTTTAGCCATAGCCCAAAAATGATATCACTTTGCTGGAAATTGAAGCCTGCCGAAGCGAAACGGGACTCCAACCGCTGCGTCTCGCTGCCATTCGTTGCCAGTAATTCGCCTAGAACGTCAACCGCAGCGAAAACTGAATCAGCCGCGGCGTTCCCACCGTGGAAAAAATCTTCCCGAACCCGGCACCGGAGTTGATATCTGTCAGCGAAGGATTCGCAAAATTTGCGTGGTTCCAGATGTTGAAGAAGTCGGTCGTGAACCGCAGACCGACACGCTCCGTGATTTGGAAATTCTTTAAGAGTGAAAAATCCCAGTTCTGTTGATACGGGCCGCGATACGTGTTGCGCCCGAGGTTGCCGAACGCGGTGGTGCAAAAATTCGTGTCTAACTTGCACTGCGCGGGATACAGAAGCGCCGCGTTCACGAAATTTGCTGGATTCAGGTATCCATTCAAGCGCTGGTGAATGTCGCCGTGCGTATTGCCGCTGCCGATGGTGGCTCCCGGTGCGAGCGTCGCCGTAACTGGCGGGGCATCTCCCTGGCTGATAAACGCCGTCCCCGCGGTCGCATCAAACACGGAGAAGGGCGTCCCCGACTGAATAATTGTGATCCCGCTAATAGCCCAGCCGCCGAGCGCCGTGCGTTGCCACCCGGTGGCCCCGGAAAAGAACGGCAGTTCATACCGGTAGCTGACCGCTAACCGGTGCGGGCGATCGAAGTCGGAAGGTCCACGTGAATTTTTCAGGTCCGACTCGTCGTTGAATGCTGTGTTCAGAGCAGTGTTGCCGCTGGAAGTCGCGTCTATTGACCTAGACCACGTATAGGCAGCCTGGAAATAACCGCGGCCCCAATTCCTGGACACGGTCGTTTGCAGTGAGTGATAGTGGGAGTAGGCCGCATTGTCAAAAATCTGGAAGCCGGCATAACCGTTAATCGCCGGAATGGGCGTCCGCATGGCAGCGTTGTTCAGGGTGTTCGTAGTGATTTTGTAGCTCACACCGTTCACATCGGTCACGGTAATGGGATTTGTCGGACTTGCAAGCTTCGCGGTGAGGTTGGTGCGCGTCTCGCGCAAGTGTACTGCGTGCGTCCCGACGTAGCCCACTTCCCAAATCCATCGTTTGCCCAGGTCGCGTTGGACCGTCAGGTTCCATTGTTGCGTGCTCGGCGTCACGAAGTGCCTCGGCACCGCTAGCACAAACAGGTTGGTAGTAGGAACGACACCGGGGCTTCCCGCAGCGCAGCCAAAATTCCCATTTTGGTTAGTATCTCCTCCAGGAAATCCCTGAAACGCCGCAAGGCACGGAATGAATGTCGGATCCAGAACGCCTGCTACCGGCAAACCGTTGTTGGGGCATCCGGGGGCGGGATTCTGCGAAAAATACGTGCTGAAGCAACCCGGCGTCGACGCGCCAAAAGCAATTGGCAAAAACGGCGCCTGGAACGACAACTGGTCCGCCGTCCCGACATCTTCTCGAACATAGTAGATGCCATAGCCGGCACGGATGGTGGTTGTGTTGTGCCCGCCGAGGTCGTACGCCAACCCAATCCGTGGCGCAAGTCCAGTCGCGTACGCGTTCTTGAACGTGCTGCTATTCCCGCTGCCCGTCAAGCCGGGGACGTTCAGGTGATTCGCGCAGCTGCCATAAACCATCGGGTATTTGCCTTCAGCGGCCAGGTTCGGGTCTATATTGCCGATGTGACAGAGATTGTCCTGAAAAGCACCGTTGATGTCAGTGCGGAGTCCCAGGTTTAGCGTCAAGTTCTTCCGGACTTTCCAATCATCCTGCGCAAAAAAGCCGAAGATGTTGGTCCGGTATTCGTGATTGTAAACGCCGCCACCGCCAAAACTCCCGGCGCTTTGGCCGATCAGGAAGTTCTGCCAATCGCTAAACCCCTTCGGAGTGGCCGCCAGGAAGATTTGACCGTTAAATGTCTGTGGAAATTTCTTGTCAAGATTCACGCGGGTGTATTCTGCCCCGAAACGAAAATCATGGGCGCCTTTCACCCAGCTCACGGTGTCAACAAAATTGAAATTATTCTGCACCTGAAATTGATTGGCCGGTGGTGTCGGCCCAATCTGGAATCCCGAAGAGTTGAAAGTGAACTTGTAAATCGAATCGGTGATGTTGTTCGTGGGCCGGATGATCCCCAGATCGGCTGCCGTCACCGGCGGGATATTCAGCAGGCTGTAATTCATGCGCACATATCCGAATCGAAAATCGTTTACCAGGGTCGGACTAAACAGATGTGTCTCATTTACGCTGAAGAATCGCGCGGCCACAGGAATGTCGTAGGGAAAATCCAGATCGGTAGCGCTGATACTACTGGAAAGCGTGCCGCCGAGTGAAGCCTGCAGGCCGCCAGCGCCAAATGGCAGGAAAGTTTCAGAGTTGGAAAAGAAGAACCGAGCGCTTACCTTGTCCCGGCTGTCGTTGAACTCGCGATCCCAGTTCGAAGTAAACTGATCGTCGGTATATTTTCCGGGCTTGCTGACCAGCAGTTGCCCCGTTGATCCCGGTGTTCCTGCAATTGACGGAATTAAGAAACCACTAGGGTCATTGAACTGGTTGCTCTTGAATTGGAGTAGTTTCAGCACCACCGGATCGATCGCGGTTGTTGTGTTCCCGAAAAACGCTTGAGATATGGATGCTTCGGAGCGGTCTGTCGGGATTACCGGAAAGCCCGGATTGTTGATTTGTGTTCCCGCGGAAAGCGCGCTGCGTTGCCGTGTCCCTTGGTAATTCGCGAAGAAGAAGCCGAATTTTTCCTTCAGCACGGGCCCTCCCACGCTGGCCCCGAAAATGTTCTGCTTCACCGGCGGGCGTGGCTGGCCCGTGGCATTGTGGAAATATTCGTTCGCGTTCAGTGCGTCGTTGCGGAAGAACTCGTAAGCATCTCCATGTAGCTGCCGGGTCCCGCTCTTCAACACCGCGTTCACGTTTCCGCCCCCGTTGCGACCCTGGCTCGCATCATATAGGGAAGTTTGGACCTTGAATTCCTGGATTACGTCTGGGTTCGGTAGCGGCACGTAGTAGTTTTGGGCAACGTTGTAGTCCGTCGCGCTGATCCCCTCAATCAGGTAGTTGTTGTTGTCCTCGCGCTGGCCGTTCACAAAAACCTTTGTGGTGCCCCGGCCGAGTTGTGCGGAAGCGTTCAAGTCACTATAAGCGCCTGTGCTCAAGGTCAGCAGTTGCTGGTAGTTCTGTGTCGCTAGTGGTAGTTCGCGGATCGTCTCCGATCCGATGGTTTCGCCCGTAGTGGCGTTGGTGGTTTCAACGCTAGTTACCTGTGCTGAAATTTCGATCTTTTCGGTTACGGTGCCGGGTTTCAACGGAATGCTCATGCGGGTCGTTTCCGTGACGCGCACCTCAATATTGCTCGCTTTCGCCTCGGCAAAACCGGATTTGTTCACCACCACGTAGTATTTCGCGGGCGGAAGCAAAACAGCCTCAAAGGTTCCGTCAACCCCGGAAGTCAACTTCCGCACCAGTTCATCCGTGGCACTGTTGATGATTTGCACGTCGGCCCCGGCAACGGCCCCGCCGTTCACATCTACTATTGCGCCGCTGATGGCCCCGGTTGCCCCGCCCTGACCAAACGCCGGCTTGCCAACAATCAGACCCAGAATCAAAGGAAATAATATAAGTACCCGTATGATCTTCAGCATTTCCCACCCCCAGGAATGTTTCGAAATCACGGTCCCGAACTTAAATATGAATTTGCTGGCGCCTCGCCCTCAGGCGCAGCCAAAAAGGGACTGTGCAGAAGAAACTCGTATTGTGGAACTGGCAACACATATGGCGTACTCTGTGCTTGCGAAGGTAGTTGCTTAACCGCCCTGTTGTCAAGGACTTGGCAATCACATTTTCTTATGGGTCCAATTCGGGAATCTTATTCCCGGCAATCTTGTCAGTCCAGCCCGACTCCCCGACACCCTGTCTCCCCCTTCTCTTTCTTTCTCTGTTCTCTTTAGTAACGCAACGTGGCAGACTTCGTTGTCGTCTAAGCATATAGACCCGCGCATACAAGAGAGGTTTGCCATGACCCACCGACTTTTTCTCCTTATTTGCGCGCTATTGCTTTTCTGCACGGTACTTTCGTCCACTGCATCCGCTGACAACAGCCACGCCCGCATCGTTCGACTGAGCCTGGTTCAAGGCGACGTGCGCTTTGCCCCCAGCTTCCACGACGATCCCCTGACCGACGCCAACGCCGGATGGCAAGCCGCTCCTCTGAATCTTCCGATTCGCCAGGGGTACGTAGTCGCCACGGACAATGGCCGCGCCGAAGTCGAATTCGAAAATGGCGCCATGATGTTTTTGGGAGCTAATACGGTCGTCGAGTTCTACGATCTGTCCCTGCGCGACGGTGATCGGATTACCCGCCTTGTGCTCCGGCAGGGCACGTCCACCGTTTACGTGAATCCTTCGAACAACGACTATTTCAGCGTTACCGGCGGTGATTTCACCGTGGAAGCCGCGGGTCGCACGACGTTTCGGCTGGACAATTTCGACGACGGCAGCACCGTGAACATCGAGCGCGGCCACGCGAATGTCCTACGCGATAAGAAGTCCACGCCTCTCGACAAAGGCCAATCGCTCTCGGTGCAAGCAGGCAACTCCGCCGAGCCGGTGATTGGGCGTGTCGCGGATACCGACGATTTCGACCGTTGGGTTTCCGGGCGCGTTGACAGCGTTGTGACCGCCACGAACTATTCCTCGCAATACGTGAATTCGCCGAATTATTCGGCTGGGTTTGCCGATCTGTACACGTACGGCTCGTGGTTTCCAATGGGCGGCGGCTACGGCTACTGCTGGCAGCCTTTTGGAGTGGGCCTGGGCTGGTCTCCCTTCAGCTACGGCGGCTGGTATCAGGATCCGTTCTTCGGGAATACGTTTATCGGATCCGCGCCATGGGGTTGGCTGCCGTATCACTATGGCGGATGGATTTTTTCGCCGATCTACGGATGGGTCTGGGCGCCCAGTGGATTTGGATTTGGCGGACCCGTTCACTACCGTCCGGCGACGGCCGTGTGGGTTCGCAACGGCGGCACGCTCGGCATCGTTCCCCTGCACCCTGGAGACAAGCCCGGCAAGACCGCGCAAAATCTGAGCAAGGGAGTTTTCCCCGTGCAGAATTCGCAGATTGCGCATTCCACTCTTGCGGCCGGCACAGAAAAGTGGTCGGTCCTGAAGAAGGGTCCGACGGAAGTGATTTCCTCTAATCTCGCGGCCAGTACTCCGCCTTCAAGGGTGTCGCGCACGGTTGTCAGCGGTGCCGCCGGAACCCGCGTCGTGATGCTTGGGCGCGATTCTTCGATTTCCTACGATCCGCGTGAGCATCGCTACGTCAACAACGGAAATTCACACGCAGCTTCTGCGAGTGAAGTTCGAACGGATACCGCTCGAACGGAAGGCACCGCACACACCAATGGAATGCAGCCTGCCAGCAACGGGAGCAACGGCGCCGTAGTTCAGGGGGCAACGTCGACCCGTATGCCGGCCAGGCCGGGCACTCCGGGTTCGCCGGCGGTTCCGCAAGCGCCTGCTTCGGCCTCTGCCCGTGCGGGAACTCCTTCGCGAGCTCCCGCTGTTCCTGCGCCCGCACGAAGTGGTGGCTCCTCTAGTTCTGGAGGTAGTTTCTCTTCCGGGGGCTCCTCGTGGGGAGGCGGCAGCCGTAGCGGCGGCGGTTCAATGGGGTCGTCTGCTGGATCGTCTGGACACCCGTCGTCCACAGGTGGCGGCGGAGGCGGACACCCGCACTGACGCGGCACTAGTTTTCGTTCTGATTGTTCTCTTTATTCTTCAGTGTAGCGCTGGCTTTTAAGCCAGCTTCTGACATTTTGTTTTCCACCGCCAGGCTACGCGAAAATCATTCCCGCGTAACCTACCACTGCGTCCCGGTCGCCATTCACATCGCCGGATGTCGCATAACGCACGACCTCGCCGCGTGTTATGCCAAGCTCCTTCATTGCCGTGAGCATCACCACCGCGGGCCCCAACCCGCACATGGAAATTTTCTCCTTGCGGCACACTTCGAATAATCCCTTGGCGTCCACAGCTTTCATCCGATCGATCGCTTTCGCATCTTTGATGCGGGTCGTTTCGTCGGGCTCGTAATGATTCATGTCCGACGAAGTGACCACCAGAATCTCTTCCTGGCTTTCCCTGATTACCCGCACGAGGCCTATTCCCAATTCTTGTAACTCCTCGAAGCACAAAGTTCCCACGGCCACGGGGACAAAGGAAAAGTCGGGATCGAGGATTTGCAAGAAAGGGATTTCCACTTCGAGTGAGTGCTCGCGGCTATGCGCAACGCTGTCTTCCCGCAGTCCGGAACAGGCCGCCTTGACCCGTTGCGCCAGCGCTTCATCCACTGGCGCGTCCCCGAGCGGCGTTCGCCACGCGCCTTCGGAGAGAATGGCGAGATCTTCGCCCACCGGGGAATGCCGCACCCCCAAAAGCAAAACCTGCTTGGGAAAAAGAATCCGTGAAAATACGGCCCCCGCTACACCGCCGGAATAAATGTATCCGGCGTGCGGCACCAGGCAGGCGCGGACGCGCATTTTTGCGGTTCCAGGCTCATCGACTGTAAATTTCCTAATCAGGCGAGTCAGTTCACGGCGATCGGCAGGATAAAACTGTCCGGCTACAGCAGGCAGGCGCAACATTTTACCCTCCGGGATCAGAGGGGCTTCGACGGTTTCCCTTTGAACTTCACAACCCTCATCGACTGCGGGTCATACTCCAGCCTGACCTTGTCGCCGTACTGGTAGCCGCCCCTGTCGATGATCTGCTGCATCTTTGCGGAGGCCGCTTCGCTGAGCGGAAAAGTCTGGATCGCCAGGTCGTTGCCCATCGCCTTCACCGTAATCTGCACGCTGTTGGCAACCAGCACGGTGCCCTCAAACTTTGCCAGGCCGGTGAATTTTGGTTTCGGTTTCACAGCACTGATGATGATCGGAGCCGCCTCGCTCACGATGATCGGTGCGGTCACGATTGGATCCTGCGCCATTGCGCGTGAAACTCCCATCGTGCCCAGAAGCAGGGCGCCGGCACACGCGATTTGGATTAATCTTTTCATTCGATATCGTCGGTCGCAATCCGCAGCGACTTCAAAAACCGCACGTCCTGGGGCGTCATCGTGAGTCTCGCCACCGGTTTCTTGTCCGCATCCTGGTCCATCGATTCCTGGTCCACCTGAATGCGCAGCGATTCAAGGAAACGCCGGTCCTGGGTGGTGATGCGCGGGCCGTCTTCGGCCTGGCCGTCGCGCTTCGCCAATCCGATCGTTGCATCCAGCTTCAACACAATGTCGTAACCATGCGCGCGCACTCCTGCAATCGCCCCGGTAATCCTGTCGGATTCAGACACTGTGTCGTTGATTGCATGTCCAAGCTCGCGCAAGAGGTTTTTGAGATGATCGTCGAGTTGCAAGGCTGGCTCCCCAGTACTTCAATCCTGATTCTAGGCCTACATCAAACCCGATACAAGTTGGCTTCTCGGCCTTGTCGTCAATTTGTTCATAGCCGCAAACCTGTCCTTGTGGCCGGGGTCCGGGAGCGGGTATCAGCAAGTCTTGGGTTAAAATGGCTTGATGCCCACGCCTTCGTCAGCAGCGTTGCTTCCTAGCGAACCCCGCGGCTTCCGGCGGCTTTGGCGAACGGTGAAGCAGATATTTCACGAAGTGGTCGGCGCCATGTTTGTCGTGCTGGCATTTGCCTGGCTCAACTCCGCGTTTCGCGCGTGGACCCGCGACGTTGCTTATTGGCTCATCGCACTGGCAGTTGCAGTCGCGGGGATTTTCGTGGTATTTGCCGTCAGTTCCTTTCGCCGCTCCCGCCAGTTATAGTCTTAAGAGGCCGGCCTTCGTGCCTGGTCAATTTTCTCGTTGCTCAGGAACGGGTTTTCGAATGTCCGATCACAAGGACAAATCCAGCGGCGCCGCCGAACGCAAAACGCGATTCACCACTCTTTCCGGCCTTCCCGTCGAACGTCTCTATTCCGAAGAGTCGCTTTCCAACTGGAATCCCGACGAAGATCTCGGCTATCCCGGCGAATTTCCATATACGCGCGGCATTTATCCCACCATGTATCGCGGCCGCTTCTGGACCATGCGCCAATACGCAGGATTCGGCAGCGCCGCCGAATCCAACAAGCGTTATCGCTATTTGCTCAGCAAGGGCCAGGCGGGGCTTTCGGTCGCTTTCGACCTGCCCACGCAAATCGGCATGGACTCCGACCATTCTATAGCGCTCGGCGAAGTCGGCAAGGTCGGCGTGGCCATCGATTCGCTGGAAGACATGGAACTGCTCTTCGATCAGATTCCACTCGAAAAAGTTTCCACTTCGATGACCATCAACGCCACCGCCGCGATTCTGCTTTGCCTTTACGTCGCGGTTGCAAAAAAGCAGGGCGCCGACCTCAAGAAACTTTCCGGCACCACGCAAAACGACATCTTGAAGGAATACATTGCGCGCGGAACTTATATTTATCCCGTGCAACACGCCATGCGCATCGTCACCGACATTTTTGGCTGGTGCCGCGAATCGCTTCCCAAATGGAACACCATCTCCATTTCCGGCTATCACATCCGCGAAGCAGGTTCGACCGCCGTGCAGGAAGTTGCCTTTACTCTCGCCGACGGCATCGCTTATGTTGAAGCAGCTCTCCGTGCCGGCCTGGCCATTGATGAATTCGCACCGCAGCTTTCGTTTTTCTTCAATGCTCACAATGATCTGCTCGAGGAAGTCGCCAAATTCCGCGCTGCGCGCCGCCTGTGGGCCAAAATCGCGCGCGACCGTTTTCACGCCCAGGATCCGCGCTCGCTCCTCCTCCGTTTCCACGCACAAACGGCTGGCTCTTCGCTGACCGCGCAGCAACCGGAGAACAATATCGTGCGCGTTGCCATCCAGGCGCTTGCCGCGGTGCTTGGCGGTTGCCAGTCATTGCACACCAATTCCATGGACGAGGCTCTGGCCCTGCCCACCGAAGAATCCGCGCTGATTGCCTTGCGCACGCAGCAGATTATCGCCAATGAAACCGGCGTCGCGAACGCCATCGATCCTGTCGCAGGCTCCTACACCATCGAAGCGCTCACCAACCAAATCGAGGAGCGCGCGCAGGAATATCTCGCGAAGATCGATGCCATGGGCGGCATGATCAGGGCGATCGAATCGGGCTTCGTGCAATCGGAGATTCAGCGCGCCGCCTACGATTTCCAGCGCGCCGTCGAAACCAAGGAACAAATTGTCGTGGGCATGAACGATTTTGTCGCCAGCGAGGAGCGCGGAATCCCGACTCTGCGAATCGACTCTGAAATCGAAAGGAACCAGGTGCAGCGCTTGCAGACCCTGCGTGCCAAACGCGATTCCTCCAAGACCACCATCGCGCTCACTGAACTCGAACGCCGTGCCCGCACCACGGAAAATCTCCTCCCCGCAATTCTCGCCGCGGTCGAAGCCTACGCCACGGTAGGAGAAATCTCCGACGCCCTTCGCCGGGTCTACGGCGAATACCAGGAATCTGTGGTCATCTAAGAAGTCATCGCGGTTGAGCGCATCCTTGCAGACCTTTTTCACTGCCCGTTCGACGCGCTCTCTTCTCTGCCCCAAAGCACAGCTATCACGGCATATCCCATGTAGTATTCTTTCCGCTGGCCCTTCATGAAGCTGATTCTCGCGTCCTCATCCCCGCGCCGCGCTGAAATTCTCGCCAACGCCGGCCTGCCGTTTTCCGTGCTTTCTTCCGCGGTGGATGAGTCGCCTTATCCGGGTGAAGCGCCTGCCGCGCTCGTCCAGCGGCTCGCAAACGCCAAGGCGGATCTCGTCACCGCTCGCGCCGTGGGCCCAGCGATCATCCTTGCGGCTGATACCGTCGTCGTCCTCGACGACAAAATCCTCGGCAAGCCCAGCTCCCCTGAAGCCGCGCGACACATGCTTCAGCAACTTTCCGGCCGCACACATTCCGTTCTGACCGGAGTGGCGCTGGTTCGGCTTCCTGACGGCGAACGGCGCCAATTTATCGAGTCCACGCTGGTTCACTTCCGCCCAATCACCGACGAAGAACTTTCTGCGTATCTCGCCACCAAGGAGCCCTACGACAAGGCCGGCGCCTACGCCATCCAGGGCCAGGCCGGGCGCTACATCCCCCGCATCGAAGGCTGCTATTTCAACGTAGTCGGTCTTCCGCTCTCTCGAGTCCTGACCGAACTAAAAACCCTCGGCTGGCCCGGAAGTACCGCGTAGGACCTGTCCGCCGCGGCGGACGCGCCACTCCTCTCTTCTCCGTGCTCTCTGTGCTCCTCCTCTGCGAACTCTGTGTTAATTCTTTTCTCTTTCCAAAAAAGACAAAGGCCCCAGCTTTCGCTGGGGCCTTTGTCCACTCTTTCAAATTGTTGTCGCGGCGGTTTACTTCTTCTCGTCAGAGGGCTTCTCGACCGGCGTCTGCGGCGGCGCTTGCTGAGGCGGCGTTGTCGATGTGCCGCTAATGCCATCCTTAAAACTCCGAATGCCTTCGCCCAGGCCCTTCATCACTTCGGGTATGCGGCGCCCGCCAAAGAAAATCAGCACAATGGCCAGTACAATTAACCAGTGGAAAATACTAAATTCACCCATGGGCTGCCTCCGCGGCTTCTAACCTCGCGCTCCTTCAACCTAGCGCAATCGCCTGCCCTCAGCAAGCTTTCGCCGCCAATCTACCTTTACAGGATAACACGCTCATCCCCTGCGCGGCGCGTTTGCCTCTGCCGGTCCAGGTACTCCAGCAGCGGTATGGCGTATTTGCGCGTGATGCCCGTCAGCTCCTTGAAGGCGGGCACGCCAATCCGGTCCCCTTTCGATTTCTTGTACTGAGCCAGAAGTCCAGTCAACCCATTTAGTGCGTCGCGGTGAAATATCAGGTCGGCCGAAACGCGCACCAGCACTTTTTCCCGCAACAGAATCTGTAGCAACTTTTCGGCGCGGGCGGTTTCGATTTTGAGTTGTGCCAGCACCTCCTTCACGGAAGGCACTGCGAGTCCCGCTTTCGCAAACGCTTGCGTGATCTGCTCCTGTGCGCGCAATTCCTCCGGTGCGAACGTTATTTCCGTACCCGCTTTCTTGATGAACTCGCCTTGCACGCCTATCTTCTTTTGCTCGAGCAACATCTGAAGCGCCGCGGCGAATGCTTCCGGGCGCACGCGGCGGCCCAGGCCGGCCTTTAGTTCCTCGCGCGTAGTTCCGGGCAGCAGGGGATTTTCTATGTGAAATCGCTCCACTCTCGCCAGCAGCTTTTTGCCGATTTCCGAAAACAATGCATCGTCCATCAGGATCAGCGGCTCGTTCGAAACTATGCGAATCAACTTCTTGTCCGCTAGCGTTTTCGCTGCTGCCTGTATTTCCCCCTCAATCCAACCCGTGCGGACAATAATCTCCGCGGCCGTGATTCCGAGGATGTTTCTTTCCGCCATCGCCCGCAGAATTTCTTCCCGTGAACCTTTTTCCAGTGTTGTCAGAAATTGCGCGCGCCCTGTGTCTTTCGTCGTAAAACGCCGTGCCAGTGGATCGAGCACCACCCCGCCACCGATGGTCACCACCGGTGAAAATTGCCGCACGATGAACCGGTCGCCACGCACCAGCACCGCCTCATCCTGGAGGCGGATTTGGCCAAGCGCGCTTCCGCCGGGCGCCAATTCCCGCGCGGCCAGCAAGTACACTTCTCCGATTGTTTCAAGAGTCCCTGCGTGGAAATGCACCTGTGCCCGGTGCTTGAGCGCTGGCGCACTTGGCAGAAGTTCCAGCCGTACATCCGCGCGGCGAGTTGTTCGCAGGCGTCCGCGCGAGCTAAGAACCATTCCGCGCTGAATGGCTGTGTGTTCGATGCCGGCCAGATTCACCGCCGTGCGCTGGCCTGCTTCCACCCGCTCTACGCTTTTGCCGCCGGTCTGCAACCCGCGTACACGCAACAATTTCCCCGGTGGCAAGAGTTCTACTTCGTCGCCCACAGCGATGTGCCCCGAGAAAAGCGTGCCGGTCACAACGCTGCCGAATCCCTTCACTGCAAACGACCGGTCAATGGGCAACCGAAAATATCGCTCCGAATCCTTCGCGCTTATTTCTCGCGCCGCTGTTCGCAATGCCCCCTTCAGCTCCGTAAGGCCATGCTGGGTTTTCGCGCTGACTTCAACGATTGGGGCGTTTGCAAGAAACGTTCCCTTCACAAACTCTTCGATCTCCATGCGGGCGAGTTCTCGAGCGTCGCTGTCCGTCAGATCGCTTTTTGTCAGCGCGATCACGCCTCTCTGCACTCCCAGCAGGCGGCAGATATCGAAATGCTCGCGCGTCTGCGGCTTGATCAATTCATCCCCCGCGATGACCAGCAGCACCAGGTCAATCCCCGAAGCCCCCGCCAGCATGTTCTTCACAAACCGCTCGTGCCCCGGCACGTCCACGAACCCATAGCGCACGCCTTCCTCTTCCAGGAACGCGAACCCCAGATCGATGGTGATTCCCCGGCGTTTCTCTTCTTCCAGGCGGTCCGGATGCGTGCCCGTCAACGCCTCGATCAATGTGGATTTCCCATGATCGATATGCCCCGCAGTGCCGACAATGATGCTCTTAGTGAAATTGCTCATGAATTGAATAGGAAGAGATGCCCGCGCCAGTTCCCAAAACTTATGCTCTTAAGACTTCGCCGACGCGATTTCGTCCACAATTTCCTGGGTCGCGACTCGTGGGTCCGCTGCCGCAAGGATCGGGCGTCCGACTACGATGAAATCCGCGCCCGCGCGGATCGCTTCGCGTGGCGTTGCCGTCCGGGCCTGATCATCCTTTTGCGAGTCTCCATCCTTACTCTTGGGACGCACACCCGGGGTCACGATCAGAAAATCCCGGCCACAGGCTTTGCGGATTGCCTTGGCTTCCTGCACGGAAGCCACCACGCCGTCCACTCCCGCTTTTTGCGCGAGCTTCGCCAGCTTTACCACGCGCGAGTTGGGCGGCCCGCCGATTCCCACCTCGCGAGCCGTCTTCGCATCCATGCTGGTGAGCAGCGTTACCGCAAGAAGCCGAGGCCGGTCCGCGCCCATCGGCACGCCGGCGCTAACAGCCTGCGCCGCGGCGTGCATCATCGCGGTGCCACCCAGGGCATGAACATTTACTAGTTGCAAGCGCGGTAAAGCCGCTGACGCCAGTACAGCGCCTGCAACTGTATTTGGTATGTCGTGGAATTTCAGGTCGAGGAAAATATCCGCGCCAAGCTTTGCCACCTGGCGAACCGCTTCCGGCCCGGCAGTGGTAAAGAGCTGGCTGCCGATTTTGAACATGCCCACAAGATCGGAAATCTGGCTCGCAAATCTCAGTGCGGTGGAAAGGGAATCGAAGTCCAGCGCTACGATCAGGCTGCTTCGTGGATGGGCGTCAAAGGTCAAGGTCGGGGACGCGCCCGAAGTTTGTCAGTTCTGGCTTCCGTCGTCTCGAGTTCGCTTCGGCGGCAACTGCATCAGTTCCAGCCGCACTTGGCTGACTCCCGAGTTGATCAGGCCAATCTTCCGGGCTACGCGATAGGATACATCAATTTCGCGTCCTTCCTGATAAGGACCCCGGTCATTAATGCGAACAACTTCAAATTTGCCGTTCCGCGTGTTTACGACTCGCACCCAGGATCCGAAGGGAAGGTTCGGGTGGGCGGCGGTCAAGCTCTCGGCGTTGAACCGTTCGCCGTTCGCGGTCTTCTTGCCGTCAAAGTTGGGGCCATACCAACTCGCGTTGCCAACCCATACCTTGATCGGCTTTACCGGCTCGCTCTTCAAAGCCACCAAAGGTGCTTCCATTGCGGGCGCGATCAGAAACATCAGCGGCACCCACCGAATCGCGGCCCATGCTACAAAGAGTGGTCGTCTCATAGTGTGTTTAATCCGCTACAAACTAACAAAAAGTGTATCTAAAAAACCGCATTATGTCAACCATTTTCTTTGGAAAATTTACCTCTTAACTCGCTGAAAGTAAGCATATTAACGCCTTCTAAACCCTTCGACAAACCACTCACAATTGCCTCACTGGCCTTCGGGTCAGAGAAGCTGGCCGTCCCGACCTGTACTGCCGTGGCGCCAACGCTGACGTGATCAAGGACGTCCGCGACCGTCTCCACCCCTCCCAAACCAATGATGGGAATGCTCACCACCTTACTTACTTCCCAGACGAGCCGCAGGGTGATCGGTTTGATAGCGGGTCCGGAGAGACCTCCCGTCAGGTTCCCTAAGAGGGATTTCTGGGTTCTAAAATCGATCGCCATTGCCGGAAAAGTATTGGCTACGGTAAGGGCATCGGCCCCTGCCCGTTCGGCAGTTCTGGCGATAAGTCCAATGTCTGTAACGAGAGGCATCAGCTTTACCCAGAGCGGCCGCTTCTGTGCTGCCTTACGCGCCGCCCCAACTACCTCCTCTGCAAGAGCAGGGTCGCTGCCGAACTGCATGCCACCCTTCTTCACGTTGGGACAGGAGATGTTCAGTTCATACGCCGAGATTCCCTCGGCTTCTTCCAGCCGCCGGATCACTTCAACGTAATCCTCAAGGCATACACCAAAGACGTTCACGATCACGTGAGTGTTGCATTTTCGCAACAGTGGAAGTTTGTCTTTGAGGAAAACCTCAACGCCGACGTTCTGAAGACCAACGGCGTTCAACATTCCGGAGGGCGTTTCGCACAGCCTTGGAGCTGGAGCACCTTCGATGGGTTGCAGGGAGATCCCCTTAGTGACGAAGCCGCCGAGACGGTTCAAATTCACCAGATGGGCAAACTCTAAGCCATATCCAAAGGTTCCGCTGGCGGCAATGATGGGATTAGCGAGGCGCAGAGCGCCAACCTGTACGCTGAGGTCAACGCGGTTGGAAGGATTCACTCTCCGGGAGAATACCACGAACGGTGCCCCGCGAGCTTCCGTCCTGACGGGATAGCCAAGCACTCAGAAAAACCCTCAGGCCTGAAGGCCTGAACTATATGTTCGCGGATGACAGGGCCGACCGAGTGAAGTTACTCCTTCTTGGTCGACTTCCTCAGCGCCTCCGCTAGCACCCGGCCATCGCGTGTCGCCAGCGTCACCCCAGTCAAGGCCGCCAAAGTGGGAGCAATATCTGCCGGAGTCACCGGCTCAAAATATTCTCCCGGCTGAATCCCAAACCCCATAAAAAACACTGGCACATGCTGATCGTAGTTGTACGGTGTCCCATGCCCGGTCCCCGTGGCACGCTTACTACCCTCCGCCGAGCTGTCCGTCAACCAGTAAGGCTTCTGCAAGACATAAAGGTCACCGCTGCGGCCCGCAAAGTAGTTCAGCACTGCCGCTTTTCGAGTCTGACCAATCGGCGTCGTGCCGTTACCCAAATCCTCTGCCCGGTAAACCGCCGCCACTCCCGGCATCGCCGAAATCGCATCCAGGACCGCCTTCATGCCTGCGGGATCCGCCTTCAGCCGGCCATAAATCCCCTCTGAAAAATAAATCTCATTGCCCGCGATACGTGCCACAACCGGCTTGGGATAATTCAGCGGCTCCATCGCCTTTTCGATCCGCGCTTGCAACTCCGCCAGGCTAAGCACTCCCGCATCCACTCCCGTCTTTTGCATGTCCGCGGGAATCGGCGCCACGCCGTGATCGGCGGTCAGCGCCACAACGTAGTTTCCCGCTCCTACTTCCTTGTCCAGAAACGTGAAGAGATCCGCCAAATCCTTGTCCAGCCGCACAAGAATGTCCTGAATCTCCCGGCTCCGTGGCCCAAAGGTGTGCCCAACGTAGTCAACAGAAGAGTAGCTCACGCCCAGAAAGTCAGTCGCCCCGCTCTTTCCGAGCCCAAGCGAATCCACCGCCGCCTCCGCCAACTTCGTCAGATAGGTATCAGCAAACGGACTGGTTGCCCATTGTTCGTAAAAAGCTGCATCCGGCGCGGCGCTGCCTTCTTTCCCGCGCAGGGCATGAGGAAATGTCGTCGTCCACCCGTCCAAGGCTCTCGCTCCAACGGCAGTTTCGTCGTAGAGATACGCGCTCTGCGGCAAAGACAGCGACCAGGTTTTCCCATAATCCTGCGTCACCGGATTTTTCTTCGCGAATTCCTCCACGAACGGCATCGTCCCGAACACCGACGATGTCACCAAAGTGCCCGGCGGATCAATCCATGTCACTGCGTCGCCCTTGTGACCCGCCATCGTGATTGCCGACCGCGCCTTTACCGAAAATGTCACCACCCGGGTCGCGCCGCCCGTCTGAAATTTCAACTCCTCCGCAAACGCTGGCACGAGCATCTTTACTGCTGAATCGCCGCCTTTTGTCGCTCCTCCTGCATAAGCCAAGTTCTTCGCATCGGGGTCGCTGGTGCAGGTCACCATCTTCTGCTGCTCGCGGTCCCACCAGGCATTCGCCACCATTCCGTGGTTTGCCGGAAACGACCCCGTCGAAATCGTCGAATGCCCCGGGCAAGTTTCCGTTGCCGCGTAGGGATAGGCCGCTGCCCGGAACCAGGCGCCTTCCGTGAGCAATCGCTTCAGCCCTCCGCTCCATTGCCCGCGAAACTTGTCCACGTAGTCGCCGCGCATCTGGTCCACAACCAGCAGCACCACCAGTTTTGGCCGGATTGGCTTCTCCGACTTTGTAACTTCTGCCGTCTTAGGAGCCTGCGCCCCCGCTCCGCTTGCCAAAACTGCGATCCCTGCCGACGCCAAAGCCAGCGCCCTGCAAATTCGCGAACCTGATTCCATCATGAGCCCCATCGCCTCTCCTTCTCGAATTCCGCGAAAGTCTAGCACGTCAACAAAACCCCGACGTGAATCTCCTTTCAGGTTTCCCCGAGCACTTCCGGCTTTCCCGACTTGTGCTAGCATTACGCGAACATGCGCATCGTCGAAAAATCGCAATTGATGTCCGCGGCCGAAATTGACCGCACCCTGCAGCGCCTTGCCCACCAGATCGTCGAAAAAAGCGGAGGCACAAAGAGCCTGGCCCTTATCGGCATCCGCCGCCGCGGAGTGCCGCTCGCCCAGCGTATTGCGCGCGCGATGCGCGGCATTGATGGTGTGGACGTCCCCGTCGGCACGCTCGATATCACGCTCTATCGCGACGACCTCTCCAAGGTCGCTCCGCAGGCCGTCCTGCAGTCCTCCGATATCTCCTTCGCCGTGGACAGCATGGACCTCGTCCTTGTTGACGACGTCCTCTACACCGGCCGCACCATCCGCGCCGCTATGAACGGCCTCTTCGACCTCGGCCGCCCCAAGCGCGTCTCTCTTTGCGTGCTCATCGATCGCGGCCACCGCGAAATGCCCATCGAAGCCCAATACGTTGGCCGCACGGTCCAGACGAGCGACACGGAAATCATCGAGGTTCGTCTCATCGAAATCGACAAGGAAGAACGCGTCGTCCTCGTCGACCGCGTCGATTAGGGGCCCCTTCTTACGAGTCCAGTCATCCCGAGCCAGCGCCTTAAGCGGCGAGGGATCTGCATTTCTCTTTGCCTCCTGATCGCTGGTCGCTGTTCGCTGATATCTATTCTTTGCGTCCTCGCCCCCATCGCGTAAACTATCTCATCAGACGAGGCGCGCTCCTCCTCGCGTGCGATCGAGTGCAAATTTGACCTATCGTTTTCGCGATCTGCTGGCTCTTGAACCGCTCTCCGCGGACGAACTCACCTTCATTCTCGATCAGGCCAAACCGTTCCAGGAAATTCAGCGACATCCCCTGAAAAAACTCGCCACTCTTCGCGGCAAAACGGTCGCCCTGGCTTTCTTTGAAAATTCCACGCGCACGCGTCTCAGCTTCGCCACCGCGGCCTCACGCCTCGGCGCGGATACCATGAACCTCCAGGCCGAAGCCTCCAGCCTCAAAAAAGGCGAAACCCTTCTCGACACAGCCAACAACCTCAACGCCATGCGCCCGGACTGCTTCGTCATGCGCCACGCTTCTTCCGGCGCAGCCGATTTCGTGGCCCGGCATCTGGAAATTCCCGTGGTGAACGCCGGCGACGGTACCCACGAGCATCCGTCCCAAGGTCTGCTCGACGCACTGACCATCCGCGATCGCGTTGGCCACCTCAACAATCTCAACATCACCATCCTCGGCGACATCGCCCACTCCCGCGTGGCCCGCTCCAACATTCATCTCCTCGGTAAATTCGGCTGCCGCTTCACCCTCTGCGGCCCCGCCATGTGGGTTCCCCTTGAACTCGAGAAAATCGGCCCCCCCGGCACGCCTATCCGTTGCGTCTATCGCGTCGAAGAAGCCCTTGAAGACGCCGACGTCATCATCGTCCTTCGCGTGCAAACCGAACGACTCCACGAGCCTTCCATCTCTCAAAGCGATTACATCCTTCTCTACCAGCTCAACGCCGAGCGCATGAAACTCGCCAGACCCGAGGCCCTGATTCTTCATCCCGGCCCAATCAATCGCGGCACGGAAATTACTCCCGAAGTTGCCGACGGCCCGCAATCCGCCGTGCTCGAACAAGTCACCAACGGCGTCGCCACACGCATGGCCATTCTCTACCTGCTGATGGCCGGCGCCTCGGAAGGCACGCATCCCGCTCTTGAAGTGAACCCCGACGCCAAATCCAAGGAATCTGCGCATGCTTCTGATTAAGAGCGGCCGCGTCCTCGATCCCGCATCCAAAACCGACGCGGTCCGCGACATCCTCCTCGATGGAGAAACCATCGCCGAAATCGCCGCACCCGGGAAAATTTCCCGCGCGAAAGGCGCAGAAGTCTTTGACGCAACTGGCCTCGTCGTCGCTCCCGGCTTCATTGACATGCATGTCCATCTTCGCGAGCCGGGCCAGGAAAATTCCGAAACCATCGAGACCGGCACAAAGGCCGCCGCCCGCGGCGGATTCACCGCCGTCTGCTGTATGCCCAACACCAGGCCCGTCAACGACAACGCTTCCATCACCCGCTTCATCGTGGATCGCGCCAAGGTTCATGGCCACGTCCGCGTGTGGCCGATCGGTGCTGCCAGCATTGGCAGCAAGGGCGAAGACATTTCCGAAATTGCTGCGATGCGCGACGCTGGTATTGTCGCCGTCTCTGACGATGGAAAACCCATCGCCACCGCCAAACTCGCGCGCCAAATCATGGACTACTGCCGCAGCCTCGATCTTCCAGTCATCGAGCACGCCGAGGATGTCTCTCTCGCCGCCGGCGCCGTCATGCGCGAAGGCGTCACCTCCACGCGCCTGGGGCTTTCCGGCATGCCTGCAGCGGCGGAATCTGTCTGCGTCGCCCGCGACGTCCAGATCGCCGAGCTCACCGGAGCGCGCCTGCATATCGCGCACCTCTCCGCGAAAGCGTCACTCGAGCAAGTCCGCTTCGCCAAAAAGCAGGGCTTGCACGTCACCTGCGAAGTCACTCCGCACCACTTCACATTGATCGACGAGGACGTCACCTACGACTCCCGCTTCAAAATGAATCCACCGCTCGCCGCACGTGAGGATCGCGAAGCTCTCCTCGCCGGCCTAGCCGACGGCACCGTCGACGCCATTGCAACCGATCACGCTCCCCACGAACCGGCGATCAAAGATGTGGAATTCGACAAAGCCCCTTTCGGTATTCTCGGATTCGAAACCGCCGTAAGTCTCGCTCTCGAAGAGCTCGTCCACACCAACCGTATCTCTCTCATGCGCATGGTCGAGCTTTTCACCACCGGTCCGGCCCGCGTACTCGGCAAGGAGCGCAAGCTCGCACCTGGCGAACCTGCCGACGTCACCATTTTTTCCTTGGATCGTCCCTGGACCTACCATGTGAAGGAAAGCCCCAGCAAATCGCGCAACTCCCCATTCGACCGCCGCACCTTCAAAGGCGGCCCCGCAGCCACGATCGTCGCCGGCAAGTTAGTCCACCGTTCCTAAGCACCCACGCTCTTCAATCTTCCCTGTAGCGCTTGCTTTCACGCTGGCCCGCCTCAGGGAGGCCAGCCCGCCGTGACCGCCAGCAACCACCGTGCCGGATGTCTAATTAACCATCCCGCACTCGTTTACCCGAATTCCCTTCAGCACCTCTACACTGTAATTGTTAGCCTCCATGCGTGTTTCATCCACAATTCGCCCCTTCCTACTCGCGTACCTCAGTTTATTCGCCGCGCTCTCGGCGCGTGGCCAGTCCGAGCGAATCCTCGACTACCACGGCGACATTACACTGGAGGACGACGGTTCCCTGCGGGTGACCGAAACCATCGCCGTCTTCTGTGCCGGCAACCGTATCCGCCACGGCATTTTCCGGGACTTTCCCACGACTTATACCGATCCCTACAACAATCGTTACGTCGTCGGCTTCGAAATGCTCTCCGCCACCCGCGATTCCGCTCCCGAACCATTTCGCGTGCAGGACCAGTTCAACGGCAAACGCATCTACCTCGGCAACACCAATGCACTCGTCTCGCGGGGCCGCCACGTGTACACCCTCACGTACACCACCAATCGCCAACTCGGTTTCTACAAAGATCACGACGAACTCTTCTGGAACGTCACCGGCAATGGCTGGGACTTTCCCATCGACAACGCCAGCGCCACCGTCCGTCTTCCTGCAAACATCCCCGCGGACAAGGTCACCCTTTCCGGCTTCACCGGTTCGCAAGGCTCGCGCGAATCGCAACTCGTTTCGTCCACCCGAGACGGCGCTTTCCGGTTCGATGCCCAACATGCCCTCGCTCCCCGCCAAGGCCTCAGCGTTCTGCTGATGTGGCCCAAAGGCTATATCGCCGAGCCAACTACCTCGCAGAAATTGGAGTTCTTCTTCCGCGACAATCGCGACGCCCTGCTGCTCGTCTCCGGCTTTCTCGTCACCCTCCTCTATTACTTAATCGCCTGGTCCGCCGTTGGCCGCGATCCAGCCCCAGGTGTCATCGTGGCCCTCTATGAGCCGCCCTCGAATCTCTCCCCCGCGGCGATGCGCTACCTGATGCACATGGGCTTTGACAACAAAACCTTTGCCGCCGCCATTCTCGATATGGCCGTTCGCGGCTATTTGAAGATCACCGAGCAATCCGGCAAGTACGCGCTCACTCTTGCGGGAGCGGACGAACGCGTGCTGACTCCCGACGAAAAACAGATTGCCTCCGAACTGTTCGAGGGCAGGACGCAAATCATACTGCAACAGGAAAATCACTCCGTGATTCACGCGGCCATTGTCGCGGCCAAAAAGTGGCTAAAAACCGCCGAGCAGCGAATCTACTTCGTCACAAACTCCCGCTACCTCATCCCGGCCTTCGTTCTCACCTTGTTCGTGGCGCTTTGCTATTTCGCCACTGTGGGGGTTCCGCAAAGTATTGGAGGCGTGTTCATTTGCTTCTGGCTCACGATGTGGACCGTCGGCCTCTCCGCCATGCTCCTGAACCTAATCGCAGCCTGGCGGGACGTCCTGCGCCACGGCAGCGCTTCCCTGATCGGTGTGGGCAAGGCTCTATTTCTTACCCTTTTTGCAATTCCGTTTCTTGCCGGCGAAGTTTTTGGCCTTTTTCTCCTTGCCAAGTTCACCTCGCTTTCTTTTGGCGTTTCCCTCATCGCCACGGGCATTCTGCATGGTGTTTTTGTGCACCTCATGAAAGCGCCCACTTTCGCTGGCCGCCGGCTGATGGATCAGGTGGAGGGCTTCAAAATGTTTCTCGGCTCGGTGGACGGTGACCGCCTGAACCGCGCTGTTCCTCCGCAACAAACGCCCCAGGTGTTCGAAAAATTCCTGCCTTATGCTTTGGCTCTCGACGTCGAACAGGACTGGGCCGATAAATTTTCCGGGATTCTCTCGGCCGCGGGTACAGCCCCTGGCAGTTCGGGCTCCGCCTACACGCCATCGTTTTATTCCGGGTCTTCCTGGAGCAGTTTCAGTGGAGCGGGCTTCGCTTCCTCCTTCGGCAGCTCGCTCACCAGCGCGATCTCGTCTTCTTCAACGGCACCGGGTTCAGGTGGTGGCGGGAGCGGTGGTTCCGGCGGAGGAGGGGGAGGCGGCGGTGGCGGAGGCTGGTGAGGGAATTACTTCTGCCGAATATCAAGATCATCTTGACCCGACACGTTGCACGTTGAACTGATCGCCTCGCGGCCAGGTTACTTTGTTTTTCTTTTTGCAGTAGGGACAGATGGCAGTGCGCTCGACGTGTTTGCCCAACCCAGTGGATCCCACAATTCGCATGCCTCGCTCACAGCCTGTGCACCGAAAGATCTTCTGCATATACCCTCCTTGCCCTACTTGGCCCTTCAGAGGATGACTGCTTCGAAATTCCGCTTCAGTGCGCGGCGGGTTCCGCTGCCGGGTGCAAACCGTGCTGCGGCACCTCATGTGTTCCCCGCGCGAGTGGCTCGATCTTCATGCGGTAAAAGTGGTCGAGCGGCAATCTGCCTTTGCCCACTGGGTAAGCTTTCTCAATCGCTTTCATCACGTATGCCTTCGCCAGCGTCGTTGCTTCCAGCAGCGATCTTCCCGCCGCGAGTTGCGCCGTAATCGCCGAGGCGAATGTGCATCCCGTCCCGTGCGTGTTTTCGACCTTCACCCGGTCTCCGCCCAGGTGGTGCATCTCTTTCCCGTCGAACAACACGTCAATGACCTTCTCCATATGGCCGCCCTTCACAATCGCAGCTAGTGCTCCCATCTCAACAAGTTTTCGCGCCGCCGCTTCCATGTCCGCCACATCTTTGATCGTCAACCCGGTCAGGACTTCGGCTTCCGCGATATTCGGTGTAATCACGTTCGAGCGTTTCAGCAGTTCGGCCGAGACATAGTTGATTCCCCCGGCATCCAGCAATTCCTTCCCACTCGTTGATTTCATCACCGGGTCGTGCACCACGTGCGCAAACTTGTGCGCATCCAGAAATTCCGCAACCACGACGGCATTCCCGCGGTTCCCCAGCATGCCAACCTTCACAGCCGCAATCTCGCAATCCTTCACCAACACGTCCAACTGCTCTCGCAACTCCGCGCTCGGCGTATTGTGGACCGCTTCCACACCCTGCGTGTTTTGCACGGTCAGGGAGGTGATTGCCGCCACGCCATAGCAGCCATGCGCGGCAAATGTTTTCAGATCCGCGCCGACACCCGCGCCGCAACTCGGATCAAATCCCGCAATCGTCAGCAAAACCGGAGCCGCTGCGATTCCCTGCCCATGGAGATGGCTCATGATGGTCTGTCTTTTGCCTCGTTCCGTGAAGAAAATAGCCGGTCACGTCTCCCTGGCGGCGAGGAATTGGAATCTCGCGCCAGAAAACGCCCGGCATCTGCGAATGTACGCGCACTATTTTTTCTCTGCAAGGTAATTTTGCAAAAGAAAACCGAGTTTCAGGGGTTCAAATCTGAAACTCGGTTGAGTAAAAGGAGGAATTGAATCGTTCGAGTAATGGCACCAGATAGGGCGGATTCTAAATTATGGGAACAAGCCGCGCACCAGTGTTGCTTCGGCCACGCGTCCCACCGCCACGCTCATCGCCGCGGTGCGGGGCGGCACATGGTGCTTGCGCATCGCTTCGAGCATGTCGTGGAACGCATGCGCCATGATCTTCTGCAGCCGCACGTTCACTTCGTCGGAATCCCAGAGCAGCCCTTCCTGGTTCTGCACCCACTCGAAGTAGCTCACCGTTACGCCGCCCGCATTGGCCAGAATATCCGGCAGCACGGTGATGCCGCGCCGCGCCAGAATCTCATCCGCATGGGGCGTGGTCGGCCCGTTCGCTGCTTCCGCCACGATGCGCGCCTTCACCGCTTCGGCGTTCTGCAGAGTAATCACGTTTTCAAGCGCCGCGGGCACCAGGATGTCGCACTTCATGGTCAGCAAATCGTCGTTCGAAACGCGCGAGGCTCCGGGCATCCCTACCACCGTCCCGGAACGTTCCTTGTAGCGGATCGCCTTGATTGGATCAATTCCGCGCGAATTGGTCACCCCGCCCCGTGTATCGCTCAGCGCAATGATTTTCGCCTTCTTGTCTGTCAGCAGCCGCGCGGCGGTAGCTCCGGCATTGCCAAAGCCCTGAATCGCCACCGTCGCGCCGCGCAGCGATATCTTTTTCACCTTGCAGGCCTCTTCCACCACATACACAAGCCCCTGCGCCGTCGCTTCGGGGCGCCCCAAGGACCCGCCAATCGAAAGCGGCTTGCCCGTCACGACGCCTGGCACCGTGTGCCCCACCATCATGGAATAAGTGTCCATGATCCAAGCCATCGTCTGCGAATCCGTATAAACATCGGGCGCCGGAATATCCTGGTCCGGCCCGATGATCGGCAGAATCTCGCTGGCGAAGCGGCGCGTCATCCGCTCCAATTCGCTCTTGGACATCCGCTTCGGGTCGCAGATGATCCCGCCCTTGGCGCCGCCAAACGGAACGTTGACCACCGCTGTCTTCCACGTCATCCATGCCGCCAGCGCCTTCACTTCGTCCAGCGTCACCCCGGGATGATAGCGAATGCCGCCCTTGCCCGGGCCGCGCGATACGTTGTGCTGCACGCGGAACCCCGTCAGCACCTTCAACTGCCCGTTGTCCATCTTCGTTGGCAGCGACACTTCCAAAATGCGTTTCGGAGTCCGCAGCACCTGGCGCAGGCCGGGATCCAGCTTCAGCACTTCCGCCGCGATATCAAACTGAATTTGCGCGATGCGGAAAGGATTCAACTCCTCCCGCGGGGCAATCCGCGGCACCATCGGTGGAGCGCCCGTGGGTCGGGTTGGAATGGGGGGTTTTGCGACCGTGGCCATCAGCTTCGGTCCTTTCCTCTGCTTGTGTCTGAATTCGCCTGCGTGCTGCCGTGCTGCACTGCTCTTCGTTCAATGAAACTCAGGCATTGGCCGCAAACTTCCTCGGCTCATCCATGAATTTGTTGCGGCATTCCTCGGAGCAAAAGAAAACCGGCTCCGCGCCGCTGCGTTCCGCGATCGCCAGTCCTTCGGTCAAGTGCATCCCGCACACCGGGTCTCGCACCAATTTCCGGGACACGGCATCGCTCGGCACATCAATAGGCTGTTGCCTGTCGTTGGGGGCGGCACCCATGCTATTCACTATCCTCCGCAGCAGGGAAACGCTCCACGATACGATCAGTACCCAAAAAAGAAACCTTAGAATGCGTGCAATAAATGTCATCGAATTTGCATGCGCTGCCGTGAGGCATTCCATGCATTTTGCCCTGTAGCAGCCTTGAGCCGAGTGTATGCAGGCCCTTCCGGGGAGTCAAACGAAAAGCTGTGGATTCAAGAAGTTGCGTGGCACGAACAACAGGCGAATTGGCCCAATCCCCGTGCTTGAATTTGCGTAAGTGATGTGGATTCAGTATGTTACTGCCGGCACGTCCTTGGAAGGCCGGAACCCCTACTTTGGCCCGGGAATTCGCTCGATTCCCATATACGGCCTCAGTACCTCCGGTATTGTGATGGAGCCATCCGTTTGCTGATAATTCTCCACAACCGCAATCCACGTGCGCCCAACCGCCAATCCTGACCCGTTCAGCGTATGCACAAACTCGCTCTTCCCACCGGCCTTGGGCTTGAACCGGATGCCCGCTCGCCGCGCCTGAAACGCTTCGCAATTCGAGCAAGATGAAATCTCGCGGAACTCGTTGCTGGAGGGCAGCCACACTTCGAGGTCGTACGTTTTCGCCGAGGCAAATCCCATGTCTCCCGTGGAAAGCAGCACGGTGCGGTAATGCAGGCCCAATTTCTGTAAAATGGTTTCCGCGTTCTGCACCAGCGCTTCATGCTCCTCGTAACTCTTCTCCGGATGCGTAAACTTGAACAGTTCCACCTTCTGAAACTGATGCTGCCGCAGGATGCCCCGCGTATCTTTTCCCGCCGCACCCGCCTCCGAGCGAAAGCAAGCGGTCCACGCGGTAACGAGAATGGGCAACTGATCTTCCGCAAGGGTCGTGTCGCGATACAGATTATGCAGCT
>Ga0210406_10001699_pt1 | contig 26314 bp, 20 predicted proteins | sample IncBWC30MmetaG_FD_155454 | JGI IMG/M metagenome (GOLD analysis project Ga0210406, IMG submission 155454) | Forest soil microbial communities from Barre Woods Harvard Forest LTER site, Petersham, Massachusetts, United States - Inc-BW-C-30-M | ecosystem: Environmental > Terrestrial > Soil >... | reverse complement strand
CGGGATGCACGCGCAGCTCAACCACCGTAGCCTGCGGCCCGTCGACGGTCTCGACCTTCACGTCGTCCGGGTGATCCACGAGTGCCCTGGCGATGACTTCCACCAGTTCCTTCATTCCGGCACCTCCCATTCTCCACTTGCGGGGACCAAACGGATTACTTCCTTAGATGCAGAACCCCCCCGTTGCCGCAGGGGGGTCGCTAAAAATCCCAGAAATGCGATGCGCAAGGAGCTCTGAAATTACGCGATTTTCTGCAGACGAATAAAACTCTTCACGGTGTCGCTCGGTTGAGCGCCCGTTCCGAGCCAATACTTCACGCGGTCGGCGTCCAGCTTAATCTCGGCAGGCTTCTTCAGCGGGTCGTAGGTTCCGACCAGTTCCACCACGCGCCCGTTGCGCGGCTTGCTGCTCTCAATCACCACCACACGATAAAACGGCTTCTTTTTCTTTCCAATCCTGGCAAGGCGAATCGTTAGCACAAAAGCACTCCTCCTGAACCTTTCATTGTAACCTGCAAGCCGCATTCTGAGCAATGCGATTCCGGATCGCGTGAGGTTGGCCTGATTTGAGAAACTCGTCAACGCTACGGGCATCCGGGCGGCCCGTTGCTGGCCCGGCGCAATCTAGACTGTGATCGCAGCGACACCGGTGAGGCAGACGAGCTATCGCGCTTATTCACTTCGTTCTAGTGCACGTACGGATAGACCTCGTCGACGATCCAGTAGTTCGCCAGCACGATCGCGAAAATCACTCCCGCCAGCCACAGCACCCAGCGTCGCCGCCTCCAGCCGTCACGAAAAGACGAACTCTGCAACGCAATGTCAACGAAATAGGCCGCGCAGTAACAGGCGTTTGCGATCAGCCCGAGCACCATGAAGATGCCCAGCGAAGTCAGCGTGAGCGCCGGCCGGAAATGCGGCCAGGTGGCTACCACCCAGGTGAAGACAATCGCGATCAGCGCCAGGTTATAGGAAATTCGCCGCGGCTCCCAAAAATGCGCCGCATCGGCCAGCAGCTCTCGAAACGGTGCCGAAGAATGTTGGAAATCATTGGAGGGATTTGCGCGGGCAGTTTCCATACGCGCCTCACGAAATGGAATCGGAGCGGTATGCCCAGTGTACAAGGTACCTTCGCTCTGTCAAGTACTCTCCATTATAAAGTGAGCCGGTCAATCAATTCAGCCGGTTCAAGCCGTTGAATGCCGCAGCCTTGTAACATTCCGCCAGCGTCGGATAATTAAACACCGTGTTCACGAAGTACGTCACTTTGCCTCTTAAGGAGAAAACCGCCTGCCCGATGTGCAGCAACTCCGCGGCTTCTTCGCCATAAATATGAACGCCCAGCAGCTCGAGCGTCTCGCGGTGAAAAAGCAGTTTCAGCCGCCCTTCCGTATGTCCGCTGATTTGCCCGCGAGCGATTTCGCGGTAATACGCCACGCCCACTTCATACGGCACGTCTTCCTGCGTCAACTGCTCTTCGGTTTTCCCGATAAAGGAGATTTGTGGAATGGTGTAAATCCCGTAAGGATAGGTCGCCGGGTCGCTCTGAATTTTCAAGTTGAACGCATTCGCGGCCGCAATCCGGCCCTGCTCCATCGAAACCGAAGCCAGGCTGGGAAATCCGATCACGTCGCCAACCGCAAAAATATGCGGCTGCGCGGTCCGGTAGTCGCCATCCACGTGAATCCGCCCGCGCTCATCCGCGGTGACTCCTGCCGCCGCCAAATTCAGGCCGTCCACGTTCCCCTGGCGCCCCACTGCGTACAGCAGCGCGTCGCCCATCACCCGCTTTTTGCTCACCAGCATCGCCGCGACGCGTCCATCCGCCAGTTCTTCAACGCTTTCCACTTCTTCATTCAGTCGCATGGTCACGCGCCGGTCGCGCATGTTGTAGGTCAGCGCTTCCACCATTTCGGTGTCGGCAAATTCCAGCAAACGCGGACGCTTCTCCACAATCGTCACGCGCACGCCCAGCGTGGCGAACATGCACGCGTACTCCACGCCGATCACGCCGCCTCCCACCACAATCAACGTTTTCGGAATTTGCGTCATGTTCAAAATCTGATCGCTATCGATAATCGTCCGGCCGTTCACCGGCACTTTCGCATTGATCGCAGGCTTTGTGCCCGTCGCGATCAACACGTTCGCCGCTTGCAGTTCATTGCGGCCGTTGCCGTTTTCCACCTGCACCCGATGCGCGTCCAGAAAACTTCCTACTCCATGCAGCAGGTCCACTCCATTGCGATGTAGTTGATCCTGGATTACCGAGACTTCGCTTTCGATCACCCGCTGCACGCGGTAATTCAAGTCCGCCATGGTCACGGTTTCTTTTACACGATAATTGGCGCCATAAAAATTCTGATAATAAAATCCGGAAAGGTGCAGCACCGCTTCGCGCATAGTCTTGCTGGGAATCGTGCCGGTGTTCGTGCACACTCCTCCCACTCCCACGCGCTTTTCTATCATCGCCACTCGTTTGCCGGATTTTGTCGCTTGAATGGCGGCGCGCTGCCCGCCCGGACCGGAGCCAATTACTACCAGATCATACGCTTGCATTTAGGGCGTCCTGTGATGCCGATTCGTCCGCGGGGTCGTCGGGAGCGACGCCTGCCAGGACAGTATAAGCCGGTGTCAGTAGTTTACTGCGCGTCTTGGTCGCGTGCGTGTCGAATGGGGAAGCGGCCTGCTGCGCTGCGCGCATCAAATGTTCCTGTACCGAAATTCCGTGTCCATTGCGGCCGGCGCGGGTACGGGAGAATTTTCCGTCCGTTCCCAACAGGCGCGCCGCACGCGTGTCCGCCAGATACGCCGGCAGAATTTCCTCCGAGATCCGCTTCCGCAGCGCTTCGTCCTTCAGCGGAAACAAGACTTCCACTCGCTCGTAAAGATTTCGCTGCATCCAGTCCGCGCTTCCCAGGTAAATCTCCGGCTCGCCCGCATTCTCAAAATAGAAAATGCGGCTGTGCTCCAGAAATCTGCCCACAATGCTGCGCACGCGGATTCGGCTGCTTACGCCGCGCAGGCCCGGAACTAGCGCGCACTGCCCGCGCACAATCAAGTCAATTTCCACTCCGGCCTGCGATGCGCGGTACAAAGCCTGGATCACCGGAGGATCGACCAGTGCATTCATCTTGACGATGATCCGCGCCGCGCGTCCACGCCGCGCATTACGCGTTTCGCGATCGATCAACGCGATGCAATTCTTGGCCAGATCGCGCGGCGCCACAAACAGCGGCTTGTAGTTCGGCTGTTCCGCGTACGCCGTCAAGAAATTGAACACGTCATTCACCGAAGCTGTGATCGCATCGTCTGAAGTCAACAAACTAAAATCCGTGTAATACCGCGCAGTCGATGGATTGTAATTCCCGGTGCCCATATGCGCGTAACGCCGGATGGTTCCATCCGGATCTTCGCGCACCACCAGCGCCAGCTTTGCGTGCGTCTTCAGCCCGACCAGCCCGTGAAACACCTGCACGCCCGCTTCTTCAAAACTGCGCGCCCAGCGAATATTCGAAGCCTCATCGAAGCTCGCTTTCAACTCCACCACCACCGTTACTTCTTTCTTTGACGCAGCTTCCAGCAACGCTCGCGCAATCGGCGAATCCGTATTCGTGCGGTACAGGGTCTGCTTCATCGACAGAACGCGCGGGTCATGCGCCGCTGTCTCCACGAAATTCACCACCGCATCATAAGATTCATACGGGTGGTGCAGTAGAACATCCCCATGCCGTAGCGCCGCAAACATCGAATCCGCATCATGGCCTACATGTACCTGCCGCGCCGCAAACGGCCGGTACTTCAAATCCGGCCGCGGCGTTTCTTCGTACAAATGAAACAAGCGCTGCAAATTCACCATGCCTGGCACGCGAAACACCAGCGGTTCGTCCAGTTCGAACGTCGTCACCAGCCGTTGCACAATTTCGGTATGCGCGCCAGCTTCGATCTCCAGCCGCACCGCCCAACCCTTTCTCCGCTGCGCCACTTGCGAGTCAATCGCTTCCATCAGATTGCGCGCTTCTTCTTCTTCCAGATACAGATTGCTGTTGCGCGTGATGCGGAACGGTGCCGACGCCAGAATTTCGTACCCGCGATACAACTTGTGCGCGTATTCCGAAATAATTTCCTGCAGCGGGACATAATGAATAGCATTCCCTTCCGCAGGCACGCGCAGCAGCCGAGGCAGTGCTCGCGGTACGGTAACCACTCCGAAGTACGGCTTGCCGTTTCCTCCACGCCGCCGCCGCAATAAAAATGAAATACACAGCGCTTTGTTCAGCACATGCGGAAACGGATGCGAAGGATCAACCGTAACCGGCGTCAGCATCGGCGCTACCCGCCGGTGGAAAAAATTCTTGGCAAACTTCTCCGCCTTCACGTCCAGCTCGGAAAACCGCAAAACACGAATCGCTTCCTTCGCCAGTTGCGGTAGCAATTCTTCGTTCAAGCATTTGTACTGGTCGCGGACCAGCGCATGCATCGCCTGCGTTACCGACGCCAGCTCTTGTTCGGTCGAAAGGCCGTCCGGACTGCGCTCCGCAGAGCCATGTTCGATGCGCTGCAGAAAACTCGACACCCGCACTTCCACAAATTCATCCAGATTGTTTGCGGTGATCGCCAGAAACTTCACGCGTTCCAGCAGCGGATTGCCGGCATCGCGCGCTTCTTCCAGCACCCGCCGGTTAAAATCCAGCCACTGCACATGGCGGTTCAAGTAGTATCGCGGATCGTCCAAAACGGTTCGGCGCATGGTTATTCTCGAAAGTTAGAAAACCAGGAAATCTCTTCAATGCATTCGTTAATGGGAGTCCTAGTCTGGACGATTTCCTGTTACAGCCAGATGAACGATGGCCGCGCGAATGCCCCCGTAAAATGTTGTAATATCCCTCGCCGCAGCCGTTCGAAGAATCCAGCTTTCGGCAAGTAAACAGCGCTGCGCGGTGAACCATGAAACGAATACTCTCGACGCTCGCTTTAGGTTTTGCGGCCGTAACAGTTGCGTCGCCGATTGCAGGATCACAAACCGACCCACCTCCGCTCATTTCTCCCGAGGTTCATCCCGACGACACCGTCACGTTCCGTTTCCGCGATCCCAACGCCAAAGAAGTCGCCGTACAGCTGGAAGGCTCCGCCAAGCCGGTGCCCATGCAAAAAGATGATCAAGGCGTGTGGAGCGTCACCAGTGGTCCCCTCGCTCCCGATTATTACGGCTACTCCTTCCTCGCAGACGGCGTCGCCGGCTTACTCGACCCCTCGAACTACCGCGTGAAGCCGAATTTCCTCTATCGCGCTAACGAAGTTTACGTACCCGGACCGGCCACCCTTTCCTGGGAAATCGCCGACGTTCCGCACGGCGAAATTCATCACCACTTTTACAAATCCGCTGTAGCCGGCGACCATCGCGACTTTTTTGTTTACACTCCGCCCGGTTACGATCCTCGCGGCAAACAAACTTATCCGGTCCTTTATCTTCTGCACGGCTACAGCGACACCGCCAGCGGCTGGACCGAAGTCGGCCGCGCCAACATCATCCTCGACAATCTCATCGCGCAGGGCAGAGCCAAGCCCATGCTGGTGGTCATGCCACTCGGCTACGGCGAACCCAAAGTACTCGAGCCACATTCCGGCGCCTTTCACGATTCCGACATCACGCAGCGTAACTTCGACAAATTTCGCCAAGCCCTGCTCGCCGAAGTCATCCCCAAAGTCGAATCCGCCTATCTCGCAAAGCAGGACCGCAACTCGCGCGCCATCGCCGGTCTTTCCATGGGCGGCTCGGAATCTTTGCTCACCGGCTTGAACACTTTAGACAAATTTTCCTGGATTGGCGCATTCAGCTCCGGCGGCCTCACGCCGGAATTCGACAAGGAATTTCCAGTGCTCGACGCGAAAACAAATCAACAACTCCATCTGCTGTGGATCGCCTGTGGCACCGACGACCACTTGATCGAAATCAATCGCAATCTTCGCGCCTGGCTCGCTTCGAAAGCCATCAAGCACGTGGATATAGAAACCCCCGGCGCCCACACCTGGATGGTCTGGCGCCGCAACCTGACCGACTTTGCCCCACTCCTGTTCCGCTGATGCCCGGGCATCAAGAATTCTAAGGCCGCGGAATTCGCACTAGTTCTGCTTTAGCCAACGAACCGGTAATTCCCCAAACTGTTGTGCGCAGACCGATACGTTTACGCTTAATCTGGTCAACAACGTGGCGGAGGCTCATTCCACTTCACCTGAAGAGCAGTCTCCGCGTTCCACATTGCGAAAAATCTTTTGCAATCAGCGCGGACTTCGCTCTGGTTGGCGCCTGGCACTGTACTTAACGCTGCTACTCGCGATGGCGTTTGCCCTACACCTTGTTTTTTCCTCGGTTGGTGTTGGGGAGTCCTTGCCCAAGACGTTCTCCATGGCGGCTGCATTTTTGCTGTTGTTCCTACCCGCAGTGGTAATGGCAAAAATCGAAAAACGAAGCATAGAAGCGTACGGATTGCCGGTGCACGGGGCTTTTGGTAAACCTTTCCTGCAAGGTTGTGCCATCGGAATAGTTGAAGTCACCATTCTGGTCGGGTTGCTGGCACTTGTTCGCGACTACTGTTTTGGTCCGCTGATCGTTGGTGGTAAGTCGCTAGTGATCTGGGGGCTGGACCGCGCGGCTGATTCTACGGCCAAAGCTCTGTGGTTCCAGTTCTTATTTCGAGGATACACACAATTCACGCTCGCGGGGGGTATCAGTTTCTGGTCCGCTGCCGTTGTACTGTCCGCACTCTACACGATCATTATTGCGGCTGGCACCGGCCTGAATCTCCTAGGCTTACCGATTGTGTTCCTCATTGGGCTGCTGTGCAGCTTTACTTTGTGCCGCACCCATAGTTTGTGGTTTGCAATCGGCATGAACGCGGCATTCGATTTCGGTGCCACATTCCTATACTCTGTGCCCCATCATCCACTTGGAAGTCTGCCCGATCACCATCTCTCTGAAGCTTCCCTTCACGGCTCCGCCTGGCTCACTGGCGGAAGCATGGGTGTCGAAGGCAGTCCGCTACGAATCGTCACCGCAGCAGTTCTCGTTTTCCTGGTGAACAGGTTTTATCCCGCGAAGAGGTCCGAAAGTGTCGTCTAAGAACGCAAATTCGACACAGAATTCCCCGCACTCGACCGCCAGGCACACTCTCCGGTGCTCTTGTCTTCGTTTTCAGTGAAGAGCAAACTAAAGTTGAACCATCGCGGGCATTAACGTTGTGCAGCAGTTTGAGGACCACATGACCGAGCCAATTCACGCACAAATAAATGGGAAAAATCGCGTTTTTGAATCCGCTCCCGATACAACGTTATTATTTGCGCTGCGCGAAGAGCTGGGCCTTACTGGAACCAAATACGGTTGCGGCGAGGGCCAGTGCGGCGCCTGCACCATCCTTCTGAACCGCACGCCGCGGCGTTCCTGCCAGCTATCGGTCAGCGATGCCGCCGGGAAATCCATCATCACCATTGAAGGCTTCGAACAGCACGGCCAGCTTCATCCCGTTCAGCAGGCGTTCCTCGATCAAGGCGCGTTTCAATGCGCCTACTGCACTTCCGGAATGATTGCCAGCAGCGTGGCGCTCCTTCAGAAAAATCCCAATCCCAGTGCGCCAGAAATCGTGCAAGCCCTGCAAGGAAACATCTGCCGCTGCGGCACACATCCCAGAATCATCGCTGCCGTTCAGCAGGCCGCAAAAGCGATGCGCGGGAGAACATCATGAGCGCCGAGCCAGAAAAATTCGTTCCCGAGCCGGAACGCTACGAACTTCGTTCGAGCTCCATCCATCACTTCGGCCTGCAGCGCCGCGACTTTTTCAAAGTCATGGGCGCGGGCATCGCCATTTTTACCGTTGCCGCAAGTCCGCTCTCCGCGCAAGAATCCGGCGCCCGCCGCCAGCCTGGTGATCAGAACCAGCCCAAAGACATTTCCTCCTGGCTGCACATCAACGACGACGGCATGGTCACCGTCTTCACCGGCAAAGTCGAAGTCGGCCAGAACACTCGCACCACGCTGGCGCAATCGGTCGCGGATGAGTTGCGCGTTCCGTTGGAGAGCGTTCGCATGGTCATGGGAGACACCGCGCTCACGCCATTCGACATGGGCACGTTCGGCAGCCGGTCTACTCCCTACATGTCGCCGCAACTTCGCCGCGCCGCATCCGCCGCGCGCGATTTGCTGCTCGCGCAAGCCGCGGCCGAATGGCGGACTACGCCGGACAAATTACAAGCAAGCGAGGGCAAAATCACGAATCGAGCGACGGGAGCAGCTTTCACCTACGCGCAGCTGGCTCGAGGCAAAACTCTCGCCCACGATCTGCCCGACGCCGACCCAATTACGCCGCCGGCAGAATGGACCGTCGCCGGAAAATCGGCGCCCAAACTAGATGCGCGCGCGTTCGTCACCGGCCAGCATCAGTACACCCCCGATTTGCGACCCGCCGGTCTCCTGTATGGAAAGGTGTTGCGGCCTCCCGCGTTCGGAGCCACGCTGGTTGCGGCGGATTTAGCAGCGGCCCAAGCCGTGGCAGGAGTTGCCGTCGTTCGCGACGGCGATTTTGTCGCCGTAGCCGCGCCCACGGAACGCGCAGCCGAAAAAGCCGTGGCAGCAATTCACGCCGAATGGAAAAACACCCCACAGCCATCAAGTAAGGAACTCTATTCCTACCTGAAGAAGAACCTCAACGCCGAAGAAAGCCAAAAGCCGCACGAAAAAGGTTCTGTCGCGCAAGGCCTCGCAAGCGCCGCGCAGCGCCACGAACAGACTTACACCGTCGCCTACATCGCGCACACCCCGCTCGAGCCGCGCGCCGCTGTGGCCGAGTGGCAAGACGAAAAATTGACCGTCTACACGGGTTCGCAACGTCCGTTCGGCATCCAGGAAGAACTCGCATCCACGTTCCACATTCCCAAGGACCGGGTCCGCGTAATCGTTCCTGATACCGGCTCTGCCTACGGCGGCAAGCACACGGGCGACGCAGCGCTCGAAGCTGCACGCCTCGCGCGCGCCGCTAATCGCCCCGTCAAAATTGTTTGGACTCGCGAAGAGGAATTCACTTGGTCCTATTTCCGCCCCGCCGGCGTGATTGAAATCAAAAGCGGAATCGAGCCCGACGGAAAACTCACTGCCTGGGAATTTCACAATTACAATTCCGGCGGCTCCGGCATTCAGACTCCTTACGATGTCCCCAATCAATTCATCCAATTCCATCCCGTGAATTCGCCGCTGCGGCAAGGTTCCTATCGCGGCCTCGCAGCCACAGCCAATCATTTCGCACGCGAATCGTTCATGGACGAATTGGCCCACGCCGCGCAAATCGATCCGCTGGAATTTCGCATAAAGAATCTTTCCGATCCGCGACTGCGCGCGGTCTTCGAAAGCGCCGCAAAATCTTTCGGCTGGCCGCAAAAGAAATCGCAACCAGGGCAAGGATTCGGAATGGGCGGAGGCGTCGAAAAAGGCGGTTACGTAGCAACCTGCGCGGAAATTTCCGTGCAGCCGAATTCTGGCGAAGTCCGCGTGGTTCGAATCGTTACCGCGTTCGAATGCGGTGCGATCGTCAATCCTGACGGCCTGCGCAACCAGGTCATCGGCGCGAACGTCATGGGCCTGGGCGGAGCGTTGTTCGAATCGATCGAATTCGAAAACGGCCGCATCTCGAATCCGCATTTCGCCGAGTATCGCGTCCCCCGCTTCCGCGACATTCCTAAAATCGATGCCATCCTACTCGACCGCAAAGATTTGCCTCCAGCCGGAGCGGGCGAAACTCCCATCGTCGGTCTGGCCCCGGCAATCGGCAACGCCGTCTTCGACGCCACCGGCACCCGCCTCCGCGCACTTCCACTCGCGCCGCGCGGCGTCGCCAGTCAGAAACCCAACGCATGACCGCGGGGAAAATGTAATCATCTATCGCATGCACCGTTCCGCCAATCGCAGTCTGCGCGTATGCGCTCTCAGTTTTCTTTGCCTATTCCCGGGATCGCGTTCCGCTCCGGCTCAATCGCAGTCAAAGGACTTCGCAAAACGAATGGATAGTGCGTTTTCCGGACTCGCTTCCGCTGATACTCCGGGTTTCGCCGTATTGGTGAGGAAAAACGGAGAGACCGTTTTCGAAAAAGGTTACGGCGTGCGCGATTTGCGCAGCCAACGGGCAATCGATGCGCTAACCAATTTCCGGCTGGCATCCTTCACAAAACAATTCACCGCCATGGCCATCATGCTTCTGGTGCACGATGGGAAAGTGCGTTACGACCAGCCGCTGACGGAAATCTTTCCGGAATTCCCCGCGTACGGAAAAACAATCGCCGTCCGCAATCTGTTGAACCACACCGGCGGTTTGCCCGACTACGAAGACTCGATGGATGCAGCGGAAAAAAGCAAAGGCCCAATCTGGTCGGCGGAAAGACAGATTCAGGACGCTGAAGTCTTGCAACTGCTGGAAAAAGAATCACGCGGAAAATTTGTTCCGGGAACAAAATGGGAATATAGCAACTCCGGCTACGTGGTTCTCGGACTGATCGTTGCGAAAGTATCCGGAAAATCTTTCGCCGAATTTTTGCACGAAAGAATTTTCGCACCGTTACAAATGGACCACACTCTGGTTTTTGAAAAAGGAAAAAACCAAGTTGTGAATCGCGCTTACGGCCACTCAAAAAAAGAAAATACTTTCGTCGAGACCGATCAGAGTTCCACCTCCGCGACGCAGGGCGACGGCGGAATTTATTCCAACCTGGAGGATTTATCCAAGTGGGATGATGCTCTTCGCAATCACACGCTGCTCGGTGAGAAAGATTTCCTGCCCGCGATCACTCCGGCGAAATTGCCACCCGGCGCGCAAGCAAGCCTCGCCAAGGACGTTCCCGAATCCCTGCGCGCCAATGCCAGCGCATACGGTTTCGGCTGGTTCCTGAATTTGCAGGATGCGCATCCGCTGATCTGGCACTACGGCGACACCATGGGATTCAAAACCGTAATTTTTCGCTACACCCGCGACAACGTAACGGCCATCGTCCTCTGCAATCGCACCGATCTTGATCCAGGAACTCTCGCGCGGAAGGCCGCGAGTCTATTGCTGCCGGCGAAATGATCAAGGTTCAGGCTTCTAGGGAGTTCGCGCGGTTCCATGCAGCAAACTGTTCTTCCGTAAGATCGCCGGACGCGACTTCATCAGTACATTCTGCGATTTCCCTCAAAACTCGACGCCAAATGTAAATGACGCAAGACGCTGCGATTGCCAAGCAATTCAAAAAAAGACGCAGCTGATAGCCTCCGCCACTGAAAATCAGGATAGGCCGGCGAGTTTGCCAAGGCCTTTCATTTTGGCGCGGGCGGCCATGGCGCCGTATTGCTTCATCATGGTGCGCATTTGCATGTATTGCTTCAGAACCTGGTTGACGTCTTGCACGGTGGTGCCGCTGCCTTTGGCGATGCGTTTGCGACGTTTGCCGTCGATGACGTTGTGATCCTGGCGCTCCTGATTGGTCATGGAGTTGATGATGGCTTCGACTTGTTTCAATTTGCCTTCGTCCACGCTGGCGTCTTTGGGGATATTCTGCAGCGGTCCGACTTTGGGAAGCATGTCCACCAGTTGATCGAGCGGACCCATTTTGCGGATCTGGCGAAGCTGATCGCGAAAATCCTCCAGCGTAAATCCTTCGGTGCGAAGCTTGCGTTCGAGGTCGAGCGCGGCTTTCTTGTCGACGGCTTGCTCGGCGCGTTCGATAAGCGACATGATGTCGCCCATGCCGAGAATGCGAGAGACGATTCGTTCCGGATAGAAACCTTCGAGGGCGTCGTATTTTTCACCGAGGCCGACGAACTTTACGGGCGCGCCGCTGACTTTGCTGATAGAAAGGGCCGCGCCGCCGCGGGCATCGCCATCGAGTTTGGTGAGAATGACGCCGGTGAGTCCGAGCCGTTTGTGAAATTCTCCGGCCGAGCGGACCGCGTCCTGACCGATCATGGCGTCAGCGATGAAGAGAATTTCGCTGGGTTGCAATTCTTTCTTCAAGTAACCGAGTTCATTCATCAGGTCATCGTCAATGTGCAGGCGACCGGCCGTGTCCACGATGATGATGTCGCTGGCGGAAAGTTTTGCTTCCTTGATGGCGCCGCGCACAATTTCAAGCGGCTTATCGGTTCCCGCGCCGGGCCACAGGCTGACATTGATGGCTTTGGCGACTTGCGCGAGCTGCTCGCGCGCGGCAGGACGATACACGTCGGTTGAAACGACGATCGGGCGATGGCCGTGTTGGGTCAACCATTTTGCGAGCTTGCCGGTGGTGGTGGTTTTGCCGGAGCCTTGCAGGCCGACAATCATCCAGACGGAAGGAGGGCGGGAAGCGAAGAGCGGCTTGGCGTGTTTGCCGAGCAGCGTGGTGAGCTCATCGCGAACGAGTTTGATGACTTGCTGATCGGGGGAGAGCTGCAGCATGACTTCGCTGCCGAGCGCTTTGCTGCGAATGGTGGCGAGGAGCTCGTCAATGACGGGAAGAGCGACGTCGCCTTCCAACATGGCTTCGCGAATTTCGGCTAGCGCGGCATCCAGGTGCTCTTCGGTGAGCTTGCCTTGACCGCGGAGATTCTTAAATGTGCGTTGCAGCTTTTCTGTGAGGTTTTCGAACATGAGTAGTGACCAGAGTGCAGTGATCGGAGACCAGCAACAAACATTTTAGGCGGGGGGAGTTCCGGCGGTCAAACGTAGGGAAGGATCGAATGACGATGTTGGCGGCATCCCGAAGTTGGCAATGGCCGCGGCGAATTTTGGCGCAGAGGGCAGGGAAGCCGCCGAACAGACGGGAGTAACGAGCACGCGAACGGAGATGTGTTGCCGCCGGCGAATCGAATTTAGACCGTCTTTCCGACCAGCGGGCCGCCCGGGCCGGGATGGTTCTGGTTCCATTTGACGATGCCGGGGGCGTATCCGGTGATGAGGACGTGGTTGTGGACGATGTCGAGCGTAAAACCGCTATCGATATGCAGGGAAGAGCCTTCGTGTTCGTAGAGAGCGAGGGGTGGCGGGAGATGAGGCACGACGTCCCAGAGATTGGCGATGCGATAGCAGATATTGACGCGCGTATCGAAGAAGTGGACGAAATCGGGATGGCCGACGCGAGGTTCGGCCCAGGTGTAAACGATGGGCGCCAGATTCGCTGCCACATCGTTCAGTAGATCAGGCGCGGACAACGCCGAGAGGGCGCCGCCAAGGCTGTGGCCGGTGATCAGGAGCTCCTTGCAGCCGGGAGCTTTCAACTGCACCAGCTTGCGGAGGTTTTCACGCACCGCTTCGTACACAATTTGAAAGCCTTGATGGACCGTGCCGCGTCCGGGAATAGGGCTATAGGGCGCGGGAGTGAAGTCGAAATCATCAAGCCAATCCTTGAAAAATTCCGTGCCGCGGAACGCCACGACCAACCGGTTCCGCTGGGCGTCCACACAGAGCCAACCGAAATGTTGGTTTGGCTCAAGGTTACGCGGCATGGCTTCGACGGCCGCGCTGGTTGCTTTGGTTGGGTCAGTGATGCGCGGCCGGCGGGAATGGTCCAGCATACTCTCGAGAGGTTTGCGGTGTTTTGGATCGGCGCTGTGCAACCGGGCGCGGAAGGCGGGGGAGAGATCAGCGAGAATTTCGAAGGCATCGGTCCCCGCCGTGTAGCCGGAGGGAGGCTGATCGGCGTTATACGCGCCGAAGGCAAAGGGATAGACGTAATCTTGAGCGAAGCGTCCGTCGAAGGGAATCATCGTTAACCTCGCGCGAGGGGTAATGCCGCGATTATATTGCAATAATGCAAATGGGAATGCCAGGGTTTCAGTTTTTCTTTTGAAAGCTAGACGTGCTGGAGGTGGGAGTCTTTGAAGTGGGTAGGGTACTTAAGGCCGAAGCCGAGGAGACGGTCGAAGCCGATATGAGCGGCCCAGATCAGCGCGATGGGAAAGAGTTGTAGTTTGCTGGCGAAACAGGCGACAGCGAGCAAGATGGCGGGAGTAAGGTAAGTGTGGGCGAAGTTGTAGACGGCTGAACCGATGCCGACATTGGCGAGATAGCCGAGCAGGAAGAGGTCTGGAGCCAGGAACAGGACCGCGAAGAGGAGCCAGCTGGCGTGGAGTTGCTGGTAGAAGAAGATGGTCAGGACGAGGATTACGGCGCCTTCTAGGTGAAGGAGGATTTTGGGTTTGGTGAGCATTGGGAGAGTGTAGCAATAGGGTCGAGCCCCTATGCATCCGGAACAGACTGCCAACAAAGTGAACGCGCATTATCACAAGTGACCTGCTTCCAATCGAGAGTTTTTGGTGCGGGCTACAACTAAGACCCACGGGTAAGACGCGCGGGGCTTGACATTGTAGTCGGAATCCGATATATCGGATTCCGAGTGTGATGGCTGCGCATCATGGGAAAAACAGGCCGCGAGAATGGAAAATTTTTGCCGTTGTCACCAGCGACGCTGCATATTTTGCTGGCGCTGGCAGGCGAGGATTTGCACGGTTACGGAATCATGCAGGAGATTGCCCGGCAGTCGGCCGGGCAATACAAGATCGGGCCGGGAACGCTGTATGACAATTTGAAAAAGCTGCTGAACCAGGGGCTGGTGGAGGAAACCTCGAAACGAGGGTCGAGAGGGGTGTCAAGGGCGCCGTCAAAAGACGCATCGAGAAAGGACAGTAAAGAGGACCCGCGACGGCGGTATTACCGTCTGAAGGGATTGGGGCGGGATGTGCTTGCGGGGGACCTGGAGCGGCTGGCGGGTGTGTTGCGTGAGGCGCGGATGCATTCTGCAAGGGAGCTAAGAGCAAGGAGGACGTGATGGCTCGTTTTTTTAGCCGGGCTTTTGAAAAGAATTTTTATCATGCCGTCTCCAGGATTATTTACCAGTGCGTGCTGGGTCTTCATCCGCCGGAATTCCAACGCGAGTTTGCCGATGAGATGCTATGGATTTTTGACCAGGTTGCACAAAAGCAAAGTACGTTGCCGTTGTTTGCGGACGGCGTGTTGTCCCTAGCGCGGCAATGGCTGGTGCGGGGAGTAATACCAGAAGCTGCGAGGAAGTTGCTGTTTCAAGAAATCGCGCTGGTGCCAGTGGCCGGGGCAGCCACTGGGCTGTTTGCTTGGGAGCACATTGGCATTCCGGAGCGGCCCTTGCCGATTTCGCGAATGATTCAGGGCAGCGGGATTACATTGTTATTCCTGGCGACACTCTCGGTTGTAACGTTCCGGCCAGCAATCAACCGGCCGACGCAAGACCGCTCGATCAGCAACAGTGGCGACCAAGTACAGAGAGCCGCGGGCGGACGCAAGGAGCAGGCTTCGGGAGCTTACGGCGAGGCTAATTCGAGCCCCGACAAGGCCACAGCAAACGCACGGACGCGGGGCGCCCAGGAAGGAGAGTTCTATGGGGAACCGCCCCAAGACGGCGCAAGGGCGCCGGCAGCGGCGCCGCCAAACGCAGCGGATCTGGGCCAAGGCGAAACGCAAGCGGTTGCAAGAAGCCAGGCACAGACGGAACAAGGTCAAGCTGCACCTGCGGAGCGGCAGTTCCGCGCGTGGCTGGATGCGTTCAACAGCGGAGACCGCGTGAAACTGCAGGCGTTCGACGAGAAAAACTATCCCGAGGAAGCGAAGGAAGTTAGCGGTTTAATGCGGTTTCGCAAGATGACAGGCGGATTTGACGTCAAGAAGGTGGAGGAAGCGGGACCGATAAAATTTTCGGCGATTGTGAAGGAGCGCGAGTCCGATCAATTTGCGCATGTGGAGGTTGAAGTTGAGGCCGCAGAGCCGCATCGCATCACGAAAATGGATTTGAACGCGATTGGGACGCCGGCCGAGTTTGCACTGCCGCGGATGAGCGAAGAGCAAGCGATCGCGGCGCTACGTGCGGAGGTCGAACGGCAGGTTGCGGCGGACCAGTTTGCCGGGACGGTGATGATCACGAAGAATGGCAAAACCCTTTTTTCCGGCGCGTATGGATTAGCGGACCGCGAGAAAAAAATCAAAAACGAGTTGAATACGCAGTTTCGGATCGGCTCGATGAACAAGATGTTCACGGCGGTTGCCGTGCTACAACTGGCGCAAAGCGGAAAGATCAAGCTAACGGCGCCGCTGGGTGAGTATCTGACGGACTATCCGAACGGGAATTTGGCAACGAAGGTGACCATTCATCACTTACTGACGCATACGGGCGGAACAGGAGATTTTTTTGGGCCGGAGTTTGATGCGCACCGCTTGGAACTCCGCACGCTTCAGGACTACGTAAAGCTTTACGGAAAACGCGACGTGGAATTCGAGCCGGGAAGCAAATGGAAATACAGCAACTATGGATTTCTGCTCCTAGGATTGGTCGTGGAAAAGGCGAGCGGGCAAAATTACTACGACTATCTTCGCGAGCACGTTTATGCGCCGGCGGGAATGGCGAGCACGGATTCTCTGCCGGAAGCTCAGAGCGGACCGCGGCGTTCGGTGGGTTACACGGCGGACGGAAGCGAAACCTGGAAGCCGAACACGGACACGTTGCCATATCGCGGAACGTCGGCGGGAGGCGGATATTCCACAGTGGAGGATTTGCAGCGATTTGCGGAGGCGCTGAAAAATCACAAGCTTTTGGATGCGCATTACACGGAGCTGCTGACGATCGGAAAAATGGAGACAGGCAACGGAGACAAGTACGCCTACGGGTTCATGGATCGAACTGCGAGTGGCGTGCGCAGCTTTGGCCACGGTGGCGGAGCGCCGGGAATGAATGGCGATCTAACGATTTATCCGGAGAGCGGATACGTTGTTGCGGTGCTGGCGAATATGGATCCACCCGCGGCGGGACGAGTGGCTTCGTTTATTGGAGACCGGTTGCCTGCGAAATAACAGCTCTGATGCTATTGCTGTTTGGTCTGGATGAGCTAGGTACGCATAGACCTTTTAATCATAGGATGGCCAACACGGATTGTAGGAATAGACGCACGCGGTTGGCGAAGGGTTTCTGCGGAGATGCCGCACTCCAAACATCTACGGTTGCTGGAGGTGGGCGTCGAACCATGCTACGGTGCGGCGGATGCGGTCGCGGCGATGTTCAGGGTTGATGAACATGTGGCCTTCGTGTTCGTAGACGACCAGTTGTGTTTCGACGTTCAACGTTTTTAGCGCGTGCCAGAATTCGTAGGATTGCGGCGTAGGACATTCGCCGTCACTATCGCCGACGATAACTAGCGTTGGCGTTTTGGCTTTCTTTATGAATGTTATGGGCGAGCTTCTGGCATAGACCTCGGGATCGTCGTACACGGATTTGCCGAAGAACGGAATCATCCACTGGTCGATTTTGTTTTCGCCGTAGTAGCTCTGATAGTTGGCGATGCCGGCGCCGGCCATGGCGGCTTGGAAGCGATCGGTTTGCGTGACGGCCCACATGGTCATGTAGCCGCCATAGCTCCAACCGGTGATGCCGAGGCGGTTCGAATCGACGGGCGCGATCTTGATGGCTTCGTCGACGCCAGCAAGAATGTCGCGCAGATCACCGTAGCCAAAGTCTTTCACGTTGGCACGGGCGAAGGCTTCTCCGTTGCCGAAGCTGCCGCGCGGATTGGGTTGCAGTAGGAAATAGCCGGAGGCGGCGAGGGCCATGCCGAAGTCACCACTGCCGGGCCAACTGGAGAGAACTGCCGCGCTGGGACCGCCGTGAACTTCAACAATCAGAGGATATTTTTTTGCGGGATCGAAGTTCGCAGGATAGATGAGCCAGCCTTGCACCTGGTGAGAGTCGGATTTCCAGCGAATACTCTTTGCTTCGCCCCATGCGGCGGCGACGCCTTTGTTGCGCTGCGTGATTTGCTTCCATCGACCGTTGGGTCCGGCCCAGATCTCGGGAGCAGCGGAAAAAGAGCTGCGGATGGCGGCCCAGATTTTTCCGTCGTTCGAAACAGATGCGGACGGACCCCACGTGCCAAGAGTTACATGATCGGCTCCGGAATAAAGCGAATCGATTTTTGCAGTGGAAGGATCGAGAGAAATGATGGAGGATTCGCCTTGCGCGAATTCGCCGGCCACGATTTTCCCGTCGCCGGTCCAGGTGAGCCAGCTGGCTGAGGTTTTGCGTTCTGGAGTTAGATTTTGCGGTCTGCCGCCGGTTGCAGGAATTAGAAAAATGTCGCCGCCGACGGAGTCTTCGTCGCTCATCAGGCCTTCGATGAAGGCGATGGATTTGCCATCGGGAGACCACGCGGGATAGGAAACCTGAAGGGATGGCTTGTAAAGCGGCTTCATCAGGCCGGTGGAAGCGTCGAGTATGGAGAGTTCGGCGATCCACCAGTTGTTGTCACCATTGCCCAGAGCGGAGCTGACCACAAAATTCAGTCCGTCGGGCGCCCAATCGTATTGATATACGTAGGTGTCGGCGGGAGAGACCTGGCGCACTTTTCCGGTGGCGAGGTCGACTACCGCGAGGCGCTGTTCGAAGAAAGCGTCCTTGATTTCGCCGGTTTCGGGAACTTCGGCGACCAGAGGGCCGGCTGCGCGGGGCGCATTTTCCGTAAAGAGGACGGCGATGGTTTTGCCGTCTGGAGAAAATTTTGGGGAGGCGAGACTGCCTTTGACGTCGGTGAGGCGCTTTGCCGCATGCCCGACGCTGTCTTCGAGATACAACTGCGCTTGGCCGGGTTTCCCCGCGTCGGACAGGAAGGCGATGCGGCGGCTATCGGGAGCCCAGGCAATGTCAGATTCGGCGCGGGGCGCGCGGGCGGCAGTGATGTTACGGGCGGGCGTCTTGCCGTCAATGGCGGTTTCGAAAATGGCGGAGTTTCCCGAGTCCACACCATTTTTGTCGCGGAGCCCTTCGACCCAAGCGACTTTTTTGCCGTCGGGAGAGACGGCGGCTTGCGCGAAATCGCTGGCTGCGTTGAGTGCGTGAATGGCTTGTTCGATGGCGGGCGAGACTTTTTCTTTTTCCACTGCGTTGAGGCGGTTCTCGACGGCTTGCTTGGAGGTCTGCTTTTCTTGCGCGGCTGCGAGGGACGAGTGCAGAACGATTGCGGCCAGAAAAAAATAAAATGCGCGGGCGATCATCAACTGTCTCCTTCAAACGGGCCTTCGTACGATAGTGCGAGCGGCGTTGTGGTGCAAGCGGGAGTGAGTGGGGTTGTTACGCGAAAGGGAAACGCATAGAATCCGCGCAACAAATTCCTGCTTCTTCCTATGGAGGGACACCGATGACCACGTTGCCCAATCGCCGCGGATTTCTTGCGACATTAACCGGACTTGCCACGACTGCTGCCGTGGCTGTTCCGAAGATTTACGCGGAGCAGGCGCATGCAATGCCGGCGGCCATGCCGGATGCTTCGCTGTACGCAAAAGACGAAGAAGCGTACTGGAAGGCAGTGCGAAAGCAGTTTCTGATTCCGGAGGATGAAGTTTATTTGAATAACGGGACGGTGGGCTCGTCGCCTCTTCCAGTGCTGCAGGCGATTGTAGATTGTTATCACGATGCGGAGCGGATGGCGCAGAGCGACCCGGAGGATTATCCGATCTGGGGATATGCGGCCTGGAACGAATTTCGCGATCCGCTGGCGAAATTCATTGGATGCAATCGCGATGAACTGGCGCTGCTGCGAAACGCGACGGAAGCGAACAGCTATATCGCGAACGGTGTGGAGCTGAAAGCCGGCGATGAAGTGTTGATCACGGATCAGGAGCATCCGGGCGGCGAGCACCCGTGGGACTTGCGGGCGAAGCGCTACGGAATCGCGATCAAGAAAATCACGCTGCCCAAGCCGGTGCCGGATGCCGCTACGGTGCTGAACCTTTTCAGCGAAGCGATCACGCCGCGTACACGGGTGATTTTTTTCAGCCACATCACGACTGTAACGGGTGTGGTGTTGCCGGCAAAGGAAATCTGCGCGCTGGCACGTTCAAAAGGAATTCTGTCGGCTGTGGACGGAGCGCACGTTCCGGGCATGATGAAACTGGATGTGCACGATCTGGGCTGCGACATGTACTCGGCGAGCCCGCACAAATGGCTGCAAGCAACGAAGGGTACAGGATTTTTGTACGTGCGCGACGAAGTGATGGATCGAGTATGGAATACGATTGCGACCGAGGGCTGGGACGACACCAAACTGCGCGCGGAACGTTTCCAACGCATTGGCAGTTCGAATGTGCCGACGCTTTGCGGATTGCGCGCGGCGATCGAGTTTGCGAATCAGATCGGGATGGAGCGGATCGAGAAGCGTCACCGGCAGAACGCGAATTACATATTGAGCGAAATGGTCAAGCGCGGAGCGGTTTCCTGGACTTCGCCCGATCCGGCATTGCGTTGCGCGATTTCCACGGTAAATATCGCTCCGTTGAAGATGCCGGACGCGGAACAATGGATGTGGAAAGAGAGAAGGATACGGATTCGCGGGGGCGCGCCATCGAAGATTCGCCTTTCGACGCCATATTTTGTGCTGCGGGAGGATGCGGACCGGTTTCTCGGCGCGTTTGACGAGTACAAGGCCAAGAAGGCATAGCAGCGACGGCGCGATCGCGTTGCGTTATTTTGCCGGCAGGCCAGCGGCGGCAGCAGCACGGGATAGCACATAGGCCTGTATCGCAGAAACCTGGCTACGATTCAGCACTGCCTTGAATGAGGGCATACCGCGCGATTCGCGAACACCTGCGAGCACAATGGATTCAAGTTGATGATGAGTTTCGGCCGAAGCGTACCGCAGATCGGGAATGCTGGAGCCGGAGACAGCGGTAATTCCGTGACATGCCTGACAATACTGAGCGAAGAAGACTCCACCTTCTCTTACCGTGGCTGGTGAAGCGTTCGTGTGGATGGCGGGTACGGGTGGACCGCGATGCCCGAACGGCGGAACGTCCAGTTTCGCAGTGCCGCCAATGACGAAAGTAACGACGCGGCCAAAGCCGGGCTTCGCTGGACCTTCACCGGGAGTATTGAACAATCCCGCGGCGCCGCCCCATCCGACCATCAGCGTAATATATTGCACGCCGTCGACGAGGTAAGTCACCGGAGCGGCCATAATCCCGGTTCCAGTGTTGAACTCCCAAAGTTTCTGCCCATCGGTTGCACGAAACGCGGAAAACATTCCGTCGGAGCGTCCCTGAAAAACCAGGTTTCCCGCAGTGGTGAGGACGCCGCCGCTTTCGGCGACTGGATACGTGACCTCCCACGCTTGGCGTTGCTCAACCGGATTCCACGCAACGAGTTTCCCGATGGTCGGCGGCATGGCCAGCCACTGTTTGAGCAGCGGTCCGTCATAATGAGCGTCGCCTCCGTCGTTCATTGCTTTCGAACGGGACTTCCAGCCTTTTTCCGGGGCGTGCAGGTAGGTGGAACCTTCGCGAGCCGGAATATACACAAGTCCGGTAGTTGGATTCAGAGCCATGGGATTCCAGTTATGCGCTCCCGGCGGGTCGGGAGAAACGAGCACGGGTTCCATTCCCTTGTAAGCAGTTTCCGATTCTTGCGGGCGTCCGGTGTGCGGGTCGATTCCGGTAGCCCAGGTGATGCCCTTGACAAACGCCTTGGCGGAAATGAGCTGGCCTGTCTGGCGATCGAGGAGGTAGAAAAATCCGTTCTTCGAAGCCTGCATGATGACCTTGCGCGATGCGCCGGCAATTTCCAGATCGGCGAGCATCAGAGGTTGCGTGGCGTCGTAGTCCCAGTTTTCTCCTGGAGTTACCTGAAAATGCCACACCAGTTCACCGTCGCTGGCGCGGAGAGCAATGATGGAAGCCAGATACAGATTGTCGCCACCGCCAGGGCTACGCAGATCTCGGTACCACGCGGTTCCATTTCCGGTGCCTGCGTAGATCAAGTCCAGATGGGGATCGTAGACAATGGAATCCCAAGGAGTTCCGCCACCGCCAGAAAGCCAATACTGGCCGTGCCACGTCTTTGCTGCGTCTTCAAGCGCTTTGGATTCGAATCCGTGCGCCGGGTCGCCTGGCACAGTGAACGTCCGCCAGACTAACTTGCCAGTTTCCGCGTCGTAAGCGGAGACGCAGCCGCGAACGCCATATTCGGCGCCGGCGTTTCCGATGAGCACCAACCCTTTGGCCATTCGCGGCGCTCCAGTAATTGCGTAGGGCTTGGCTTGGTCGACGGTGATCACGTCCCAGACCGGTTTGCCGGTTTTTGCATCCAGCGCGATCAACCGGCCGTCAAGAGTGCCGAGATAAACCTTATCGCGATAAAGCGCAACGCCGCGATTGACGACGTCGCAACAGATGTTAACGGCGCGGGCACGCGGAACCTTGGGATCGAACGTCCACAGGGTATCGCCCGTTTTTGCATCGAGTGCGTACGCCACGCTCCATTCACCGGTGGTGTAGATCACGCCGTTCGAAACCAGGGGTGTAGCTTCCAGGCCGCGGCTGGTGCCGAGTTCGCGACTCCAGCGCAGGCCAAGTTGTCCGATATTTTGCTCGTTGATCTGGTTTAACGGGCTAAAGCGTTGCTCGTCACTTGTTCGACCGTAGGTGGTCCAATCGGCGGCGTCACTCCTGCCCATTGCAGGACTGGACTTCTTGCAAGCGGCCATGGAGACGGTGAGAAAGCCCACGAGTAAGAGCGAACTGCTGGGACGCATGTGCACTACATCCTCCCGAAAAGAGTTTTTTCTCTGGTCTCAGGTGCAGGCTTGGCCGCAATGTGCGTAATCGCGACGGATAGTGAAAGCGATTAGAAGCTTCGAAGGTGAAGAAGTCAAGCTAAGGCATGCTGCCGATGGATTTGATGTTGTTGAGCGCGCCTTTGCGGAACGCGGCCTATATCTAAGGTTGATCCGCAGGGGGGCGAAGTTGCACGGCGATGTTCGATACGACGATTTGTTGCTGCGGTTGAATTGATTCCATTGTCGTCAACGAAGTGTCATGAACTGTTACGCTCCAGCTTCTACTGCTGCTTCTTCTTTTTGCTCGGGAGCATGTCTGCGCAACAAAGTGATGGAAAATACCAGGATGAGCACGAGCAAACCGAGCAAACCAAGCTCGATCATGCTGGCGCGGAAAATGCTGGCTCTTTCGGGCGACCAGGAGCCCTCTTTGGTAAGTGTGGAGGCTTCTAAAGTGATTACAAGCATGCGCCGAATGGAAGCGATCAGGCCAACGACAAGAAATGGTTCGGTGATGAGAGTGTGCGAGCGGATGGAAATGCGCACAGTGTGGAGAATCTCGACCAGCATCAATACGATCAGCAACTGATCGAGAACCTGTAAGGTCTGTGCGGAGATGGTCCAATGACGCAGCCCCTCCCAGAGCATTTTGCCGGAGTTCAAGATTGTGGCGAGGGCGGCCAGAAAAAGTAATATGGCAAGAACGGAATAGACAAAAACTTCGGCTTGCATGAGGTAGTCGCCAAAGTGATGGCGCAGTTTTTCTCCGGCCATTGAAGGCACTCCTGTAACACGCAATGCCTCTTGGGGCGGCGAAGAACGGCGCGGCAACCCAGAGAGCGGTAACTGGAAGGACCGCTGTTTAAAGTGTGCCACCGGACAAGTTGTGAGGGAAGAGGTCGCTTGCTGGCGGCGAATCACTGAAGTGTGCGTGCACTTTTGGTGAGAAAAATCAACCAGATTTGCTCAGACTGGAGCCGATAGAACTCCCACAATTGCAATCGCTTGCTGAAAGCGAACAAAAAATCTTGGCTTGCAATGGGATGAATCGAGTGAAAACGATTATTCTGAAGTGTGACTGAAAATCCAGACACCACCATCATCAAGGACCCGGGCAGGGACCCGCGGAAAGGCACTCTCCGCCGCTTGATTAGATGGTTTCTGATTGCAGTGGCGCTTCTTTGGTCGCTTGCTGTGCTGGCCCTTGTGGCAGCCCGGTGGATTGACCCAGCGACCACCGCGGTGCACATGGAGCGCCGGCTGCAAGCATGGATTCACCACCGGCCGTATCACGAACGATACGAATTCGTTCCGCTCAGCCAAATCTCGCGGGATTTCCAGCATGCTGTCATCGCCGCGGAGGACGCGCGTTTCTACCAGCATCATGGATTCGATTGGCACGCGATGCAAATCGCTGCTGAAGACGATATCGAAGGCGGCCGCATTCGCGGAGGGTCCACTCTTACGCAGCAACTGGTAAAAAACCTGTTCTTCGGAACCGGCCGCTCCATACTTCGCAAGGGCGCCGAGTTCACGCTTGTCCCGGTGGCCGAGTTGGTCCTCGGCAAGAAGCGCATTCTGGAACTCTATCTCAACGTGGTCGAATGGGGTCCTGGTGTTTATGGTGCGGAGTCTGCGTGCCGCTACTACTACCGAACCCCTGCGCGAAGTATCGACCGGGAACAAGCGGCCCAACTCGCCGCAATTCTGCCGTTGCCCCTGAAGCGACGGCCCGATCACATGAGGCACTATAGTGGACTCATCGAAGAGCGGATGCGCGAAATGGGATGGTAATCGCGCAACAGCAGTCGTGGAGAAAACCGTAGCCAGTGCGAGCAATTCAGCGCAATCGAATTGCGCACACATACATTTTCGCTTTAAAAAGGTCCTGAAAGGGCTGTAATCACTTTGCGGCAGCTTCATATTGAGGGTTATTCGGTTGCAGCCGGAATGCTTCTACAAACTGCGCGTGTGCTTCCTCTGAACGGCCCTTTGAACGCAGAGCCGCTCCAAGATAGTAGTGGCCTTCTGCATCCGCTGGGGCATTCTTCTCGTATAAATCCAACTGGCTGATTCCTTCATCGATCTCTCCAGTCTCGAACAAGGAGATGCCCAGAAATTTTCTTGACTCGGCCATCTTGGGCACTGCCGCGATCAGTTTCTGCAATACCGGGACAGCTTCCGCATATTTTCCTTCGTGGGTGAGAGAGACTCCAAGAGCGAACATGGCATAGTGATTTTCAGGAAAGATTCGCAATGCCTCCCGAGACGCGGATTCGGCTTCCGCAAATTGTTTCTGTGCGGTTAGAGAAAGAGCGAGTAACCCGTAAGCTTCGCTGTTTTCTGGCCACAGTTTTAGAGATTGTCTTGCCTGAGCTTCGGCGGCGGCGTAGTTCTGGGAAAGCAAGAGACTGTCTGCATATGCGAGATGGAGGGTTGCTGAATCTGGAGCCAGAAGAAGTGCCTTCTGGTAACTTTCGCTGGCAGGGGCCAATTGCCGATTCTGCTTTGCATTCCATGCTTGTCGGAGCAACTCATAGGCCGCGTCACGATACGGAGAAGTTGTTGTCGCAGCTAGCGGCTTGGTGTTCTTAAGCATTTCCGGGAAACCTGGAAATGGAAATGAGGCTATGAAAGCCGCATCGGGAGCGAAATTGGTACCACGTGCTTCAATGACCTGGCTGGCGTAAGAGTTAGCCGGTCCGGCTGCAAGAAAACCAAAAAGTTCAAGTTTGTCAAATGGGGGTTGCTCTTCCCGAATGGATGAATGGGCTACGGTGGTCTCCGTCTTCGTCGCCTTCGGAGGAGTGTCGGGAACCCGCGATGATTCTAGCGGTAGATTATAGAGGAACGTAAAACGGAGTTCGATGTACGGGCCGCGAAACCCCTCAGGCAAATGTTGAAACGGCGCTGACGAACGAATCGCACTAACTGCGGCCTTGTCCAGCGGCCCCTTTTTCGAACTAGCTTCAACCGTCGGCTCTTTGACCAGCAGCGTCCCATCCTTTTGAATTTGAAAACGAATGACAACTCTTCCTTTGTCCCCCAGCGCGGCTGATTCAGGCATGATCACAAACCAATTACTCCTCACTTTCATGCATAAATGTTCCACGTAATCGCGGAAATCTACATCGCCAGTCGGCGTCAGGATTTCCACGCTGGGGGAGAAGCCGCGTAGAGCTGTTGCAGATTCTTTCACCTGCGCCTGCAGACTCGAAAGCGAGAAAACAACGCATAGAACGCTCAGTATCAAAACGCAATCGGCCAGTCTTCCCACTCGCAACGCGGCCTGAGAGAGTACGCGCTCTCCTTTTTGCATGCGGCAATTCTGCATTTGCGCCAAGGGAGGCGTCAACATCTGTTCGTCGAAACTGCCTATGTCTATTACATTTCGTCTTGTAGATTCTGGCCTAATTCCCTGAGATAATCACGGATATGTGCAGGTGTTTCACTTTTCCCCTCTCTGTAAGCTAATGTCCGGCAAGGGCGTGCGCCAGCAAACTATGCATGTATTCCGAACCACCCTCGCTTCGCTCGGAATCTAAGTACCATAACCCGCTTGTCCGGTAACGGCTTACCACGCAAGTGGAGCCGGAACACGCCGCCCGAGCAGTTTCCAAACGGGCACCCGCAGAAAACTAAGAGAAAGTGTCGATTTCGCTCTCCCTCGTTCGACGTAACTGCAGAGGCTGGGTGTATCTGTTAATG
>Ga0210406_10001698_pt1 | contig 26324 bp, 27 predicted proteins | sample IncBWC30MmetaG_FD_155454 | JGI IMG/M metagenome (GOLD analysis project Ga0210406, IMG submission 155454) | Forest soil microbial communities from Barre Woods Harvard Forest LTER site, Petersham, Massachusetts, United States - Inc-BW-C-30-M | ecosystem: Environmental > Terrestrial > Soil >... | reverse complement strand
TAGACAGCCCCGGAATGCCCGTCTGCGCGCGGATCGCCCGGTAACCCAATTCTTTGTACTTGCCCACTTCATCGACCGTCTCCTCGATATCGCGCCCGTTGGCATGTCCGTACACCAGGACTCCGGTGCGGCTTCTCCCGCCCAGCAAGTTGTAGACCGGTGTGTTGAGTGCCTTCCCTTTCAGGTCCCAGAGAGCCATGTCCACCGCAGCGATCGCAGTCATCGTAACCGGGCCGCGCCGCCAATAGGCGCCCCGGTAGAGGTATTGCCAGATGTCTTCCGTTTCAAACGGGTCGCGTCCAATGATGCAAGGCACAACGTGATCGGTCAAATAGGACGCAACCTCCAATTCGCGCCCGTTCAAAGTCGCGTCGCCGAGACCGTACATTCCCTCGTCGGTCGTGATTTTCAGGGTTACAAAGTTTCTTCCCGGGCAACACGCGGATACATCAGCGCTGATGATCTTCACACACCTCTCCTCGTCCGCTCGTCCTTCCTTAGATTCGTCGAACCAGCCCTTCCTCAGTTGCTTGGTTGTTACGAACCAGGATAAGCACAAGAATCATTCCCGCAAGCGGAACCAGACCAGCCACAATCAAAATCGGATCGAAGGCGTGCGTGGATGAAGCCTGGCGCGCATCGGAGAAATACCCAATCAATTTGAACGCAACGATCGTTCCGATCCCAGCGCCCGTTCCTCCCAAGCCGCTTACCGAGGCCACGGACTCGCTGTGAAACAGGTCTGAGGGCAACACGTTCGCCATCGTGCTGAATGATGCATACGAGAACGTTGCGATCGCAAAGAGCACCGTGATCGCATAAATGTTGGTAGTGAATATCGTCGGAATCAGCAGAGTGGTCCCCAGCCCTCCAAAGACCACCAAAGCTTTCCGGGCAGCGCCGAGTTGCCAGCCCCGCTTAATCAAGTATCCCGAACCCCCTCCACCGAAAAAGTTCCCGAGGTCAGCTGCCAGAAATGGAATCCAGACCGCGATCAATCCACTTTTGAGTTCAATCCCCTTGGCGACGAGGTAAATCGGAAACCAATCAGTGATGAAGAAGAAGACCGGGTCGGTGAAAGTTCTGCCGACGATCGTTCCCCACGTCTGGGGCAGCTTCAGGAGAACCCCCAGCGGGGCGACCATCCCGCCGGGCCTCGGCGAACCGGGCTCCACTTTGTCAGCAACGATCATCTGTAATTCCTCTGGGCTGATTCGCCGGTGAGATTCCGGCGGATAGTACAGCGCGCGCCAAGCGAACAGCCACAGGAACCCGAGGGCTCCAGGAATCATGAAGGCAGGTCGCAAGCCCCATCGAAAGAAGATCGGCAAAACAATAAACGGTGCGATCGCGCCACCAATCGACGAACCGCTGTCGAAGATGGCGGTTGCGAGGCCGCGCTCACGCTTTGGAAACCACTCCGACACTACTTTGGCGGCCGCCGGCCAGTTTGCTGATTCGCCCGCCCCCAGCAAAAACCGAAAGCCGGTAAACGATAAGAGTCCTCCCGCGAGCGAGGTGGCCATTGAGGTAAGCGAATACCAGAGCACGCTGAGACTTAATCCACGCCGAGTCCCCAGGCGATCCATGAGTCGTCCGAAAGCGGTTTGACCGATCGAGTAGGCTACTCGGAATGCAATGACGATGTTGGCGTAGTCGGTATTCGTCCAGCGGAACTGTGATTTCAGGTAGGGGGCCAGCACCGAGAGAGTCTGGCGATCAACATAGTTGATCACAGTCGACGCGAACAGCAAGCCGACCATCCACCAACGCAAGGACGGTATCGTGCGAGGCTGCTGCGGCATGCCGGCGGTCGCCATGGGTGGAAGTCGGTTCGTACAATCAGCTCTACCGCGAGATCATCACCTGGGCTTCATTCTTAAGCGTCTCTCGCAAAGCTGGACTTAATAAGGATGCGGCTTCCCAATCGACGTATACGGTCGCGTTCGGATGTGTGCGGAGGATCGACGCCGGTGCCATCGGACTGATACTCTCCTCAACGCAACTTCTTATAGCCTGCGCTTTGCGCACATCGGGAACAACGGCAAGAATTTCTTTCGCCTTAAGAATCTGCTGAGCCGACATCGAAATTGCCTGTGTGGGTACTTGTGAAATATCCGCGAACCATGCTTCGCCGACCTGTTGCTTCCGACACGCTTCATCAAGGTTGACGATGATGTACGGCTCTTCGGTCTCGAAATCAGCAGGGGGGTCGTTGAAGGCAATATGGCAGTTCTCTCCGACGCCAAGAAACGCGATGTCAATCGGTGCGGAGGCTAGTTCATCGCCAACACGCTTGACCACTTGCGCGGGATCGGCAGCGTCACCGTCGAGCAAGTGGTATTGCGTGATTCCCGTCCGTTGCACGAGTTGCTCGAGCAACATCTTGCGGAAACTTCCGGGATGTGTGATCGGCAAGCCGATGTACTCATCGAGGTGGAAGACTTCCACTTTGCTCCAATCGATCTCTGAGGTGCTCGTCAGGGCAATGAGAAATTCACGTTGGGACGCGGCGGTTGCAGCAACCACGCGTGCCTTCCCATGGCTCGCCACGGCGCGCCGAATGGCAGTGGCCGCCTGTTTGGCAGCCGCTGCACCTAACGCAGGTCTGTCGCTGAATACCCGCAGCAGCATGAAGGGCTTCCCCCTATCTGAGCAATTTGATCGTCGGTGGCCTGTCGATTCAGTTCAATGTGCCTCGCAGCACCGTGACTGAGGCCGCGGGCAGCGTGTAAGCCGTGTCGGCTACTGCGTCCATCGACTTCGTGATGGGCGGGTTGTCGGGATCGGCATATCCATTTCTCCCCGCAGGATGCCATTGATACTGAGCTTTCCCGAAAGTAAACATGCTGACTGCTCCGGCGAACCAGTGATCTTTTTTCGAATCATGAAATGCAATCTTCACGGAGTGTTCCCGATCGTAGTCCTTGTTGATGAGCAGAACGGCCCACTGGCCATCGGGGCGTTGCAGCGGATAGGCCGTGACTAACACATGGCCGTCGCTGTCCTTGATGTCGCTCGACGCTGTGAACAGGCGGTGTTGGCGGTCCACCGGCTGCGCCCACTGCTGGGTCAGCAACTGAGCTGCATAGAACTGAGAAGTTCGCTGTCGTATTTGGTAGTCCTTATCAACCATGAACATGTGGTACGTGCCCCAACTGTTCGAGCACACCGGGTGCGGTGGCGAGTACGAGAGCAAATGATAGTAGTGGGTCGATTGGCCGCCTGCGGACAAAAAGCCGCCGAAAGAGTCAGCCAGCCAAAGTGCTCCGAAAATGTCGACCGCTGCCTCCCCACCATGATCGTTGGTCTCGGTGTCGAGCAGGGGAAGTCCCGGCGGAAGCCCGTCATCCCGCCAAACCTGCATGATGTGAGTGATCAGTTCGGGTTCCTGATAGAGATTCTTCCAGGGTGTCTCGCAACCGTCGTACGGATAATGCTCAAACGACATGAAGGCGAGATCCTGCAGGCGGTTGTGCGCTCTCAAATAGTCCAGGAACCGCTTGAGCCATGAGGTCCTCCCCACCTTGTCGGGCCACACCTTGATATCTTCAGTCACTCCTTCGAAGATCGGGCCTCCTAGCTTGAAGTTGGGATTGACGCGATGGAGCGCTTCAGCAAATTGCAAGTAGAGCGTGGCATAGTCCTCCGGCAGCATGTATTGGCCATCGGGTTCCTCGCCCATTTCGATGTACGAGACCGGATAGTTGCGCTTCTTGATGTACGTCATCTGCGCGGCAGCGTCTTCAGGCGTGCTGTAAAGAAGAGCAACCGGAACAATCGCCGGTAGGCCCCGAGTAATGCCGCTGGTGAAGAACAAATCGAACCCCGGCTGGTCGCCGGACTCCATTCGATCGGGCGCGACATATAAGTCAGACGGTTCGTGCCATGGATCTACGGATGAGCAGTAGGTAAAGGTTTGATTCTGATCCGCTGAATGATGAATCAAGTCGTGGAATTGATCATGCTCGTCGATCTTTCCCAGAAAAAGCTCGCGGATCGCATAGCCGACACAGTTTCTGCGGTCTGCGGATCCATGAGTGTCGCAGGTATTGGAAGATGCGGTCATCCAGATGCGGACATAACTAGTGGACAACGGCGAGCCATCGAGGCGGATGGTCGGAGTGCCGCCAGTTCCGCTGGAGATCACGCCATTCGCGAACGTCTTCCACTCTCCCTTGTCCTGCTCGTCCATCGCATCGCCGTCTCCAGCCCAATACTGAACTTCGTAGGACTTCGCGTAGGGTTCCGCCCACGCAACCTGAATCGCATTGATTTGTTGCTTCCTTCCAAGGTTGATGACCACCCATTGCGGATGGAGAGAGTCATCTTCCCCGGTGAATACCTGCGACAAATATGGATTGCTTTTCCAATACGATTGCTCATCGCCGTCATCTAGACGCGAGAATCCATCGAATTCCGTGCCATTGTTTCGCGTGAATCCTCGGTGCCGAAGCTGATAGCCATAGGAGTGGCGAATTTGCGTTTTGCCCGGATTGCTGTTGCCCACGAAGTAGCCTTTACCCGTCGGGTCACTCCACTTGCCTTCCGGGTTCCAGTGCCAGGCCTGCACGAAGAGGTCGGTATTTTGCCGGTAGCTGACCACCCCCCAGCCTGCCTCCAGCATTTGCTTGATCTGGTCCGGCTCAAAGAACGCGTCGGTCGCGTTGCTTGGAACGCGATCGACCGTAGTTCCCAACGCATACAAGGGGCTGAAGGTATTCACTTCATGACCAGGCTTCGCGTCCACCACAACTGTTTGTGCGTGCCCGTTCACGAGAAGAATAGAAAATAGGATGGTTGAGCCGCCAAGCCAAATCGCGGCCGAAAAGAGGGCGTGCAGAAACCAGGTTGGATACGAGGACGATCGTGGAATCACAGACTCCTTTCCGGCCGGACCATGGCGGCTTGCAAGCTTTGAGAATCAATCAGCATGAATGCCCGATGGCGCATTGATCTTGCGTGCCGAGCGAACTGCGTGAACCAGCTCCTTCGCGGCATGCGTGATCTGGGCTGTATTTCCGGTTCGCAATGCAGCGGCATTCACCAATTCTCCGCCGACACCGAGCGCGAAAGCCCCTGCTGCCAAAAATTCCGCGGCGTTCGCCACACTGACACCTCCGGTTGGAATCAGACACGCATCCGGAAAGGGGCCCTTGAGCGCTTTCAGATACTTCGCGCCTCCCACATTCCCACACGGGAATATCTTCACGAGTTTCATGCCATGTTCCCACGCGTTCATCACCTCGGTCGGTGTCAGGGCACCCGGTATCGCCAATTTTCCAGCGTCGCGGGCGCACGCCAGAACCGGCACGGACAGTCCAGGGCTGACCAGAAACTCCGCGCCGCTTTCGATACACATTCTCGTCTGCTCAGCGCTTATGACTGTGCCCGCACCGACCAGCACTTGATGCCCATAACGGCTCGCGACGTGGGCAATCACAGCCAATGCATTCGGTACCGTCATCGTGATTTCGATGATCGGAATCCCGCCCACGGAAATTGCCTCGACCGCGCGCGTCGCATCGTCGGCGGTCTGCGCCCGGACCACCGGCACAATGCCAATCTCGCCGATCCTTCGAATTACTTCATCAATCGTCATTGGAATTTCTGTTTTAACCCCTCAGCACCAAAATGCATCAGCGCTCAATCCGGGCCGTCCGAGCTTGCATGACCTGAAGCACCTCGGCCAGAGTCGCCATGGTCGAGTCGCCCGGCGTTGTCATGGCAAGCGCTCCGTGAGCGGCTCCGCAGTCTACACACCACTGCGGGTCCTTGCCCGAAAGAAGGCCATAGATCAGACCAGAAGCAAACGAATCGCCGCCACCGACGCGATCATAGATTTCGAGTTCCTCTCGCGGAGGCGCTTCGTAATAACAGCCATCGGAGTAGCAAAGCGCTCCCCAATCGTTGAAGGTCGCGCTTTTCGCGTTCCGTAACGTAGTTGCGATCACCGCAATATTATGGAACTCCTCGGCCACGCGTTCGATCATCGTCTTGAAATTACGAGGATCAAGGTTCGAGTGATGTTCATCCTGCTCCGCGACTTCGAACCCCAAGGCAGCCGTGAAGTCCTCCTCATTCCCGAGCATCACGTCCACGAAAGGCGCCAGTTGCCGGTTAACTTCCTGCGCCTTAGGCTTCCCTCCAATCGACTTCCAGAGCGAGGGCCTGTAATTAAGGTCGTAGGAGACGATCACTCCGGAGCGCTTTGCCGCCTGCATCGCTTCCTTTGCGACCAGAGGCGTGGTCTCCGACAGAGCGCAGAAAATTCCGCCCGTGTGAAACCATCGCGCACCGTCGCGCTCGAAGATTTGCTGCCAATCGATTTCTCCTGGTTTGAGTTGGGATGCCGCCGTATGCCCGCGGTCCGAGCAGCCCAGCGCAGCACGTACCCCGAAACCGCGCTCTGTGAAATTCAACCCGTTGCGAACCGTCCGCCCAACGCCGTCCGAGGGAACCCACCGCACGTAGGACTGGCCAACGCCTCCCTGCAGCATCAGATCTTCAACCAGCCGCCCGACCGGATTGTCCGCCAAGGCCGTAACGATCGCCGTATCCAGGCCGAAGCAGCGTCTCAGGCCGCGGGCAACGTTGTATTCGCCGCCGCCCTCCCAGGCCCGAAACTCGCGAGTGGTCGCGATCCTCTTGTCGCCCGGATCCAGACGCAGCATGACTTCCCCGAGAGTCACCAGGTCCCACCCGGAATCCTGCTTCGGTTTGATCTTGAGTTTCCACATAGCTTCACGAGTTCGCTGGACGCGTCGCCGCGCCGTCGATCGGTTGCGCTATCCCGCTACCGACCGCTGGCCTGGAAGCCTGCACATCGACGCCCGCCAAAGTCCGGGACGGATCAACCAAAAGCCAACCGGTAGCTCCCACGAAACACGTCGTGCCCTCCCTCGTTGAATTTCGCGAATCATCATGGTGTCTGTTCTTTTCGAAACCACTCTGCTGCGCTTCCCACCCTAGGCGGCGTGTTCTCTCAATATTCGCGAAAGCCGGTCCGCAACGATTTGGTCCTCTCCCGGTTGCAGCATGAACGAATTGATCACAAGCCCAGGTTTCTCCTCCCCGCCGCTCATTGCAATTGGAGGCGTCGCTTTTCTGAGAAGCTGGGAGACTTGTTGTGGTGTCAACGAAATCCGCGAATCCCAACTGATCTGCATGTGCGGTACGTGGTTTGCCACGTCTGGCATGAAGAACGACGTGCTCACACCGGGAATCTTCACAAGCGCCGCAGACACCAGATCAAGGCGTTTTTGCCACTCGCGCGTCAACGCTTCATGGTCCTCGCTCAGATACAACTCGAGGGCCTTGATCATCCCCAGAATTTCTTCCTTACCCACCTTTTGCCCGCGACCCAGCGTGTCTTCATAGGGGCTGTTATTCAGCAGGGCACAGTGCACCAGATCCTTCTGTCCAATGAGAAGCCCGGCACATTGAGGACCGCGCATCGCCTTGCCACCGCTGAAGGTTACAAGGTCGTACCCCATATTCGTGTAGTCCCACAGGTGCGAAACTGGAGGCGTGTCGGCAGCCGCGTCGATCATCGCCGGAAGCCTGAATTCCTTCGCCAGCTTGACCCACTCTTCGACCTTGATCTGGCCGGCCGCATTGGCAAAGTTCGTGAAATGCAGCATAGCCGTGCGCTCATTGATGGCTGCCCGGAGTTGCTCGTGCGTCTCGATTTCGATCAGCTTGATCCCCGTGGCTCGAAGCTGGTGATCGAATGGGTTGCGATGCGTCTTCTGAATGATGACCTCAGACTTCATTCCGGTGAGGTCAGGCAGTTGCTTGATAAACGTTTCGTTGTCGCCAGTGAGTATTCCTGCAAGTCCGGACTGAATCGCCGCCGCTGCACCAGAAGTTACGATGGCGGAGTACCCCTCGGGGAGTTTCAGCATCTGCGCGATGCGCTTTCCCGCCGCTTCCTCGAGGGCGGGAATGCTCACGAAATGACGCGAAGCCTGCGCCATCACCGCTTCCACTTCCGGGCGAATCAGCGAGCCGCCCAGTACCGTCATCGTTCCTTCGGCGTTTATGACGGTAGGAACTCCCAGCTCTTCATACGGATTGCCTGTATGCCCGAACCCGGCAACCAGCGCGCTGGCTTCGCCGCGAAGAGCACTGCCAAAGAGCCTGCGCGGCAATGACAGTGAGGCGGTGATCATTCCGAGTCCACTCAGGAACGTGCGGCGACTCCAATTCCCTCTAAAACGCATTTGTATGCTCCCGTTTCTCTGCTTACTTTGTAACGGCGGCAATGCAATTGATTTCAAGCAGCGAATGTCCCGGAACTCCTGCCGCCGACACCGTAGTGCGAGCCGGGCCTCCATGAGGAAAATACCCCTTAAAGACCTCGTTCATGCCGTCGTAGTCGTCGAGTTTCGAGAGATATACCGTGAGCTGAAGGATGCTATCCATGCCGCCTCCCCCCGCTTCCACCAGCTTCTTCACGTTGTGCATCACCTTCGTGGTGTGACTCTCGATGTCGGCGCCTTTCACGTCACCCGCATCGTTTGCGCCTTGTCCCGATGTAGAGATCAGACCGTTATGCACGATCAGCGATGTGATCATTTGCTTGCCGTCAGCCGGCTGCCCGTCATAGTTCAACTTCTGTACTCCTGCATTCGACGAGGCTTGAGCCTGCGACTGTCCTTCCAGTAGAGATCCTGTGATACCCAGGGCGGAAAGTACGGAGGCAAACCGGGTGGCGAAAGTTCGGCGAGTGAATGGCACAATCATCGGTTCTTCTGCTCCTTCAGTGAGGTTGAGCTTCACGGTAATGCGAAACTGAATACGTCACTGCCCGCGGCAATCGCGACATATTGCTTCCCCGCGACTCCATAACTCATGGGTGAAGCGCTGATAGGCTGCCCGGTATTGAAATGCCACAGGGGCTTTCCGGTCGCCGCATCGACCGCCTCGAAAGAATGGGCGTCATCGCCGAAAAACACCACGCCTCCAGCGCTGGTCATGGTGCCGGCCGATGAGTGCCCACTGCCCACTTGCGGGTATTTCCAGGCAGCCGAACCCTTTTTGATATCGAATGCGATCAGAATCTTCTGCGATGGCTCCCCGGGAATCTGCTTTACACCCGTCGAGTAGTACTCCCGGCTCTCTTTGAAGGACTCAGGCGTCGGCTTCGAGAAGTAGGTCTCACACTGTTCCAATGCCATGAAATACACCAAGCGAGTCGCTTCGTTATACGACGGAGCAAACCAGTTCGTGGCGCCCGAATATCCCGGGCACACACGCATGCCCCCGGGTGTCGGCTTTACGTCAGTTCGAATCGGTCGCCCGTGAGCATCAATCCCTTTCGCCCAATTCAATTTATCCACAAAGGGCGCCGCAAACAGAAACTGGCCATTTGTGCGATCCAGTATGTAGAGGTAACCGTTCCGGTTGGCTTGCACAAGCAGCTTCCGATTCGCCCCTTTGAACTCGGTATCGATCAGCAACGGTGTCTCGACCCCGTCGTAGTCGAAAAGATCGTGAGGCGTAAATTGAAAAAACCATTTCAACCGCCCGCTATCCGGGTCGAGCGCCAGAACGCAGTCTGTGTAGAGATCATCCCCGGCCCGAACGGTGCCCTCGAAATCCGGCGACGGGTTACTCGTGCCCCAGTAAATCATGTTGAGCTCGGGATCGTAAGTTCCCGGCATCCAGGTTGTCCCGCCGCCATGTAAATACGAGTTGCCCGGCCAACTCGCCGAACCCGGCTCTCCGGGCGCAGGGATCGTCCAGAAGCGCCAGGCCAACTGCCCGGTGCGAGCATCGTAGGCCGCGACAAAACCGCGTACGCCATCATCGCCCCCGGAGGTGCCAACCAGCACCTTATCCTTCACGACCAGCGGAGCACTGGTGGCTCCATAATTCTTTTTCCAGTCCGCGTAGGCGACGTCCCAAACCAGGTTGCCGGATCGCGCGTCGAGGCAGAGCAAGTGCGCGTTGTCGGTCTCCATGTACACACGGTTTTGCCAGAGCGCAACGCCTCGGTTGATGTGCCGCGAGGCATCGTCAATCAGCCCTTCCGAAATGGGGCGCGCGTGATGCCACACTTCCCTTCCGGTGTGCGCGTCCAGCGCGTACGCATCATTCGCCGCGGTTACGAACATCAGCCCCTTGAACACTACCGGGGTGACCTCGAGGTTCCTGCTGTTGTCGGTGTGGAAAACCCATTGCGCCTTCAGTCGACCGACATTGCCAGTATTGATTTCGTTCAAAGCGGTATACCGGCGGCCTGAGTAGTCGCCGTTGTAAGAGATCCAGTTATCGGCTGGCGGCTTTCCAAGCAAGTCTTCCGGGCTTACATAGTGCGCAGCCGCATCACTCAGGCTCGTGTCAGAGCCTTGCTTCGCCACTGCCGCCACACATCCGAAGACCGCCATCATCCACAACAGAGTTCGCATGACTGTAGGTCCCGATTCGCTCTCAAGATCAACGTCTCGCCCAAGGTGCCTATTTCCGTCCAGGCACACAGCGAGTCGCGACGCCAACCTTCGCCGACGCCAGCCCTGAGCCGAGTGGTCTCTCTAGACGATCGCTTTCGCAAGACCACTCCTTTCTGCGCCAGAACTTTTCTGAGAAGCGCCGGCGCCTTGCTTTGTGGGCGGCTTGTAACCAAGTTCCCTGGAAATTTCCAATCCCGCGTGCTGGATCAACGGGGCAAGTTGCCGCATCCGGTTAACCGGCATCCGCACCACAGGCGCCGTAATGCTGACGCTGGCGTTCACACTCCCCGTGTGATCCCAGATCGGCGCAGCGATGCAGCGGATGTGTAGTTCATTCTCTTCGAGATCGCATGCGTATCCATTCTTCCGCGCGCGATTCATTTCTGCCTGAAGTTCTTGCACGCTGCCCACGGTATTCGGCGTAAGTCGCTTCAGTTCCAATTGCCGCAGAACTTTCTCGCCCTCTTCGGCCGGCATGAAAGCCAACATCACCTTGCCCACGGCCGTGCAATGCAGGGGAACCGCGGCGCCAATGCGAGAATGAATCCGCAATTGTTCGGGAGAGTCCAATTTGTCCACGTAAACAGCCGAGAGTCCGTGCCGCACAGTAAGATGAATCGTCTCGCGTGTCTGGCGGTTTAGTTCCTGCAGGTACGGCAGGCTCAAGCGCCGGATATCCAGTTGACCCAAGGCCGCGTGCCCGATTGCGAAGCAACCGACTCCCAGGTGGTACAGGCCTTCACCACTGCATCTCAAAAACCCCGCCCCCTCCAGATTCACGAGGAAACGATGCACTGTGCTCACCGGCAAATTTGAGCGATTCGCCACTTCCTTCGCTGTCATTCCTCGTTCCGAATGCGTGAACATCTGCAAAAGGGATAAGCCCCGCTGCAGAGAAGTGATGGTGTACGTGCGCTTGGGAATGCGGGCCATAAGATTCACAATTGCAGACTGCAAATATGAAAGTCGGGATTATCTGATGAAAATGACGATTCTGCAACCTCATGTTTTGTTCACAACCCGCCAAACTGCTTTACCGCCTCCACGATCGACTTGAGTTTCTCGATGTGGGCGTACATCGAATGCTCCTTGAAGTCCATCTGTTGGGTGAGAGCCAGCACCTCCTCAGCCCTGGCCCGTGGCACTACCACCACGCCGTCACTGTCGGCCGTCACAATATCGCCTGGATTCACCGTCACCCCGTCGCATACAACCGGAACTTCCCCCCCGGCAAAGCGGTAGTGATGCACCGAATCGAGGGCACAATGCGAAACTCCGCGATCGACGCGCGATCGCCACCGCTAGTTGTCTCCGCAACAGGAGCGCGCGACCTCGTAGCCATCCTGTACTTGAAACGATGCTCCCGATCGCGAGAGAAGCAAGAAACACGGCCTTGCAATGCCGCGTGAAGGTGAAAGATTTGTGCCTGGGGTCCTCCCGGATGTATATATGTCCGCGGACTCGAGCATCCGTTGCGATTGCACGGAAGAGCCGACTCGTCGATTTCGAACAAGGAGAATTTCGCACGATGAAAATGCGCGCAAGATTAATCTCAGCCTTCGTCGCACCGCTGACCATGGCTGTCCTGATGTCTGTCTGTCAGTTTGCCAATGCGCAGGAGCACAAGGCCGTAAACCTCTCCGGCGGCAAGGGACTGCCCTTTAGTGACGGGCTCGTTGCAGGAAACACACTCTACGTCGCTGGCCAGGAAGGCACGGATGCCACCGGAAAACTCGCCGCGGGTGGAGTTGCCGGGGAAACGAAGGCCGCCTTGGAAAACATTGAGAAAGTCGTCAAGGCGGCAGGGTTCGAACTGAAAGACATTGTTTCCTTGACTGTCTATCTGGCCGACATTCATGACTTCGCCGACATGAACACCGTTTACAAGGGATTTATGCCGGACCCGAAACCAGCCCGCGCTACGATTCAGGCCGCAGCTTTGGTGAACAACGCGAGAATCGAAATCTCAGCCATCGCAGTCCGCCAAAAGTAACTTCGGCTCTGTTCAGAAGACCGTTTGTGATTCGTGTTCTGAATCAAGGCACTTCGCCTTTTACAAATATGGAACTTGAGACCGGGAGTCCTCTCATCTCCCGCCAAGAATTTGTTGACAGGCCGCGTAGATTTGAGATAAAGGTTCCCTTCATCGAGCGTCCGGGTTTTCAGATCTAGCATCTGCGCTTTCATCCAGTGAAAACGCGCTCTCGAGGGGGTCTCATATGCGGCGTGTCGCTTGCTTTGCAGAATCCACTGCTCTGTTAGCGCTTCTGGTCGTTTCATGCTGGGCCAGCATCACCGGAAGCATCTCCGGAGTTGTGACCGATCCAAGCGGCGCATTGATCCCGGGTGCGAGCGTCATCGCCACCAACGTCGACACCGCTGTCAAAACCACCGTGAAATCCGACGCCAAGGGTTTCTATAGCGTGCCTGCCCTTGCCGTCGGAAAGTATGACCTTGAGATCTCCGAGGTCGGTTTTAAGACCTACCGGCAGACGGGCCTGGTGATCGACGCAAATACCGCTCTCCGAATCGATGTCTCGCTCGCTGTAGGAGACACCATCGAGAAGATGGAAGTCAGCAGCGACGCCGTCCACGTCGAGAGCGAAAGCACCCAAATGGGCGACGTCATCACCGGAAAGACCATGACCGCCGTCCCGTTAAACGGACGCGCCTACACCGATTTGCTGGCTCTGCAACCGGGTGTCTCCCCTTACAACTCGACTGATACCCAAACCGCGGGCATTAGCGATCGTGCCGTAGATGGAGGACTGAACGCCGGCAACCAATCGGTGAACGGTCAACGCGAGGCCTCGAACGGGTTTATGGTGAACGGTTCAAACGTAGAGGAAGGCAAGAACAACGGTGCCGCCATCATCCCCAACCTCGACTCGATTTCTGAGTTCCGCATCATCACCAACAACTTCGACGCAGAATATGGCAACTACAGCGGTGGCCAGATCAATGTCGTCACCAAATCCGGTACGAATGCCTGGCATGGAACCGGCTTCGAGTTCTTTCGCAACACCGCGCTGGATGCGCGCAACTACTTTAACCCCGCTCCGCAGGTGAAGGGCGAATTCAAGCAAAACCAGTTTGGTGGAACCTTCGGGGGACCGATCCGTAAAGATAAGACGTTCTTCTTTGTCGACTACCAGGGCACGCGCCAGACGATCGGCCAAACCCAAAATAACCAGATGCCCTCGCTCACCAATCGAATCGGAGACTTTTCCGATTCGGCCAGCTCATTTGTGACCACCGACTCGAACGGGAATCAGATCCCTACCGTGGTCAACGGACCGTACTTCGCGGGGCTGTTATCCAGTCGTCTGGGCTACACCGTAAACGACCAGGAACCCTATTACACTCAGGGTTGCACTAGTAATAATCCGGCCACCGGCTGCGTTTTTCCTAACGCTCTCATTCCTAGAAAGGCATGGTCGCCAGCGGCGGTCCAGCTCCTGCAATTTATTCCACAACCGAATGCTCCCAACAACTTCTTTCAAACATCCGCAGGCGCGCAAAAATTGCGCGATGATAAGGGCGGGATTCGTATCGATCAGAACACCCGCTTCGGCACGCTCTTCGGGTATTATTTTCTGGACGACTACTCCTTGGATAGTGCTTATCCGAACGGTGGAGCGACGGTGCCCGGATTCGCTGCCGCCACCACCGGCCGTGCCCAGCTCATCAATCTTGGGCTAACCAGGAACTTCGGTGCTTACGCGGTAAATGAGTTCCGCTTCAGCTTTGTGCGAAACACGCTCGCCCTGACGAACCCAGAGGGTGGACTCGGGCATAGCTTGAGTTCCCTCGGATTTGTTACCCCCTGGAATGCAACCACCGGCGGCATTGCCGCCATCAAGCCTGCCTTGGAAGGCGTTCCGTACATCACCTTCAACAACTTCCAGATGGGTGTGCCGCAGGTCACGACCCGCCAGTTCAACAATTCGTTCCAGTGGCTCGACAACTTCTCCAGAGTGATCGGACGCCACTCGCTGAAATTTGGCGGGCAGTTCCATTACGATCAGATCAATGAGCGGAATCTGGCAGCGGAGAACGGCCAGTTTGCGTTCACCGGCGGCGAGACTGGCATCGATTTCGCTGACTTCCTGATTGGCGCACCCAACAGCCTGACGCAAGCCAGCGAGCAGATCCTCGATTCACGAAGTAAGTACTACGGTCTTTACGCTCAAGATAGCTGGCGAGTAACTCCGAGTCTGGTGTTCAACTATGGCCTGCGTTGGGAAGCGAGCATGCCTTGGTACGATACACAAAACAAAATCGAAACCATCGTGCCGGGATTACAATCGGTCGTGTTTCCGGGCGCTCCCACGGGATGGGTAGTTCCCGGCGACCCTGGTATCCCTCGGACTCTCGCTCCCACGCAGTGGCACAATTTCTCCCCCCGTCTGGGATTGGCCTATTCCCCAAATGCCCATGGCGGCGTCCTCGGGAAACTGTTGGGGGACTCTGGCCGGACCAGTATTCGCGTCGGCGGCGGTTTGTACTACACCTCGGTAGAGGACCTGTCCCAATTCCTCGAAGTCGGCGACCCGCCCTATGGTCTGTACTACGGAAGCCCAAATCCCCCAGTTCTTGAGACGCCTTACATAGACCGCGCCACTGGCTTCAGCCAAGGTCAACGCTTTCCGTTCAAGTTCCCTCCCACCAACGTCTCTGCGTCGAATCCAGACACCACGTTCGACTGGGCCTCGGTCGAACCCATTTCTTATGGCTTCTCATTCGACCACAGAAACAAGCTGCCCTACTCGATCCATTACGAGTTATCGATCCAGCGCCAGATCGGCGCGAATACAGTGATGACAGCCAGCTATGTTGGCAATGAAGGTCATCGTCTAGTGACTTCCATTGAGGCCAATCCCGCGAATCCGGCTCAGTGCTTGTTCTTGAGTAATCCGGCGAATCTCGGGCCGGGCAGTGCCCCGCCATGCGGTCAGTTTGGCGAGACGCCCAGCGGTGGTCCGTGGATCACTACCACCGGACAGGTGATCGCGAGTACTCGGCCGCTAGGCCCGTCCTTCGATACCAACCCCTACGTCTCCACGGTGGCAAACTCCAACTACAACTCACTGCAAGTGAGCGTGAACCACAATAGTGGCCCCTTGAGCTTGCTCGCTGCCTACACCTTCAGCAAGTGCATGGATAATGCCTCTGGTCTGCAGGATTCCACTTATCCCTTCGACCCTCGCCGCAGCATTGGCCTATGCGGTTTCGATGTTACGCAAAGTTTCGTAGTTAGTTACAACTGGCAGCTTCCCTTCGATCGGTATGTAAGTTCAGGTTGGGCCAAGAGGGTTGCGGGGGGATGGAGTTTGTCGGGCATTACCCGATTCGCGACCGGATTGCCAATCAGCCTTTCCGAAAACGATGACAATGCTCTGATCGGTGCGAACGCAGTTCCCGTCGACGTTCCGAACTTCGCGGGAGGTTCAGTTCTCGGCGATACCAACCCACGCCACGGAAATCCCTACTTCAGAACATCTCTCTTCAGCAACGAACTCTTGGGACAGTTCGGCAATTCGCGGCGCCGCTTCTTCCATGGCCCCGGCCTGAACAGTTTCGACATCGCGCTCTTGAAATCGACAAAGATTACAGAATCGAAGGAACTGCAAATGCGCTTCGAGGCTTTCAATGTCTTTAACCATGCCCAGTTCACCAACCCGACGGGCGAAATCAATTCAAGTTCATTTGGCCTGATTACCAACGCGCGCGACCCGCGAATTATGCAGATCGCCGCAAAGTTCATTTTCTGATGACACCCCGGCAGCGCCAGCATCAGTCGCGTGCTGGCGATTCTCTCAGTCAGGTTGATTCCGGGGGGACGCGGCCCGCCCTCCGTATGCTCAGAGCAAGGCTTTCCAGACTCGGCGCAGGCTTCGTTCTGCTTGCGAACCTGCAGCCTCAGGTGGCTCATCCACGCCCCCAGCATGTGAGTCGACCCGCCTCCCAGGGTCAAGGCATCTTTTCTTCGATGTGTGCCAGCTGTCACGGATTGGACGGCCGCGGGAGCGAGCGTGCTCCCAACATCGCGCAGAGGCCAGAAGTGCAGCACCTCTCCGACGGCGCCCTCGTCCGAATCATCCAGGACGGGGTACCGGGAACCGGAATGCCCGCCTTTCGATCGCTGCCAGCCCCGGACGTGAACGCCGTCGTAGCGTACCTCCGAGTTCTGCAGGGAGCCAGCAAATCGGTCCGCCTGCCCGGTAACCCGCAGCGTGGAAAAGAACTCTTTTTTAGCAAAGCCAAATGTTCAGAATGCCATATGGTCGCGGGCAGTGGCGGGTTCATCGCTTCTGATTTGTCGAGCTATGCGCGTACCCATTCTCTCGAAGAGGCTCGCCGTGCCATCACAAAGCCTGCACCGCTTTTCCAAGGACGAGGCGTAGTGGCTACTACTCGCGATGGCCAGAAATATATTGGCAGGGTCTGTAACGAAGACAACTTTTCGCTCCAGCTGCAAACGTGGGATGGATCCTTTCACTTTCTTTCGAAGGCTGATCTCGACCGTGTAGATCCCGATTCGCGCTTCTCTATGCCTTCAGATTACGCGTCTACCCTAAGTGCGTCCGAATTGGATGATCTTGTGAGTTATCTGGTCAGCTCCCAGGAAACCAATGCATCCGAAGCCGTGAGAGAAAAAGAGGAATGATGCGTAGAATCGCGTGGGCCTTTTTTGTAGCAATTTTATATCTGTTCGTAGCGCAGGGATTCTCCGCCGACGCCAAACTCCCCCGGACCTTTCAACTGCAGGCCGAATCGGCCCATTTCTGGGACCTGCTCGATCACAACGCGAAGCTCAGCACGGTAGCCACCGGGTTTGGTTTCACCGAGGGACCTGTCTGGGACGATGCCGGCTTTCTCTATGTGAGCGATGAGACACTGAATAAGATCTTCCGCGTACGACCCGACGGCAAGAAGGAAGAAGTCATCGTACTGGGCGACCCCGACGGAAATACGTACGACCGCCAGTCCCGGTTAATCGACTGCGCCAGCGCCTTGCGCGCGATCATCGCCGTAACTCCTGACGGGAAATACAAGATCCTGGCAGATCATTATGACAGCAAGAAATTCAACAGTCCCAATGACGTGGTGGTCGGTCCCGACGGAGCACTTTATTTCACCGACCCAACTCTGGATCTGGTCGCCGGAGAAAAGCAGGAGATCCCTTTTCAGGGTGTCTATCGCCTGGATGACAAAGGCAACGTGCAACTGCTCACCAAAGACCTAACCCAACCGAACGGCCTGGCATTCTCACCGGACGGCAAACACTTTTACGTAGACGACAGCGAACAGCGCAACATCCGTGTCTATGACGTGGCCGCAAACGGCTCACTCACGAATGGCCGCATATTCGGCGAGGAACCGGGCAGCAAAGATGACGGCGTTCCCGACGGCATGAAGGTCGATCAGAGCGGAAACATCTTTGTGACCGGGCCAAGAGGAATCTGGGTATGGGATCCGCAGGGGCATCATCTCGGTACGATCGCCTTGCCCGAGCAGCCCGCGAATCTCGCATGGGGCGACAAAGACTACAGCACGCTCTACATCACTGCGACCACTTCCGTGTATCGGCTGCAAACAAAAGTGCACGGTTACATCCCTTACAAGGCAGACATCCGTCCGCCAGCACACAAAGCCCACCAGAAACTTTGATTACAGGCGAAAGAGAAGAAGAGCAACCAGCATGTCAAATCTCAGAAGACTCCTCTGCCGTCTCGCACTCCTATCCTCCGTTTCACCGTTGATGCCCGCCGCACGCGCGCAAACCATCCGTGTAGACGCGGCTCCTGAGCACTCCACCAATTCGTTCATCCCCACGCAGGCTCTGGGTGCGGGCATCGATCGCATGCCCGCCGCCGCCGTCGAAAAGTACTTTAGCCAGCCCCCGCTCGACGCCATCCTCGCGGCCGGATGGCAACCTGTAACTTATCGGCAGAACACTGAGTTAGCCATCGAGGCGTGGCATTGGAATCCGAACGGTACATGGAGTGATCCGACTGGCAAGGGTTACTTCACCGGATTGACCACTCCTGCCGAGCCAATCCGCCACTCCTATGGCTACCCGCTTCCCCACCGAGGCTTCACTCGCAATGAGGTGTCCCCATCGATCACATCGAGGCTGCCAGGAACGCGGCCTGATCGTCATCGATTCGCCGGGGGTCGGCTTAGTCGCCGTGCTGCCGATCGGGATGGGCTTCGTTTCCTCGGTGAATCTGACCCCCGAGATTGGAGCCAAGCTGCAGAAGGGCGACGAGTTCGGCTTCTTCATGTTCGGCGGATCCGACATCGTGATGCTGCTCCAGAACAAGAAGGTCGTAATCGACGCTGAGGTTGGGAGGAAGTATCTGCAAGGGCAGCGCGTCGGCGAGACCCGCTAACAGCAGTGGAAAGATCAGCCCATCCAGTGCGTGAATTTGAGACCTGTTAGCAAAGCGACTCGCTAACGTAATATCTCGGTTACAGTCACTGACCCTGAGCCGGCGGTTTTGAGTGTAACGGCCTGTTACGCCAACAATGCGATAGAATCGGCGTTCGATCATGGGGTCCGCGTCTTTATCTACCTTTGTGTTTTCTTTTCTGAGGGACTGGATGAGATGCTCTTCTAGGCTGTCGTACTTGACTACCTTGATTCTGACAATCGTTTGGACGTTCATCGGCTTGAACGTGCTGAACCCATAGGCGTAGGTTCGTCTCAACTGTCGCAAAATCCCGATTTCACTCATTGACCCCTGTGAGGGGTTTTGAGCGTTATCGCCTGATTTCATTATTTACAGCGTTAGTTCGTTTCGCGTTGGTTCGTGGACAGATGAAGTATTGGTTTGGTGTCGATCACCGAGATGTCGACCGCCTGCTGGCTGAGTGGCGTTGGCTCTGTTCCAAGCCGATGACGTTGATCGCCAGAATCGCGTTTGCATTCCATTCCGCTATTGCTTGAAAACCAGCCGAGGTCCGCTTACCTGATGGGCCTGGAGGGCAACATTGACTTCGACGCGGTCGGCTATCTTGATGAAAGGGATCCCGCTGTTCATGCCAAATTCCTTGCGGTCAAAAGCCATAGTGCCCTTAACACGGCCGTTGCCCGTTCCCTTGCTCTTGGGGTCGATTGTTAGGGTCAGAGTTTCGGGCTTGGACACGCCCCGGATGGTGAAAGTGCCTTGCACATCAAAGGTAGTCGGACTGGTCTGCACAACTTTGGTGGAGTCAAACTTAATGTACGGATCATCCTTGGCGTTGAAAAAGTCCTTGCTTTTCAGTTTGTTGTCCTTCATGTCGCTCCCGGTGTTAACGGAGTCTGCATAAATCTTGATGTCGAGCACACCTGACTCTGCGTCGGTCGATTGAAAAGTAAGCGTCGCTTCCCACTTGTTAAACCTACCTTCGATGGCCACTGAGGCCTTCACGAAGAATTTGACGTCGCTTTCTTCCGGCGTGACCGTAAAGACGGGAACCTGGGCGAGGCTTACTGACGTAAGCATGGTGGACACCAATAGGCATAAAACAGCTAATCGCATTGAATGACTCCTAACTGGAATCTCCTTCTTGCTTTTCTGACAGCGCGCAAATACTAGGGCGGAATGACGACAGAGAACACTGGCCTAAGGTACGAGGACCTCGTAGACATAGTTCGAGACATTCTCCCCAAGAGCGCAGTCGCGTTCCGACCAACTCTTATTGTTGGGTGAGCACCCCTTCCACCAAAATGCCTGGAGTGGCGTTGATGACCTTGATCTCGCGACCGTGGTCGATGACTACCATTCGCCAGGTGCCATCGGGGAAGGTCGCCGAGCCCTTGCAGCCCGAAGTCACCTTGTACGGTCCTGAATCGTTGCTGGGACTGATTTGCCCACCGAAACTCGCAGTGAAGGAACGGGACGCAGTTCCATTTCCATCGAATGAGAAAATTCCTGCCGCCGCGAGTGGGATGAATTCACCGATCTGCTGGGGTTGGCCCTTGAAAGACGGGCTGACCAAACCAGTGAGTGCAAAGCCGTATGTCCCAGCAATCGTCGCGTCATTGCAGCCGAGGTTTGCTTTGACCGTTGCATGGTTTGCCGTCAGAATCAGCATGAAAATCACTGACATGCTGATAGCGAGAGAGAGAAATCTGTTGCGCGTTTTCATGTGCGAATCTCCTTCCTCCGGGAGCGAACTTTGATGCCGTTAGGAGTCCTGACCGGAACTCGATGCGCTCTTGTTCGTAACAGGAAGGGGCCGAACCTCAGCCGGACACGGTAGGTGAGGTCGGGGCGGATCATACCGCGCGAGAAAAGGGGCGTCAAGAAAGTGGGAGTCGGTACCCATGATGTCACGGAATGCAGAACGCGGTTCACGCGCCCAAAAAGTTCATGGCAGGCTTGGGGCCGAAAGGGTTTTAAGTGTAAATGCCTGGTCACAACAATTGAGAAAGATGGGTTCCAAACTAACGCGTTGGTTCCGACATGCTCCCACGCTTGCGATTCAACAGGGCAGTAGTCAGAACCATTATCGACGCGAAAACGAGTGTTAGCGGGTGGAGTGGAAGCTGGTATGGTCCCGGAGCAAGGCCATGCCAAGGACCCTCTATGAAAATGAGCGACCCCAATAAGAACGTTAGCGGATTGCAGAGCCCGAAGGTTGCCGCCCATACACCAACCTTGCGCCTCACCAACAGCGTAGCTGTCAGGGACAGCAACGTCCCAACCACTATTGCCGGCAGCCAGATCGGCCTCGTAGTCTTCGATTCTGCCCCGTCAAGAGGGGGATCCATGTAGATGAATCCAGGGGGTGGGGGAGGATACCTAAGCAGGAATCTCGCCACGACACTTCCGCATACCAGAAAACCAATAGCGGTGGTGAGGGACCCTACCGTGATTAGCAACGCAAAACGACCAACTCCGCTCCTCGCCACAATCTCCACCGAGTTGTAGTACGCTCACGGTTGGCTAATGGTTCCCCTTCACCGTTGGTGATAAATCTCGATTACACTCAAAACCCCTCCCAAGGGGCTGGCTGAGGGTCAATGAGTGAAATCGCCTGGTTACAACAGTTGACCGCCGCCTGACTTGCCCTCCGCTCGATTTCATGACCGCAATTTCATTCACAGAGGCCGAAGGCAAGATAACCGCTTCTCTTGGAGAGTCGCCGGGATACCGTCGTTTAGCCAGAATGGGCATATAATCGGGGCCCCGGGGCGGTGCCCATGTCGGAACTGGAGAAGCGAGTAGAGGAGCGATTCGGAGTTCTTCCCAATTTTTTCCGCCTCGCACCTGAAACTCCCGAGATCACTGAGAAACTGTGGGAATTCGCACAAGCTGCTTACCTCGACAATCCACTACCCTCGATTTTTAAAGAGCGTCTTTTCGTCCACCTGTCGCGCTTTTGCGCCGTCCGCTACTGCGTTGCTCGTCATGTTGGTTTCTTGGTGGGATTTGGCCGCCCCGCAGGCGACCCGACTGCGCGTACGCAAAGTGTTGTAGACGTAGTCGAGCTCCTGCGACGGCCTTTTCCATGCGGACAAGAACTTCAGTCTCGTCTATCCCTGTGCGCAGCCTGCCCCGCACCAATCGTTGAAATTCCGATGGCGGACACACAGATGGAAGACGCCATCTTTGTATTGGCAGGGCATGTTTTCTTGAAAACGTCTGACTATTTATTGTGCCTGGATGCGCTGGCGCGGCTTCTTGGTCCGGTTCGCCTCCAATACTTGCTGTTGTTCCTGGCGTTTATCAGGGCTGCGCATTATTGGACTGAAACACATCCTGAGATCGCCTTGGAAGATGACATCAATAAACTACTGGCGACGCATGAAGCACTGGCGAATTGCATCCTCAATGACCCGGAGGCTCGGGACAGCATCAGCGAGTCGCTCTTGAATGAGTTGCCAGCCTTGCGCCTCAAAGCAGATAAAGCTATTGGCTTGCTGGCCGCGATAGTGGACTCATCTGACGATGCCATCATCAGTAAAACGCTGGACGGCGTCATAACCAGTTGGAACGCCGGTGCGGAACGGTTGTTTGGCTACACAGCGAGCGAAGCGGTAGGCCAGCACATTTCATTGATCATCCCGGTCAATCGCAGGAACGAAGAAACAGTCATCATTGAACGAATCAAGAAAGGCGAACGAATCGAACACTTCGACACCGTTCGTATCCATAATGACCTGACACCGCTCGATATTTCGCTCACAATTTCGCCCGTCCGGGACGCCAGCGGAAAGATTGTCGGAGCGTCGAAAATTGCTCGGGACATCACACACCGTAAACGCATGGAGCGAGAATTGCGCGAGAGCGAAGACCGTTATCGAACATTGGCGGATACACTCGACACGCAAGTCCAGTTCCGTACCCGGGACCTTGAGAAAAGAAACGCGGAACTGCGTGACCTTACGACGTTGCTACAAACACGAGAGGAACTACTGAAAACTTTCGTCAAACACGTACCAGCCGCAGTGGCGATGCTCGACCGTGACATGCGTTATCTCCAAGTGAGTAACCGCTGGTGCGCTGATTTCTCGCTCGACAGTTCGCAGTTGCTGGGACGTTCGCACTACGAAATCTTCCCCGACCTTCCCGAACGGTGGAGACAAATTCACCGCCGGTGTCTTGAAGGAGAAACGTTGCAAGCTGAGGAAGACCCTTGGGATCGCGAGGGCGGCACCACTTGGCTCCGCTGGGAGATTCGCCCTTGGCAGAATCAAGACGGGATGCAGGGAGGGATTCTCATCTTCTCGGAGGACATTACCCACCGCAAGAATACTGAGGAAGAACTCTTAGGTGTGAGCCGAAAGCTGATTGAAGCACACGAGCAGGAACGTACTCGGATTGCACGTGAGCTTCACGACGACGTTGTCCAACGACTCGCGCTTCTCTCGCTAGAACTCGAAGGGGTCAAGGAAGATGTCCCCGACGCGGCGTCGGAACTCCGCACCCGAATCGGAGCACTCGGAAACCAAACCACGCAGATTGTGGACGATATTCAATCGTTATCTCACGAATTGCACTCTTCGAAACTGGAATACCTGGGCATCGTTGAAGCGGCGAAGAACTTCTGCAATGAGTTTGGTGAGCACCAGATGGTGGAAATTGATTTCCAGAATCACGATCTACCTGCTTCTTTGCCAACCGAACTTTCTCTTACTCTATTCCGAGTTCTACAAGAGGCCCTGCGCAACGCCGCGAAGCATAGTGGAGTAAAGCGCTTCGAAGTGCGCCTGTGGGGAAGCAGGGGAGAGATTCAACTTACAATCAGCGATCGAGGTGCAGGTTTTGATACAGAAACCGCAATGAAGAGCACTGGGCTTGGCCTCACGAGCATGCAAGAGCGCCTGCGATTAGTGCATGGAGAGCTTTCAATCAAGTCGCAACCGAGGCGTGGTACTACGATCAACGCTCGCATTCCTTTCGATTCAAGCACCGATTCTGCACGGGCGGCAGGTTAGGAATAGCGGGCCGCAGATAGACTGCAACACGCCTCGCCATCAACTTGGAAGAGCTTCTCACGTTTCTCCATCAATGGATTCGTCCGGAGGCGCCTGCCACTAATTCGATAGACTTTACGGAGAGTGTGACCCAACCCACTTCGGCATTCTCCTCGACCTAATAATACGCCGTGAAGCCATACGCTCGACAACTGTTGAAACATCGCGATTACGCTCATTGACCCAGCAAGCCGACCCTGGTTTCCGCGCGGTGTTCGAGCGGGGGGACTCAGCCTCGCTGTCTCGCGACCGTCGCGCCTACACCAATTTCACGTTGACTAGGCGTCACATCAGGGGCAAAATAATCGGCAGAACCCTGTCTTCCCCGAACGAGTACCTCGTCTGAGGTACGGGCCCACCGGCTAGAAAGCGCACGACAACCAAAACTCGTTTTGAGGAGGCTGTTATGTTCAAGCAGCCGCACGACGCTCGTCGCCGTAAATTTGCGCGCGGGGGAGCATCGAGTCTCTCGATCCTCCTCGCTGGGCTCTGCGCGGCCCTAGCCCTCTCCGCATTGTCCCCTCAAGCACAAGCACAGTCTGACCAAGCAAGCCTCACCCTTCCGTATCATCATTTCTCCGGAGCTTCGGCGGTTTTGCAAAGCCTGAGTTCCGAGCCCGCAGCCGGATCCATGATGGGTGCCGACCCGGTGCCCATCCCTGGCGGACTTGCGCCAACGATTCACATCTTTGCCCCTGGGCCGACCAAACTCGGATTTCAAGGCTTGGATGTGGAACCTAACGGCCTCACGAATTTCAATGGCTTCGCGGCCCTGGCATACCTGTCGGGAACGGCAACCGACAGCAATAACAACAAGTACGTCGTCTCCTCCGACATGCGTCTCTACCGCGGGGAATACATTTCCTCCGACGGTTCACACCATCGTGGCACCTTCGTGTTCATATGAATTGACCTCTTCGATCCCAGTTCGGGAGCACAGGTCCACGATTTCAATGGGCACATCTTTCAGTCTGGGCTGTTCTGGATCTTGCAAGTACCGGATCAGGCACTTTCAGCCAGCAACCAAAGCGTAAGTATCCACCTGACCGAGGAGGGCGTGATCGATAACATCACCTTCCTGGGAACGGGGACCGAGTATGCGAACGCAACCATCGACATCACATGGAGGCCGACCGGGAAGGTCCGGCATTACCGCCCTGGATCCGCCGACCCGACCGATCCTTCCTTCTTTGCTGGGTCGTTCCGTAACGCCGTCGCAAGGGCAAATTTCACTGTTCTGCTGAACGGCGTCACCATCACAATAAAGGGCGCCAGTTCCGCCGGCGCATTCGCCGAGATGGGTACTGAACGCAACGGACTGTTCCTCGGGCCCTAGTGTGTCTTCGCCGGGAGCCCGGGTGGGGCGGGGCTCCCGGACTTCTTCCAAGCCGAGCGGGTAAGGGTTGCAAGATCGCCATTTCACTCATTGACAGGGACCGGTCTGCGATTTTTGACTCATCAGAGCGAGCTGCCACTACCAGCCGACCACAGCAATTTTGTAAACCAGCAGAGGCAGGAGCGGCAGGTGAGGAGCATCTGACCGCTGCGGAAGAATCCGGTCAGCCAGGTCCAGCCACGCTCCTCCGTGTGAACCTCAGTCGAGTTGCATTTCGGGCATTGCACGATTCTTTCCTAACGTGAGGCTGGTCGGGTGCGTTCCATTCTTGGAATTAGCACATGAGTGACCTCTACGACAAGGTCCTGCCGACCCGTAGCCGACAACTGACTAACCAGGCGATTGCGCTCCAAACCCCGGTTGGGGTCGGTGAGCGTAACCGGGATTTATCAACAATTGAGACGGTTGCCTAGCGGTTGGCGACCGCTTGCCTGCGGCACGAACGTGTAATCTTATCTCGGTAATTCCGTATTGCCCTGTTTTCGCTGCCATCGTTTCAGCTCCCCCGGCTATACTCTTCGCGCGGACGCGAACCACACTCCAGTGGCAGTTGAGACGCACGGAACAGGAGCAAATTATGAGCACCCGAGCAGCCAACGAAGTTTCGCGGCGTCAGTTTTTGATTTCGAGCGGGGTCGCGGTTGCGGCGGCGTGTCTCACTCCACCTCGACTCTTTGCGCAGGAAGGCCTGGTTGAAATCGCTCTAAAGGAATCCGCCACAGCCAAGGTCACGGTGCAAGGCCTTCGGCGCAATGTCAGCGTCCTGCTTGGCCCCGGTGGAAACATCGCCGTTCTTACTGGTCCGGATGGAAAGCTTCTCGTCGATGCCGAAGTCGTCACCGCGCGGCCGAACGTTACGGCGGCTCTCGCCAGCATCAATGCGGATCCCATCAAACAACTCATCAACACGCACTGGCACTTCGATCACACCGGCGGCAACGAGTGGATGCACCAGGCGGGCGCAAGTATTTTGGCTCACGAAAATACCCGTAAA
>Ga0210406_10001695_pt1 | contig 26334 bp, 27 predicted proteins | sample IncBWC30MmetaG_FD_155454 | JGI IMG/M metagenome (GOLD analysis project Ga0210406, IMG submission 155454) | Forest soil microbial communities from Barre Woods Harvard Forest LTER site, Petersham, Massachusetts, United States - Inc-BW-C-30-M | ecosystem: Environmental > Terrestrial > Soil >... | reverse complement strand
GGGCAGTAAGCACGATTCTTAAGGCATTCGCAAGCACAGCCACGGGAACGGCAAGCTGTATCACTAGGCATCGCATCCAGGCGCGTCGCTCAAAAAATAAGCTGTAGAGGACGGCGACAGTGATGACCGACATCAACGATCGCAAACCACTACAGGCCTCCACTACATCAAGCGACATGGAGGACAGCCTGATTACATTCCCTTCGCGCAGAACGGCAATTTGAAGCACGTCAAGGAGTGCGCAAGCCAATCGGGACGCCAGCAATTGCAACGGAAATGCAAACTCGTTGAAAACAATTACCGGCAGCGGAATCATCAAAAACAGCGCGAGCCATGGGGCCTTAACCGCATTCAACATCGGCCATCCTGCAAAGTACACGAGCAATCCCCCCAACAATACGACCAGCGAAGCGCGAGGTAAGAATACCTCTGCCCCCACCCTGCCAACTACTACCCATGGGCTTGAGCGCGATCTTCATTCTCGTGTGGTTCGGCTCGCCGGTGAGTTTTGATTGTCCGCGACATCATCGCGATCAAGTCCGATACTTCGTAACGTAACGATAGATCCTACGCTTTCCTCTGGCGGCGTCCCATCAGCCCGTTCCACCGGATGATGAATACGTCTGCAAACATGTGGGGACTGTCTTTCAGGATGCTGTTTGGTGTTGCGGGAGGATTCGCCCATCGTACCGGCACTTCCACCGTCGATAATCCATGATGCCGCGCCAGATAAAGTAGTTGGTCAAATCCGAACCGATTAATGGTCTGCTGCTCAAAGATGATCCGGCAGCGTTGGCGTCGAAAGGCCTCGAAACCAAACTGCGTATCGACAAACGGAAGACGCAAGACTATGCGGACAATCCCGCACGATGATATCCTCGGCTCCCCAGACGGTTGTGGCACCGAGAGGAAGCACAAAGTGTATTCTGTGAGTCCGCCCCGACTTTGCCGAGAAAGTCTAATAGTTTTCCCATTCTACTTGGCTAAGTCCCTTTTTTGAGTGAGCGTTTGAGTGGCAAGAAACGTGCTCCAGTCAGGATGGGTATGCGGGTGTAGGCTTCGCCTTCTCCCGCGTTCTCGCTTGTCCCGGCTGGCCGCCCTGATTTTGAATCATGGCGGGTGGTACGCGAGGAGGAACTTAATGGTTGAAGTTGTGGGGAATCGCAGGGCTGCTCTGCGATTCTTTCGAGTGCTTCTGGTCTGTTCATTGTTCGCGATTGGCTTAGCAGTTTCAGCCAGAGCGGACGATTTCCAATACACTGTCACCTTTGATCCCTCGAACGTAACGGGCGACTCTTTCAGTGTATCCTTTGACACGACGTCTCTTCTTGGCAGCACGACCGTAAATATCAATCCCAGCGACGGTCACGTACTGTTCGGCCCTCACCCAAACGAGTATGTCTCCGATATTAGTGTTAGTGATAACATTTTTTCTGTGATTATCACCAGCGAAAGATGCCCTGGCGGGTGTGGAATTCCAGGTTATCTGGACGATGTCACGACTGGAACAGCGAGTTTTCTAACTCCGATCACCGCACCCGGTACCGACCAAATTACGGATCCCTTTCTTTTAAATCAGATGACGGATCATGTTATCGGTGGAGGCGATATATCCGAGTATCCAAATACTGCGGCCACCGTGACTCTTATGGTGACTCCAGAACCAAGCACCTGGCTTACGGCTGGCTCTGCCTTCCTACTGTGCGTCGCGTTCGTAATGCGCCGGAGGATTCGTAGTGGTTCGCAAACTATGCCCAAAATTCTTTAGGCCCTATCACCCTTGTCCAAATTAACTTTTCAATCCGTGAAAGAAAAAAGGCCGAGCATCTGATAGCTTGAGGTTGGGTTCCGCGAAGAACCAATCTCAACGCTAAGGAGGCTCAGCCTTGACTCGAGTTAGCAGTATTTTCTCACAAATTCTGCAATTGATCCCTCGTCTGGAATTTGAACCTGCTGTACGCCAGCACCAAGCTGAACGGCATGCTCGCGGTTTCAGTAGTTGGGGCCAGTTCATCGTCATGCTCTTTTGCCAGCTGGGCATGCCAAGCCGTTGCGCGAAATTTGCGGCGGGCTGCATGCCAGCGAAGGAAAAATGCGCCATCTGGGCTTGCCCACAGCTCCAGCGCGCTCACCTTGGCTTACGCTAACGAACATCGGCCTTGGCAGTTGCAGCGGACGGTATTTGAGCAACTGCTCGGGAAGTGCCAGATCTTGGCGGCCAGCCAACCAGGAACCAGGAAAAAGAAGAAGTTCAGGTTCAAGAACCCCTTGCTGAGCCTGGATGCCACGGTGATCGATCTCTGTGCCACGATGTTTGATTGGGCCAAGTTTCGTCTCACGAAACGTGCGGTGAAGTTGCGCCTGTTACTGGACCACGACGGCTATCTGCCGTCCTTCGCGGTCATCACCGATGGCAAAAAGCATGAGGTGCGGGTGGCCCGGGAGATGCGCTTTTCACCGGGAACGATTTTGATATTTGACCGTGGCTATGCGGACTACGAATGGTTTACGAGCTTGACCGAGCATGGGGTCTGTTTTGTGACGCGGCTGAAGGAAAACGCTGACTACGGAGTGGTGGAAAAGCGTGAAGTTCCACGGCGGCGCGGTGTGCTACGGGATGAAGTGGTCTCTTTCTATAAGCTGGCGCAAGAGGGCAAGGATGCCTTTTTCCGGCGCATCGAGTTTTACGATGAAGAGCGCGATCGCGTGCTGGTCTTTCTGACCAATCACTTGGAACTGGCGGCGGCACCATCGCCTCGGTGTACAAGGAACGCTGCCAGATAGAATTGTTTTTCTGGGCTCTGAAACAGTCGCTGCGGGTGAAGACGTTTGTGGGCACTTCGGCCAATGCCTTGCTCTGGATGGCGCTGATCGCCATGCTGCTGGTGAAATATCTGCAACGATCGACATTCGGTTGGTCCCTTTCGAACCTGGTGACCCTACTGCGTCAGCAATTGTTTGTTTACCGTGACCTGTGGATCTGGATCGACGATCCTTTCCAACCACTACCGATACCAGCCAGATTGCCAGAGCAGTTGAAATAACCCACGTTCAACAATTCGAGTAACTACGAGAATTTCAGGGGGCCAACTTAGACAGCATCAGATCACAAGCCACACTTCGGAACCGCCAACCTGCCCCGGCTCAGGGCTCAGGCGTCGACTTTTGTCCTTACTTTGGATAGATCTGCACCGAGTTTTCAGCTAATTTGGACAGCACCGAGGTTACACAAACTGATTTGCACCGCAGCGTGCGAGGGGGCCTCCTTGAGAGAAACAAATGAAAAAGGACCGGTTGATTTCTGCGGCAGTAGAGCACAAAATCTCTAATCGCTGGGATAAAATGGATATCCTAACTATAATAACTCAACCGTAAGACTTGAGCTGACACAGAATGCTTTTCGATTCGCCAATCTTTTTTGTCTTCTTGATTTTTGTCGTTCTTATTTATTGGAGACTCGAATTCCGCCAGCAGAATGTATTCCTTCTTGTGGCCAGCTATTTCTTTTACGGCTGGTGGGATTGGCGCTTCCTGCTCTTGATGATCGCGTCTACGACGCTCGACTATCTAATTGCACATGCAATTGCACGCGCTCCCGACCCCGCGAGGCGCAAGCAGTTACTGATTCTTTCGTTGGTCGTCAATTTCGGCATCCTAGGAATTTTTAAGTACTTCAATTTCTTTGTTGGGTCTTTTGCTCTTGCGGCGCACACTCTGACTGGGATCAAACTGCCAATCTCATTCTTGAAGATCATCCTGCCTCCCGGAATTTCGTTTTACACCTTTCAAGAAGTCGCCTATATCGTCGATGTCTATCACAGGAAAATTGAGCCGGCGGACAGCTTTGTCCAATACTCCCTGTTCATTAGTCTTTTTCCTCATCTCATTGCTGGACCAATTCAGAGACCCGATCACCTGTTACCACAGGTTCAAAATCAACGCTTTTGGCAACCAGAAAGAGCCCTCGACGGCATGGTTCTCATAGCAGAAGGATTGTTTCGAAAGTGTGTAATCGCCGACAACTGCGCATTGATTGCCAACGCCGCTTTCGAGGGGAGATTGGGACCGCCCAACATACCGGTCGTCCTGCTCGGAACGTATGCGTTCGCTTGGCAAATTTACGGTGATTTCAGTGGGTACAGTGACATCGCCCGTGGGGCGGCACAAATACTCGGCTTTCATTTCATGGTCAATTTTCGTCAGCCCTACTTCTCACTGACACTACAGGAGTTTTGGCGGCGCTGGCACATCAGTCTGAGCACGTGGTTGCGTGACTACCTGTACATCTCGTTGGGTGGGAATCGGAAGGGCGAGAGCCGCACGATGTCAAACCTTCTGACTACGATGTTGCTGGGAGGGCTCTGGCACGGTGCCAATTGGACGTTTGTGATCTGGGGAGGCATCCACGGAGTCGGCCTTGCTTTGGAGCGGGTTTTTGGAGTAGCGAAGCAACGGTCAAGCAGTGCTTTCCTTCTGCGATGGGTGCACCGCATCATCATTTTCCACGTAGTTTGCCTCTCCTGGATATTCTTCCGAGGCGAATCGTTGAGTTTCGCATGGACATTTATTCAGGGACTCACAAATTGGAGCTGGCAGCCGTCGTATTCTGTTGCGACGAAATTTCTGATTGCATTCTCCGTCCCGTTGTTCGTGCTCGATCTATATCTCGAGGCAACGGGGGATGAATACCTGTTTCAGAGCCGGCCGCATTTTCAACGCGTTGCTGTTGCATTGACCTGCGTGCTGGCCATCGTACTTTTTGGAGCGAACCAGGCGAATGCTTTTATCTACTTCCAGTTCTGAATCGCAATGGGCTGATCGCAGGACTCATCGTAGCATTTTGGCGATCGTTGTAGGGATCGTGTTTATCGGGCTGGCCTCCGAGACAGCCACAATCCTCGGAATCCATCGCGTAAGCAAGATCATGCGTCGGACCTTGATCGAGTATCGCGATTCAGAGAAACTCGCAAATTACTCGGTATCAGGGAAACCAACGATGTTGCTTTTCGGAAACTCTCTACTGCTGTTAGGGGTTGATTATCCCACCCTAAGGAATGTGCTATCCAAGAACTTCGACATACACCGCCTGGTTTTTGAGCAGACAGAATATCTCGATCATTACTACGTGCTGCGTAGGCTACTCCGGAGCGGCGCCCGGCCGCACGATGTCGTGCTATTCACTTCCGTGAATCAATTCATTGGTAATGATACTCGAGGAGACTTCATGGCTCAGTATATGGATCCAACCGACATCGCAAGTCTCGGCCGGCGCCAGCATGCGGACGCCACCACTTTAAGTAGTTCAATGTTCGCTCACTGGAGCGAGTGGTTTGCCTATCGGGCGGAGACCAGAAAAGTTCTGTTGGGTCTGGTAATGCCAGGTATGGGGACTTTGGCGCTTACACTTACAATGCGCCCTGCTCCCCCCGTTGGCCCAGAAGAGGTGCGACTCAAAGCCTGGCCTCGACTCAGAGAACTGAAGGAACTGTCCGAACAATACGGGATACGGCTGACGATAGTAGTCCCTCCTTCGCTAAAGCAAGATCATGCTGATGTCCTGGCGTCGGCAGGGAAGGAAGCAGGCATCCGAGTGTTAATTCCGGAACTGCCGGGTGCCATGCAGCCTTCCTTATTCAAAGATGGGTTTCATCTTAACCCAGCCGGGGCGAACATCTTCACTGCGAAGCTCCAATCTGAGCTTGCAATTCCAGAGCACTGATACACGGCGATGGGTCAGGCTTACAACACGGCAATCGGTATTCGGATTGGCAAAATGTAACAGACCGCGATCGTATTGGTCAGCTGATGTGCCGTCTTCAGTCTTGACGCCTCTGTTCGCAGCCAGACTTAAGATATGGGAAATAGCGAATGTTTATATTGACGCCGTCTCTTGAAGATCACTTGCAGTAAAGAACTCAGTTCCCGTGGAATTTCTTCTTGGATCGCTTCAGCCCATTTTTTTTCCTCCCAGCAACAGTTCTGACAAAGGCGGTCGTAAGCGGCAGATCTGTCGTTCACTTCTAGCTAAAGCGTGTTGCAAAACACAGGGCCCAACCCCTTGCAGCGGATGCGGGATAGTTACAAAAAGTTAGTGGGGCTGACCCGGGGCGTAATGCGACAGGCCAGCGAAGTGGTGCAAAGATGGAGGAAGGGGCGGCTGAAAGTAGTGGGCAAGCTCCTGCGGGTCGAAGCACAGATCGGGCAGTTGCGTCACTTCCTACCTTTGGTCGAGAAGGTGATCACGCAAACCAAGGAACGAGTATGGGGTGGGAACTGCCACGTGGAAGGCAAAGTGTTGAGCCTGTTCGAACCTCACACCGAAGTGATTCGCAAAGGGAAAGCGCACAAGCCCAACGAGTTTGGTAGGCTGGTGCGCATTGACGAGGTGGAAAACGGCATCGTGAGCGGTTACCAAGTTCTCGAGGGCAATCCGGACGATACCACGGCCTGGATGCCGGCCCTCCAACAACATCAAGCTTGCTTCGGGCGAGCGCCAAAGATGGCCACCGCCGACCGAGGTTTTTTCTCCGCCAAAAACGAACGTGAGGCGCAAGAGCTAGGGGTAAAGAAAGTAGCGCTGCCGGGGCGTGGACGTCTCTCAGTCAAGCGGGCCAAGAAGCAGAAGGAGCGCTGGTTCCGGCGAGCGCTGCGCTGGCGAGCCGGCTGTGAAGCTACGATCAGCACCCTGAAGCATCCCTTCTCGATGTTGCGAGCCACGTACAAAACCGACCCTGGATTTCAGCGCTACGTGGGCTGGTGTGTGATTACCAAGAATCTGTTTTCCATCGCTCGCTATCAAGAGCGCAGGAGGAGCAATGGCAAGCTCGGTTGATTCCGCTGCGCAACGACGCAAGCTGCTGGGCGAGATTACACGTCTGGCAGAAATCGCTGTTTTCGGAACCCTATCGGAAACTTACCGCACCTGCGGACAAGCGGGCTGCCACTGCCAAGGAGACGGACCCAAGCATGGTCCGCATCTGAACGTGAGCTACCGTGGGGAGAAGGGTAAGACTACCGGCTACTATGTACCGAAGGCAGCGCAAGAGGCCACGCGCCAAGGGGTCGCCGCTTGGCAAGAAATGCAGGAATGTTTACGAGAACTGGCGGAGTTAAATAAGGAACGGAATTTGCGACGTGCCCGCGAGGCCGATTCACGATGAAGCCAAATTTCTGGTTAACCGTGGTCTGCTGGGCATTGGTGGGTCTGCTGCTCAGCCTCAGTCAGCAAGCCGGCCTGTACCACTCGTTGCAGGTTTCGGGCTCAAGCCAATGGTTGGATCAATGTAGAGAACCCGCGTCTGGCTCGCGCACTGCATCGGTTTTCAAAAGCACGCAATTCGATCCGGCTCGTGCTGGACCGTTCACATCTCTGGTCCTCGAGGATGCGTGGACTGATGGAAATATTGGTCCACCCGGGCCAGGAAAACCATGGGCCACCGGAACCGATCAGAATTTGCCGCTTGCCGGTCAAAGACGGCAGCTCAAAGCAAGAACAGGCCGCCTTCCCCAGGAAATTATGACTCCAGTCTACGAAATTTGAAGAATCAGGGTTTCGCAACACGCTTTAGCTAGAGGCTCAAGCTCCTTGCTCAGTCACCGAAAACGATGGTATTCCTCCACCTCCCGTTGAGCTTTAAGTAAGGCCGTCTCGGTGGAAAAGGTCTCCGTCACCGTCTTACCCCTCACCTTGCGCGTTAATCGATGGTAGGGGCCATGGCCTGGATCGTTGGTGCCGTGGCAATGACAGCGCGGATTCCCGCATCGTCCCCCTGTACCCTGTACCGGTGATGGAGCCTGCACGAAAGTCGCCGAGCTCTGCGAGTTGGCTCTGCAGGGCAGAGCGCTTTCATCTCCAAAGAAGCCGCACGCCCCTGCGCTTGGGCGTGCGAGTGTAGCGCTCAGCGGGAGCGTGAACTGGACCTGAGCGGCAAGCTGCTGAGCTTCCAGCCGGTGGCTCTCGACGGGACCGGAGTGCCGGTCGTGGCGCGGGAGACCGTGGGACGCAAGGGTAAGGATCCGACCGGCAAGCCCAAAACCAGGGAAGCCAAGCTCGGGTGTGTATTCCACCTATGTCGGAGCGATCGAAACGGCAGAGGAGTTTGGCAGGCGGATCTATACCGAGGCCGTGCGCCGAGGTGTGACGAGAGCGGCCAAGGTCATCGTGCTCGGCGACGGAGCACCTTGGATTTGGGGAATCGCGGAAGAACACTCTCCTGAAGCGATCCAGATCGTTGAACTGTATCACGCACGGGAGCACTTAGCCAATCTCGCCAAAATCATATACGAAGTAGGTAGCCTGCGATGGAAACAGTGGTTGGCCGCTCGCATAGAAGAATTCGATGCCAGCGAGGTCGAAGTAGTAGTGCTTCTCTTTGCGGCGACTGCGGCCCCAAGACAGGACCGTAAAGGATCAGACAGACAAGGCCATCGAATACTTCCAGACCAACCGCCACCGGATGCGCTATGCCGCTCTCCGCAGACAAGGATTATTCCTTGGCTCGGGCGTCATCGAGGCAGGCTGTAAGGCGATTATTGGACAACGATCCAAGCGCTCTGGGATGCACTGGACTTGTCCGGGGCGCCAACGCCATCATCGCGCTGCGCTGTTGCCAAATGAACGGCCGCTGGGAGGAATTCTGGGAGAACCGCTCGGCTAAGACCAGCTGAACCCACGGATTTGTCGCACCCCTCTTGCGCTTCCTCCACTACTAATTGGACGGGAGGTTTGCGATAATAAAACGATGTGTGGCATTGCCGGCTTTGTGGCGCGAGAATTGCCCCAAAACGTCGACCAGATCATCCGCGCAATGGTGTCATCTCTCGCCAGACGCGGTCCGAATTCGGAAGGAATCGAGACATGGCCCGGAGCCACGCTGGGACACCGGCGCCTAGCGATCCTCGATTTGAGCGAAGCCGGCCGGCAACCCATGCTGTCCGTTGACGGCGAAATCGGACTGGTCTTCAATGGCTGCATCTACAATTTCAGTGAGCTGCGCCGGGAACTGGAAACCTTGGGCCATTCGTTCCGCTCCAATTGCGACACCGAAGTCGTCTTGCGCGGATACCAATGCTGGGGCGTCGACGCGCTGCTGCCCAAGCTGCGAGGGATGTTCGCTCTTGGCATTTGGGACAACCGGCTGCGAAAGCTCTTCCTGGCGCGCGACCGGCTCGGTGTCAAGCCGCTTGTCTATGCCGTCCGCGACGGCGCCATCGCTTTCGCGTCCACCGTGGAAGCTTTGCGGGCCGCGGGGTTTGCTGGGAGGATCGACCCGCAAGCGGCGCTCGAATTCCTGGAATTCGGCTTCATCACCAATCGCGCCATCTACTGCGGAGTTTCGAAGCTTCCCCCCGCGTCCGTTCTCGAATGGTGCGATAGTCGTGTGTCGCAACACTCCTACTGGTCGCTGCCGCGTCCAATGGAAGATTCCAGAGTCGATTTCCCGGAGGCGGTAGAGGAAACCGAACGCCTGCTTCTCGAAGCCGTGCGGCTGCGCCTCGAGGCCGACGTACCCATCGGCGCTCTGCTAAGTGGAGGCATCGACTCGACGTTGGTCTGCTGGGCCATTGCGAAGCTCGGCGCCGACGTCAAGGCCTTCACCGTCAGCACCGAGGGCGACCAGTCCGACGAAGGTCCGGAGGCTCGCGAAACCGCACGCACGCTCGGCATTCCGCATGAGATGGTGACGATCCCTCGCGAGCAGCCGGCGGAATTTGACGAGCTGATGGAGGCTTATGGAGAGCCCTTCGGCTGCTCTTCGGCACTCGCCATGCTCCGCCTCTCCCGTGCGGTAAAGCCGCTAGCCACCGTGTTGCTCACCGGTGATGGCGGCGATGATGTGTTTCTCGGATACCCGCTCCACCACCGTCTTTGGATGGCGCAGCAGTTGGCTCGGCGTCTTCCCGGCCAGGCGTCTTCTGTCTGGCGGACACTGCGGCCGCTGGCCGAACAGATTGGTTTTCTTCGCCGGCTGAAGCATTTCCTCGACTATGCCACGGGTGGCCTAGGCGCAGTCACCCGCGTTCACAATGGCCTTCCCTACTACGAGAAGAGCGGTGTGTTCGGCGAGCGGCTAGCCGGGAGAATGCTAGAAGACCGGCAGATTCCCCTCTCGACGCTTCCCGCACGCGACCTTCTATCCGACGTCCTCGACTACGAACAACGGACCCGTTTCATCGGCGAATTTCTGACAAAGGTGGACGGTGGAACGATGCACTATGCCATCGAAGCCCGGTCGCCGTTTCTCGATCAGAAAATTTGGGAGTTCGCCGCTGCGCTACCGCTTGGACTGCGCCTGCAGGGGGGTGTCCTCAAAGCGATCTTGCGGGAGATTGTTCGCAAGAACATCAGCCCGCAAGTGGCGTTCCGGAAGAAGAGGGGATTTACAATTCCAGTCGAAACCTGGCTGGCCATGCACTGGAGCTCGAGTCTCGAGCAACTTGCTGAGGGGAGCCTTCTCGAGAAAGAAGGCTGGGTGAAACGGGGCGCCCTTAGGCAGGTAGTGCGCGGTCTCGCCGGGCGGCAGTCGATGCCCACGCAACTTTGGTACCTACTCGTCTTCGAGCACTGGCTGCGTAAGCACTCGAAAGGCGTGGATTCCCAGCCGGTCGTCAGTCTAAGTCGTTAATTTCGGGCGCCTGGCTCGAAAATCACTGCGCTTGTGCTTGGCTGGGTTAAGGATTCGGTGGTTCGATCCGATAGCCGAGGTTTCGGAGTTGCCGGATCATTCTCGCCGTGCGCTTTTGCTTTGACTGCTTGGTGACGGCGGGCCCCGTTCTTCGTAACGAACTCCTTGGTGCAGGATGAGCCAGATCAGTCGACACTGTCGATGGCCAATGGCCCCGATGGTTTGTTGGTGTCCGTGACGCGGTACCGCGCGGCGATAGACAATCTCGAAGATACTTCCTTTGGTCTTTACGGCGCCATTGGCCGTCTGATTAAGAACGCGCCGCATGTGGCGGTTACCCTTGGGAGACCGGTGGTTGTAGTTCACGCCCCGCACTCTCGTCGTCGCCAGGGCAGGCGCCCACCCACGAGGAGAGCTGCTTCGCCGAAGGAAAGGTTGCCGCCGTGGGACCGACTTCGGCAATGATCTGTTGTGCTGAATCCACTCCTAGTCCCGGCACCTCTGCCAGCCGTTCGACGGCATCTTGGTGCTCGCTGAGCAGGCTGGCCATCTCCTTGTCCAGTTCGCCGATCTGCTCGTCGATCAATCGCAATTCCTCCAACGCCATCTTCAACAACCGCCGGTAGACGACGTTCAACTCTGTACAAGCACCGAGCGCGTCGCACAACTGTTCCGGCGTGGCGCGCAAGCGCTCATCCGCCAAAGTGGCCAGAGCCTCTGGGTTGGTTCCCCGTCGGCCAGCGCCTTCAGCATGCGCCGGGCACTAGCGCCCAGCAGATCGGAGACCATGCTCGACAACTTAATGTGCGCCTCTTCCAAAAGAGACTCCAATTTGGTTCTGCAACCGTCCCCGCTCACGCCTCAACTGGTACTTCTTGCGCGTGACGGTCCGCCACAAACGCTGCTCGCCATCAGGCACAAAGCTCCGCGTCAATTCCCGGGCCACCAGCCGCTTCACCAAGCGTTCGGCGTCTAGGAAATCCTTCTTGCGTCCCCGTCGCTCGCGTTTGGACTGCGCCTGGGCCAAATGCAGCGTTCCCGACTTACGGCGTGCGCCTTCCCGCTTCTCACGGATCGGCTTCCAGTATCGCTCCAGCGCTGCCCACACTGGTTTCCAATATTTAGGCCGTTGATTCCATGACACTTCTTCCGCCTCTTGCTCGAGCAGCTATGCAGCCAACGAGCGTAGCTGTTCAGGGTTGCCGCCAAACATCCGCCGCTCAAACTGGTACTCACCATCGATTTCTACGTCGCAGACAACTACAGCAAGCATCTTTTTATGCACATCAATTCCCGCTATCTTATAAGCCATCGTTTTCTCCTGGCGGGAGCGGAGAGCGTGCTGCGGTTACCTTAACCAGAGTCGCGGGCTATCGCCGCTCCCCAGAGGAAGACAACGACGCCCAATTATCCGCTCAAACATGCACGCTCCGGATCAGACAGGTTCACGGCTTCGACTTCTCGCAGAACGCCGGGCGTCAGCGAAAACGATTCCAGCCCCAGAGCCCGGTCTCGCGAGCAGAATCCGCTCTCGCATTGTTCACAGTGATAGTAAGCGCGCTGACGGTGCAACGGCCCAGTACGCTTTCGAAGGTCTTTCCGTGACGGCCATGATACTGGGCGGAGCCTCCGCAGGGGCAGGGCAGTTGCGGTCCCACATGATCGCTGGTGCCCGGTTGAGCCGTTGTTCCAGCGCACGCGCTGCCAAGCACAAAGACTGGCGCCGCGCCGCCAGTTCTACCTCTTCGAAATCCAAGTTGGCGATCGACTGGCACGGTAAGAGTGTTTCGATTTCCCGGACGATTTCGTTTTGAAGGTCGGTTTGGAGCCCCCTTTTTCGGCCGCCTCTCTGGAAGCTGCCTGGGACCGTTCCAGTTGGGCATCCGCCCGTTGTTCACAAGCCTCCCGATACTGCTCCACCTGTTCCCGAAACTTATGCCCTTGCTCGATTTGGGATCCTCTTGGCAGGGGCAGTCATAAAAAAAGCCGACCTTAGCCTCACACCATTCACCATTCCTATGTCGTGCACCTTAGATACCAGGTCTATTTGTGAAAGAAATCCATCCGCCGATACAATACATGACTACATGTTCTGCAGAGCCGCTTTGGAGAGTCACCCTCGCGAATCGAGACCGTGTTCCCCCAGCGGGAATGGTAGGTTGCGAGCCGCGAGTCTTGCCCAACGGTTGATCGGCATGTCGCGTACCCCCAAGTCAGCGTGGACTCAACATGCTCGTGACGGTTCTCATCAGATGACTTAACCGTTCACGATAAAATGCAAATAGGGCGGCACAATAAGCGAGGCTCCCTCCGAGCACCATGGCCAAAAGGGCCAACAGAGGAGACACTTTCCCGGGCATTGCCGCACGGATTCCGAAAATCACAAGAGACATGATTAGTGACGCGTTGATCGAAGGCAGCAGGATAAAGACGTATTCCTTCAGGGTCATGCCCGTCTTCTGAAATGTCCTGTAGTAGACCGGCGCGATGATAATGGGATAAGCGACCAGCCATGCGGCGGCAATCCCGGTTGTTCCCCAGTGACTGCCGATCAGAAAGGCAATGGGCATGGTTATCGCCGAACCAACCATCGCCCACATCACGAATGCCGAGTCGCCTACTGCTGTGAGTAGATTTGGTAGAAATGTAGTGAGCGATCGAGTTGCCACGAATAGGCCAAGCAGTCGAAGTGGAGCGACGACTCCTGTCCACTTCGGCCCCAAAAGAGCCAGTACCACATAGTCGGCGACCAGCGCCAATCCAATGCTCGCCGGTACGGTAACGAACGACAAAATTTCAGTAAGCCTCAGGAGATAGCGGCGGAGTTCGCTCTTATCTGTTTGTATAGCTGAAAAATAGGCGGGAGTCACACCCGTAACCAGGTTAGCGATTTTTTCGAGCGGGGCCGACGATATATTCCAAGCTACGGTATAGTTCCCGAGCGGCACTTCGCCGAGTACTCGTCCCGCAACACCGAAATCTGCATTTTCATAGGCGTACCAGGCAATTCTGGAGAGGATGATTTGGCGGCTGAACTTTAATTCTCTGTTCATTTGATCGAACTTAGGTAAGCAAAATTCATGGTGTTTCCAATAGAGGGTAAGTAGGCTCATTGAAGCACTGCCAACGACGTAGCCGATCACTAAACTCCAATAGCGGAAGTTCAGCAACGCGAATACCACGGTGGCAAAGATCTGGAAAAAAGTGCGCACGGTTTCAATTCCGGCAATTAATTTGAAGCGTAACTCTTTTTGCAGCAGACCCCTTGGGACAACCTGAAAGGCATTGAATACGTAAATGAGGCTGGAAACAATCAAAACTTTGGTGAGCGGCGGGGCAGAAAAAAAGTGCGCAATGGGCTGGGCTAAAGCGCAAGACAGGCCAGCCAATCCGGCTCCGACGAAGAGCGCAAGCGTATTCAATTCGGCAATTTGACGGCGGGTCAGATCACGCAGCGCAATGATTGCGTCGCTGATACCTGCTTGACTGACATACATCGCCAAATTCAGGTACAAAGCAGCCATGCCGATGATCCCATAATCATACGGTGTCAGGAGTCGCGCCACGACTATCGTCGACACCCAGCTCAGGATCTGGGAAATCCATCGAGTGGCAGCGTTCCACGCTACCGCTCGGGCCAGTGACCGGTCTAAATTCCTAGATTTGTCTGTCATCATTCAGGAATACCTGCACGCAAGCCTGATTTCTGAGCTCCCTCCTACAAACACTTCACTTTTCGCCAAAAAAGCGAGCAGATTCAGGAAGTATCCTTGCAACTAGAAAGGGAAGGACTACCGCAGTTTCCATGCAGCGCCTACGTGCATACCATTGAGGTTTTTTTCCTCTGCGAGATCTTCCTCTAGTTTCTTGAACTGTGGGGACAAATCGCTCCAAAGCTTGCCAAAAAAGGCGTAGGATCGCTCGGAAATCAAATCATAGTCCGGCATCCAACTCATCATTTTTTGAATGGAAATACCCGTTCCGTCCGCAACGTGGATATCTGTGATCGAGTAAATTTCCGCGACACTCAGGGGAGTCCGAATAATCCCCGTTTTGAGGAGCGCACGATTGGTTTTGTCACAGTAGGCGTCGCGCTGCTTCCCGATTAGCTCCCGATAAATTCGCCCGAAGACCCTTTTGGGACTAAAGCGGGAGATGCTTTCTGGAAGTAGTTTCCGGCTTTCCGCTCGCGCGACTCGTTGCAGATATTCTGGATCTTTTAAATAGTCCCCATTAGGATCTTGCAAGTGCATATAGATTCCGCCGTCGGACTGGAGACTTCGAACGGTACGCAAGAAACCCGGCACATCTGGAACGTGATGAAGCACGGAACAGGTCACAATCAATGAATACTTCTTGCCTGTAGGAAGGGAATCGACCAGTCCCTCGTTAATGGTAAAAGGAACACTCCATCCTCGTGCTCGTTCGGCGACTTGCTTTAGCATCGTGAGGGAGGTGTCTAACAAATCAATTCTCGTGATTTTGCTTCCTAGTGCCGTCTTCAACAGGCAATCCGTAGCGAGTCCCGTGCCGCAGCCGATGTCGAGCAGGCTGAGTTCGTCATGATTCTTCGAAGCTTCAGCACAATCACCCGCCAGACGGTTGAATTCCTGTGGCAAGCTCTCCCACATGTCCTGGTGCTCCTGGTCGTACACCTCGGCTTCAAAGTTGTGAAATGTTATATTAACAGCCTCGTGAAACTCCTCGGTGCTGCAGCGTGCCCCGTGCCGATCCATAATCTTTCTTATGGGTGCCAAAGCTTCTTGAGCAATTTCAGTGGTCATTGGTGGGGCCCGACTCATTAAGAAGATATATTTGACCTATTCATGAGTCTACCGCATTGTTGAGAAAGCGAGTGTAACTAATAAGGTGACCCAAACGGGCGTGAAAAAGCGATTCAAGAAACGACGAGAGCTAATACCTCGTCTCGACCCTGATACGGGCAAACCTCTTTCGGTCCAGCCACCTGTCCTGTCCGGTTCGGGTCAAGTGTCCGCTAAACCGAGCCCCGAGGACGCGCTCGAAAAGCGCCGTCGGATAATTTTGTGTCTTGCTTTGGCACTTGTTTTCATGCGCTTCAGTATGATCCATCAAATACTGGAGCATTTGTTGCACAAAGATACCTATCTTCTTTATTTGATTGGAATTCCAGTCCTCATTGGCATTCCTCTCGCGGGCGGGTTCAAACGCCCCTTCGAATACCGATCGGCGATGTTTTGGACTGCGTTTGCTCTCTGGATGATTCCAACGTCTGCATTCGGCATGTGGAGGGGAGACTGCGTTTCCCTGGTCATCGGCTATTACAAAATGGAGTTCGTCCTCCTTTTTGCGATTGGTGGTTTGGTGACGACCTGGCGGGAATGCCGATGGCTGATGTACACGATTTCTGCTGCAGCGTTGGTTAATACAATTTCAGTTCTCCTTTTTGGGGAGTTAGACGAGGGCGGACGAACTAGCCTGACATTTGGTACAGTTGCAAACTCTAACGACTATTCGGCACATCTGATCTTTGTTCTCCCTTTTTTGCTCTGGGTCATCCTGACTACCAAGTCTAAATATCTGCGCATAGGCGGATTCTTAGTCCTGGCCTTGGGGCTCTATGAGATTCTCGCCGCGGGGTCGCGGGGCGCAATGTTGGGTCTTGTAGCTGCAATTCTTGTATTTGCATTTACGACGACCGCAAAAGTGCGCCGGATAGTACTGGTGGCGGCCCCCATTTTAATAGCTCTCGTCATTGCTCTTTTGCCTAGCAAAGTTGTCCATCGCATTTTTTTGTACTCAGCAGATGATTCGGAAATTTCCGCAGGAGCAATGGAATCCTCGAAAAATCGAGAACAACTGCTGGAGGATAGCATCAGAACTACGATCCGAAACCCATTGCTTGGTGTAGGGCCCGGTCAATTCTCCAATTACGAAGGTATGCGGACGGCCAAGTCAGGAGAAAAACTTTGGTACGAAGCGCACAATTCATTTGCGCAGATTGCAAGCGAAAACGGATTTCCAGGCTTGATCTTTTACCTTGGCGGAATTCTTTCTTCCTTGTTCCTGTTGAACAAAACCGGCCGTCTTTTTGTCGGTAAGTCGGACGTAGAAGAAGCGAACGCCGCCGTTCTGTGTGTTCGAATTGGCCTGATCAGCTTTTGTGTGACCATTTTTTTTGTGAATTTTGGCTACTTCTTTTACCTTCCGGCAATGGGCGGAATTGCGATTGCGGTGGCAGCGTCGACCAAACAGCTTGTGGCTATGCCAATCGTCCGCAAAAAGAAGCGCAAGTCAATAACACCCTCCAATCCACTGATCGAATTGACTAGAGAAATTGTGCGCGCAAAGAAATAGCTGTGAGTTAAACTGCCCCAGCCTTGGTTAAAGATATTAATGTTCCTTATCACAGGGGAATGTTAGAAAATGCAATGACTGCCGCACCAAATTGCCTTTAGCATTCTTTGGTTGTGCTCACACAGGTGATGATCCTGGCGCAATTGAGGAACCAGGACGGGAGTCGGAGTGAAAGCTGCAATGCTACAATTAGGGCTCTTGCCCCCGAACCAACATGCGCGAGCGACAAAGCAACGGAGCGAGCGGGCACGAGCCTAGGTTTTACCTAATTATAAACTAGTAATCAACCGACGCAAGAAGAAGTCCTGCGGTTCGAGAAAATTAGCCACAGACTTCGCAAGTCGAATGGAACGACCTGGATGATTTTCCGGCATCGTATGCCTGATGTAGATGAGGTGGCCCAACGTCTGGTTCGTCAGTCCTATCGAGCCGACGCTGAACTTATCGTACATGATCGCGCAGAATCGACCCGCCTGACGCCGACTGAGTGGGCGGAACACTACTACCCGTCCTCGCGAGAATACAATTTTAAGCCTCAGGTGTTTTGTTGTGCCTCCCTCGCATTTCCCTGTCCGGCGGACGAGCCGACATTGCGGAGCCAAGCGGCCGACCACTTCGGTACATCGAGTCTCCCTTCGTTGTCTGTCTCCGTCCTGGAGAACTACGATATCCGTTTAATCATCTGGATGCCGCCCGCACAAAGCTATCCCTTCCAGAAAACACCGTCTTATTCTATCGGACATAACGAATATCGAATTGACAGGAGTGTTGTGTCTATCCTGAGACACTCTCACCTTGCAAGAACGATCGCAAGTTCACAGTTGGCACGCATTCCGTTTGTGTGCGAACAGCTGGTTAATATATTGAGTCTGGCTTGCTTTCCAACTCAACAGCTTATCGAGGGCATCCAGGCGGCATTTAATAGCTTTAAGCACCAATCGCTGTGGATTGTCGGTTGCACTGACGAGGAATGCGCAACGAACCGCGTAACCTTCTTCAGGCGGACAGGTCAGAGCTGGGGGGGCCTGGAAAGAATTGGCGACGGGTCCAAAGTCGAGAAGTTTGTTGCCAGTGATGCTGACGGGCTGGGGAACAACGATCGATGAACACACTTTCGGTGACGCCTTCGTATTCTTTTCTTCTTATTTGTCAGACGTATCCCCCAGTCATTGGTGGTTCTGAAATCGAAGCGCAGCGGGTATGCAGCGCTCTCATCCATCGCGGACATCGAGTGACCGTTGTCTGTGCGGGCGGGGACCCGATGCCAGCATTTCGAGACTGGGTTGATCCTCAAGGGGTGCCGGTGCGCATTTATGCGAGGCGCCCGGAAGGAATACTCAAGAACGCCATCTATGCCTTGGGGGTAGCAGAGATACTGATTAGGGAGCGTAAGAACTATCAGTTCGTATATTTCTTGATGCAAGGACTTCACTTGGCTGTCGGCCTTCCGGTCGCACGGTTGCTGAAAAAGCCGATACTGATGAAAATATCAGGAAGTGGCATTGCACAAGAGATCTACAAATCAAGAACAGGACGCCAGGAGCTCCGCTGGCTGAACCGTTGGGCCAAGAAAATATTAATCTTGAATGAGGGCATGCGCCTGGAAGCGATCAAGAGCGGTATATCCCCAGAAAAACTACAGTTGATGCCTAATCCCGTAGACACCAATGAATTTTCGCCAGCGAACGGCGAGGAGCAGCGGCAATTGCGCGAGCGATTCAAGATTCCGCAAACAGCTCTCGTGGTGATGTATTCAGGACGACTCGCTTTCGAAAAAGCGCTGCCGACCTTGTTGAATGCTTTCGCCTTGGTGGTGAAGACTGTTCCCGATGCCCTTTTGGTTCTCGTTGGCGATGGTGCCGTTCGCGTTACCCTCGTCGAGCAAGCCAAGCAACTCGGACTTAGTGAAAGGAACATCCGGTTCACTGGGCTCATAGACCCGCAGAACGTTTCCCGGTGGTTGAAGATTGCCACGGTCTTTACACTCGTGTCTCCCGCTGAGGGTTTCCCTTGTGCGCTCGAGGAGGCAATGTCGACGGGTATTGCGAGTGTGGTGACTGATATTCCCGGAAATTGTCAGCTGGTCGAACATGGGTTGCACTCCATTTTGACACCCGTCGGCGACACGAAGAAAATTGCCGAGTCCATCGTGCTCTTACTCACAGACACTCCGCTTCGCCAGCGCCTGGGAAAGGCCGCTCGTGAGCACATCATGGGAAACTACTCGACACAACACATAGTTGAGCTTTATGAAGCCGTATTTAAGGAAGTTCTCCAATAAGGTAGCACGGAAAACGCGCGTCTCTCAGGAATTAACTTCTTAGCAATCCGCGATTAGCCTTAAACCCGTAGCGGTTCTTATCTTGGTATAATTTTGGAGCTGAGTTTTTGGTGAAGTAGTTTCAAGTACTTGGCTCGGCTTGGCCAAAAGCTCTCAAAATATACCGTCGAGGAAACTAGGTTTGTCCAGTAGCCAACATCCTAACGAGAAGGCAAACGCGAGCCTCCTTGCGTCAGGCACTCCGGGCTATGATCCGACGCGGAAGTCAGTTCGTATACTGGCTTTCATAGAAGCGCTTTGGCCAACCACAGGACCTGCCAAGAATCTCCTGGAGTTTGCAGGCCGCGCAGCGGTTGCTCCAGGTCCACTGCCACGAGCCACGATAGCCATTGCTACCTATCATCGCGGAAATGGGCCCGTTTCTAATGACTTTGTTATCGCAGGTCAGAAAGCTGGGTTGGAGATTCATGTCATACGGGAGCGATTTCTGTTTGACCTGGCTGTTATTCCCGCAATTCGTAAATTAGTTGATCTTTTCCAGCCGGATATCATTCAATCGCACGCCGTGAAATCGCACTTCCTGATATGGTTGACCGGTATACATCGAGAGCACCCTTGGATAGCATTCCATCATGGGTACACTTGGACGAGCTTGCGGACCAGAGCCTACAATCAGCTTGATCGATGGTCCTTACCGGCAGCAAACAAAGTCGTAACCGTGTGTCGCCCATTCGCTTCGACGCTCGAAGGCATCGGCGTGCGTCCGGAGCGCATCCTGGTCCAACACAACGCTGTGAAAGCCTTTTCGCCGGTCCCGGCTGAAGCAATTGGTCAACTGCGTCAGACTCTCGGAATCCACGAAGGCACGCGGGTAATACTTTGCGTAGGCCGGTTGTCACGCGAAAAGGCTCAAACGGATTTCATCGAAGCGGCTGCGCTCTTGCGTAAAGACAGTCCCCAACGCAACATTCAGTTCGTGATTGCCGGCGATGGCCCGGATAACCAGATGCTGAAGAATTTGGCAAGAGCCCGGCTCGTCGAGGACCGAATTATTTTTGCTGGCCAAGTTGCCGATCTTGCGCCTTATTACAAAATGGCCGATCTTGTGGTCCTACCCTCGCATTCAGAAGGTTCACCAAACGTTTTACTCGAAGCGATGGCAGCGGGACTTCCTATTATCGCAACAGCAGTAGGCGGCGTGCCGGAGATCGTACAGCATGAGAAACAAGCTTTGCTGGTAGAGAAACAAAATCCATCTGCTCTTTCTCGTTCAATCGAGCGATTGCTTGACGATCCTAGCTTGTGCGCTCAGCTTTCTCAGGCCGCTCGACAAAGCATTTCGGCCTACTCCCCAGAAGTCTATCGTGATTCGATCCTGTCTTTGTATCAGAGTTGTCTTGCCAGCAAGTTCGCGGCTTCGAATGCTCTGCGAAGCACCGCTGATGGTCAGGGCCCATAGTCTCTTACTAGAAAGCTTTGAAGATTTCGGAGCGCGGTTCGATGCAAATATTGTTCGTCGCCACGAATCTGCCTGTCCCCCCCAACAGCGGCCAATCCATCCGTAGCCTATCGATTCTCCGGGCGCTAGCAGCAAGCGGTCACACGCTAAACTTCATTTCGTTTGCGAGTAAGAGTCGATTAGGGGATTTGCACCCTCTCCCCTCCTTCTGTAGCTCGATTGACCTTTTGGATAGGGAGATGAGAAATCTCACTCTACACACGGATTATCTTCCGCGATTGAAGTGCCTGCTAAAACTGAAATGTTATTCCGTTGAACGATTTCGATGCGAAGCGATGTACAAGAGAATTGAAGCGAATTTGAACGGTGCGAAATACGATCTCATCCTCTGTGACGGAATCTATGCGTTAGTCAACATCCCAAGAACTACGATTCCCATCTTCTTAAACTGTCACAACGTAGAGTTCATGATCCTCAGGCGGTATGCAGAGATCGAAAGAAACCCAGTGAAGAAATATTATGCGACCTTGGAGTCCAACTTGATGCGCATGGCCGAGCGCAACGGTTGCCGTCAGATTGCTGGCGCGATGGCTTGTTCACAAATCGATCTTGAAATCTTACAAAAACTCCAGCCAGATCTTTCTATTTCTGTCATCCCAAACGTTGTCGACACGGATTCTATCCAACCGTTGAACAGTGCACGCCTGCAAGGTACAGATCCCGTCCTGTTCTTTCAGGGAGTGATGGATTGGTACCCTAATCGGGACGCGGTGGAGTTCTTTGCTCGAGGTATCTTTCCTCGCGTGCGTGCCGAGTACCCGGAAGCCAGGTTTGTCGTCGCGGGACGTAATCCACCAAGTGATTTCGTCGAAAAGTTCAAATCGGATCCTAAGATCGAATTTACGGGTACGGTTTCGGATATGCGTCCTTACCTCGCTGCCGCAACAGTAGTAATCGTCCCCCTGCGGCTTGGAGGCGGCACCAGAATAAAAATTCTGGAGGCGTGCGCTGCGGGCAAACCGATTGTCTCAACCAGCATCGGCGCTGAAGGTTTGGACCTTGCATCTGGGAAAGAAATACTTCTGGCAGACGACCCGGCGGAGTTCGCCCGCTCTGTAGTCAACTTGCTTCGGGATCCAGTGCGGTGCAATGCGCTGGCTAAGTCAGCAAGGACCGCAGTTGTAGAACGTTACAGTCAATTAACTCTCAAGAATACGGTGGATACTTTTTTTTTAAAACACTTCACTGACGCTGCGCCTGGAGTGAGCTAGCAAGAATAGGGAGGTGGGTCACATGAGGAACTGAGTCAGGCACGCTCCATCAGCGTGAACCAGGCATGTGGCCATTTCTGCTTGAACGTGACCACTTCCCAACGTCGCTATCTGGATGCGGAGTGTGGCGACGGAGTTGAGATGGTGACGTTCGGCGGGAAGACGAGAGAACGCTTACCCCCATTTCAGCTGCGAATGGAGGAAGCTTTTGTTATCATCTAAAAGGTCATGAGACGGATTTGTGGCGATTTTCTCCTAATTGCGTTGATTGGTATTGCACTATTTGCTAAAGTCTCGTCCGCTTATTTTTGTGGCTATGACGATTTTAGCGAGACGCGTCGGGTGGTATTCGAAGATGCGGGCAATCCATCTCGCATTTTTACGACGACGCATTTTGGAACCACAAAGTACAGACCTCTGAATCGGCTATCCACCTTTTTGTGCTGGACGGTTGGCGGAGGCAGCGCGCTTCCTTTCCGTCTTCGAAACTTCCTGTTTCATCTGATTTGTGCACTCAATGTGTACAGCCTTGCTCTGATGTGGACCCGCCAGCGTGCCGTTGCTTTGGTTGCCGGGCTGTTTTTTTGCCTCGACCCGGCCGCCAACCAGAATGTTGTGGCAACTGTGTTTACGAATACGAGTGCATTTGCCTTCCTGCTGACCGGTTTCCTGGTCTTCTTAGTTTGGGCGGAATCAATGCGAACTATATGGCTTGCCTTGTCGCTTCTCCTCGTGCTCATTGGGATGTTCTACTACGAACCGGTGATCATGGTTTTCCCAATGATGGCAGGCTATCTGTCTCTTGAGAAATGGAGGGGCAGCAGCAGAGCTCCGACGTTCAGAGCGATTGCGGTCTGGCTCGGAGGATCGGCAGGCGTGCTGCTTGTTTTTGGACTTGCTCGGCACTTCGTTGTTCACGGTAAAAATATTCGCGTGCCGTTCCCAACCATGCTGCATAACGCGATGCTCTACACCGCGGGCCTGCTGTCGCCCATTGACGTGGTCACCGCCAACCAACTCTTCGGTTCACCTCTGCCACCGGAAATCCACACAGGGAAGAAAATTCTGGCGCTCCTCCTGATTGCGATCATGGTGCTCACCGTGAGCTTTTTCGCTTTTTTGAGGATGCCGATGGCCCGATCCGGAATACGGCGCCTGGACAAAGGCCTCGTTGTTTATTTAGCACTATTGATTCCGATTGTGCTGGCCCCTTTTCTCTTGTTTACGCCACACGCTTCCGAAACCTACTTATATCTCCCCGCCGCACTGTATTGCATACTCTTGAGTACATTGCTCTGGGCTCTGCTGCCCTCAAAAGTTTTCTATAGATCAGCAGTCGTGGCGATCTTGGTGTGCTTTGGAGTTGGAACGTGGATTCGAAATCACCGAGTTGCTGAGTGTGGCCAGACCGCACAGAACATTCTCAAAAGTTTGCCTGTCTCCCATTGGAAGACCGGAGATTGGTATATCCGTCTTTCCAATGTTCCAGGCGAGACGCTGCCTCCACGATACGGCGTATACGACTACAAAGGACTTGCTACGGTCGATCCCGGGGATCCGGATGCCGACAATGCTATACAAAAAGCACTTCAGGTTGCCACGGGTAATCCTCAACTGAGAGCCAAGATTGTCTCGCCCGCGGAGCTCGGCAGTTCATGCGCAGTTCCAATCACTTGCTTTGAGGTCTCTCAGAGCGGCTCGATACACCAAGTTGTGCTAGCTCCGAACCAGGATTAAGCCCACAAGCATCATGGACGCTTGGCAGCCCGCTCACGTCTCCACTCGCGCATGTGCCACATGTGCCGGGAAGCGCATGTTCAGAATTCTATAGGAAACGGCTGGTTCTGTTAATTGGAGGCAGGGTCTCTTCCAGGTTGAGATGACGTGTTCTCCCGAGGGTCCGCCGAGGTGGATGAACCGTCTGCGCTCCAGAACCCGATCCAGGATGGCTGCAGCATATCTTCGTGGTGTAAAACCTTCCCCATTCATTCAGCGGCTTGTTCGTTGTGAAGATCATGGGTCGCTTCCTGCGGTGTCGATCGTTCACCACTTGGAACAAGACGTTGGCGGCATCCGGCCCATCCGTTAATAGCCGACGTCATCGATCACCAGAACGCGAGGATGGGTATAGGTTGCCAACGACTCTTGCAGGTAGGTGGCGCTTCTTGCTGGTATTGGAGAGATCCTCGATGAGTTCGGCGGCGGTCGTGAACAGCGTCTCGAAGCCGTTCTGGATAGCGGTATCCGATGGCCACCGCCAGATGAGTCTTGCCGCGGCCGGTCTCGCCATGCAAGCACGAATGATGATGTTATTATAACTTATGTATTAGTTAACGCTTTATGACTCACAAGCGCATTGGAAGCAGGGGGATAAGGACGCAGTTAAGTACTTGAAACATGGCGGACGGAACTTCTCGACGACCCGCGGCTCGTCGCGTAACTTGCACCTCTCGAACGTCGCACAAGCCGCGCAGGCCGCGATCAAGTTGATCACAGTCCTTCGGCGAATTCACATGATGACCTTTGCAATCCTGCATGTGGCGCGTTGGTGGCTTGCCGTTGCGGCAGCTGGCGGTCAGTGGGCTACGTTAAGTATTTGAAAGGCGTCGTAGAGCCCACGATCCCGCACCGTGACGGTTCTCTGCGGATGGCCTTCCCCCGTCCGGGTCCGAGCGTCCTTTGGAAGCGGCTGTGTGTACGCAGTGCAGCTCTACGGCGCCGGAAATCTGTCTGTCCATGTATTGCTGCAGCTCATGTGATTTCAGGTGGCAGAGCAGCGGCGCAATTCAGGGGCCAGTGACACCTGCGCGCAAGGAATATCTGCAGCAGCAGGATGAGCAGCGCAGCTTCGTGACGCGCGGCGTGTTTGGGCGGTTTGGCGGAGGGTGGAAAAATGGGCCGTGAGTTGGTCGAAGGCGTTCGGCCCGTTAGCGTCAAGTTCCGGCGCGGCAGGCTTTCCAGGAGGTGCTGCTGAATTGGTCGCGCGACAAAAACGCAGACACTCTCGCTGTTGGGTCTAGCCCGCAACTAAATTGGCGTGCCAGCGCGTCCGGTCTTCACGAATCGGATTTTCAGCCAGACCAATAGAACGCCACCAAGCGCGGCTCCTGTGAGGAGGACAGGAAAAAGTCCGACGAACGCCGCATCTCTCAATTCATGTCCGGCAAATATCTGAGCATACCCGAACAAGAAGGCAAGTGCTCCGAGGAAGGCACCCACGACAAATAGTAATAGGTTCAGAAAAGTTAGATGAAAGCCCGGAACGCATGCAAGGACGATCAGTCCTAGAATCGCAAAGGAAATGCAGCTTATTGCAAAACTCCCCAGCACCAGCAGCATGGTCCTGAAAACATAGCATCAAATCCTGGCCGAGGCGAGTGTGGCGAAAGCGCGATTGCCCAACGCCCGAGTGAGTAATGCGCGATCTCTAACGAAGCCGGCAGTTACAAGAATATTTGTGAGCGATACGTGAAGTGCAGGTGAGATGTTACGTCGTGGGAGGAGCCGAGATTCCCAGAGCGGCGCATCGGGCCTCGTGAGCTTGTTTCCAACGATCGGGAAGCCAGGCGTCCAGATCACTTGCCGGCCAAGAGGGAAGGTTCACGAGCAGTTGCATGAAGTACAGTTGCGGATCATATCGTGCCGTCGGCAGGTGCTGGTCAAGCTGGCCAGGATCGCTGCGGTTCGCTCGCCGCGTGGGTTGCCGACGAAATAAGGAGTTCTTGCGATTCAGTACGACGCGCTTCATCTCCCGTTCACTAACCTGTCTTTCGCAATAAGGGCACACCGAACAGACTAACTCATTGATTTTCAGCGAACGGATCGAAAAGGTCGGCACTACAGGCAGAGAGCTTTTGGGGGAAATTCGGGGACTCGAGCTTTGATCCGAGGTGGCGGTTGTTGCGGCAACTCGAGCTTGAGTTTGTGCAGCAGAATGGCCTGATCCGCCTCCGGTTGAGTGAAGCGCGGCATCACCAGCCATCGGCCATCCGTCGTGGGGAACCAAACATCGAGCATCTGAATGGTGGCCAGCTTTTCCAGAACGGCTTTCGGCGTGAGGCCAGGAGCGAGAACTTGCAATCGATTCTTCAGCGTAATCAGTAAGCAGTAAGCGAGAAAGGCCACCAAAATGTGCGCTTCGACGCGATGGCCCAGCTGATGATACAGCGGACGGATACCCAACTCGCTCTTCATGGTTTTAAAGGCCGCTTCGATTTGTGTCAGCTGCATATAGCGCTCCCAGAGCACCGCGGGATCCTCACCCACGAGGTTCGAACGGAGCAAATAGTGGCCATCCTGCAGCTCCGCCGCTATGAGCTTTGCTCGGTCGACGCGAAACTGAAAGCTGTGGCGCGTCACCGC
>Ga0210406_10001694_pt1 | contig 26347 bp, 29 predicted proteins | sample IncBWC30MmetaG_FD_155454 | JGI IMG/M metagenome (GOLD analysis project Ga0210406, IMG submission 155454) | Forest soil microbial communities from Barre Woods Harvard Forest LTER site, Petersham, Massachusetts, United States - Inc-BW-C-30-M | ecosystem: Environmental > Terrestrial > Soil >... | reverse complement strand
CGGGATCGCTGACGGCGGTGCTGAGGCCGAGATTGATTCCGCCATAAGGCGGCGGCCTGCCGCCCTCATGACAGGCCGCGCAGGCCGAGGCATAGATCGCGCCTCCCTGCGAATCCATTTGCATCTCCACCGCGCCCGATTTGGCCTGAGCGATCGCCTCCTCGCCCCGGCGCTTGCGCTCGGGCGCGGGCTCGCCGAACACATCGGCCATATAGATCGCGATGGCGCGGACATCGCTTGCCGGCACCTCGGACAGATTGCTCACCACGTCGGCCATCGGCCCGCGCGCAGTGCCGTGATCGGGGTGCCAGCCGTCGCGCAAGTAGGTGTAGATCGCCTCGGCATCCCAGGGCACCGGCGCCGACGACTGCGCGTTGATCGCATAGGCCTTCCAGTTGTCGGCATCGCCGCCGGAGAATGACGCATTGGCGCGTTCGGCACCGAGCGCATTGCGCGGCGTGTGGCACGCGCCGCAATGCGCAAGTCCCTCGACCAGATAGCCGCCGCGATTCCACTCCGCGCTCTTCGTCGGGTCGGGCCGGTACGTGCCGGGGTGAAAGAACAGAAGCTTCCAGCCTGCGATCAAGATGCGCAGATCAAACGGAAAGAGCAGCCGGTTTTCGCGGGCCGGCGCATGAACCGGCTCGCGCGTCATCAGATAGGCGTAGAGCGCCCGGTTATCATCGTCGCTGACGTTGGTGAAGTGATCATAGGGAAAGGTCGGATAGAGATGCCTCCCTCACGATCCACGCCGACCAGCATGGCGCGGCGGAAGGCCGCTTCCGACCATTGGCCGATGCCAGTCTCTGCATCCGGAGTGATGTTGGTTGAAAAGACCGTCCCGAAGGGCGTCCGAACCGGACGGCCGCCTGCGAAATTCTTAGACCCGCGCACGGTATGACAATCGTGGCAATTGCCCATCGCAGCCAGCTCGCGGCCTCGCCTGACGAGGTCGGGCGCGAAGGATTGCTGCGCCGCAGGTTCGATAGCGGCAATCGCCGGCCGCCACACTATCACGAATGCAGCGGCTGCAGCGCCGACAACCAGCACGGCTATAATGCCCCGGAAGATCCCTGCTTTTGTCATGCGTCCCGCACTTTCCGGGAATTCCTATCACACACGTCCGGCGGTTGCCGAACCCCGTCGATTGCTCTCACCGCTTATTGATCGTCCGATAATTCCACAAGAGTGGCCGCCCTCCAGGAACTTCCGATGCCACGTGGCGTTCCATAACCGTGCCCGAGAACGTGCCTGAGAAACGCACATCGAGGACCACGAGCATGGTCAGAGAAGGCCCAGCACAACCGGCGCCGCCACCGAAACAGCCTTATCCGGAAGCTCAACAGCATTATCCGGCCGAGAAGGCGCGCGGCGGCGAGATCATTCTCGACACGCCATTGAAGCGGTGGGTCTTCATTGCGGGTCTCGCCGGTGCGGTGTGCCTCGTGCTGGCCCTGAGTTTCTTTCGCTAGAGCCGGCGTTCCGATGCATCGCAGAAAACCGCCAACCCTCCATGCATCAATCGCGATCGAGATGGCCTGTCATGCCGCCATGGGAATCGCGTTGGGCCTTGGATTTTCGTTCGCGCTGGCGCTGATCGACGGGTCCGCCGTCGCCGTTCTGATCGCCCACAGCGGCGAACCGAAAACCACGTCCATCATCCTCACGGGCTTCTTCACGCTGGCGATTGGCGTCGGCGCGGCACTGACCGGGTTCGTCTTCACGATGATGGAGAAACGCTGAAGCCAGTTTCGGCACGCTGTTTCGGCACTCTGCTTGGGCACCCTGTGCGGCTGTTACACGAATGCCACACACCTCAACAATCGGGGGTTGTTCCGGGTACGTTCAACAGAGTTAATGACTGAAATATGACGCAGGCAGCTAATGTGAGGTCGCGGTTGAGATTCGCGGTCTTTGCGTTTGCGAAGGAGAGCCGAAATGCCAGCGTATATTCATCATCATGACCTTGATGGGGCGGATATGGCGCCGGTCATCTGTCCGGGTTGCGTCGGGCTATTGCCCATGTTCGTCCGGGACGTCGAGCCGCATTGGAGCTTGGCGAAGATCGACTTCATCTATGAATGCGCAGATTGCGGTGCCGAAGTCAGACGGACCATGCGGAAGCCGGAATTGCATTGATCGGCCCAGCGCGAAATCAATCTCAATGGCAAATCAATCACAACGGACTATGACGGCCGATTGTGACTTCGTGCGGGGATGATTGGCGCCAAACGCCGTCATCGCGCACGCCGCCGCACGCGATGCCCTGAAGCTCAACACTGAAAGTGGAACGCGCCAGACTAATGCGCGGGTGATGTCTGCGTATCAGTACGCCCGAGATTGCATTCTCTGAAATGGTACGCGATTTCGTCTAACGCGCGCTGCTCCCACTCCTCGGCCTGCGCCAGCCAGAAAACCCTGCGCTCGGAATCCAACGCCGCGCGCTCGCGGCAGATGGCTTCCTGGCTGCGGATTTCGACGAGCTTGAGCATGACCTCCACTCCTTTGTGTGAAGCCAAATCAAAGAACGGGACCCTATAGCAGAGTTGGCGCGCCTCTGTCACCGATCGACATCAAAAGTGAAGAGCATTCCGTGCCCGCGACGTCCGCAACGCCGCAATGCAGCATGCGCGTTGTATTCCACCTGCGCGACACACGTCGTCAGCGCCGCAGGTAACAATGGAATCCGCCGTAGATTCCCGATCGATCCAGCTCGAATCCGATGGCGCTACGCTCTTCGTCGCGGCGCCAGATGTTCCGAAGCGATGCAAGCGCGTCGGACTCGAGTGGCGAATGTGCACTCGCAGTACGAAAGATCACGCGAACATGATCGCTCCCGGCGCGATCGATGGCATCCCAGAGACTGCGGATCTCCTCGAGTGTCATCCAGTCCTGCGAATCAAGCAGGACCATCGCGTCGACCTCGCGCGCCGGAAGGCTGTCGAGAAATTGCCGCAAACCGGCGCGGACCGGAATGATCAGACCTGCGTCGTTGCGCATTCGCGCAAAATGCCTCCGCTGCAGATAGGGCGGCAGGCCGCGGTCTCCTGGGCCGGGATAGCTGCGATGCAGCGCCTGCCAGGCAAAATAATTGCTGTCGTTGGGATGCCCGTCGATCAGGCGCAGCAGCCGCTCCAGCAGCACCTCATTGAGCGGCGCATCCCGTCCGAGCAGCGCGCGCTGTTGCGGTGGAATCCTGAGCCCGAACAGCAGCGCCGGTGTCCGCGTCAACAGAACTGCCAGCCGGGAATGGAATAGACGGCGCAGACGCTCGAGCGCCTCGATGCGCTCCGGCGCGTCGGTCTCTGCGGTCAGCAGTGCTGCCAGATCGATCCGGGCGAATTTCGCCACAAGATGCGTCAATCCGATAAAGCGGCCGAGCATGCCATGGCGGTAGAAGCCATCCGTGAAATGGGCGTGGCGCGGACGTCCCACCGCGTTGCGTTTGTCCCAATAGGCGCGTGCCTGTGAATCGAGCAGCGGCCTGAACCGCTCGCGATACAGCCGCGCATTGGACGGCGACGCGCCCTCCCCGAAAAAGCGCCAGAATTCCGAATAATCGGCGCAGGCACGAATACCGGCGAGCTTCAGCTTGAGCAGTGCTAGATGGGCGTCGTTGAGATCGACCGCATAAACCTGCGCCGGCTTTGCGGTCAGATAGGACAACGCGTTGCAGCCGCCGCATGAAATGGTGACGATCGTCGATCCCAACGGCAACTGCAACGCGGCGAGGTCGGCTTCGGGATCCTCCCAGGTCTGGGTGTAGACGAGACGACGGAACCAGAACGCGAAAATCCTGTCCCAAACGGTTTCCTCATACCGGGTCCCGCTGTTGCGCACCGCGGTTGCGATCAGCTGCGCATTCATCCGTGCCTCGAATCAATTTGGCGATGCTATCGGGCACGCACTTCAGTTTTGCGACAGGCGGTCAACGCGACAACGGCCGATGAGCTGCCCTGTCACATGCTTGTCGCGCGAACATCGCAAGGAAGACGCGATCATCTCAAGGATGAGACGAGAGAATGTCGAAACGTCCTTTCGAGGCGACGAACGGTGAACCGCATGATGCAATGCCTCGCATCGCGCGCAAATCTCGTGGCGGCGTGTCGAAGGTTCTTGCGAGGCACCGAACGCCGTGAACGCCTGGCTTGCACTCCTTGGCGCCGGCCTGCTTGAAGTCGGCTGGGCGCTCGGGCTGAAATATTCCGACGGATTGACCCGGTTCTGGCCGACCGTCGCGACCTTCGTCGCGATCGCGCTCAGCTTCGCATTGATGGCGCTTGCGCTACGGTCGCTGCCGTTTGGCACCGCGTATGCGGTGTGGACCGGCATTGGCGCCGTCGGCAGCATCCTGGTCGGCATGCTGCTCTACAGCGAGCCGACCGACCCGGTTCGGATCATCTGCCTCACGCTGATCGTCGCCGGCATGATCGGCCTCAAGCTCAACTCGCCGGCCTGACTCTTCGGCATGAGCTGCAAGCGGCTGTTTCACGCGCAGGCTTCGCCACGCCTCGATGCCGCCGAACAAGGCAAGTGCGACGCAAAGCGGCACAAAATGATATAGAAAGCGGAACATCAACAACGCGGCGAGCAATTGCTCTTTGTGTTCGCTGCCAAGTCCGATCAGGATCGTCGCATCGAACACGCCGATACCCGCGGGCGCATGGCTCGCGAATCCCATCAGCGTGGCCGCAATGAAGACGGCGATCAGGCGGAACAGCCCGATGTCCAGTCCGGCCGGCAGTAGCACATACATCGCGATCGCGGCGGCCGTGAGATCGAGAAGCCCGACCACAATCTGCAGCAGGACCAACGGACCGGACGGAAGCCTGACCAGCCAGCGGCTCTTGCCGAGGCTTCGCGGATGACGCCAGCTGCACACCAGGAAAGCGCCAACGCCGCATAAGAGAGCCAAGGCCAACAGCCGGTTGGTTCCCGGCGAGAGGTGGTCGATGACGCTGATTGCGGCCGGCTCGTACATCAAGCTGAAGCCCAGCGCCGTCATGTTGCCGAGCCAGAATGTGAGGCCGGTTAGGAAGCAGATATTGGCCACGCCAATGGCGCCGACGCCGCTGCCGGAATAGATCCGATATCGAATGATGGGCGAGACCAGCGCGACCGCTCCGAGTCCGTGGGCGATCGGATAGCTGGTGAAACTCGCCAGCGCCGCGACCCGATAAGGCACGTCCTTGCGCCCCATGGTATGCAGCGCCAGCCAATCGTACAGCGTAATGCTGCCATACGAAGCCGTGACCAGCATCAGCGCAAGCGCAACGACGCTGGAATGGGTTTCACGAATGATCGCGAAGACTTGATGAAAATCGACATGCTTGAGCGCATGTGTCAGTGCAAATATCGCTCCGGTACCGATTGCGACACTCAGAACCGCGCCGGCCACGCCTTTCAAGCGGGCGGCACCGCCAATCCTGTTCTGCAGCAAATTAAGGTCCAGGGCTTGTATCCGTTCCACTGTGTCGGCATTAACGCAAATAGGCCGACCGATTCGATATAATAGAGGGATTGATCTGGCACGTTGATGTGACAGTTGCGTAACCGGCCCTGCCGTTTTCGCAAGCGAATGTGAAGGCGCGCGCACAGGTACAAACCCAAATCAGGCTCAATATGGTCGCATGGTTTTCACGCGGTGTTTGTAAGAGATCGCAAAGAAGCTGAGATTTGCAGCCCTCGAGGCCACATGGATACCGAACTGGATTACGACCTCGCGCCGGATCAATGGGAGATGCTGAAGGCGCTTCGCATTCCCGCGACCGAACGTCGCGGCTCGAACACGGCGAACGTTGATCACCTCGTCGCGCTTGGACTTGCGGCCATCATCGACGGCCGGCCCTGCATCACCGCCAAAGGCCGCAGCGTTCTCCTGCGCGGCTCGCCGCGGCTTTGGGACGTTGCAGCGTGACATCGCGCAACCCGCATACGTGTCGCGCCTCTCCCACATTGTCTGCCGTTACCACATCGTCTGCCGCGCCCGTTCAGGCCATTCGCGATCATACGCCTCGCCACCGACCGTGTTGTCGCTCATCGCGGCCAGAATCTGCCCCGGCGTTGGCAAGGTCTTCGGATCGACCCGCTTGTCTGGGTTCCATAGGTCGGCGCGCACGATCGCTCGCGCGCATTGGAAGTAGATCTCTTCCACCGTCATCACGATGACCGTTCGCGGGGCCTTGCCGTCCACCTTGAACGAGGCCAGCAGTTCGGCATCGCGCGACACATGGGCGCACCCATTGACGCGTAGCGTGTTGCCGGAGCCCGGGATCAGGAACAACAATGCGACGCGAGGATCGCGCACGATGTTGCGCAACGAATCGATCCGGTTGTTACCGCGGCGATCCGGCATCATCAGCGTCTTTTCATCATGAATGCGGACAAAGCCAGGCAGATCGCCGCGCGGCGAACAATCCAGTCCTTCCGGACCCGACGTCGCCAAGGCGGCGAAGGGCGACGTCTCAATCAGCACCCGGTAGGGCGGCGTGACGCGATCGGCGACCTTCACTGTCGATGCATCGTTCGGATGCCCGTAGATCGCTTCCAGCTCCTCGACTGTCGCGATGATCGACATGTCCTTCTCTCCCCTCTTCGCGAAAGCCTGGCGCGCTTGAGCCCTCAACCACCTCTGATAATGTCAACAAACCGCAGCGCATGATCCTCGGCGTCGCCGACATTGACGATCGTGGCATCAGGCGGAGTCGAGCTATCGTCGACAGCGCGACCGAGCCGCTGCGCGATCGCCCCGTCGCTGCCTCTTGCCCGCATCGTGAGCCGCTCGGCCAGAATGTCCGGCGGCGCCGTAACCAGAATCACCACCACATCGGCATAGGCGCGGCGCATCAGATCCACCACGGCGCGCGACACATTGACCACGACTGTCCGGCCGGCGCGGATATCATCGTCAAGCGCGCACGGCAGGCCGTACCAATGACCATGCGCCTCCCAATGCATCGCGAAGTCGCCGCGCGCGAGCGCTTGCTGAAAGTCGTCCGGGCTCAACTGATTATTGTCCTCCGAAGAGGACGCCTCGCGCGTCACTACGCGCCGCGGAAACACGACGCTGGAATCTTCCGCACAAGCCGCCCGGGCGAGGTTGATGAGGGTGTCCTTGCCTGCGCCGCTCGGGCCGATCACGAGCACGAGCCGGCCCGGCCCGATCTTCGCCGGGACTGAAGTGGATATCGCCGGCACCTCGCTCACGCCACGCGCTGTCCCTCGCGCCACACGCGCCGCACTACTGGAATGTCGCGCGCGACATGGACGCGGATCAGGTCGGCACGCTTGCCGGGTGCGATCTCGCCGCGATCGGTGAGGCCGACGGCCTCGGCCGGCGTCTTGGTCACGGTGCGGACCGCGGTAGCAAGATCGATTGTGGGGACACGCGTCGGCAGTTGAAGCGCGGCCATCAGGAGGCTCGACGGGATATAATCCGACGATAGAATGTCGAGCAGCCCCTCGCGGGCAAGATCGACGGCGGCAATGTTGCCGGAATGCGAGCCACCCCGCACCACGTTCGGCGCGCCCATCAGAATGCCGATGCCGGCCTGATGCAGGCCGCGTGCGGCTTCGATCGTAGTCGGAAATTCCGCGACCGCGACGCGATCGCGGATCGCGTCGGCGACGTTCTCTTCGGTGGTGTCGTCGTGGCTGGCGAGCGGAATGTCATGTTGGTGCGCCAAGGCTACAATCGCACGCATGTTGGTTGCGGCGTAAGCCTTCTGAAAGGCAAGCCGGCGCTCGAACAGGACATCGAGCTCGGCGTCCGTCATGCCGCGGCCCTTGCCGCGATAATAGTCGCGCAGCTTGCCTTCATCGCGGAACTGCCGTTGCCCAGGCGTATGATCCATCAGCGACAGCAGCCGCACGTCGGGACGTCCAACGAGTCCCCGGGCTTCCTCGATGACACTCGGCATCGGCACCTCGCAGCGCAGATGCAGGAAATGGTCCGCGCGCAGGAGATTGGCCTCGCGTGCCGATGCGATCGCGTCGGCAAGCAAGCCCGACCGGCCATCGACACTCTCGGTACCGTCCTCGTGCCAGACCCGCAACGAGTCCAGCACGGTGGTGATGCCCGACGTCGCAAGCTGCGCGTCATAGGAGACGACTGATGCGACCGGATTCCAAAACACTTTGGGGCGAGGCACGTAATGCACTTCGAGATGATCGGTGTGCAGCTCGATCATGCCGGGCATGATGAGATCCCCGGCCGCATCCTCGCTCCCTCGCGGCGCATCGCCCTCGCCGACCTCGGCGACACGGCCATCGGCGCAGGCGACCCAGCCACGTTCGATCACCCGATCTGCCAGCACGAGCCGGGCATTGCCGATCACGGTTTCGGAGTTGGTCGCGCTCATCTCATCTGTCTTTCTTTTTGTCTCCCTCATGCCGCGGCGGCAAAGGACGTGACGTCGACAATCCGGTCGGCGATCCGCCGGCGAACCTCGTCGTCATGCACGATCCCAACCATCGCGACGCCCGCACGTTTCTTATCCGCGATCAGACCGACCACGACCTCGCGATTGGCGGCATCGAGCGACGCCGTCGGCTCGTCCAGAAGCAGGATCGGATGATCGGAAATGAAGCCACGCGCAATATTGACGCGCTGCTGCTCGCCCCCTGAGAAGGTCGAGGGCGGCAAGGCCCACAGTCGCTCCGGGATATTGAGACGGTGCAACAGGCGGCCGGCCTGATCGCGGGCCTCATTGCGCGGCGTGCCCGTCGCAACCAGCGGCTCGGCGACAACATCGATGGTCGGGACGCGCGGTACCGCGCGCAGGAACTGGCTGACATAGCCGATCGTGGAGCGGCGGACGCTGAGAATCTCACGCGGCTCAGCCTTTGCCAGATCGATCACCGCGCCACCATGCCGGACGCCGATGCAGCCGCCGTCGCAGCGATAATTGCCGAAGATCATCTTCAGGATCGACGACTTTCCCGCGCCCGAGGGTCCCGACAGCACGACGCATTCGCCCGCGCTCACATCGAAGGAAACGCCGCGCACCACGGGCAGTTTCACCCCACCCTGCAGGTGCATGGTAAAACTCTTCTCCGCGTTGGTGATTTCGATCATCGCAGTCATCGGCAAACTCATGGTGGGAGGATCGAAGAGACGAGCAGTTGCGTATAGGGCTCGTGCGGGTCATCCAGCACCTGGTCGGTCAGGCCGGTCTCGATCACCTGCCCGCCCTTCATCACCATGACCCGGTGCGACAACAGCCGCGCGACCGCGAGATCGTGGGTAACCACGATGGCCGCCAATCCCAACTCGCTGACCAGATTGCGCATCAGGTCCAGGAGCCGCGCCTGCACGGATACGTCAAGCCCGCCGGTCGGCTCGTCCATGAACACCAGGCGCGGCTCGGTGACGAGATTGCGCGCGATCTGTAGTCGCTGCCGCATGCCGCCGGAATAGGTCCGCGGCGCATCGTCGATGCGCGCGGTGTCGATCTCGACGCGTTCCAGCCAGGAAGATGCGGTCTGCCTGATCCGCCCGTAATGATTCCAGCCGACCGCCATCAGCCGCTCGCCGACATTGGCGCCGGCCGAAACCGCCATGCGCAGGCCCTGCGCGGGGTCCTGATGCACGAAACCCCAGTCGGTGCGGAACAGGAAGCGCCGTTCGGCTTCTCCCAGCGAGGCAAGATCGCGCAGCACGCCATCGCGCATCCGATAGGACACGCGGCCCGAGGTCGGTACCATCTGCGCCGAGAGGAGCTGCAGCAGCGTCGATTTGCCCGAGCCGGACTCGCCGACGACCGCCAGCACCTCGCCCGGATAGAGCGCAAAGGAGATGTCGCGGCAGGCAACCAGCCGGCCGTAGGTCTTGCCGAGATTTTCCGCGACTAGGAGCGGCCGCGAGAGCAGCTCATCGTTCGGCGCGGCGCTTCGCGTCTCAACCATTCACGGTCTCCTTGTGCGGCGCCGCGCTTTGGCTGCCACGGTAGCCCGCGGCCTGCCGGCCTTCGCAATAATCGGTATCGGAGCAGACGAACATGCGGCTGCCTTTGTCGTCCGTGACGATCTCGTCGAGATAGGCATCCTCCGCGCCGCACAGCGCGCACGGCGCGTCGAAGCGATAGCGCGTGAACGGATGGTCCTCGAAGTCGAGCGATACGACCGCGCAATGCGGCGGGATTGCATAGATGCGCTTCTCGCGGCCGGCGCCGAACAGTTGCAGCGCCGGACAATCGTCCATCTTCGGATTGTCGAATTTCGGCGTCGGCGACGGGTCCATCACGTAGCGGCCGCTTACCTTTACCGGATAGGCATAAGAAGTTGCGATATGGCCGAAACGCGCGATGTCCTCATAGAGCTTGACATGCATCAGCCCGTACTCGGCGAGCGCATGCATGCGCCGCGTCTCGGTCTCGCGCGGTTCGAGGTAGCGCAGGGGCTCCGGATTCGGCACTTGATAGACCAGCACCTGTCCCGCATGCAGCGGAGCTTCGGGAATCCGGTGCCGGGTCTGGATGACGGTCGCCTCCGTCGTCGAGGTCGTGGTTGCGACGCCAGCGGTTTTCGCAAAGAATTTTCGGATCGAGATCGCGTTCGTCGTGTCGTCGGAACCCTGGTCGATCACCTTCAGAACATCATCGGGCCCGAGGATCGCCGCGGTCACCTGAACGCCGCCGGTGCCCCAACCATAGGGCATCGGCATTTCGCGGCTCGCAAACGGCACCTGATAGCCGGGGATGGCGATCGCCTTCAGGATGGCGCGGCGGATCATCCGCTTGGTCTGCTCGTCCAGATAGGCGAAGTTATAGGCGGGCGCGTTCATTCAGCGGCCTCCCGCAGCTCAGGCGCGCTTTCCGCTTCCGCGAATTCCTTGCGCAGCTTGCGCAACAGGCCGAGCTCGGATTGGAAATCGACATAATGCGGCAGCTTCAGATGCTCGACAAAGCCGGTCGCCTGCACATTGTCGGAATGCGACATCACAAACTCTTCGTCCTGCGCGGGCGCCAGAACCTCCTCGCCGAGTTCGCGAGCCCGCAGCGCGCGATCGACCAGCGCCATCGACATGGCTTTCCGCTCGCTCTGCCCAAAGGCCAGACCATAGCCGCGGGTGAAGCACGGCGCTTCCGTGGCCGAGCCCTTGAACTGGTTGACCATCTGGCACTCGGTGAGCGTGATTTCGCCGAGCGGCACGGCAAAGCCGGCGTCTTCGGCAAAGAACTCGACCTCGACCTCGCCGAAGCGGATTTCCCCGGCAAATGGATGATTGCGGCCATAGCCGCGCTGCGTCGAATAGCCGAGAGCGAGCAGAAAGCCTTCGTCGGCGCGCGCCAGATTTTGCAGCCGCAGATCGCGATCCGCGGGAAAGCGCAGCGGCTCGCGCGTGAGGTCACCGACCGGCTTGTCCGCTGCTGCCGCCGGCGACGGCTCGATCAGGCCATCCCGACCGAGAATGTCAGTGACGCGCGGGGTTGCCGCGGACGATGATTCCGACATCGCCGGCTGATCGGGAACGAAGCCGTCCGCAAGCCGCGGATCGAGCAGCCGATGGGTGTAGTCGAAGGTCGGCCCGAGGATCTGCCCGCCGGGAATATCCTTGAACGTCGAGGAAACCCGCCGCCGCACCCGCATCATCCCAGTGTCCATGGGCTCGGTCGCACCGAAACGCGGCAGCGTGGCACGAAAGGCGCGGACCAGAAAGATCGCCTCGATCATGTCGCCGCGCGCCTGTTTGATCGCAAGCGCGGCCAGCTCGCGGTCGTACAACGAACCCTCGCTCATCACCCGATCGACGGCCAGGCCGAGTTGCTCGGAGATCTGGGACAGCGATATCTCCGGAACACCGTGATCGCCGCGGCGCTCATGCGCCAGCAGCCGATGGGCGTTCTCGATGGCGCGCTCACCACCCTTGACGGCGACATACATGTTTCAATCTCCCTGTGCCGCAAGCCGCGTGGTGCGCGGGATCGCGACGATCTCCTCGCCCGCGACCAGCACGACATCGATGCCGCGCGGAAACGACGCAGCGTTGACGGCAAGACGGCCGAACAAATCCTCGGGCTCGATCGCCGCCCGCAGCACGACGGCGCCGTTGATGCCCGGACCGCGCAATTCGTAGGGACGTCCTTGCGTCAGGCTTTCGACCTGCAGGATCAGCGTCGTCGAGCGGTCGGGATATTCGGCCGAGCCGAACGAAAAGCTGTCGAGCCTGGGCAACGCATTGCCCTCGGCGATCAACGCAAAACTCGCGGCCGACGGATCGGTCACGATCGGCGCGCTGCCATGAAATTTGAGCCAGCTCGCAACGTCCGGCGCGTCCGACAGCCGCCTGTCGAGCCAGATTGGCGTATCATGATCGAACAGCGTCAGCGCAATCGCGGCACTCGCCCGCATCAGCGGCCGCGGCGCCCCGATGGCGGCCACGATCCGATAGACGCTCCCCGGATGCGCCATCGCATCCATGACCAAGCGGAACGTCGACTGCGCCGACATCACGTTGTCGGCGAAGCCCGCCGGCAGTTCGGCGATCATCGTCATCCTTCACCCCTCCCCGCGCACCATCGTGTAGAAATCGACCCGAGTCGCGGCGGTCTCCGCAGCCTTCTGCTCGCGCCGGGCGGCCGTCGCCGCGCGCAACGGCGCGATCACGCCCGCTTCCACCGCGCCCGCAAATTCGTCCGACTGAACCAGAGCGTCGCACAGGGCGATCATCCGCGCTTTCTCGTGGTCACGTCCGAGCGTGTAGCCGAAGCCCACCTCCCCGCTCGCAAGCCGCACCGCGGCACGCGATACCGTGGCCTCGCCCAGATTGAAGGCCGCGCCATCACCGCCGACGCGGCCGCGCAGCATCACGAGGCCATTCTGCGGCTCGCGCAGCATGTCATGGGCGGGCAAGGCAAGCCGGCCGAGATGTCCGGCGATTTCCTCGGCTGAGGAATGTGCGAGCACCGCCATCGCCACCTTGCGCCGTGCCTGTCTGCTGGTCTGGTCGGTCAAGCTCATCTCGGCCTTGTCAAATTCAATCAGTCTTGTCAGATTCAAGTTGTCTATGATAATAGACAACTTGATAAATAACGCCAATGACTGTTTTGTGACAGGCCGATGTTTTTCCCTTTGCCTTCGGAAGGTCCCTCACCATCATGAGCATGCAGGATGCGGCCTCCGGCGTTGCGCTGTGGCGGCAGGTCGCCGATGGAATCGAACGCGGCATCGCTAACGGCACCTTTGCCCCCGGCGAAAAGCTGCCGGGCGAGACCGAGATCGCCGAGACCTATCGCGTCAACCGTCACACCGTTCGCCGGGCGCTGGCGACGCTGGCCGAGCGCGGCCTGGTCCGCGCCGAACGCGGCAGCGGCACCTATGTCGAAGCGCGACGTCTCGCCTATCCCTTGCGCTCGCGCACGCGATTTTCCGAGATCGTGGGCGCCGGCGGCCAGGAGCCGCGCGGCCAGCTGATCGACGCCTCTAGTGACATCGCGACGCGTGAGCTCGCTCGCGAGCTCGGCTTGAAGACCGGCGCACCGCTGATCCGGATCGAAGCACTCAGATCGGCAGACCGCACGCCCATCTCCGTCAGTACCACCTGGCTCTGCGCCGAGCGCTTTGCCGGCGCCGGTGAGGTCTTTGCCAACCTTCGCTCGATGACCAAGCTGCTCGCGCATTACGGCATACGTGATTATCGCCGCGCATCGACCCGGATCACCGCGGCAATTGCCGACGCGACCGATGCCGCACGGCTGGACCTCGCGCTCGGCCGTCCGGTGCTGGTAGTCGACGCGACCGATGTCGATACCCAGGGCAAGCCGATCGTCACCAAGCGCGCGCGTTTCGCCGCCGAGCGAGTCGAGTTTCTGGTGGAGAACGGTTAGCGAATCGTAGCAACCATTAATCAGTTACGCCACCGCGCGCCGGCCGATGATCGCAAAGCGCATCTTGCCTGAAATCCAGTCGATCGCGGCGACCGCGATCAGGATCATCAGGATCAGGAACGACACCTTCTGCCACTCCAGCACGCGGATTTGTTCGGCGAGCTGCAGGCCGATGCCGCCAGCACCGACAATCCCGATGATGGTCGCCGAGCGCGTGTTCGACTCGATGAAATAGAGCACCTGGCCGGCGACGACGGGCAGCACCTCCGGCAGCAGCCCGAAGCGGATTTCATGCAGCGCATTGCCGCCCGAGGCGCGGACGCCCTCGACCTGTTTCTGGTCGGCGGCCTCGATCGCTTCGGAAAACAGCTTGCCGAGCGCGCCGAAATCCGACACCGCGATCGCGAGCACGCCTGCGAACGGCCCGAGGCCGACGACGTTGATCCAGACCAGCGCCCAGATCAGCATGTCGATACCGCGAATCGAGTCCAGGAACCGCCGCACGGGAAATCGCACTATGTTCGATCGGACGATGTTGCGCGCCGCGAGCAAGCTGACGGGCAGCGCCAGGAGCGTGGCGAGCGTCGTGCCCAGAATCGCGATCGACAGTGTTTCGCCGAGCGCCTTGAGATAGAGCGGAAGCGATGCGCCCGGATCGGGCGGCAGCATCATCAGCGTGATCCAGCCGAGCTGACCAAGGCCCGTCGCCAAACGCGCCGGCGAGAAGTCGAGATCGACCAGGCCGAATGCGAAGATGCCGAATGCAAGACACAGCATGGCCGGCACCGCGAGACGCGACGAGGCTGGTCGATCGAAGATGTCGGGATAGCGCGCGCGAAGCTCGTCCGCGCCGGATCGCGGCATCTGGCTCATGTCCGGGCCTCCCTGCCGAACAGCCGGCCACGCAGCCAGCCAGTCGCAATATCGATGCAGAACACCGTGAGGACGATCATCACCAGGATTGCGCTGACGTCGGAGTAATAGAACTTGCGAATGGCGACGACGAGCTCCTGGCCGATGCCGCCTGCGCCGACGAAGCCCATCACCGAAGCCTCACGCACATTGATCTCGAAACGCAGCAAGGCATAGCTCGCATAGCCGGCCACCACCTGCGGCAGCACGGCAAAACGCATGCAGGAGAGCCAGCTTGCGCCGGTCGAGCGCACGCCTTCAACCGGCTTCATGTCGGCATTTTCGACGATTTCGGCGAACAGCTTGCCAAGCGCGCCAGTCGAATGGATGGCGATCGCCAGCACGCCCGCCATCGGACCGAGACCAAATGCGATGACGAAGATCAATGCGAAGACGATGCCGGGAACGGTGCGGGCAAATTCCAGCAATCGCCGCACCACGAAGCGCAACCAAGGCGCGGGTGAGGTGTTTTCGGCCGCGAAGAAATTGAGCGCGAAAGCGAACACGGATCCGATTAAGGTTCCTACATAGCTGATCAGCAACGTCTCGCCGAGAAAGCGCAGCCATTTGCGCCAGCCCCAGAACCACTCACCAAAATTGGTCCAGACGCGGCTGCCGTCGTCGAGTTTCAGAATGCGATCGAAATAGCTGACGAAGTTGCCGAAATAGGTGAAGAGCGTGCGCAGGTTCACTTCGGCGCCGATCGCAGCGACGATGAGTGCCGCGACGAACAGCAGCGTCGCGAGCGCAACCCGCAGGCGCTTGCGCGCGATCGCCTTGCGATAGGCGTCGTTGAGCGCGGCAAGCTGCTGAGTTGGAAGAATGGAAACGGCGACGGTCATCGCTTGCTGTTTCCTCACCCGTGTCCGGATCGCAAAGGCCGGATCGCAATTGATCCCGCCTTTCGCCAAGCCACGCGATCGATCAGGACGCCTTCTTGCGCAGGGCGTCGACGAATTTGATCAGCTCGATGGTCTTGTTGTAGTCCTCGTTCGTGACCGGCTGCCACGGACGGTTCTTGCCGTCGGAGAGCTTCTTGAAGGCCTCGCTGTCCTTCTGCGGCGCATCGAGGAACGCCTGCTTGATGGCGGCCTTCATGTCGCCGGGCAGATCGCTCAGATATGCGTAGGGCGAGTTGATGATCAGGTCCGACTTCACGATGATGCGGAAGTCTTCCTTTTTCAGCGGCGTGCCGTCGCTCGACTTCACCATGTTCTTGGCGAGCATGCGGGTCAGATTGGAATCGTCGTCGGCGTTCCACCAATTGGCGGCGACATCGACCGTGCCCTGCGCCAGCGCCAGCACCGCGTTCTCGTGGCTGCCGGTGTAGACCACTTGCGAGAAGAAGTGCTCGGGATCGACACCCATCTGGTTCATCTTGAAGCGCGGCATGTTGTTGCCGGAGGTCGAATTGGGATCGACCAAACCGAGATTCTTGCCCTTCAGGTCTTCAAGCTTCTGGTACGGGCTCTTGGCGAGAACGTAGAACACCGAATAGTAGCCCTTGGAGCCGTCGGAGTTGACATCGATCGCGAACGCATCGGTCTTGACCCCGGTGACACGGGCGCGCGAGAAGGATGCCGGTCCGTAATAAGCGAGCTGAATGTTGCCCGCCCGCTGCCCCTCGATGACGGCGGCGTAGTCGTTGGCGATGCGCAGGTTGACCTTGATGCCCAATTCCTTCGCCAGGTAATTGACGAATGGCGTGAAGCGCTCGGTGACGCCCGAGGCGTTCTCCGCGGGAACGACCGCGAAGGTGATTTCCGGATATTTCGTCCGCCAGTCCTCGGCCGAGGCGGATGCCGTGAACGAGAACGCCGCGATACCAGCAAGAACCAGTCGACGGTTGATCATGTTGCACCTTCGTTTGTTGGTGGTCGTCATCGCATCGTAAGACGCGCCAGCATCGGCGCGGTGTCAGGCCGTGGCGATCTCGCCGAGAGCCGGAACGGTGGAATCGGCGGGCGCTTCTATTCCCATGACCTCATTGGCTTCGAGATCGTAGAGTTCGCGGGCGATGTGTTCGGTCAGCGCGGCCGGCACGCCATCGAACACGATCCGGCCCGCCGACATGCCGATCAGGCGGTCGCAATAGGTGCGCGCCAGATCGAGCGAGTGCAGATTGCAGAGCACGGTCATGCCGAAATGCTTGTTGATGCGCAAAAGCGCGTCCATCACGATCTTGGTGTTGCGGGGATCGAGCGAGGCGATCGGCTCGTCGGCCAGGATGATATCGGGTTCCTGCACCAGCGCACGGGCGATCGCGACGCGCTGCTGCTGACCGCCCGAGCTGATCGGCGCGCTGGGCCGCGAGCTGCGCCATGTCGAACTGCTCCAGCGCCGACATCGCGATCGCGACGTCCTCTTCCGGCCAAATCTGGGCCAGCGACCGCCAAAGCGGAATTTCGGAAAGCCGGCCCATCAGCACATTGGTCAGGACATCGAGACGCCCGACCAGATTGAACTGCTGGAAAATCATCGCCGAGCGGGCGCGCCATTGCCGCAGCTCACGGCCACGCAGGGCCGTTATATCGACACCCTTGTAAAGGATACGACCTTCGCTGGGCGGCGCGAGCCGGTTGATCGTCCGAAGCAGCGTCGACTTGCCGGCACCTGAGCGGCCGATCACGCCGACAAAGCCGCCCGGCACGACCGAAAAAGACGCGTTGTCGACCGCGGCATTTGTGCCGAAGCGGCACGTCAGACCTTCCACCACCAGCATCCACTTCTCCAGACGGCTAGAGCCTTTTCTGTTTCCGATTGAAATCGAATCTGTTCCCGATTGAATCGAAACGGAGGTTCTAGTCTCTTGTTCTGGAGCGCTTTCTTCGCTTCGCGCGAAAACGCTCCTGCCCGGCATGGCTATCGTCTGGACAAAACAGTTATGTGACAGTCGCGCTGCGGTGCGGCAGTCATCCACACCCCCTGCGAAAGATGGTCCATTTGTCATGACACCGTCATCAAGCCGTCTGATGACGTGCACCTCACAACACCCATCGAACTCCTTTTTGGACGGTTGCATGGCCGGCAAGATGCTATCAGTCGAACCTCTTATCGACCCCACCGCGAAGTTGCAGGAGACAAGGCTCGGCGCCTATTGCGAAGTCGGCGCCCGCACCATCCTGCTCGACGTCGAAATGGGCGACTATTCCTACGTCGTCAACGACGCGCAGATGACTTACACGACCATCGGCAAGTTCTGCTCGATCGCAGCGATGACGCGGATCAATCCGGGCAATCATCCGATGCACCGCGCGACGCAGGCGCATTTCACCTATCGCGCAAGCGCCTATTTTCCCGGCGAGAGCGATGACGCCGAATTCTTCGCTTGGCGCAGGAGCCATCGCGTCCATATCGGCCATGATGTCTGGATCGGACATGGCGCGATCGTGCTGCCGGGCCGCAGCATCGGAACCGGCGCGGTGATTGCGGCCGGTGCCATCGTCACCAGGGATGTTCCGGCCTACACCATCGTCGGCGGCAATCCGGCGCGGCCGATCCGGCGGCGGTTTCCGGAAGCCATCGCCGACCGGCTGGCACGGCTGTCTTGGTGGGATTGGAGTCATGAAATGCTTCATGCCGCCTTGCCCGACTTCAGAAAACTCGATATCGAGGCATTCCTCGACAAATACGAAGCGGCCTCCTCCGCTTTCCATCCGACGACCCCGCGAAGAAGTGCCGTATCGTGAAGGATATTTCCATTACAGGCGGCCGGGCGCTGCTCGGCGAAGAAATCGTTGAGACCTCGCTCTCGATCGCGAACGGCAGCATCGTCGCTCTCGGCGCTGCGGCCGAACGTCCTTCCTGTGCGATCGATGCCCGCGATCTCCTGGTGCTGCCGGGCATCGTCGATCTGCATGGCGATGCCTTCGAGCGGCAGATGATGCCGCGGGCGGGAGTCCATTTCCCGCTCGATGTGGCGCTGGTGGACAGCGACCGGCAGGCGATCGCCAACGGCATCACAACGGTGTTTCATGCCACGACCTGGTCGTGGGAGCCCGGGCTTCGCAGCGGCGACAATGCGCGCGGACTGCTCGAGGCGATCGAGGCGTTGCGGCCGAAATTGGCGGCGGATACGCGCTTCCATCTGCGCCATGAGACCTACAATCTCGACGCCGAGGACGAAATCGTCCAATGGCTGTCGGAGGGACGGATCGATCTGCTCGCCTTCAACGATCACACGGAGTCGACGGTCGAGAGCCTGGCCAAGCCGCACAAACGCAGCCGCATGATCGAACGCACCGGCCTTTCCGCCGAGGCTTTCGACAAGCTCGTCGAGCACATCGTTTCCCGCGCCGACGATGTACCCGGGTCGATCGCGCGTCTGGCGACAATGGCGCGGCAGGCCGGCGTCCGCATGCTTTCTCACGATGATGACAGCCCGGCGATGCGCAAGGCGTTCCGCGCCCAGGGCGTCGAGATCGCCGAATTTCCGATCAACGAAGAGACGGCGCGCGAGGCCGCCGCCGGTGGCGACGCGATCGTGTTCGGCGCGCCCAATGTCGTGCGCGGCGGCAGCCACATCGGCTGGACCAAGGCATCGGACATGATCGCCAAAGGCTTATGCTCCGTTCTCGCGTCCGACTATTATTATCCGGCACCGCTGTTGGCTGCGTTCCGTCTTGCCGACGACGGCGTGGTGCCGCTGGCGCCAGCCTGGAAGCTGATTTCCACCAACCCCGCGCGGGCCGCCGGTCTGTCCGATCGCGGCGCCGTCAGCGAGGGACAGCGCGCCGATCTCGTGCTGGTCGACGACGCGACGCCAACGCGTCCGCGCGTCGTCGCCGTCATTGTGGCCGGCCGCCTCGTCCACCTCACGGATCCGGGCTGCCTCATCGGCTCGCATGCCACCCGCCGCGTGACAGCGGTTGCCGCCGAGTAGCGCGCCGCTTTAGTGTCGGGCAGATGGCAAGTTTTCCCCGCTACGCGATCTACTACGCCTCCCCGCAAGGCAGCGATCTCGATCGTTTCGGCGCGCAGCATCTGGGCTGCGACGCCTGGACCGGCGAGGACCTGCCTTTTCCGGAAGCTGTCCTGCGCGCGGTGCCGGGTTGGCATGAACTGACCGCGGACCCCAGGACATACGGCTTTCACGCCACGTTGAAAGCGCCGATGGCCTTGGCGGACGGCAAGACCGAGGCCGGCCTTCTGGCCGCCTGTGCCGATTTCGCCCGGACGTGGCGCTTCGCTCCCGTCATCAAGCCCGTCGTGCAATCGATCAGCGGCTTCATCGCGGTGGTGCCCGGCGAACCCTCGCCCGCGCTGCAGGAGCTCGCGGCGGCCTGCGTCCGCGCCTTCGACGGCTTCCGTGCGCCCCTGACGGCGGAAGATCGCGCACGGCGAAATCCGTCGAAGCTCACGGAACGGCAGCGCGACTATCTCGACCGCTGGGGCTATCCCTATGTGATGGACGAGTTTCGCTTTCACATGACTCTCACGGGGCGGCTCGACACCACGCGCCGCGAGCCGATCCTTGCCATGTTGCAGGACCGTTTTGCGGCGCTTCGCCTCGAACAGATCACGATCGACCGGATCGCGCTGTTCGGCCAGACCGACGCCGCCTCGCGCTTCCGCATCATCGGTCGTTGGCTCCTGCGCGCAAGTGACCATTTGTAAGGCCAGGCGCATTGGGCCTCATCGTCGCAATCACCCATGATAGCCGGCGAGCAGGCTTTTGCTGACCTTGCAGATATAGGTGTATTTGGGATTGACGACCTGCGTACATCGCGCTTCTGCGATCTGGCCGAGCAGCATGTAGCCTTCCGCGGCGGGTATCTTGTAATCCTCCTCCATCCAATAGACCATTTCCTCGAATGCGATGCGCATGGCGTCCTCCAGCGGACGTGCGCAGCCGAGCGTACAGATATGCGTCGCGGTCTCGATGCGCGGATGATTGAGCCGCGCCGGCGCCTTTTCGAGCGAGACCTTGACCGTGAGCGCCGCCGCGATCTCGATAGCGCCCATGCCATTGCATTCGCCATCGCCCTGGATGGCGTGGCAGTCCCCGAGAAACAGATGCGTGCCGCTCTTGTTGACGCGGAAGAACACCGAATTGCCCGCCGTGATCTCCTGGACATCGAGATTGCCGCCATGCGGGCCATTGTCGACGGTCAACACCGCGCCATGAACCGGGGCGACGCCCGCCACGCCGATCATCGGCTTGACCGGCAGCTTGAGATGCCTGTTCCAGTGCACGTTGCCGTCCACGACTTCGACGACCCTGGTCTGGATGCCGAACTCCTTTCGCCTCACCCAGTCGGGAAACATGCCGATGCCGGGCCACAGCGCGGTGAAACCGAGCTTGTCGAGCTCCATGTCGAGAATGTCGAGCCTCAGCATGTCGCCCGGTTTCGATCCCTTGACTTCGATCGGTCCGGTCGCGCCGTTGACGAAGGGAAGCGTGACATCGGCCTCGGTCAATTGCTGTCCGAGATGACGAATGGTTCCATCATTGACGTTGATCGCGCATTCAACGACGAAGGTCTCGCCCGGATCGACGCTCGCGATGAACGCGTCGCCTCCGGACAGCGCGTATTTGATGTTGCCTTCCTTGCTGATGCGCTTTGAGATGTTCCCTCCTGGAAATAATGGCTGCCCGATATTCAGAGTTGGCGGCGCCACGGCATCAGCAGCCGCTCGATCTTGCCGACCACGAAAGTCAGGAACAACGCCAGCGCGATCGTGACCACGAGCGCCGCGAACACCTTCGGAATCACATAAAGCGATCCGGCCTTGAAAATCGCATGCCCAAGACCGTCGGCGGATGACATGAACTCGCCGACGATCGCGCCGATCAAGGCGAAGCCGACGGTGAGCTTCAGCCCGGCAAAGATATCCGTCAGCGACGCCGGCACGACGAGTTTCCGGAAGATCTGGAATTTCGACGCACCCAGCGTCCGCATCAGATTGATCTGGTCCGGATCGACGCCAACCGCGCCCTTGTAGGAGGTGACGAGCGCCACGATCACGACCGACAGCGTCGACATCGCCACCTTGGAGATCAGGCCGGTGCCGAACCAGATGATGATGATCGGCGCCAGCGCGATGATCGGGATCGAGCCGAGCGCGATGATGAAGGGCTCGACGACTCGCGAGACAAATCTCGAATACCAGAGCGAGAGGCCGATCAGCGTGCCGATCAGATTGCCGACGAAGAAGCCGAGCAGCGTTTCCAGCCCCGTGATGTAGGTGTCGCGCCACAGGCTGCCGTCGCGCACCATCTGGCCGAGGAAATTCGCAATCGCCGACGGCGAGCCGAACATGAAGGCGAAGGCCTTGTTGCCCGATGTCGCCTGTTCCCACAATGCGAGAAAGACAACGAGGATCGCGAGCTGCGTCGCCAGCACAGCGAGCGTTGCGCGAAGCCGCGTCCATCGCCGCTTCGCAAGCAGCGGCGAGATCCGGGTAACCGCTTCCGGCTCGCGCGCCGGTGCCGTGTCGGCTTCGGCTGTCATTGCAGGACGACATCCAGATCAGCCCATATCCGCCGGACATAATGGCTGAAATCGCGGCTCTCGCGAACGGCCATCAGGTCGGCCCGCTCGGTGCCGAGGTCGATGTCATAGACCGCCTTCACCCGGGTCGGCCGCTTCGACAGCACGATGACGCGATCGGCGAGCGACACCGCCTCCTCGATATCGTGCGTGATCAGCATCAGCGAACGCCTGCCGCCCCGCACCAGGCCCATTGTGTCGTTCTCGATCAAGAGCTTGCTCTGGAAATCCAGCGCCGCAAAGGGTTCGTCGAGCAGCAGCACGTCCGGCTCGTTCACCAGCGTGCGCGCCAGTGCCACGCGCTGGCGCATGCCGCCCGACAGCGTCGATGGATAGTGATCGGCGAAACCATGCAGCCCGAGCTGATCGAGCATGGCGCGGGCGCGGTCCTCGGCCTCGGCTGGCGCCAGCCCACGGATCTCCAGCCCCAGCATGGTATTGCCGAGCGCCGTGCGCCACGGCAGCAGGAGATCCTTCTGCAGCATATAACCGACATTCTGCGGCTGGCCCGACACCTCCCGCCCGTGCCAGCGGATATGTCCGGAGTCAGGCGCCAACAATCCACAGAGCGTGTTGAGCAGCGTCGTCTTTCCACATCCCGACGGCCCCACGATGCTGACGATCTCGCCTTCGCGCAGCGTCAGGCTGAGATCGCCGATCACGGGCACGATCGCTCCGTTGAGATCATAGCTCTTGGCGACATGTTCGACGACCAGCGGCGGCTCGGCGCTCCGACCCGCCGCCGTCCCCCTCCATTCCGCCGCTCGCCCCGAGCTTTCTCCCGTCATTTCAAGCTGGCGACCGCCTTGTCCGCAAAGGAGTTGTCGATGATCTGGTCGAACGGCACGCTGCCCTTGGCGTTGCCGAGATAGACCTGCATGTCCATCAGATTCTTCCACTGGTCGGGCTTGGTCACTACCGATTGCGCGGGGATCAGGTATTTCAGCTCCGCATCGATCGCCTTGTCGACGACCTCGCCCGGAAGCTCGGGAAATTCCTTGCGCGCAACCTCCTTGGCAAAGGCCGGATCGGCATAGGTCTTGCGGGACGACTCCTCGAAGGACGTCACGAGCGCCTGCACCATCTCCGGATCCTTCTGGATCGTGGTCGGCAGCACCATGATGCCCGTGTTGCAGAACGGTCCAATGTAATTGGAGAAGTCGAACACCACGTTCGCGCCTTGCGCTTCAGCCGCGGCGACACTTGGCTGGTAGGCGATCGCGATGTCGGCCTGGCCGGCCAGCATCGCCGCGATTTCGGTGCCGGGATTGACGGGAACGATGGTGGCGTCGACGCCGACCTTCAAACCGGCCTGCTCGAGCAGGCGCTTGGCGACGCTGTAGTTCGTATTCGGCTCCGGCGAGGTGACGATCTTCAGCCCCTTGAACTGCTTCGGATCGGTGATCGGCTGCAGCGTCTTCGAGACGCCGAAATAATGCGCGCGCTGGACCACCGTTCCGACCACGACGCCCGGACCGCCATTCTCCCGCGAGATCTGCGCCATCGTCGCGTCCCCGATCGCGAAATCCGCCGATCCGCCGAGCACGGCCGCAAATGTCTGCGTGTCGCCGCCAGCCGCGCTTACCTGCATGTCCAGACCATTCTTCTTGAAGATGCCGGCATGCATGCCGACGTAGAGGTTGATGTAACCGAGATTGTGGACGGCCTCGCTGAAGCGCACCGTCTTCAAGTCGGCGGCGAAGGACACGCGAGCAGCAGGGAGCGCCGAAGCGGCAAGACTTGCTGCGGCCACTGCTGAAGTCGCGAGAAAACGACGCCGGCTGAACGGATGATTGGCAAGATGATTGATGCCAAGATGTTTGGTGCCAAGGGGATGGCGGACTTGATCGGTCATGATTTTTGAACTCCTCCCGCTAATGATCTGACGCCGCGGAAAGAGTAGTTGGTCTCGAAAACCAGCAGCAAGGTGAAAATACAGACGGCGATTGCCGCAAAGTTGGCGGCGCTCGCATGGAGTCAGCTCATGCCGCGCGGCTCGCACCGATCTGCTGCCAAGTTGAGATTTTCCTGCCGCATATCGCGCCTGCATGATCAATCTCGCGTCACCAAAGGCGCCATTTTGTCAATTTTGTCGTCACGCCTGCACAAAGAAATTGCAGTCGCTGCACGGTTCCCTGCCAGAAAACGATACTTGCGCATCACCGTCGCCCAACCTTCACGGGCGCGGTCTCAGGCAGCAGGCTCATCGCAATGAGCCCGACCAGTCCCGCGCCTAGCAGATACCAGGCCAGCGCCAGCGGATTCCCGGTTATGTGGATCAGCCAAGTGATGACCAGTTGCGCGGTGCCGCCGAAGATCGCGATCGCGACAGCATAAATGGTGGCGATCGCCCCGCCCCGGATCTCCTGCGGCAGAGCCTCCGTGAACATGGCAAAGAATGCGGTGAACGGCAGCGATCCGATCAGCGACAGGACGCCGAAACCGCCGAGCAGCGAAGCGGGACCGGGCGATTGCACGATCCACATATAGACTGGATAGGTCAGCACGAGCGCCGCGAGCTGCGGCCAGACCATCAGGGGCTTGCGTCCGAACCGGTCCGCGAGCCACCCGCTGAGCAAGGCAGCGCCGACGCCGAGGCCAAGCCCGACCAGGCTGGTGGCGAAGGCCAGCGTCGCCGGCACATGCAGCGTGTCCTGCGCATATGTCGTCATGTAGTGCATGCCGTAAGTGGCGATGGTGCCGTTTGCGAGAATCATCAGGGCGAGCACGATGGTCCTCGAATGGCCGCGCGCGATAGCGAGATGGCTCGCCTGCTGCCGCACAGCGCCCGGCTCGCCCGGGCGCCGGTCCAACGTCTCGGGCAGGGTCCGGCGAATCCAGAAGCCGAACGGCAGGCAGACGGCGCCAATCAGCAATGCGATCCGCCAGCCATACGCCTCCAGCGCCTCAGCCGTCATGGTCTTGCTCAGGATCACGCCGATCAGCGCGCCCAGCGTGGCGGCGATCTGCTGGCTTGCGGGCTGCCAGGACACCACCCGTGCCCGCTTCAGCGGTGACGCGATCTCCATGAGATAGGCCGTGGTCGGCCCGACCTCTCCGCCCAAGGCAAAGCCCTGCACCAGGCGTGCGATGATCACGATCACCGGCGCCGCAATGCCGATCGTGTTGTAGGACGGCGTCAGCGCAAGACCGAGGATGGCGCCGCCCATCAGCGCGAAGCTCACGAACATGGCCGGCCTGCGGCCCACGCGGTCGGAATAGACGCCGAGCACGATCCCGCCAACCGGCCGTGTGACAAATCCCGCGCCGAAGGTCGCCAGCGACAGCATCAGGCTGCCATACTCGCTGTGCGCGGGAAAAAAGGTGTGGCCGATCTGGATCGCAAAGAAGCTGTAAGTGATGAAGTCGTAAAATTCGAGCATGTTGCCGACGGTCGCGCCGAACGCGGCGCGCCTGAGGCCGACATCCACTTTGGCATTGGCATTCCCTTGGATTTTCCCTTTGACGTTCCCTTGCCCTTGAACATCCCCTCGAGTTCCAGAATCCTGCATCAAATCCATTCCTATCGCCCATCCAACTGATCAATTCCCGTCCCGTTGCGGTGGTCAGAGCCGCGCCGCCATGGATCGGGTGCCATCCTTATCGCGATCGCAATTGCACTTGTCATGCGGATCGTGCCGGATTTGCGATCATCTTTTCCCGAAGGCAGGAGTTCCGGCGTTCGCCTCGCCGCCCCTTTTTTGACTTTCCGCGCACCGCTTCTGAACGTCGAGAACAACATCCGCTTCGTCGTCCCTGCGAAAAGCAGGGACCCATAACCGCAGGCGGATCGTTTTGCGCAGGCTGTGGCCACAGCTTGGTTCGACAACGCCAACCTGTGGCTGTGGGTCCCTGCGTTCGCATGCGTTCGCAGGGACGACGTGAAGGATGTGAGTCAGCATTCTCGCGGCACGACGTGCCCAAGTTTTTCAGATAATCCACCCTCATCGAAATAAGAGGGCGCAGAGAATGCCGGGTGTTCGATGCACCCGTAGCCGCGTGTGCAACAAGAAAGCACACGCGTAGCAACTACAGGTACACCGCAAACAACCGGCATTCCCTGCGCAATGGTTTTACGGCTTATACGCGCTCTCCCCGGTGACCGGGCTCTCTTGC